>TARA_R110002096_G_scaffold24664_4_pt1 | contig 56752 bp, 47 predicted proteins | sample TARA_R110002096 | Tara Oceans TARA_R110002096 (sample SAMEA4397295) | marine metagenome | biome: Polar Biome; feature: [DCM] deep chlorophyll maximum layer (ENVO:01000326); material: water (ENVO:00002006), including particulate matter (ENVO:01000060) such as... | depth 35 m
AATCCCTGTGACCGCGCGACGAAACGCTAGGCGATGCGCTTGCTGCCCTTCGGGTAGAACGCGAGCAGGATCAGTAGACATGCGAGCGAGGCCCACATCGGTACGCTGAACAATTGGGTGTAGTCCGTCACCGAACGGAGCCCGCCCTCCGCAGTCACATCCGCCACCTCGTTCGTGGCCCAGCTCTTCACGCTGGTCGCGATCTTGCTGCCGACGATGATGCCGATGCCGATGATGACCAGGTTGAACAGGCTCTGCGCGCTGGCCCGAACGTCCGTCGTCGTCTCCTCGTCGACGATCATGAACGCGACGAAGATGAAGCACCCGAAGCACAGGCCGTGCAACGCGATGCCGAAGATCAGCGCCGGAACGCGGACCGATTCGGGAATCACGTCCGCATAGGCGAAGATCGCCATGCGCAGGCCGTAGGCGATCAAGCCCAAGGCCAGGAACGACTTGCGCGCGACCTTGGCCGCGAAGAGCGGGATCAAGGCGAGGACCGCAATCTCGGACATCTGCCCGACCGTCATCAAACCACCTCCGCCGACGCCGAACAGGTCGTTGATCCTGGAGGCCGTCTCCGACTGGAACTCACCCAGGAATCCGGCGGTGTGCACGAAGTAGAACTGGTGGATGCAGCTCACTGGGACGGCGAGCAGGAAGAGCATCAGGAGCGGCTGCTTCTTGATCTCGCTCAGTGCCGAGAACGTCGCGTTCTTGGTGACCTCCTTCGAGGGCGGCGTGTGCGGGAGGACGAAGCAGAACACTCCCATGATGGCGCCGAGGATGGCGCTCAGTCGGAACGCATCGGCCATGCCCGCGTACTGGCTCTTGGCCAGAGCGGCGGCCTCGAGGCCCTCGGGGGAATGGTTGCGCAGGAGCCATTGGCCGATACCGAGACCGACCACGATCCAGCCGACCGTGCCCCAAGTCCGGATGCGCCCGAAATCGCGATCGCGGTCGGGAATGTGATGGAACGCGAGGCTGTTCGTGAGCGGAAGCGTGGGGGAGTACACCAACGAGTAGATCAGCGAGAACCAGAGGAAGCCGCTGTACGTGTCGATGCTTGCGAGTTGCCAGACCAGGGCCGCGCCGACCAAATGACTGAGGCCGAGGAAGCGCTCGGTGGAGAAGTACCGATCGGCCACCTGGCCTGCGATGAACGGTGCCACCATCGCGCCCAGCGCGCCGACCGCGAACATGTTGCCGATCTGCGCATCGGTGAACCCGTGGTGGTTCGCCAGGAACGGATACAGCAGCGGCAGCCACGCACCCCAGATCGCGTACTGCAGGAACATCATCGCCGAGAGGCGGAGGTTCAGGTTGCCGCTCAACTTGTCACTGGGCTTGGGCGTTGCGCCGTGGTTGGTGTCGGTCATGGGATCACTCCGCGAAGGCGGCGTCGAACGCCACGTCGGACTGGGGGAAGTCGAGGTTGCGCGTGAACGCCGCGGCTTCGGTCGCGCCGAACTCGCGGTCCATCATCGGATCCTCCCACTCGACGGTGAGCGGGCCTTGGTAGCCGGCGTGGTTCAACAGGCGAATCATCGCCTCGAAGTCGATCTTGCCGCGGCCGGGCGAGCGGAAGTCCCAGAAGCGCCCGTCCTGGCCGAAGTCGGAATGACCGCCGAAGACGCCGATCGCCTCCCCGTGGTCCGACCACCAGACGTCCTTGACGTGAACGTTGAAGATGCGATCTCCGAAGCGCCGCAGGAACTCCAGGTAGTCGACGCCCTGGTAGCCGAAGTGCGACGGATCGAAGTTGAAGCCGAAGTGCGCATGCCCGTCGATCGCGTCGAGGGCGCGCTGGGCGGTGACCAGGTCGAAGGCGATCTCGGTCGGGTGCACCTCGAGCGCGAAGTGCACGTTCTCGGACGCGAACGTCGTCAAGATGTCGCCCCAGCGTTCGGCGAAGTCCTGGAAGCCCGCCTCGACCATCGCCGGGGTCACCGGCGGGAACGAGTACAGGAGGTGCCAGATCGACGAGCCAGTGAAGCCGTTGACGACGGTGCGTCCGGTCTGTGCCAGACGTTCCTTCACGGGCTGCGGCGCGGCATCGAAGAACTTGCGCGCAGCCTTCGCGGTGTCCTTCATCTCTTGCGCCGCGCGTTGGCGAACACCTTCGGGATCCCCATCGCCCCAGACGTGGGGAGGCAAGATCGACTTGTGGCGCTCGTCGATGCGGTCACACACAGCTTGCCCGACCAGGTGCGTCGAGATCGCGTACGACAGGACGCCGTGGTCCTGGAGCAACTCCCACTGCCGTGCGCAGTAGCCGTCGTCGTCGAGTGCTTGCGCCGGATCGAAGTGATCTCCCCAGCAAGCGAGTTCGAGGGCCTCGTAGCCGAAGCTCTTGGCCTTGGCGGCGAGGTCGGCGAGGGACAGGTCGGCCCACTGGCCGGTGAAGAGACAAACGGGGCGTGTCACGGTTGCAGGCGGGTGGAGGGAAAGGAGGCGGAGAGGTCGCGATCAGCGCACGTCGTCGAGCAGGATGCGTCGGTGTTCCGTCGCGGCGCGCATCGATGCTTCGAGCACGCGCTGCGTTTCATACGCGTCCGCGAAGTCCGGGATCGGAACGGTGGGCTCCTCCCCGGCGAGCACGCGGACGATGTCGGCCGCCATGTTCACGAAGCCGTGCTCGTAGCCGATCCAGTGACCGTCCGGCCACCACTCGGCGGCATAGGCGTGGTCGCCGGCGGACGTGGCGGCGATGCGCTTCCAGCCTCCGGTGCCGTCGCCCAGACCCGCTTCGTGCACGGACAGGTAGTTCATGTCGTTGAAGTCGAAGCGCAGCGAGCCGAGTTCACCATTGATCTCGATGCCGTGGTCGTTCAGGTGACCGGGTGCGCAGCGCGTCGCCTCGAAGCTTGCGGCGACCCCGCCCTCCATGGAGGCGAGGAACGACAGGGCGTCGTCGACGTCGCTCGTCCCCACGCCCTTCCCGTCCGGCATCGGTCGTTCGGGATAGAACGTGCGCGCGATCGCTCCGTCGATGGCCTCGAACGACAGGCCCGTCAGGAAACGCGCCATGTCGATGATGTGGGCGTTCAGGTCGCCGTGGGCGCCGGACCCGGCTCGCGACTTCTCGAACCGCCAGACGCGTGGCGTATCCGCTCCGCCCCAGCTCTGCAGGTAGCGCGCTCGAACGTGCAGCAGGCGCCCCAGCCGACCCTCTCGAATCCACTGGTGGGCGAGGACCACGGCGGGGATGCGGCGGTAGTTGAACCAGACGAAGGTCTTCCCGTCCGCATCGCGCGCAGCCTCGGCCATGCGCCGTGCCTCGTCGAGCGTGGCGGCCAGGGGCTTCTCGCAGGCGACGTGCTTGCCGGCCTGGAGCATCGCGATCGACTGTTCGGCGTGGACGTCGTTCGGTGTCCCGACGTCGACGAGGTCGATCTCGGCATCGTCGGCGATCGTGCGCCAATCGGTCGTCCAGGACTCCCAACCGAAGCGCTTGGCGAAGGGGGCCAGTTCCTCGGCGTTGCGCGCACAGATCGTGCGCATGCGGATGGGCCTTTGAAGATCGAAGAAGCGGTTCGCCTGGCCCCAGCCGTTGCTGTGGGCGCGGCCCATGAACCTCTGCCCGATCAGGGCGACGCCCAAGGGGCTGGCGGTGGTGGCGGCGTGCGTGCGCCCGGTGTCTTCGAGTCCCAAGAGTTCTCCTGCTGGCTGCGCGATGGGTGGGCGCCAGGATAGGGAATCGGGAGGCGGTCCGGTCCGGAACCCCGGTCACCGTCGGCGACGAGCCCGCGACGAACGACGACGGGGCGAGCCATGGCTCGCCCCGTCGTCCTCTGCGCCGGATCTCCGCGGCATGCGCGGATCCCGTTGCGGATCAGATGTCCTCGTCGGGCCCGAAGGGGACCCCGGCCGGTTGGCCCGCCGGCTCTGCAGCACGACCTTCGGGAGCCTGCGCTCCGTATTGGATGGCCCGTGCAGCGTCCAGCAGGGCCTTGCCCGCCAGGGACGAACTGACCTCGGCGCTGAAGGGGTCCTCCAGGAGGTCGACCGCCGCTGCGGGGCGACCGCCGAACAGGTAGTTGGCGGCGAGCACCAGGCGCGCATCCTCGTCCAGGAAGTGATCGTTCAAGTAGATCTCGAGCAGCGCGAGCTGGCGATCGAAGTCGCCCGCATCCGAGTAGAAGGAACGCTTGTCGACGATGTGCGCCAGGACGGACGGGTCCAGCTCGATGGCCTTGCGCAGCGCGAAGGCGGCGTAGCGGTAGTCGCCCGTGGCGAACAGGGCGTCGCTCAACACGAGGTAGAGCACGCCCTCGTCCGGCGAGAACTCGACGGACTTCGCGTAGTAGTGCGCCGCATCGCCGTAGCGACCGCCGCTGAACGCTTCGTCACCGAGACCCATGTAGTGATGCGCGACGCGGCCGAGGCTGCGTTGCTTCGAGGAGTTGTTGCCGGCGGACGGCGGGGGCGGGATGAAGAACACGCCACCTTCGCCTTCCTCGACCAGCTCCTCGTCGACCCATTCCTCTTCGTACTCGACGGGTTGCTGGACCTCGACGTACCGCGTTTCGTAGATCGGATAGACGACGCTGTAACGCGGGCGGATGAAGGGGCCGTACCAGTAGTAGTTCGGGCTGTAGCCCGCGTTCCAGTAACCGCCGCACGACCAGTAGCTGTTCCACCAGCAGGTGTTGGCGTAGGCGAACGGTGCCCAGCAGAAGGAGAACGCGCCGTAGTTCCAGTAACTGGAGGCGCACCAGTTCACGTAGGAGTGACCGTAGTGGTAGCCGTTGTTGAAGTGGCTTCCGTGCAAGTGGTTGGCGTACGCGCCGACCGAACCGATGGGTTGAACCGCGCCGCTGATCGCTCCGCCGCTGACTCCTCCCACGATGTTCTTCTTGTTCTTGCGACCCAGGCCTAGCGCCTTGGCGCGTTGCTCGATGCCGCGTTCGTACGCTTTGGGGCTGGCATCACCGGCCACCGGGGCGCCGACGACCCTGCGGCCGAAGTCCTTCTGCGACCGGCCTTGCTTACCCTGTGCATCCTTGAGGTCCGTTCCACGAGCGGCTTTCCCGTCGAGGTTCCGTCCGCCAGCAAGTCTCGGGGCGCGCACGGAAGCGGGGCCTTGGACCGCCTTGCTCGGCTTGTCCGCGCCACGCGTGGCGTCACTGCCTCGGTAGCGGTTCAGGATGTCGTCGCGAGAGACCGTGCGTGACGCGACGGCCGACTTGCGACGGTCGCGCAGCTGGTCCGCGGACCTCTGCGTGATCGTCGTGCCGCGCGGAGTTTCCGTGATCGACTTCGTGCCTCCGAGGCCTCGGCCTGCGCCGGCGCCACGGGCAGTTTGACTCGAGGTCGTTCCGCGGCCCGAACCGATCGCCGGGCGACCCGTATCGGTCGAGGAGGATTCGCCGGCCCTGTAGGGGGCGGGGAAGCGAACGCGCTTGGACGTGCCGGTGTGTTGCAGATCGACGACACCCGGGATGTTCAGGGGATCGCGGGCGGGCTGCGCGGAGCGGCCACTGCTCGGCGTCGATCGACCCGCCGTGGACGGGGTCGAGCGACCGGCGCTGGGCTGGCTGCTGGGCCTGCTGCTTGTGTCAGGGCGTGACGGGGTCGCCGAGGGGCGAGACGACGGGCTCGGTCGCGTCGTGGAAGGCCTGCTGCTGGGCCTGGTGCTGGGGCGACTCGAAGGTTGAGGGCGTGAACTGGGTTGGGGCCGTGCCGAGGGACGCGAGGGGGTCGGCTGCGCGGTCGGACGCGGAGCGGGTCGAGCGCTCGGACGCGGTGTCGGTCGGGCGGCGGGACGGGGCGCGGGCCGGGCTGCCGGACGGGGCGCGGGCCGGGCTGCCGGACGGGGTGCAGGCCGAGCGGCAGGGCGCGGAGCCGGACGAGCCGCGGGGCGACTTCCTCCCTGCGCGGGGCGGCCACGTTGGGCCAAGGCGGGCACATCCGCGAGCAGGACTGCGGCGGCCAGTGAGAGCAGGAAGGGAACGATGCGTTTCGTCATGAGATGTCTCCAGCAGGGATCGTCTCCGATATGCAAGCGGGGTGCCAAGTCCAGAATCACCGTCTCAGGGCCGGAGAAGGCATCCGCCAAGGCCCCTGACCTCCCCTGGGGACACCGCCAGAGTGCAGTAGCGAAGGCCCGGGAGCCCCGTGTGAAAGACCTGTGTGGACCGACCTCGCTGGATCGGACGACGGATCCCCATAGGCCTTCCTACGGCGCCACACACCCGCCGTTGGACCTCATTTCTGGGTGGGCACGGTGACCTGGACCGGGCCCAGTTCACGATGGGCGAAGCGCACGCGCGGGGCACCCGGAGTTCCACCGGCCGTGCGAATCTCCGAGGCCATCTCGCGCAGGATCGCTGGGACGATCGCAGCCGGACCGTCGAACGAAGCGCCGCGGCCCCCGCTGCCGGCGCGCAGGACCCACGGGGCCTCGATGGGGGCGTCGGAGCCGGCGTCGCGGAGGAGCACGAGGGCAACGGGTTCCCATGCTGCGCCGAGTTCGATCTCGAAACCGCTCTGCAGGGCGGTGCCCTGGGACTCGACTTGTTCCGCCTTCAAGCGCCCCATGACCACGGCCGATTCCCACGAGACCCCCTTCGCCAGGGCGATGCGCTGGACGACCGTGTCTTGGTGTTGAACTTGAATCGACTCGTACCCACCGCTGGTCGCGCGGCGCACTTCGGCGGGCTGGAAGAACCCGTCCACCAAGGAGTGGTGGGTCTCGACGCGGTCGACCACCTCGCTCCAGACCGGGGTCCCCTTCACCCGCAGGTCGAAGGACCGGGGCCAGGGGCGTTCCGCCTCGGTCCATTGGATGTTCTCGAGCGATTCGTAGACGACGCCCGCCGCGTCCTGGCTCGACATCGTCGTGGGGAGCCCTGCATCGTTGACGACGACCTGCAACGAGCCGAGTTCACCCAGGGGCGCGTGACCGATGTGCCCATCGATCAACCAAGCCGGATGATCGGGCCACATCAGGAGAGCGCGTCGCAAGGCGAACAAGCGGTGGACGTCGTCGCGGGCTGCCCCCTCGAGGATGCGGCCCTCCTTCTCGCGGATCTTGACGAACCAGGCATGCCCACCGAAACGGTAGTGGAGCCGACGCAGCCGTTGGCCATCGACCTCGACCGTCAACTCCGCGCGACCTCGATCCGGGAAGCCCAGGGTGACGACGAAGACCTGGGGAGGCGTCGTGTCGTCGGCGAACTGGATCGTGGACGTACTGCGCACGCAGCGGAATCCCGACTCGGTGGTCCAGGGGCCTGGCGCGAGCGGGTCGTCCTCGGGCTGGTCCGGAGCGGCGTCGACCTGTTCCACGGGAGGGTCGGTGTCCCCCGCGTTCGAAGGCGTCTCGCCACAGGCGGCGATCAGCGGGAACGAGAGCATCAGGGCCAGGATTCGCACGTCCACGAGCCTACTCGACGGCTTGCCCGATTGCGCTGTCCGCAGCTCTGGACCGAATCGGACGAGGCGTCACGTACGACCCTGCCGAGTTCTCCGCCGCCAAGAGCGGCTAGTTCTCAGGCGTCTTCGACAGAGCCCATTGCAACCACTCGGTCTTGTCGTCGCCGTAGTTGCGCTCCGACAAGAACTGCAAGGACTCGATGAGCAACCTCGCCTGATCGCCCTTCGCGTCCTGAAGGGCCATGGCCAAACCTCGGGCGGCCGGTCCCTTGGCGTGCAGGTCCTGGGACCCGATCGTGACGATCGACGCCGCGGCGACCTTGCCGACCAGCGGCATCGGATCGTTCAGGAGCAGCACCAGATCTGCGACCGATTCGGCGTCGTTCAAGTGGGCGAGGGCCAGAGCGCAGTGCACGCGCACTCCGGCTTCCTCGTCGAGCAAGCCACGGCGCAGTTGACGAGCCGCGCCTTCGCCCTTGTTGCCGGCCTTGATGACGTTCTTGATCGCCAGGGACGCATTGACCCGCACCCGCGTCGGCTGCTCCATGTCGATCTTGGTCAACAGCGGCGTCAGGTCCGTTTCCGACATCGACAGGCGGGAGAGGCCGAGCGCAGCGTTGGCCACGACCGCGGGCTCCAGGTCGCCCAGGGCGAGGAGCAACGGCGGGAGCGCGCGCGGGTTCTCGGTGAAGCCGAGCGCCATCGCAGCGACCTGGCGGTTGTAGAGCGGGCCGCTCTGCAGTTGCTGTTCGACGATCGAGAACTTCTTGGCCGTGTCGTTGCCGATCTTCTGGGCGATGCGCCGTTGGGCGGCCAGCGTGCTGTCGTCCCCTCCCTTGAGTTCGATGTTGCTCCAGGCCCGGATCTGTCGATCGAGGCTGGCCATCGTGATGCCGATGCCTCCGTCGCCGGTGGCCCCCTGGTCCGAGACCTGCCACGGGGCGTACTCGGCCCCTTCCGGGATGAACGAGAACTCGCTCCCCTTGTCGCTGGAGGAGGCGCAGGCGGTGACGGCGAGAAGGCTGAGCAGGGGTGCGAATCGCATAGTGGACCTCGGACGGTCGGTGGCCACGGATCTTCCCGGCCCGAGGGTGGTTTGGGAACAGCGACCTCCAGGACTTTGCCCGGATCTGCTCCGGAGTCCGAGCGAAGTGGTCCGGAGTGACCCACGCGGCGGCTCCTGGGCGACTTAGCAGGCGGAAGCGACGTTCCGAACCGGTAGGCTGGGACCACGTGGTGCCCGGCACGGGGCCGAAACGAATCTCCGCAATCGAACCTTCATGTCCGTTCATATTCTCGACGCCATGGCCCGCGAGGGCTTCGAGTCCTTCGTCGCCCTGCACGACCGCAAGAGTGGGCTGAGGGCCTTCCTGGGCGTTCACGACACCACGCGCGGACCGGCCTTCGGTGGCGTGCGCCGTTGGGAGTATCGCGACGAGCGCGGTGCGCTGCTGGACTGCCTGCGCTTGGCGCGCGCCATGACGCACAAGTGCGCCTTGCTCGACCTGCCGGCAGGCGGCGCCAAGGTCGTCGTCCTGGATCGCGAAGGTGTGGACTGGGAGGGGGCGTACCGCGCCATCGGCCGCGCCGTCGAAGGCATGGGTGGACGGTTCTACACCGGGCCGGACGTCGGGACCGGCGAGCGGGAACTCGGCTGGATGTCGGGACAGACCGCGTACGTGACCGATCCCGGTCCAGCGGGCCCGGGCGAACTCGCGGCGAGCACGGCCGAAGGTGTGTTCCGGGGGATCGAATCCGCGTTGACCCATCTCGACGGTGAGCCCGACTGGAACCAGCGTTCGATCGCGGTCCAGGGTTTGGGCGCGGTCGGTTGGAACCTGGCCGAGCGGTTGCTCGGCGTCGGCGCGAAGGTGTACGGCACGGATGTCCTGCCGGATCGTGTCGACCTGGCTCAGGAGCGCTTGGGCGTCGAGCCCCTGCGTCCCGGCGAGGAGGTCTCGATGGTGTGCGACGTCCTCGCACCCTGCGCCATGGGAGGGATGTTGCACGACCTGTCGGTCGAACGCTTGAAGTGCCGCATCGTCGCCGGTGGCGCGAACAACGTGTTGGCCAAGCCGTTGCACGGGGACCGCATGCACGAGCGCGACATCCTGTACGTGCCGGACTTCGTCCTGAACTCCGGCGCCTTGATCCGCGGAACGATCTTCCATCTCGAGGGCCGCCGCGAACCGGTCGGCGTCGTCGGGGAACGCGTCGGCGCTGCGGTCCGTTCGGTGCTCGATCGCGCACGGGACGCGGGGGAGCCTCCGGCGCGCACGGCAGCGACCCTGGCCGAGGAGCGAATCAGCGCCTGGCGTGCCGAAGCGGGCACCTGAGCCACCTCGCGGCAAGATCCGCGTTGGGGAGGAGGGACCAGCCTTGCACACGTACCCGGGGAAGCCTAACCCTGGAGGCTGTCCGCACCCGCACAGCGCCATGATTCGACTCTTCGCTCTACTTCTCGGCCTCGCCTTCGTTCCTGGACAGGACGAGACTCCGGACTCCTCCACGGACTCGACCACTGGCTCGATCTCGGGCGAGACTTCGACGTTGGCCGCCTCCCACGACCAGGTCGCCGCGAAGCTGAAGGACCAACAGTCCGGGCTCTGGATCGACCGCGGCGAGACGCGCCGGCCGCTGTTCGTGCCCGATGCCGAGACGCTGAACTTCTCCGTGCAGCTCAGCGTCGAGTCGTTGATCGACGCCGACGTCGGAACGTTCGTGTTGTCCTCGGGGACCGAGCCGTTCCGCCGGGGGCTGCCCAAGCCGGGCGAGTCCGCCGACGAGGGCGAGCGCGCCGCCTGGATCAAAGCGGTCGGTGATGGGGGAGCCCTCGGCTACTCCGTCGATCAGACGATCGAGACCCGGCTGCTGCCCCAGGCGTGGCCGCGCGGCATCTATCGCGACACGCTGGCGGGCAGTTCGCACAAGAAGCGCGAGCTGATGTATGGGGACAAGCAGGGCGAGCTCCAGTCCTGGTACCGCTCGAACCATCACTGCCACGGTTGCGATCGGAAGGAACACTTCGTCGAGGCGTCGTTGTTCTCGAGCGAAGGGCACTGCAACGGATGCAGCCGCGGGGAGCATCGCATCTGGCTCAAGCCGATCACGCAGAAGATCCCCGAAGGCGCCATCGACATGCTGTCGGCGGTCTTCCTGGCGCGCGCGATGGTGCGCAGCGAGATCGACGAGTTGCAGTTCCCGATGTTGCAGAAGCAGTTGTGGTGGGACGTGACCTTGGCACGCGGAGACGTGCGGGACATGAAGGTCCCGGCCGGGGTGTTCACCTGTCGCCAGATCAAGATGTCGCCCACGGTCCCCAAGGGCGTGGACAACACGGACAAGTTCAAAGGCCTGTTCGGGATCCACGGCACGCTGTCGCTGTGGGTGCACGAGGTCACAGGCGTTCCGGTCGTGGTCGAGGGCATCGTCCCGATCGGCCCGCTCGACTTCGACGTGTCGATCGAACTGTCGTCGTTCTCGGGTACGCCCAAGGACTTCGCAGCCAAGCGGTAGCACCCGCTGTGGCGAGCGAACTGCAACTGCGCCGAAGGCCCCGACTGCAAGCGCTCGCGTGGTTCGTCGTCGTTCTGGCTCTGGCGTTCAGCTGGATCGAACCGCCGTTCCCGAACGACCTGTGGCTCCACCACGTTCCGACGTTGTGCGGACTGTTGGGCCTCGGGTGTTGGATGCGCAAGGGAGCTCCTTCCGACGCGACGATGTTGGCGTTGCTGGGTGTCGCCGCCATGCACGTCCTGGGAGCGCGCTGGAACTATTTCGTTCCCTACGACGCGTGGACGAACATGGCTATTGGCGTGTCGTTGACGGATTGGACCGGGGCGGAACGGAACCACTACGATCGCTTCATGCACTGCGCGGCGAGCGGGCTGATGGTGATCCCCATCCTCGAGTTTCTGGTACGAGGTCCCGGCGTTCGCGGTGCGCTGGCTGTGGGCCTCGCGGTGATGATCGTGCTGGGGATCGGGGCGCTGTACGAGGTCTTCGAATGGGCGCTGACCCTGACGGCGCCGGCCTCGATGGCAGACCGCTACAACGGTCAGCAGGGGGACGCGTGGGATGCGCAGAAGGACATGGCCCTCGCGGGCGTGGGCGCCCTGATCGTGGGTGCCGGGCTCTGGAGACGGGGCTGGCCTCGCTCTCAGGCATTCCAAGAGGGGTGACCACTGAAATTCAGGATTGCAGGTCGACAGCGGTGCGTTCGTGCCGCTATACATAGACCGGCAAGGGGTGAGTCGGCTAGGGGTAGGCCTGAGCCGATCACGAGACATGACCATGACACCGAAAGAACCTGACGTGGACCTGATGCCCGGCACTCTCGACCTGATGGTGCTCGGCGTGTTGCGGGCTGGTGCCGACCACGGTTATGCCATCGCGCGACGTATCGAACGTGCCAGCAAGGATGCGATCGGAATCGAGGAGGGCAGCCTCTATCCCGCGTTGCATCGCATGCAGCGCAAGAAGTGGATCACGTCGGAATGGGGGATCTCGGACAGCGGTCGGCGAGCGAAGTTCTACACGTTGTCGGACGCGGGACGGAAAGAACTCGACCGGCGCAAGTCACGTTGGGAGGCCACGACGCGGGCCGTGCGGCGTGTGCTGAACGCGGGAGGTCTCGCATGAGACGTCGCTCGAGCCGCGCGGAGCGTTCCGCGCTCGAACAGGACATCGCCGACGAACTCGCGTCGCACCTGGATCACTGTGCCGACGACCTGGCTAGTGCCGGATTGTCGTTGGATGCGGCGCGTTCCGAAGCGCGTCGCCGCTTCGGAAACCTGGACACCATTCACGCGGCGTGTCGCCGCGAAGACCTCTACGAGAACTACCTGATGCAACAACTCACGATCGGACTCCTGACCCTGATGCTCGTCGGCCTCGCCTTCTTCACCGTGCGTCAAACGCAGGTTCAGAACGAGGAGAGCATGCGAATCTCGCAGTTGCACACCGAGTTGGCCAACTTGAATGCGAGCCTTACGGCACTGCCCGAGCGCGAGTTGGGCCAGCCGAATCCGCTGTCCGAGAACGACAGTCGGCCCGAGATGGGTTGGACCTATGGCGTTGGGGACACGCTCGAACTCGTCGACTCGTTGAACAGGGTCACCTTTGGGCAAGCTCGACCAATTCAGGTCGAGCCCGATGGAAAGGCGCTCTTCCCCGAAGTCGGGTGGATCGCGGTCGCCGGCCGTTCCCGAGCCGAGCTCGAAGTCCAGCTTCAAGAGCTCTACGAGTCCTTGTACGCCGAAATCAAACCGCGCGTCGTACTGATCGAGCGCCGGCGCTAGGCGTCCACTTCGTCCGCGGGTACCAGCGACTCGGGGCGCACGGGCAGCGGCACCAACGTCGCGGTTCCGGGACCCTCGCCCAGGCGGAAGACGGTGCCCAGCTCTTGGTGCTTGCGCTTCACGTACGCGAGCACGAGGCCCGCATCGAGCGTGAACGAATAGGCCCAGCTGGTGACGACGCCGAGGTCGCGCCACTCGCCGTCCTGGTCCTTGAACAGTCGCGTGCCACGCGGAACCGGCTCGTCGACGTCGACGCGCAACGCCATCAACCGCTTGTTGAGCCCGCCGTAGGTGTCGATCTTGGCGACGACCTCCTGGCCGATGTAGCAGCCCTTGTCGAGCGAGAACGCATCGAGCCAGCGCGCTTCCTGGGGATACACGGCGTCGTCGACGTCGTCGCCCCAACGGGCGCGGCCAGCCTCGACGCGCAGCATGTCGCGCACGGCCAGGCCGGAAGGGCGTGCGCCGGCCTCGACCAGTGCGGTCCACAAAGCGGTGGCGTACACCGCACCGGCTTCGACCCGGAATCCCGGTGCGCCGGCCACGGGCAAGGACGTCACGCGGCAAGGCACGTCCCCGAACGTCAGGTCGGCGAAGTCGTGTTCGTTCGTCGGCAGGTCGCCGGTGACGACCTGGCCCAGGACGGCGCGCGCCGTGGCACCGGTGAGCTCGATCGGGGCGAGTCCGGCCGAGAGGTCCTCGAGTTCGACCGATTCCGCGAACAGGTACATGTCGAGGGCGGTCGCCAGGTCGGCCGAGCGCCCGGGGCGCGTGGTCAGGCGGAAGCGGTCCTGGGCCTCGCGGGCCAGATCCATGGCGTGCAGAACCTTGCCCTTCCCGTCGAGCAGCAGCGTCGCATTGCCACATCCCACGGCCAGTCCCTTGATGCGATTGGACAGGAGACGGTGCAGGAAGTCCTCGGCGTCGGCGCCGCGGACCTCGATCGCGCCCAGGGTGGTCGCGTCGAACATGGCGCAGGCGTTGCGAGCGGCCTCGTACTCCTCCGGAACCTGTCCATAGGTCAGCAGGAGGTCCCCGGACGGGGGCGGGACGAGGCGCGCGCCGGCGCTGCGATGAAGGTCGAGAAGAGGGGAGGCGTCCACGGTCGGTGGGGGCGTGAGGTGTTGCGGGCACCGAGAATCGGCGCGCGTTCGCGGCGCGCAGGATAGCCGCGACGCCGGGCGTTCTGGGCGCGATCACGGCGATGTGGCGGAATGTCGCATCGCGGTCCGTGGGCGCGTGCGGGCCTCCATCCCGCACGGCTTGACAGGGGGCAGGCCACTCTCGAACCTGTGCGCGGAAATCTCCAGGAGACCCGTGCTCCTGGTGGTTCGCGGGGCTGTTTCTGCTCCCGGACCGAGCTTCAACGGGGTCCTCCTGGCCCCGCCGATCCCGCCCCGCCAGCCATGGTTGACCGTAAATCGCCGCGCCACCGGTACATGCCGACGAGCGCACGCACCGTGCTCCTCGGTGCCGCCGCCCTCACAGGATTGTTCTCCTGTGGGTTCGATCCTGGACACTCGAACATCGAGTGGACGTTGGACCCGAACACCGTCGAGCAACTCGAGGACGCAAGGCTCGGCAGCGCTACCTCGCAGATCGACGGGGCGTTGACGACCCTGTTCGGCGTACCCAGCGCTCCGCGTCATCTGACGACCGAGTTGATGTACGACGCCGAGGCCGAGCTGAACGCGACGAAGTGGACGATGTCCGACGACGAGCTCGAAGAGCTCGAGTGGGACAACCGCAACCGTCGCTTCCGGTTCGAGCTCGAGCTGATCGGCCGTGGCGAGTACGACCAGGTCTTCGAGCCGCGACACGCCCAGGACCTGTGGGCCATCTGGCTCAAGGACTTCGCTCCGCTGCACACGGGCGTCGAGACGACCGCCGAAGACGGTTCGGTCTCCTTCGTGAAGGTGACGCCCACCGACCCGATGCGCCCGGACGACGACCAGTACGGCACCTGGCACGAGGAGGCCGTCCGCCTCTTCGAGAAGTGGTACCCGACCTTGGCCGAGTCCGCCGAGATGTACCGCCGCCAATGCCTGCACTGCCACGGCGTGAACGGGGACGGCCAGGGCCCGACGGCTCCCTACCTGGTTCCGCGCCCGCGCGACTACCGCCAGGGCATCTTCAAGTGGGTCGCCGTCGACAACGGTGCTCAACCGCGTCGCATCGACCTGCGCAACATCCTCGAGCGTGGCGTCGTCAGCACGGCGATGCCCTCTTTCAAGCGCTTCAGCCGCGGCGAGCTCGAAGGGCTCGTCGATTACGTGCGCCTGCTGTCGATGCGCGGGATGTCCGAGACCCTGCTGACCGGCGACCTGATCAACAGCGATACGGGTGACCTGTCCGGCGAGGGCATGACCGAGACCTACAACCTGGTCTGGGAGAAGTTCGCGGTTGCCGACGACAAGGTCGTCGCCGCCGACGTCGAGGTGAAGCGCTTCGACCTGCTCAGCAAGGACGAACTCACCGCCCTCGAGACGCGCGGCGCGGAACTCTTCAAGCTGGAAGGCGTCAACTGCTATCAGTGCCACGGCATGGAAGGCCTCGGCATCGATTCGCCGAACATCAAGGACGCGAACGCGTTCACCGCGCTGTACTGGCCCGCGGAGCAGGCCCAGGACGAGGACGGCAACGACCTCTTCGACGACGCGGGCGAGCCCATCATGCTCGACCCCGTCATCAAGACCGACAACTGGGGCAACGACGCGAACCCGCGCAACTTCACCCGCTCGGTCTTCCGCGGCGGCAACCGCCCGATCGATCTCTATCGCCGTATCAAGTACGGCATCGGCGGCACGATCATGCCGGCGCTCGGTGAGGAGTACACCGATGAGGACGTCTGGGCGCTCGTCGCTCACGTGTCCAAGCTCGCGCATCGTGGCGACCTGGCGCTCGTCTACGAGACCAAGCAGGAGGCGCTCGCTCGTGAGCGCGCCGAAGGTCACAGTCATGACGAGGACGGACATGACGAAGGTCACGACGATGGCGCCGAAGGCGACAGCCACGAAACGGAGGAGTCCGGCCACTGAGCCGGAGTGATCCCATGAGAATTCTGAACTTCCTCCTCTATCTCCTGGTCCTGATCTTCGGGGTCTGGAGCTTCGTCGGTTACGAAGACTTCCTGCTCGGCCCTAGCCCGGACACCTACAACTGGTGGTGGCCCCAGGAGATCTCGACCTACGGTCAGCGCATCGACGGCCTGTTCAAGATGATCAGCGTGATGATCGCTGTGTTCTACATCCTGACCATGGGCATCCTGTGCTGGACGGTGCTGGCCTACAGCGGCAAGCGCGGCGACAAGGCTATGCACACCCACGGTTCGCACAAGCTCGAGATGCTGTGGACCGCGATCCCCGCCGGCCTGTTGCTCGTCATCGCGTTCACGCAGATGAGCACCGCAGCGGCGATCCAGAACACCAGTTCGACCTACGACAAGGACGGCAACCCGATCCCGGCCCTCGCCGAGATCTGGGGCAGCCAGTTCGATTGGCGTTATCGCTACCCCGGCCCCGACGGTCGCTTCGGCACGTACGACGACATCGAGACCGAGTACGAACTCGTCATCCCGATGCTCGACACCGTCGAGGATCCTTCGCAGAAGAAGCTCGTCTTCCTGCTGCGCTCGCGCGACGTACTGCACTCGTTCTTCATCCCGATGTTCCGCTTCAAGCGGGATGCCGTGCCCGGCATGACCCAGCGCATCTGGTTCGCCACCGACGAAGAGCAGTTCGACGAAGCCTTCAAGGACCGCGAGGACAAGACCTTCGACATCATCTGCGCCGAGTTGTGCGGATGGGGTCACTACAAGATGTCGGGACGCGTGCGCGTTCTGCGCGATGCCGAGTACGCCGAGTGGATGGCCAAGATGGTCGCCGAGAAACACAGCACCAACTGATCGTCGCCCAACGACCTATCAACTGAATCAGCCATGAGCGACATCCACGCAGACGCCCGAGTGGGAATGGGAGAGCCCGGAACGGTCCGGGAACACCACGATCACCACGAATTGGGCTTCATCAAGAAGTACATCTTCTCGACCGACCACAAGGTGATCGGCATCCAGTTCATGATCACGGGACTTCTGTTCCTGATCCTGGGCGGGCTGTTCGCCATGGCCATCCGCTTCCAGCTGGCGTGGCCCTTCGAGGAGATGCCGGTGATCGGCAACCTGCTCTTCCCGAGCACGGGCGGAGCGATCACGCCGGAGTTCTACACCATGCTCTTCACGATGCATGGGACGATCATGATCTTCTTCGTGATCATCCCATTGCTCACGGGAGCGTTCGGAAACTTCCTCATTCCGCTGCAGATCGGTGCGCCGGACATGGCCTTCCCCAAGCTGAACATGTTCGGCTACTGGGCCATGATCCCCGCGATCCTGTGCGTGATGATGGCGTTCCACGTCGAGGGTGGAGGACCGGCCGCGGGCTGGACCGCCTACCCGACGCTGTCCACGATTCGTGAAGCGGCTCCGGGTTCGCTCGAGGGCCAGACGTGGTGGCTGATGGCCCTGACCTGGGTCGGCATCAGCTCGATGATGGGTGCCGTCAACTACGTGACGACCATCGTCAAGATGCGCGCACCGGGCATGACGATGTTCCGCATGCCGCTGACGATCTGGTCGCTGTTCATCGCGGCGCTGCTGCAGCTCTTCGCACTGCCCGTGCTGACGGCCGCATCGTTCATGCAGCTGACGGACCGCTTGCTGCAGACCGGCTTCTTCACGCCGACCAACCTGATCATCAACCAGGCCAACCCCGAGTCGTTGGGAGCCGCCGCCGGTGGCAACCCGCTGCTCTGGCAGCACCTGTTCTGGTTCTACAGCCACCCGGCCGTCTACATCATGGTCGTGCCGGCCATGGGCCTGGTCAGCGACATTATCGCGACGCACTGCCGCAAACCGATCTTCGGCTACAAGCCGATGATCTATTCGATGTCGTCGATCGCGGGCCTGGGCTTCGTCGTGTGGGGTCACCACATGTTCGCGTCCGGCATGAACCCCGGCCTCGCCATGACCTTCATGGTCGCGACGATCATGATCGCGCTGCCCTCGGCCGTGAAGGTGTTCAACTGGCTCGGCACCCTGTGGGGCAGCCGCATCCAGCTGACGACCCCGATGCTGTTCGCCATGGGCTTCGTCGGCATGTTCATCATCGGTGGACTGTCCGGCATCTGGATGGCGGCGACCCCGGTCGACCTCTACATCCACGACACCTACATCGTCGTCGCACACTTCCACTACGTGGTGTTCGCCGGCTCGGTCTTCGCGATCCTCGGTGGTATCTACCACTGGTTCCCGAAGATGTTCGGCCGGGTGATGAACGAGAAGCTCGGCAAGATCCACTTCGTCGGCACGTTCATCTTCACGAACGGCGTCTTCTACATGATGCACCAGCTCGGCATGGCCGGCCTGATGCGTCGCACCGCGGACCCGTACGACTACGAGACCTACCAGCACCTGCAGCCGCTGAACGAGTTCATCTCGTACTGCGCGTTCGCTCTGTTCGTCTGGCAGATCTTCTTCGTCATCAACTTCTTCCACTCGATGTTCTGGGGCAAGCGCGTCGGTCGCAACCCGTGGAAGTCGTGCTCGCTCGAGTGGGACGCGCCGTCGCCCCCCGGCCACGGCAACTTCGACCGCGAGCTGCGCGTGTATCGCGAGCCGTACGAGTACGCGTCGCCCGAAGTCGAAGAGGACTACATCCCGCAGACGCGGGACCTCGGTTGATCGACAGCGCTTAGCGATTCACCTCACGTGAGCTCCTCCTCCCCGATGCCCGCCGGCGTGCGCACCTCTGCGCGCATGCTCGTTGTGTTGACCCTGATCCTGCTGTTCGTCGGCGGGTTGGTGACGACGTATCGGGTGGGTCTGGCTGTGGTGGACTGGCCGACCTCGGAGGGGTATGGACTGTTCAGCACTCCTATTGATGTCTGGACCAAGGACTTCGACGTCCGTCTCGAGCACGGCCATCGTCTGATCGGGGCCGTCGTTGGAGCTCTAACTCTGGTTGTCTTGGTGATCGGTTCCCGAACGAGCGGCAAGGTGACCTTCTGGCTGACTCTGCTCGGTGCTGTGCTCGAACTTGCAGTCCTGGGCTTGTTCTTCCGCGACCTCAATCCGCCCACTGGCACCGTTGGAGCGATCGCTGAACCTCGCTGGGACATTTTCATTCCTGGCATCGGTGCTTCGACGTTGATCCTGGTCGCGTCTCTGTTCACTGGACGGGATCGAGGCCGACGCGTGTTCATGTTGATCGTGAACCTTGCTGTTCTCGCGCAGGGAGTCCTGGGCGGGGCACGCGTGATCCTGTCAGATTCGGAATACGGGTTCATTCACGGCACCGTTGCGCAGGGCGTGTTCGCTCTGATCTTCGGTCTGCTCGTGATCTCGGGTCGTGACTGGAACCAGGGCGCGCGCGGTCAAGGTGGGGGCGTTCTGACGACGCTCTATGTCCTTTTCACCGCGGGCGCAATATTCAGTCAAGCTCAGCTGGGCGCGATGACGCGTCACGCGGCCGAGGACAAGGCGACCAAGTTCGTGATGATGCATGGAGGGATGGCGATCATCGTCGTCGGCCTCGTCGCTGGCCTCCTGGTCATGCTGCGTCGCGTCGCCGAGCAATCGCCGGAAGGCGACCCTGCGCGCAAGGGCATCATGGCTATGCGCAAGATGATCATGGGCACCCTCGGTGCGCAAATCGTGCTGGGCACGCTCACCCTGATCATGGTTCTGGCCGTCACCAAAGGCTTCGATCAACCGGCCACCTTCGGTGAGGCGATCTTCGCATCTACGCACATCGTCTTCGGCGCACTCCTGTTGGGCAGCACGTTCGGCGCGCTGCTGTGGACCGGTCGCATGACGTTCTGCAAGCCGGCCCTCGGAGGCGCAGCATGACCGCGCTCGCTCTCGCACGCACGCAGGTCGGGATCGGCCTCGAGCTGATCCGCCCGCGCATGGCCGCGATGATCGCCCTGATGGTGGTCCTCGGCGCCGCAATGGCCGGAACCGGTCAATGGGTGCGCTCGCTCGAAGCCGCGCTGTACGTCACGCTCGTCACCGGCGCCGCCAGCATCCTGAACCAGGTGCTCGAGCGCGACACCGATGCGCTGATGCCGCGCACCCAGCACCGACCGCTGGTCACCGGGCGCATCGAGCCCTCGACCTGCATCTTCCTGGCGCTGCTGTTCGGCGTGCTCGGCACCGCGGGCCTCGCGCTGCAGTTCAACCTGCTGTCGGCCTTCCTGACGCTCGCGACGCTGATCGCCTACGTCGCGATCTACACGCCGCTCAAGCGCGTCAGCACATTCAACACCGTCGTCGGTGCCGTGCCCGGCGCCGCGCCGCCCTTGCTCGGTTACGTCGCGCTCGCCGGCGACGTCGGACCCTGGGCCTGGTGCTTGTTCGCCGTGCTCTTCGTCTGGCAGTTCCCGCACTTCATGGCCATCGCCTGGCTGTACCGCGAGGACTACGCCAAGGGCGGCCACAAGATGCTGACCAGCATCCCGAACGCGGAAGGCCTGGCCGGCCGCCAGGCCGTGATCTACGCGATCGCCGCCATCCCGATCTCGCTCCTGCCGCTGACCACCGGTCTGGCGGGTCCTGTCTACGCAGTCGGCGTTTCCATTCTGGGCGTCGCCTATCTCGTTTGCTCGGTGGGCTTCGCTCGCCACGAGGACCGTCGCTCCGCGCGTCGACTCCTCTTCGTGAGCCTGCTCTACTTGCCCCTGTGGGCCTGCCTCGTTCTGGCAGATCCGCTTCCTTCCCTCATGCTGTCATGAGCCAACCTCTGGCCTCCTACGATCCGGCCGTCGATGCACCCGTGCATCACCACCCGGTCTACGACTACGACTCCGGCCCCCCCGTCGATCGCGGCAAGTTCGCGATCTGGGTGTTCCTGGGGACGGAGATCATGTTCTTCACGGCCCTCATCGGTACGTACATCATCCTGCGGATGGGTGCTTCCGAATGGCCGAACCCGGCGCACCGCCTGGCCGTGATGATCACCGCGGGCAACACGTTCATCTTGATCGTGAGCTCGGCGACGGTGGTCGCTGCCTTGAACGCGATCCAGCGCGGGGACCGGCAGAAGTTCATCAAGTGGTGGGGACTATCGATCCTGTTCGGTTCGTTCTTCGTCGCCGTGCAGATGTACGAGTACTGGGCCCTTCTCGTGGAGCACAAGGCCTATCCGAGGAACGACTTGTTCTGGTCGACCTTCTACGTCATGACCGGCTTCCACGGGTTCCACGTGATCGTCGGCGTGATCTGGATGTTCTGCGTCTGGATCGCCGCCATGCGCGGGAAGTACAGCGCCAAGAACAACGTCGGGATCGAGCTGGCCGGTCTGTACTGGCACTTCGTCGACCTCGTCTGGGTTCTTCTCTTCACTCTCGTCTACCTCATGTGATCCGGGGAGACCGACATGTCTGACAACCACGAAACGTTCAGCGTCTTCAAGATCTTCATCCTCCTCCTCGTCATGACGGCGATCGAGGTGGTCTATGGAGAGATCGGCAACCGCTACTTCTACGAGCAGAAGTTCTGGCTCTGGGGAGGCTTGCTGTTGTGTGCCTTCGTCAAGGGCTACTACATCTTCTTCTACTTCATGCACGTGAAGTACGAGGGGATGATCGTGAAGGGCAACGTGCTCTTCACGGTGCCGCTGATCATCTACTTCATGATCATGCTGACCCCCGACACCGGTACGAACCCGCAGTTCAACTACGGCGTCGCTCAGCAGTTCGATCCGATGACCAACGAGGTCGAGCACATCGGTCACGGGTCGCGCAACGTGGTCAACCACGACGTGCGTCACCTGTATCCGTACTTGGCTGAGCAGGACGCCAAGGAAAAAGGTGGCTCCGCAGAGGACTCGGTCCCGAGCTCGGGGCACTAGACCCAGGCGCGTACGGTCGCAAGGAAACACCACGGGGCGCGCTTGGACTTGATCCGGCGCGCCTCGTCCCTTGTCCCGCACAGTTCATCGACACCATGTCACACCGCTTCACGATCCTCGTCCTCGCGCTTGCCGCGCTCATGCATCCGGCGAGCGCGCAGGAGTCCTTCGCGTCACCCGCGCCGGATTCCGACCAGCGCTTCACCGAGGTGCCCGACTTCTCGTTCACCGACGCGAACGGCGAGACGTTGACCCGCGCCGACCTGCTGGGGGAGCCGTGGGTCGCGATCCCGTTCTTCGTGCGCTGCATGGGGCCGTGTCCGAACCTGACGACGCAACTGCGCGCGCGCGTCTTCACGCGTTTCGCGGGAACGTCGATTCGCATGGTGTCGTTCTCGGTCGACCCCAAGTTCGACGACCCGGCGCAACTGGCGGACTATGCGAAGCGGTTCGACATCGACCTCGATCGCTGGTCGTTCGTCACCGGCGACGCGATCGCCATGACGACGTTCGTGCGCGAGGGATTGAGCACGGCTCTGGATCGCGACGACTCGCTCGAGCCTGGATTGGCGGTGACGCACGGCACACGTTTGCCCGTGATCGATGCGGACGGCGTGATCGCCGGCTGGTACGAGTGCGCGGACGCTTCGCTGACCCCGGAGGAACTCGACGGCAACTTCGAGCGCCTGATCCGACGGGCGCGCGCCCTCGCAGGACTGCGCGAGCCGTCGGCGATCGAGCGCAAGCTGCCTTTGGTCAACGCGAGCCTGAACGGCCTGGCTGGCGTGCTGCTGCTGCTCGGTCTGATCGCGATCAAGAAGGACCAGCGCTCCCGCCACGAGCACCTGATGAAGGCCGCGTTCCTCGTCAGCGCCGCCTTCCTGGCGAGCTACCTCTGGTACCACTTCCAGGTCACCGCGCTGCAGGGGGGACCTACGCCCTTCAACGGAACCGGCGCCGCCAAGATCGCCTATCTGGCCCTGCTGGCCAGCCACGTCGTCCTGGCGATGGTGAACCTGCCCATGATCCTGCGCACGTTCTGGCTGGCCCACAAAGAGGACTGGGTGCGACATCGTGCCTGGGCCAAGATCACGTTCCCCATCTGGTTGTACGTGTCCGTGACGGGGGTGCTCGTCTACCTCGTGCTGTATCCTTTCAACCCGGCCCCTCCGGTCTGATCCCGCCATGACCCAACTGCTGCGAATCACCGTTCCTGTCCTCGCGCTGCTCCTGTTGACGCCGTCCGGCTTCGGCTGAGACGCTTGCAAGGAGGCGGTCGCCTCCGGCACGGGAAACATCTGGGCGGGCTTCGCCTACAGCGTCTACTTCATGCTCGGAGTGGTGTTCTTGCTGTTGCCTGGCGCCTTCGGCTTCGCGATCTGGCGCAGCTACCATCAGGGCGAAGGCGACGCGTACAACCCCGGCGACGGCAAGCGTCGTTGGCGCGACGACGAACGCTCATGAGCGCGACGTCCACGATCACTCCGGCCGTCGCTCGCACGGACGTCGGGACGTTCCGTGTCCTTGCGGATTCGCGTGGCGTGGTCTGGATCGGTCTGCCCGAGTCCTGGCAGGCGTCGCTCGAGACCTACCTACGTCGTCACGACTTGGTGGGCGAGCGGGACGAGGTGCTCGAAGCACGTGCTGTTCGACAACTGGTCGAGTACGGCGTCGGCGAGCGTCAGGACTTCGACTTGAAGCTGTGTCCCGTGGGAACCGAGTTCCAGCAAGAGGTGTGGCGCGCTCTCGAGGCGATTCCGTTCGGCGCGACGCGTACGTACGTCGAGATCGCCCAGGACCTGGGTCGTCCGAACGCGTCCCGCGCGGTCGGTGGGGCGAACGGCGCCAACCCGATCCCCGTCGTGATTCCCTGCCATCGCGTGCTCGCCACGACCGGTCTCGGTGGCTACGGCGGTGGGCTGCCCCTCAAGCAGCGCTTGCTCGAGTTGGAGGGCCTCGCGCCCTTCGCCTGAGAGATCGGACCTCCGCTGAGCCTTCGGCGCTCCGCTGAGCCTTCGGCGCTCCGCTGAGCACTCGGCGATCCGCTGAGACTTGGACGCTCTGCTGAGATGCCTGCACTCCGCTGAGATTTTCGGCACGCCACGTGCAACCGAGATCGACCCGCTCCGGTCCTCCCGGCATGCGGACTCTCCTCGCCGGACTCATCTCCCTCGCCCTGGGCCTCGTCGCCGCCTTCGCCGGGGTTCTGCACCGCGCACCGACACCCTGGCTCCCTCGGCCTGGACCAGGACCTGTGGGGCTCTGGGTGGCCGATCGGGCGGGGGGCGTGATCCACGGACTGGATCAGGACCTGTTTCCCGTCCGCGCTCTCGAGGTGCCGTGCCCCGTCGCGGTGGTGGGCGCTGGTTCCGGAAGGCTCTGGGTCGCCAGTGCGCTCCAGGACACACGCTGGGGGCACCATGCGCTGGCTCTCCTGAACCCCGATGGACAGCCCATCGCGGGGCTTCCGACCGGCACGGTCCAGTCCCTGCATGCGAGCCATGCCGGAGGCGTGTTCGTGCACCACCTGGACCGGGACCAAGGTCGGGCCGTCCTCGACCACGTCGGCGTCCATGGCTTGCGAACGCACGTCGACCACGCGGAGTGGTTCGATGCGATGGCTTCCCGCGGAAGTCAGCTGCTGGCGGCGACCCAGGACGGTTGGCTTACGGCGTACGATCTCGAGCACGGGTCCGTCCCTGCATGTGAAGGAGCCGTTCCTGGACCGGTCTCCGCCATCGTGGCTCAGCCGAACTGCGACGATTGGTGGGTCGCGTGGCGTGCGCCGCCCCGAGCTGGGGACCGGAAATGGAGAGGACGATTGAGTCGCGTGACCCTGGTACGTGGAGCGCAACTCGAGATCTCCGAGACGCTGCGCATGCCGTTCCTCGTACGTGCCCTGCTCGTGTCCGGACCTCATCTGTGGGCGCTGGAACTGGACGGCGCACGCGCGCAGCGCATTCAGGTCGGCACTCCAGGTCCGCATCCGATCGCTCGACTCCTGGATGGTCCCCCCGTGGGTGCGGTTGCGCTCGCGGGCCCCGAGGCCGGCTGCATCGTGTTCACTGCCGAGGCCCTGCTCGCCTTGGATGGTGACACGACATGCCGCACGACCCAGGGCATGTTCCAGAGCATCAGCTCGGTCACGAGTTGCACGGTCGACTCGACGACCCTCGATCCATCGCCCAGGTCAGGACCCTGACGATGCGCGTCGGTCGGCGTCCTCGAGCAAGCAGTGTTGCGCCGCGAGGATCGTCTTCCCGTCCGCCGGTTCCGCGGACAGCACGTCCCGCGGATGCATCCAGAGGACCTCGATCTCCTCGTCGTCGTCCCCCGCGAGTCCACCCCCTGGAACGGCCTCCAGGCCTTCGGCTCGGAACAGGTGGATCACCTCGCTGGCGATCCCAGGTGCCGGCAGGAACGAGCGCCAGGCGCGCACCGTTCGGGCCCGATAGCCCGTTTCCTCCTCCAATTCACGGCCTGCGGTCGCATTCGGGTCCTCGCCCGCTTCCACCCGTCCCGCAGGGATCTCGCAGGTCCAGTCCCCGGCAGCGGCTCGGTACTGGCGGACGATCAGGATCCGTCCCTGCTCGTCGCGGGCCAGGATCGCGACGGCACCGGGATGTTCGATCAGATCCAGGTCTTGTCGCAACCCCGAGGGGAGCCGCAGGGCCAGGCGCACCAGGTCGAAGACGCGGCCCTCGATCAAGGTCCGGCGGCCCTCTTCGTGGACGTCCGGGTGTCGGCGGAGGGTCATGCCCGCCCGCCTTCGAGGTCGGACGCGGCACCCTGGGCTGCGACCTCGAACTTCACTCGATCGGTTCGCGCAACTGCGTTTCGAGCATCGTGAGGAAGGCCATCACCGAGTTCGACACGTCGCCGCGACCGTGATCCATGCAGAGCTGCGAGAAGGCGGCCAGCTTGCGGCGCACCTTGGGGAGCTCCTTCAGGACCGGTTCGTCCGGGCGTTGCTTCGACTGGATCTTGACCTGGAGCTGGGTGATCTTGGCTTCGAGGTCGGCGATGATCTCGTCGTCCGAGCGGCGATTGTAGTTTCGTTTCGTCATGGGGAGGGAGCGCTCCAGCGAGCGCTTTCAGGTTGGGGGCCCGTTCGGGAATCGGAGTTTCGTGTCCGAATGACTTATGGGTTGCGCGTCGATCGCGATCTCGTCGACGGAACTTGCGCCTTTCGGTCGTGGTGTTCGATTCGAGTCCGATGAAGCGCAAGAGGAATTGCGCCCGGCTCGATTGGGTTCCTTGGAATGAAGCCCTGAATCGGTTCTAAGGGAGTCCTTCGAATTGTGGAAAGGTCAATCGGTGGTTCTCGCGTCGAAACACCCTTGGCTCGATCCGAGCTTCGAACTCGGGTCGCCAGGCAGGAAACGCCTCGTGTGGGGTTCCTGGGGCATTCGTCTCGGGTCTTCTCGTTGAGGGTCGGCGCGGGCGATCCGCTGCTGGGACACTCGCCATTCTGGTTGGGGCTCGGGGCTGAGCGGGACATCGAGTCCCTGTGCTCAGCCCGGGCCCGCGGTCGGAGAGGGCGCCCGAACGGGTCGCGTCGCGCTTCGAATCGCAATCTACCATCGAGACGGAGCCGTTCAAGATGACTCGTCCTGGTAGCTTTCGATCCCTTGTAAGAAAACCCACGTACCGCGCCCCACGCGGCCCTGGAAGGGGCGTTATCCTGGGGTTCGATCTGACGGCTGCCCCCTGGGGGACGTCCCAGATCTGCGAAGGTCCCCAAGGTCGGGGCCCGACCGTCCCCAATCCGATCGCTCCTTCCGATATGCACCTCGACATCGACCGCGTCCTCCTCAGCGAGGCCGAAATCCGCGAAGGTATCGATCGTGTGGCCGCCGAGGTCACGGCGCACTTCCAGGGCCGTGAATTCACGGTCGTTTCCGTTCTGAAGGGATCTTGCATCTTCGCTTCGGACCTGATTCGGCGGATTCCGATTCCGCTCGAGCTGGCGTTCGTGGCCGCGAGCAGCTATCGCGACGGCACCGAGTCCGGCGAACTCCGCGTCGACTTCCTGCCCGCGGGCAACGAGATCGAAGGGCGCAACCTCCTGCTCGTCGACGACATCCTGGACACCGGCCGGACGATCTCGAGGTTGGCCCAGGAGATGCGCAGCCGCGGGGCCGCCGAAGTCTCCAGCTGCGTGTTCCTCGACAAGCCGTCCCGGCGCACGGTCGATTGCCACGCCAACTTCAAGGCGTTCGAGGTCGAGAACCTGTTCGTCGTCGGATACGGCCTCGACTACGCCGGCCGTTATCGCAATCTCCCCTACGTCGGCGCGCTCAAGGAATCGGTGTACACCGCCGCGTCCGGCGAACCCGAACAGACCGGAACGGTTTGAGGACGCACGCGTGCCGGCCGAGTACCTCACAGTGCCGGATGATCGCGTTGGGCTCGAGCTCGACGAGTTCCTCTGTCTGACCTATCCCCACATTCACAAGGGGTTCCTGCGTGCCCAAGTGCGTGCTGGGACCGTTCTCGTGGATGGTCAGCCGAATCACCCCGGGCACAAGTTGAAGCGCAACGATGTCGTCAGCGTCGAGTTCGAGGACGAGAGCGCGCCGCGCCGTCCCGTCGCGCCGAACGAGCGCGTGCGCGTCCTGCACGAGGATGAATCCACCTTGGCGATCGACAAGCCCGCCGGTCTGGCCGTCGAGCCCGAGCGCTGGGCACGCGACGCCGCGACCGTGGCGGGCGCGTTGATCCAGTTCGCCGAGGAACGCGCCGAGCAGACCGAGAGCGGGGCCCTCGAATTCCGTCCGCGCCTCGTCCATCGCCTGGACAAGGACACGACCGGCGTCCTGCTGGCTGCGAAGAACCTCGAGGCCGAGCGCTCCCTGCGCACCGCCTTCGACGAGCGCCGGATCGACAAGCGCTACTTGGCGCTGGTCGAGGGTGAGCATCACCTCGAGGACGGCGCCGAGGACGTGATCGACGCTCCGATCGCACCCGATCCGCGCAAGACGGGACGCATGCGCGTACACGCCAGCGGCAAGCCCGCGTCGACCTCGGTCGGCGTCGCCGAACGTTTCCGTGGCTACACGCTGATGAGCTGCCGTCCGCACTCCGGACGCACGCACCAGATCCGCGTGCACTTGGCAGAAGCCGGCTTTCCGCTCGCGATCGATCCGTTGTACGGACGTCGCGATGCGTTGCTGCTCTCCGAGTTCAAAGACAACTACAAGGCCAAACGCGGTGCGCCCGAGCGACCGTTGATGGACCGATTGACCCTCCATGCCCGCTCGCTGGGATGGCCCGCGCCCCATGCGCCCGAGACGCCGGTTCGCGTCGAATCTCCGATTCCCAAGGACCTCGAGCGGGTCCTGAAGCAGATGCGCCGCGTACGGCCTTTTCGACGTTGAAACTAAAAACCAAACCCCAGGACTTCAAGGTCACCGAGGTGCTTCCCGAAGGGCACCTGCAGGAACGCGGCGAGCACCGCGTGTACCTGGTGACGAAGACCAAGTTGACCTCGTTCGAGGCAGCTGAAGCTCTCGCGCGCGCCGCAGGCGTTGCGTCGGGTGACGTATCGATGGCCGGTCTCAAGGACCGCCAAGGTGTGACGCGCCAGTACATGAGCCTGCATCGCGGTCGCGATGTGCGCATCGACGAATACGATCTGAAGATCCAGACGGCGGGCTACCTCGACGAAGCGATTCAGAGCGGCGACAGCTTGGGCAACAAGTTCGAGCTCGTCGTGCGCGACCTCGGTCCCTCCGAGCTCGTGCACCTGCGCAAGGCGATCGATCCGGTGCGCGACTTCGGCCTGCCGAACTACTTCGATGAACAGCGCTTCGGCAACCTGCGCCACGGTCAGGGCTGGATCGCGCTCGATCTCATCCGCGGTGACACGAGCGGCGCGCTGAAGCGCATGCTCTGTTCGACGTCGCCCTACGACAACCCCGACCTGCTGCGCCTGAAACAGGTCATCTGGCGCAAATGGGGTGATTGGCACACCTGCCGCGAGGTCGCGGGTCGCTTGGGCAAGCACCATTCGGTGTTCGAGCACCTGAAGCGCGATCCCGAGGACTTCGCCGGCGCGTTCCATCGCGTGTCGACGCGCGAGCGTTTGATCCACTTGTATGCGTTCCAATCGCACATCTGGAACCGCGCCGTGGCGAACTGGATCGATGCGAGCTGTCCGCCCAAGGATCGATTCGCCATCCCGTCGCGGGAAGGCAAGTTGATCTTCACGCGTGGCGCTCTGCCCGATTCGGAGAGCTGGAACGGCACGTTCCCGTTGCCTGGTCCGCGCTTGGAAGAGGTCCAGCACGAATCACAACTCGAATTCCTGCGCGAAGCACTCGCTCTGCACCACCTGTCACCCCAGGATTTCGTCATCGACGACATCCCGGGCTTCGGGTTCAAGCACGAGGAGCGCCCGCTCATCATCAAGCCGAACGAACTGCGCGTCCGCCCGGCCGAGCCGGATCCGGAGCACAAGGACCGGCATCTCGTGAAGCTGTCCTTCGAGCTGCCCCGGGGCGCCTACGCCAGTCTGGTGCTGCGCCGCCTGCTCGGTCCGCTCAGTCACGCCGACGACGGCGACGAACGTGATGGCCGCTCCCGTCGAGGACGTGGCGAGGGCATGCCGCGACGCGCCATGCGCTCCAACACCGGGTCGTACCGTGGCATGGGCCGCGACCGCGACAACGGCGGCACCTGGAATCGCGACCACCGCGATGCCGAACCCCGCGACGGCGGTGGTTGGCGTGCCGGTTCCGGCAGCGACGAGCCCGTCCGATTCCGCGACGACGACCCGCGTCGCCATCGGGACACCAGCAGCTACGGTGCCGGTCGCGGTGGATCCCGCGGCGGTGGCAGCCGACGCGGCGGCTCGCGTCGGGGGAGCGGCTCTTACAGCGATCGAGGCCAGAGCGGAGGTGGACGTTCGTACGAACGCGAAGAGCGTCCGCGCGACAGCCGTTATCACTACAACAAGGACGGCGACTCCGGCGGAGGCCGCCCCCGCGGAGACCGTGACTCGTACGATCGTTCGGGCCAGGATCGACCCCAGGACAGCCGCTATCACTACAGCAAGGATGGCGCAGGCTCGGGCGGCGGTGATCGCGGCCAGGGCGACCGTCCCAGCTACCAACGCGACGACGGGGATCGACCGCGTCGCGATGACCGCTACAGCACCAAGCGCGACGACGGCGATCGGCCGCGCCAGGACGACCGCTACAGTTACAAACGTGACGGCGGAGACCGGCCGCAACGCGACGACCGCTACAGCACCAAGCGCGACGACGGAGACCGACCGCAACGCGACGACCGCTTCAGCTACAAGCGCGACTCTTCTGGCGACGACGGAGGCCAGGACAGTCGCTACAGCTTCAAGCGTGGCGACGGCGCTCGTTCCGGGGGCGATTCCCGCTCGGGCGGGGGCTACCGTTCGCGCGGCAACTCCGGACGCGGCGGAGGCTCTCGCCGACGCGGCGGTTCGGGCGGAGGCTATGGCGGCGGTTCCGGCGGAAGCTGGAAACGCGATGATCGCGACGACCGTGGTGGTGGAGGCGGCGGCTACGACGCCAAACGTCCCTGGCGCGCTTCGTCCGACGACGGCGGTGGTGGTGGACAGGACCGTCCGTGGCGTGATTCCGGTTCCGATTCCCGTGGCTCCGGCGGCTACGGCCGAAGCGGCGGCGGTGGCGGCGGCGGCGGCGGCCAATGGCGCGACGACAACCGTGGCTCCCGAGATCGCGACTCCCGAGGGCACGGCTCCCGGGATCACGGCTCCCAGAACCGTCCGTGGAAGGCCGAGCCGACCCAGGACGGCAGCCCGGATCGACGCGTCGGCGATGATCGCGATCGCGGTTACGGCGGTGGAAGTTCCAGGCGAGGTTCGAGTCGACGCCGCGGAGACTCCACAATGTCGCGACGAGGCCGCGGTGGTCGCGGACGCTCCCGAGGATGAACACGATGACGGAACTGGTGGTAGGAGTCCTCGGCGGCTCCGGTCTGTACGCGATGGATGGTCTGGAGAACGTCGAAGAGGTCGCCCTCTCGACGCCCTTCGGAGATCCGAGCGATGCCTACATCCAGGGCACGCTCGACGGCGTGCGCATGGTGTTCCTGCCGCGTCACGGACGTGGCCATCGCTGGACGCCGTCCGAGATCAATTACCGCGCGAACATCTGGGGCATGAAGTCCCTGGGCGTCACGCACATCGTCTCGGTCTCCGCCGTCGGCTCGATGCGCGAGGACATCCCGCCCGGTGACTTCGTCGTCATCGACCAGTTCATCGATCGCACGCGCCATCGTCCCGACACCTTCTTCGGTGGGGGATGCGTGGCGCACGTGCAGTTCGCCGACCCGGTCTGCTCCGGCGTCCGCGGCGCGTTGCTGGCAGCCAGCGCGACAACGGGCGTGACCACGCACGACGGTGGCACCTACGTCTGCATGGAAGGCCCCCAGTTCTCGACGCGCGCCGAGTCCAAGCTGTACCGCACTTGGGACGTCGACGTCATCGGCATGACGAACCTGACCGAGGCCAAACTCGCGCGCGAAGCCGAGTTGCACTACGCGACCGTCGCCATGTCGACCGACTACGACTGCTGGCACGAGGGTCACGACGACGTGACGCTCGACGCCATCCTGGCCGTCATGTCCAGCAACGTGGCGAACGCACGCGCGCTCGTGAAAGCCGTCGTGCCCGAGTTGGCCAAGGCCTCGGACGCATGCGGTTGCCACAACGCCCTCGCCGGCGCGATCATGACGGACCCGAGCACGATCGACGCCGACACGCGCTTGCGTCTCGATCTGTTGATCGGCCGACACCTGAATTCCTGAGCCGGGTTGATGCGCCGATGATCGACTCGCGCCCCCCGACCGCCGTCCGCTCGAGCCGTACCTGGCTGGCGGGTCTGGCCCTGTTCGCATCGGTCGCGTGCGCGTCCTCGCCGATCACCAGTTTGCCGCCCGAGATGGACCTCGGCGCCGACGTGTTCGTCCATCACTCCCCTGGACCCCTGGTCAGCGCCGGATCCACGGGACCCAGGCGCTTCGTCGAGCCGTTGCTGCGCGCGTACCTGGCGGCCAGCGTCGACCCGACCTCCGATTTGGTCGTGCTGGAGGCCGCACTGGAAGCCGAGGGATTCGGCCGGTCCGGCAGCGTGCTCACGCGGATCGACCTCGAGGGCCAGGCACCGTTGCTGGTCGCGACCCTGCTGGGCAGCGAGTCCCCGCAAGACGTCGTCGTCGTTCTGGTGCGGACCGATGGAGCGACCGGTGCAGCCGACGCCGGTGCGGTCGTCGAAGGTGCCCGCGCCTTGGTGCGAGCCGGTCGGGATCGCAGGTCCGACGAGGACTTCGCACCCAAACGCTCGCTCGCGTTCGCCTTCGGCACGGATCCCGGTGCCTCGCTCGTGGCTGCGTTGCACGACGCGGGTGCCGAGCTTCCCCTGGCGGCCATCTGCATCGAAGCCATCGATTCGCCCGGCGATCTCAGCATTCCGTTCGTCATGGATCGTGCGCCGGATCCCGGTGCGCAGTTCGCGGTCTTCCCGGACCCGGACCGGCCCGGGACAAGCCTCTCCTGGTCCTTGGACAACGGAGGCGTCGGACCGACCGCGCTCAACGTGCTGGGTCGCATGGCGCTCGTCGACGTGGGCAAGGTCTCCCGCCCTTGGTTGACGACCGAGGTCCCGCATCGAACCGGAGGCCCCCAGGACACGATGTTGTCCGCAGGTGTGCCGGCGATCCGCTTCCGTCACCTGCAACCGTTGCGCAAGCTGACGTCGCACAAGGGCGCGGGGCTGAACGCCGAGACGTTGACGCCCGAGGGCGAACGGGAGCGAGCGACCGTCACTGCGGTTTCCGCCGCGTTGGCGTTGGCGAGTGCGGCTCCCGGCGACCTGGATCGCTGGATGGATGCCGCGTTGCTCGAGGCTCGGCTGCGTCGCAATGCTCCCGCGGAGGAGCAGGTGAAGCTGGAGCCCGAGGACCTGGCACGCCTGCACGAGGCCTGGGCCGCGTGGAACGACGGGGTTCGCTCCGACATCCGCACGTGGTGCCTCGGCGCTCACTAGAGCCCGGACTCGGGCTCGGCCCGAGGTTTCGTCCGCGACCTAGTCGACGTCGGTGAACGCCGCGCGCAACTCGCTGCGATCGAGCACGCCGTCGTCGTTCAGGTCCAACGTGTTGAGCACCGTGGACGGTCGCAAGGCGCTGTAACTGGGACGCAGCAGCGTCTCAAGATCCTGGAGACTGATCTGGCCGTCGTCGTCCTGGTCCAGTCGGCGGAACGGGGTGACGGGTCCCTGCAACCTGGGTGCGCGGATTCCAGGGCTCTCGATCAACGTGCCGAAGAGGTCGTCGATCGACGTCGCTCGCTGGTCGAGCGGAACGACCGCCATGTCCAGCGCGATCTGGAAGACCATGTCGGGCAGGCGACCCATCTCGTCGTCCTCCAGCGTCTGGTTCCCGTTCGCGTCCAGATCGGCGAGGACCTTGGATGCCGCCAGGTCGGGGCGTTCGTAGCTCTCGAGCAGAAGCTTCACCTCGTTCACGTCGAGCGCGCGGTCGCCATCGCGATCGAACACGATGCGCAACTGGTATGCGGTGCGTGGCGTCGGCGACGAGAAGTCGAGGTCGGTGTTCGGCGGGCGGAACGTGCCGGTGTTTCCGATCTGGTAGAGGTAGTAGCTGGAGAACTCCCCGTACGTCATGCGGCCGTCCTTGTCCGGATCGAAGGCGCGGAACCGGGGGCGGTCGAAGCGCAGACTCTCCTCGGTCTCACGGTAGCCGAGCCAGCCGTTGGCGTTCTGATCGCAGGATCGGAACCAGTCCTGGATCTGCCCGTCCTCGGCGAGGTCGAAAGCGGAAGGTGTACGTCGGCCAGGTGCGCCCAGTCCCGGTGTGGGCGACGGAGCGAGCTTCGGCGGGCGGCGGCTGAGCATGCCGGTCAAGGCGGTCATCGCCGACGCGTCCGGCTTGCGGTTCGAACGGCCGGACGAGCGCTTCTGGCGGACCGAGCGCCGTTCGGTCGACCCCAGGCGCTCACTGCTGCGACTTCCGCCTTGGTTCCCACGGTTCTGGCCGAGGGCTTCGGTGGCATCGCCGAGCACGAAGATGGCGAGGAGAGCGATGGCGAGGTGGCGCAGCATGGTGTCGGGGGCGACGTCCTATGGACGAGGCCCGTATGGACCCTATCGTCTAGCACGGGCCTCCGAGACAACCCCAGGTCGGGTTCCGGGTGACGGAAAACCCCGTTGAAGGGCCGTTCCGAGGGGACCGGGGCAAGAAAACGCCCTCAGCAGCGCTGGGGGGACTCCAGACGATCACCCTCGTGCCCCGCGGGAGATCCGGACGGCCGAATCCCCCGGGAGGACCCCGTGGATCAGTCGACCGGCTTGATCTCGCCCGACTTCAGCTTGCCCGTGTAGTCGCTGAGCGCGCGGCGCACCTTGCCGGACAGGAAGAGCACACCGAGCACGTTCGGAACGGCCATGCCCAGGATCATCAGGTCACCGAAGTCGAGGATGTTCGTCGCGCTGACGATCGAGCCGATGAAGACGAAGATGAGGAAGAGAACCTTGTAGGAGAGCGACGACTTGTCGCCGAACATCCAGACCCAACAACGTTCGCCGTAGTACGACCACGAGATCATGGTCGAGAACGCGAACAGGACCACGGCCACCGCGAGCACATAGGGGAACCACGAGATGCTCTGGCCGAACGCCGCCGAGGTCAGGCCCGCGCCATTGTTGTCGGAGACGAAGTGCGCGAAGTCCGGGTTCGAGTAGGCGCCGGTGATCACGATGACCAGGGCGGTCATGGTGCAGACGACGATCGTGTCGATGAACGGTTCGAGCAAGGCGACGATGCCTTCACGAACGGGGAATTCGGTCTTGGCGGCGGAGTGCGCGATGGCGGCGGAACCGACACCGGCCTCGTTCGAGAACGCAGCGCGCTTGAAGCCGATGATCAGGACACCGATCAGGCCACCGTAGCCGGCTTCGGGAGTCATGGCGCCGCTGAAGATCTCTCCGAAGGCTGCGGGAACCGCACTGGCGTTCGACAGGATGACGAACAGCGCCGCGGCGACGTACAAACCGCACATCGTGGGCACGACCTTCTCGGCGACCTGCGCGATGCGCTTGAGACCACCGAGGATGACGGCGCCGACGACGACGGTCATGATCGCGCCGTAGACCCAACGGTTGTCCGGGTTCTCGAAGAACGGGACGGTCTCGGCGAGCGCGTTGAGCGACTGGTTGACCTGGAAGCTGTTGCCTCCTCCGAACGATCCGCCGACGCACAGGATCGCGAAGAAGACGGCCAGGAACTTGCCGATTCCGGGCTTCCCGAGGTCCTTGAAGCCGTTCGACAGGTAGTACATCGCGCCGCCCATGACGCTGCCGTCCGGACGTTGTTGGCGGTACATCTGACCCAGGGAGCACTCGACGAACTTCGAGGCCATCCCCAAGAATCCGGCAGCGATCATCCAAACGGTTGCGCCGGGACCTCCGACGCTGATGGCGATCGCGACGCCTGCGATGTTGCCGAGGCCGACCGTGGCCGAGAGCGCGGCGGTCAGCGCCTGGAAGTGACTGACCTCGCCCTCGTCGTGCGGGTTGTCGTACTTGCCGCGCGTCACCTGGATCGCGTGACCGAACATGCGCAGTTGGACGAAGCCCATGCGCACGGTGAAGAAAATGGCGCCGAGGATGAGCCACAGAACGGCGAACGGCCAACCGGGCGTCGTGACGTCGATCTTGGTTTCGCCCTTACCGCCGCGCGTGGGGATCTGCAGGGTGAGCGCAGCTCCCTCGAGGTCGATGCCGTCCGCCTCGGCGTCGACCAGGAACTGGGTCAGATAGGTTCGCAGTGCTGGGAGGTCACCGGTCGTCGCGTCGTCGAGTTCACCCTCGAACTTCGACTCCATGATGGGGAAGAAGAGCCCAGCGGCGATGACCTCGTTGACCTTGCCCATGAAGTGGTCGGCCTTGGCCTCCAGTCCCACCGGGTCGGGCTTGGGCGCGTCGACCTTCACCGAGAACGAGTCGACCTTGCCGCCGACGACCTCCTTGAGCAGGGCCATGACCGCTGCCTTGTGCAGGTCGTCCGGCGTCTTCGGCTTGGCCTCCTCGGTGGGCGCTGCGTCGGAGTTGGGCACAGCCTCCTCGGCCGTTGCGGCGACCTCGGCGTTCCCTGCGGCGCCCGGATCGGCGTCCCCGTCCTGGACGGATGCGAAGAGCGGGGCGGCGAAGAGGGTCAGACCTGCGGCGAGGGTGCCGAGGCGGGACGCCCCCCGGAGGGGGCTCTTGAGGGTGCGCATGGTGCGAGGTGGGGGAGGTTCGGACGTGCTGCGAATCGGGCTGCCGGGGGTGCGGTCGGCAACGCGGGGCCGAATCCTGCCACGGGTGGGGCGATGCGTGCAAGTCGTGATATCCCAAGGGCTTCGGATCACGCGCCCCTCGAACGCGCGGAGCCCGATGTGACGGGGTTTTCACCGGGGAGGCGTGCTCGACATGGCGCCGTGCGCTAGACCTGGGCGACCTCTTCCCAGGTGAACCATGAAGACCCTCCTCACACTGACCGCCCTGGCCACGTTGGCCTCCCTGACCTACTCCTTCGATCGAACGTCCCAGGACGACGAACAGGCTCGCCTCGAGAAGCTGGCGCGGGGGATCGAAGGGGAGATCGCGGAGCTGCGCGGTCAGACGTTCCAGCACGCCGTCACCGTCGATGCGATCTCGACCGAGGGGTTGGTCGACTACGTCAAGGGCGTGATGGCCAAGGAGGCCGAGCTGCAGGCCCACCACGAGCGCATGCAGAAGATGCTCGGCCTGCTCGACGAGGACGCGGACCTCACCGCGTTGACGATCGAGTTGCTCGAGGAACAAGTCGGCGGTTTCTACGACCCGCCGACCGACACGTTCTATGTCATGGAAGGCCTGGGCGACGACCTGGTGCGCGTCGTGATGGCGCACGAACTCGTGCATGCGCTCGACGACCAGCATCACAGCCTCGACGACCTCGACCAGGGTCGCCTGGCCAACAGCGATGCGCGACTGGCGCTGCATGCGGTGGCCGAGGGGAGCGCGATGGTCCTGATGTCCCAGTGGATGGTCGCCAACATGGCGACGCTCGACATGGCCGCCGTGGCGGAGTCCCAGTCGTCGATGGGGACCGAGGCGCTCGCGAAGACGCCGGACGTGTTGTGGAAGCCCCTGCTCGCGTCGTACTTGCGCGGGATGATGTTCCTGAGGAGCAGCGGGATGGAGCAGAACGCTGCGCTCGATCACGTGTACGCGAACCCGCCGCTCTCGAGCGAGCAGATCCTGCACCCCAAGAAGTACTGGAACGAGGACGAGCGCGACGACCCGATCGAGTTCGAGTTGGTCGAACACGACCTGCCCGAAGGTGCCGAGATCCTGCACACCGACACGTTCGGCGAGCTCGGCCTGGCGATCCTGACCACGCCGTTGAAGAAGCGCGGCGCGCCGAAGAACGAGATCGCGATGCTGGGTGTGCGTTACACGAACCGCGCCGCGGAGGGCTGGGGCGGCGATCGCTGGGCGCTCGTGTCCCTCGGCGAAGGGCATGTGCTGCACCTCGTGACGCGTTGGGACACCGGGGACGACGCCGAGGAGTTCCACGACAACGTCGTCGAGAACGGGTCTGCGTTGAACGACGCGCTCGGCGAGGGCAACGGTCACCTGGTCGAACGGAACGGCGAGACGGTGATGCTGACGACCTATCGAGGTGTCACCAGCGATCAAGCCAAGGCCGTCGCGGCCGGTATCGCTCAGGAGCAGTCCGAGTCCGAAGCGTCGGACGGTTGAATTCGGCCTAGCCGAACGCGCGCCCGGCCTCGCGCCGCGGCCCGCGCAGCCCGCCGCTCACGTGACCCGTGAACAGGAACGTGCCTTCGATGCGCCAACCCGGGCGCGGGGCCTCGTAGCCGTCGTGCTCGAGCTGGAACGGGCTGGTGAACAACGTCAACGGTCGATCCGGCGCATCGCACACGAGCACGTCGACCGCGCGTCCCGTGACGCGGTTGCGCACGTGCCGAATCTCGCGGATGCGCAGCGACACGTCGCAACATCCGCCGGGCGCGTCGCCAGCGCCGAGAGGTGCGACGAAGGCTCCCCGCTCGCGTTCCAGGATCGCCTGATCCCGCACGCCGTCGTTGGGGCCGACATAGGTCACATCGAGCGCGAAACCGGCGACGCTGACGGCCAGGACGTGACCCGCGGGCAAGCTGCGCGGCAAGCGTCGCGCGTCGCTGAGCCACGTGGTCAGACGGTAGGCGCCGGGCGCATCCGTGACCTCTCCGGGCGGCGGCGGGCACGCCCAGCCCGACAGCAGCGCGTCGAACGGAGAGTCGGGCACGAGCTGCAACTGCTCGACGGCGACGCGCATGCGATGCGGCACCTGATAGTGGGGCAGGACGGTCCAGAAGTCCTGGCCCTCCTCGCGGTCGGCGCGCAGTTCGAGCCCACCACCGAGGTCGAGGCGCCGATGGCGGTCCGGGTCCCCGCGCCATGGCGCCGCTTCCCCCTCGCGCAACGCCAGCTCAGCGAGGCTCTCGGGGTCGTCCTCGGGCAGGAAGCCGATGCACTCCAGCAGGAAATCCACAGGGGCATCCTATCCGCAGCGCGAGGGAACGGCAGGACGTGCCGTGGATCGGTGGGGTGTTCGACTAGAATGCGCCGCGGCCCCGCAGCAACTCGTGAATCCGAGAACCACCAGGCCGCATTCGACCATGCATTCGACCGTACGCACTCCGTCTCCGTTCGCGTTCCCGTTCCTGGTTCTGATCCTGGCTTCCGTACTGCCGTCGTGTGGCAGCACGCCGGTGATCACGGAGGACACGCCGCCCGAGGGCCTGCGCACCTCGAAGCAGCACGTGGACCGCGAGTTCACGTTCGACGTCGACCACTACGCGTTGGAGCTCTCCATCGATCCGGCGCAGCGACGCATCGAGGGCACGGCGAGCTTGCGCCTGCACGTCCTCGAGCCCGGACGGGCCCAGCTCGAGCTCGACCTCGCTGGGCTCGAGGTCACGGCTGTCCGTCGCGGCGAGGAGTCGCTCACGTTCACGCACGTGGGGCACGCGCTCACCATCCGGTTTCCGAAACCGCTCGACCCGGAGCACCCCGAGACGATCCACATCGACTACGGCGGCCAGCCCCGACGCGGCCTCTGGTTCGCAGGCGGTGCAACACCCACGCACGTCTGGACCCAAGGCGAGTGCGAGGACGCGCGCTGGTGGTTCCCCTGCCTCGATCATCCCAGCGATCGCGCGACCAGCGAGATCCACGTGACGATGCCGAAGAACTGGACCTCCGTCGCGGCCGGAACGAAATGGTCGAGCGAGGTGGATGGAGCGCAGCGCCACGAACACTGGGTCATGCGCGATCCGCACCCGACCTACTTGATGACGTTGGTCGCGGGCGAGTTGATCGAAACGGGCACGGAATGGGACGGCACGCCGGTCACCTATCTCGCGCCGTCGGCCTACATCGACACGCTGGCCAGTTTGGATCCGACGCCCGCGACGCTCGACTTCCTGTCGCGTTTGACCGGACGCCGCTATCCGTACGCCAAGTACGCGACGGCCTGCGTCGAAGCGTTCCCGTTCGGGGGCATGGAGAACATCTCGGCGACGACCATCACGGTGCAGGCGCTGGACGACCCGCGCGGGTGCCTGGACAACCACGGACCCGAGGGCCTGATCGCCCACGAAGCCGCGCACCAGTGGTTCGGCGATCTCATGACGTGCGCCGAGTGGCCGGAGATCTGGCTGAACGAGGGGTTCGCCACGTATCTGACGCAGATGTACGTCGAGGAGACGCACGGTGAGGACGCCTTTCTCGTCGGGATGCGATCGATCCAAGAGCGTGCGATCGCAGGCGAGCGTGCGCAGAGCCGTGCGATGCTGCATCACGAATACGTCGACCCGCTGGACCTGTTCTTCTCGGGACACGTGTACCAGGGCGGCGCGGCACGTTTGCACATGCTGCGTGGCCACGTGGGCGACGAGAACTTCCGCCGCGGCGTGCGCGAGTACCTGGGGTCGAACGAGAACCGCGCAGTGCGAACCGGCGACCTGCAGTCGGCGTTCGAACGTGCCACGGGCCAGGATCTCGCCGCGTTCTTCGAGCAGTGGTTCACCCAGCCGGGCGTGCCCGAGTTCGAGGTGCGTTGGCGCTACGACACCGCGCGCGGACGCGTCCTGCTGACCGTCAACCAGGTGCAGTCCACCGAGGGCGGCGTGCCCGCGGTCTTCCACGCGATCGCCGAGGTCGAGGTGCAGCACGAGTCCGGCGTCGAGGTGCACCGCGTCGACCTGCGTCAGCGCCGTCAACAGATCGAGCTGCCCGCGACGACGCGTCCCTTGTCGGTGCGATTCGACAAGAACGGCTGGCTGCTGGGAGCTCGCGCTGTGTCCAAGTCGTTGGCCGAGTGGCTGCGCTTGTCCGAGACGGGCAACGTGAACGGCCGACGCGATGCGCTGGCTGGACTGACCGAGATGCTGCCGAGCGTCAGCGAAGAGGACCGTGCCCGAATCTTGACGCGCTTGGCCACGAGCCTGCGCACCGACGAGGTTGCGGTCGTGCGTGCCTCCGCTGCGACGCAACTGGCCACCCTGGGACGCTCCGAAGCGCGAGCGTTGCTCGAGTCGATGGCGCGCACCGAAACGGACCCCGTCGCGTTGAACGCGATTCTCCAGGGGCTCGAAGTGTTCGGTGCGGATCCCGGCCTGCACAACCTGGCGCGCCAGGTGTTCGAGCGCCAGGACATCAGCCGGTCCTCCGCGGGCCAGGCTCTGATCCTGTCGGCGCGTACGCATCCCGCGGCCACCGAGGCGTGGCTGACCGATCTGGGCGATCGCATGCCGGGTGACTCGATCCACGGCGACATGGGCGCATCCGCTGCGCGTGCGTGGGCGGCTGTCGGCAACGCCGCTGCGCTGGCGACCTTGAACCGTTGGATCGCCTCCGAGGACACGCCTTCGGTTCAACGCGAGTCGGCGGTCAGGGCGTTCGCGGGAGCTCCTGTCGGCGACGAGTCGGTCCGCACGACACTCGGACAGATGCTGCAACACCACGATCCGCGTTTGCGGCTCGCCGCCGTGAAGACGCTCTGCTCGAACCCGAGCACGCCCGTGAAGGCCATCCTGCGCGACTACTATCCCACATCGAACTCACCGCGCGAGCAACGCGCGATCGAGGCCGTTTTCCGGTCCGCACCTGCGGACGTCCTGACGGCGTCGGCCGGTTGATCGAGTCGACCGTGACGGACTCGGACGAAGTGCAGGCGGGGAACGAGGCCGCGTACCCGCGGCCCCAGGTCGGCTATCGCACGTTGCGGCGCGAGATGGGCTTGGCGCTTCTGTCCGAGATCGGCGCGCGCTCCGTCTGCCACCACCTGCAAGCGCGCGTGAAGGACGACCAGTTGGCCGAGTTGCTGCAACGCATCAACGAAGAAGGCGTCCGCAACGTCAGCGAGGTGCAGCAGTTGATCCGCGAGCTCGGTGGCAAGCCCCGTCGCACCAGCTTTCGTCGGCGCGCGTTGGCGCGAGCGCTGACGTGGATGGCTCCGATCGTGGGGGCGCGGCCGGTGCTGCGCATCGTTCACAACGGCGCGGACACCCTGTCCCGCTGGTACCGCTTGTACGCGAACTACCTGGTGCAGGCCGGGGACACGGAGCACGCGCGCATGTGCGAGCGGTTGTCCCGACGCAAGCGCCATCACGCCCAGGCCCTCGACGCCTGGATTCGACACATGCCCCGGCGTTGAGCCGACGGAGGCCCCATGACCTGGATCAAGACGCTCACTCCGGAGGAGGCCAGCGGTCGCCTGAAGACGTCCTACGACGCCGCTATCCAGCGCGCCGGCTACGTGGCCGGCATCGTGCGTTCGATGAGCCAGCATCCCGGCACGCTCGACGCGTCGATGGCGATGTACGGCTCGATCATGTTCCGCGACGGCAGCCTCTCGCGGCGCCAGTGCGAGATGCTCGCGACGGTCGTGTCGCGCGTGAACGACTGCCACTACTGAACCATCAGCCATGCTGGAGATCTCCGTGCTGAGATCTCGAAGGAAGGTGGCGACGAGGCCGTGGCCGATGTGGTGGCCATGGACTGGAGCGAGGCCGGCCTCTCGACGGTCGATCAGGCGCTGTGCGAGTACGCCGAGAAGTTGACGATGACGCCGGCCAAGATGACCCAGGTCGACATCGATCGCCTGCGCGACCAAGGATTGGACGACGCTGCGATCCACAACGCGATCCAGGTCATCAGCTACTTCAACTACATCAACCGCATCGCGGATGCGATCCACGTCGATCTGGATCCGGGGATGCCCCCGTACCCGGAGTGAGGTTCGGCGCTCACCGGTTCAGCTGGATGACTCAGTCGATCGACAGGCGGTGACGATCTCCCGGTTCGAGGCCTGCGTGCACGGTCGTGGCTCCCGACGGCCAGGTGACCTTGGCGGTGATCGGGCCGTCCATGGGACCGAGCCCGAAGTGCAGTTCGGGTGGGGCCGACGTCAGGTAGCCCTCGCCCGCGCGCAACGTGCGACGGAGCGTGCGGCCACCATGTTCGATCGTGACGACTGCGCCGACAGCGAACGGATTGGGCGCCGCTCCATCGAGCAGGAAACTGATCCAGTGCCCTTCTTGAGGCGCGCGATTCTCGAGCAACTGGACGCGTCCGTTGTTCGACGTGACGAGCAGGTCGATGTCCCCGTCACGGTCCCAATCGCAGCCGACCGCGCCGCGTGACGCGAGCGCGATGTCGAGCGCCGGCGCGGCGAGGTCGTGTCCATCGGTGAACCGGCCCTCGCCATCGCCGAGGAACAGCTGATTGGGTTGGCCGACGCAGATGCCCGTCGTCGCGTAGTCGGGGCTCGTGTAGCCGTTCGCGACGAAGAGGTCCAGGTCGCCGTCGGCCTCCATGTCGAACAGCACGGCGCCCCAGGACGTCGAACCGATCGACGGCGCAGCGAGTCCTGCGTGCAGCGTCCCGTCGCGGAACTTCGAGCGGCGCGTGCTGGTCCCGTACGCCTTCTTGTGGCGGTTGACGTACAGCGCGTTCGTGTCGAGCTCCCAGTTCGTCAGGAACAGGTCCTCGTCGCCGTCACCCTCGACGTCGCCCAGCGCCAACCCCATGCCGCCGCGCGGATCGTCCAGGCCGACGCCGAACGTGACGTCCTCGAACGTGCCGTCGCCGTTGTTGCGGAACATCACGTTGATCGAGACGTCGTTCGCCACGTACAGGTCCTGGTCGCCGTCGCCGTCGTAGTCCCACCAGACCGACTGCATGCCCAGGCCCGCCGCATTCGCGAGTCCAAGCTCTTCGGTCGCGTCGACGAAACGGATGCCGTTCGCATCGCTTTCGTTGCGCAGAAACAGATTCGGTTGACCGGGGAACGCGAACGGCAGCATCGCCGGAGGATCGTCGCGCTCGTAACCACCGAGCGCTTCAGGCGGAGGCATCTTGTCCAGATCGAAGTCGAGGTAGCGCGTGACGTAGAGGTCCAGGTCGCCGTCCCCATCCGCATCGGCGGCCGAAGCGCTGGCGCTCCAGAGCCCTGCGTCGATGCCTGCGGACTCGGTGACGTCGGTGAAGGTGCCGTCGCCGTTGCCCTGGTAGAGCACGTCCTGGCCGTAGTTCGCGACGTACAGGTCGAGGTGCCCATCGCCGTTCGCGTCGAAGAAGAGTGCGCCCATGCCGGCGCCCGTGTCGCCGACACCTGCGGATTCGGTGATGTCCTTGAACTGTCCCTCGCCGAGGTTCTTGTAGAGCCGGTTCGGGGACGTCACGCCATCGCGCCCACCGCCTTGGACGAGGTAGAGGTCGTGCCATCCGTCCCCGTTCACGTCACCCCACGCCGCGCCAGGACCCATCGTCGGACGAATGTCGAGCTGCAGGTCCGGGCCTTCGAAGTGCACGAACTGGATGCCGGACGTGCCGGTGATGTCACGCAGGGCATTCTTGGAGTCCGACTCGAAGCTGCCCCCTGGGTTTGAGCTTCGGTAGTAGCACTCCGAGCGCGTGACCAGAGTCCAGCTCTGCCCAACTCGAGGCTCCGGGGGGAGGGGAATCCGGATCTCAGCCATCTCCTTGGTGGAGACCTCCGACCACTCACCGTCGCCGACGGGTCGTGTGCTCGCCAGGTACACCTGGTCGAGACCGTAGCCCGTGAACTCGAGCGTGACCGTGCACGGTTCTTTGGTCGAGAGGACCAAAGCCATCGGACTTCCCCAGCCATTCTCTCCTACGTCATCGGTGACGGCCTCGGTCGGAATCGAGTCAAGGCGAACGTGGAACGGGTCTCTCGTGATCTTCCGCGAGGTGTGATTGCTCCGCAGTACGAGCTGACGATCGTTCGATGGAACGTCGATCTCCAGATCCCCATGCATGAGGATCTGATCGTCGAAGCGAGCGAGGAGCGCGGGGTCACCACCACGAACTTCGGGAAGTATGGGCTGTCCGCAAATCAACAGACCATTCGTCGTGAGGAGGACGTGTTCGTTCTCTTGGTGATGTACGTACCGATACGAAATGGACCCGATCCCCATGCTGTCCATGCGATTGGAGTCGCTCTGCGTGTGAATCACGACGTGTCCTGATTGCAAGCGTGCCACGGGCTCGGTCTCCACTCGTGAGTGCAGTGGCCAGAGGTTCAGACCATCCTCGAAAGATGGGACTCCAGCGAGATGCTTGTCAGAGCCAGACCAGATCAACTGAAGCTCCCGGATGGTGGCCTCGAGGGCTGCATGTTTGTTTGCGCCCGAAGGCTGCGCATACTCGTCGGCCGCCGCCAACTCCTCCTGCCCACAACCACCCCAAACAGGAGCCAGAACCAGGAACACAACCGTCGTGGGGGAGCCGAGACTTCGCATGCCGGGAGCCTACGCACCCGAAACCCCGAAGTTGAACCCGAATCACGGCATTCGACGCCCTGGAACGCGGAACGCCCCCCTCGATCGAAACCGAGAGGGGCGCGGGTCGGGTCGGTCGCTCTGGAAGCGGCCACTGCCCCGAGGGGCAGCCAGGAGAGTCACCCGGATGGGGTCGTCGGTGCAGGGCGCGAAGCCCCGCTCCGAACGACCGATCAGTTGAACTTCAGGTCGCGGATGTTCTCGATCGCAAAGTCCACCGAGAGTTCGGTCTCGACGTTGATGACGCGGCCGGTTCCCTTGAGCGGGTTGAACACCAGGGCGCCGTGGATCGCGCGCCCGTCTTTGAAGTGCACGGTCACCTTGTCGGCGGTGCGGGCGCCGAGAAGTTGGTCGTACACCTTCTCCGGGATCATCTGTCGGTTCTTCTTCGTGGTTGCCATTTGTGCGGTGGGCAAGTCGCGCTCGGAGGCGCGGTGGAAACGGTGTGTCGTGCCTAGCGGCGCGACGGATAAGGGGTGCCTTGCGACTCCGGAGTGGGGCCGTGCGGCGAAACAGGGTGGGGTGCGTCGGTTGCGGTTGCGGTGCCGCGATCGAAGTCCACCGGGGAGTCGTCGGGATCGACGACGTCTTGAAAGAAGAGGGGTCCGAATGCAGCGGTGCCGGCCTCTCGGCATCCGCGCTACGACCGGAACGGCCGTCGATTCAGTCCTCCAAAGAACGAGCCCTCGAGAGGGCGAAGTGAGACTCAGGCCTTGGCCGGCTGCGACGCCCGGGAACCTTGATGGGGCACCAGGGACCCCAGATGGGGCAGCAGGAGTTCGGACCACGTCTCGAAGTTCGCGCCCCCGTCACCGAGCCGGCAGAGCTCGGGGATCGAGAGGAAGCGACCGCTGAGCTGGTCGGTTTCGCGCACGGAGACCGTGCCTTCGACCAGCATCAGCTGGACCCATCCCACGTGGACCGCACCGACCGGATTGGAGTCGTCGTTCAAGAGGCCCACCGGTTGCAGTCGCCAATCACCCTCGATCGACAGCTCTTCCTCGGCCACCTCGCGAATGGTGGCTTTGGGGATGGGGTTGCGAGGACTCCAATCGGCTCGTTCGGCGAGCTCTTCGGGGCTGGGAACGTCCACGGGGTTGATGTGACCACCAACGCCGATGGACCATTTGTCGTGAAGCCGAGCTTCCCCGCCACGTCGGCTGCGCTGCAAACACAGCACCTCGCCCCCTCGGACGACCAACGTGTAGGGGATGACCTGCTTCAGGTCGGGAGTCGCCTCGGCGTACGCGCGCTCGACGAAGAAGCCATGTTGCTCCATGCGGGCGGACCACTCTGCGGGAGAGGGGGCACCTTGGACGGCTTCCTTCCCGAACGGCACCAACCCATGGGGGTAGTGATCCGGGAAGAGTTGAGCGCGGGGGACGACGTAGACGAATTCCATGGGACAGTTACCGGTCGAGCGAGGCCAGGGATTCGAACAGGGAACCTGGACAGGAATCTGTCGTTTTCAGCACGCGAATTCGTGCTGGTGGACGCCCTCGATCTCGACTCGGCTTATCAAAGGGCGTCGAGAGGGTGCTGGCAGGCTTCCCGCGCGACGTGAACCGGACCGTACGCGCGATTTCCGAAACTGTCAAGATACGGCGTGGTCACCACGTGCCTCCACAAGATGCGGTGGGTTATCCACAAGGGCCGCGTAACCCACGACCGTTCGTGTCGTGCGTGGCCGTCGCAAGATGGAAAGACGTGAGAGGCCCGATAAGCCGGATCCTGTAACCCCCGAAGGGGCGACGACCATTTCTCTGGGACCTGGATCGCTCCAAGCCTCGAACGACCTACCCGGATGGCAGGGGCGCGAGCGGTCGCCATGCACCATCCCTATGCGGTCTTTCTCCAGGAGGGGTTTACCTTGCCACCTTCGTCACCGAAGGCGCGGTGCGCTCTTACCGCACCCTTTCACCCTTACCGCCCGCGCGAACGCGGGGTTGGCGGTTTGCTTTCTGTGGCACTTTCCCTGGGCTCACGCCCGGTTGGCGTTACCAACCTCCCTGCTCGAGGAGCCCGGACTTTCCTCCACGTGCCGAAGGTTGCCCCACACACGCAGCGGTCGCCTAGACCTCTCACGTCCCCCCCAGTCTAGCCGGAGACTCCCCGGAAGATGCACCGTGAGCCCACCCAACTCGCGCGTTGGCGGCACTTGACGCCCGCGGTCGTCCTCGACGGGGCCAGAGGCCCCGCCTGCGGGGCCCGCGAACGCCAAGCACCGCCAACCCATGTACCGTCAAACCACATGAGTTGCGTGCACTCACGGGGCATCCTTGGGGGACTTCGGGCTGGGGCAGCGTGGGGGTGAACGGGGGGTTCTGGGGGGCTAGCGGAGCAGATCGAGGCGCATTCCTTCTGCCCGAGTACCATGCGCTCGTCCTTCGTCCCCCGAGGTTTCCATGGTGTTGCGCGGCTTTCTGATTCTGACCCTTCTGTTCGTTCCGTCGGTCGCCATTTCGGCGCCCGGCTCGGCTCCCGATGCTGCCTTTGGGCCGACCGCTCGGGTCTCCGAGTCCCTCGATGACGACCTGGAGGAACTCGAGAAGGCCTTCCGGGCCGCTTGCCGTCGACCGGACTTGGAGGCACGCAAGGTGGCGCTCGCGAACCTCCTCGAGCTTGGGGACGAGAAGGCGATTCCCGGCCTCGTCGGTGAGATGGCCCAGGCCGAGAGCAAGCGTCGCGAGGCCTCCCAGGACATCGCGAAACTGACGGCCGAGATCGAGCGCGACGAGGCGATGCTGAAGAGCCTGCAGCTGCGCGCCGAACGGGACGAGAGTCTGAAGAAGACCGTCGGCAGCACGGAGTCGCGTCTGCGCGAGAAGCGGGGCGCGATGAACCTGAAGCAGGACAACCTGCGCATCTACGGTGGCTGGGTCACCGCGCTCTCGACCGGCCTCGGTGATTTCATGGCCGCGCTACCTGCGGGCAAACGCCAGGGCATCATCCGCGACTTCGAGAAGGATGCGAAGAAGCACGAGATGGTCGACGTGCAGCTCGCCTCGATCATTCTGCTCGGATACACGGCCGACGCGAAGAGCGCGATCACGCTGCAAGGTCTGATGGCCAGGGCGATCACCGATCGGGACAAGGCCGCGAAGAAGCTGCCGAAGCTCGAGAAGGAAGCGATCAAGTACGAGGAGCGACTCCAGGAGGAGGCCGAGGCCAACGCCGGGAGGACGTCCCAGGCCACCGCGGATCAATACAACGAGGCGAAGCGCGATGCGACCGAACAGCGTCGCGTGTTGCAGAACGCCGCAGCCTACGCGGACCTCTGCCAGGAGGCGGCGCGCCGCATCCTGGAGCGCGCCGACGGTCCTGCGCTCGAAGGTGCGTTGAAGGCTTTCCTGAAGCAACTCGAGAAGGCCAAGGGCGGCGTACGCCTGCGAACGCTGCACATGCTGGCGATCGCGAACGCCGAGCCGATCCGGGTTCACCTGCGCATCCTTCTGTCGGGCACCAGCGAACCCGCAGCCATCGCCCAGTTGCTGGACGATCTGGCCGCGTTGGGGGACCAGGAGATCGAGGGCGCGGTGATCCAGAAGTACCTGGTTCACGAGTCCTGGCACGTGCGCGGACGGGCCGCGGCGGCCTTGGCGACCTTGCGTTCCCGAGCCGGCGTGCCGGCCATGATCGCGCGCCTCGAGTTGGCCGAAGGGCGCGAGAAGACCGACCTGCACGGTGCTCTGGTGTCGCTGACGGGCAAGGACTTCCGCACCAACTTCACGTTGTGGCAGCGTTGGTGGGACGCCGAGGGCGAGGCCTTCGTCGTCGTGACCGAGGAGCAGCTGGCCGAGATCGAAGCCGCCGAGGCCGACACCGAAGGCGTGACCTTCTTCGGCATCCGCACCGACAGCCAGAAGGTCATCTTCATCCTCGACGTGTCCGGTTCGATGAACTGGTCGACCGTCGTGCGCAGCAACCCCTACGACGATCCGAACCAGCAACCCGACTTGCCGCGTGGCAACGAGAGATCCCGCATCGACGTCGCGAAGGGCGACCTGAAGAAGGCCATCGGTGGCCTGCGCGATGGCGCCGTGTTCAACATCGTCGTGTACGCCACCGAGGTGCGCCGCTGGAAGGACGACATGCAGATCATGACGCCCGAGATCCGCAGCGAGGTGCTGGACTACGTCGGCGAGCTCAAGGCCGTGGGCGGCACCAACATCTTCGGTTCGCTCAAGGAAGCGTTCTCGATGGCTGGCGTGGACACCGAGGCCTCCGCCCAGGAATGGGCGAACCCGATCGCGGACACGATCTTCCTGCTCACCGATGGCACGGCCACGGTCGGGGTCGTCACGAACAGCGACGGGATCCTGTCGCACGTGAAGGAATGGAACCTCGCAGCGGGTATCGTGCTGCACACGATCGGGCTGTCCGGTGCCCAGGACGCTTACCTCTTGAGCACCCTCGCCAAGCAGAACCACGGCGAGTACGTCGCCCACTGAGTCACCCTACTGAGTCACCCGCTGAGTCGCGCACGACCTCCCTCGCGCCGCAACGACGACCTTGCTGGTCCCACCATGACGATGGACGACGACTTCACGCTCACGAACCTCGAACTTCGCGAGTCGACCGATGACGGCCAACAGGCCTCAGGCCTCTCGCACGCCTCGATGAAGGGCATGTTCCTGCTGACCGTGCTCGAACTGGCGGCGAACGGCGAACCGAAGGGTGCCGTGACCGTGCTGCACGACGCGGGCGACACCGGCGATCGTTACCGCGACCTGGCCAAGTCCGTCGCGAAGGCGGGTTGGGCCGTCGCCCTTCCGGACATGCGCGGACACGGACGGACCGAGGGCGAGCGCGGGCATTCCGCGGGCCTGGCCGAGGTCGTGCGCGACGTGCAGGAGATCCAGGATCACCTGGCCTACCGCCTGCCGACGCATCCCAAGGTGCTGGTGGGGCAGGGCCTCGGTGCGCTGTACGCGTTGAACTACGCGCTCGAGAAACCGGGCCACCTCGCAGGTCTCGTTCTCGTCGCGCCGCTCTGGACGCCGGACTTCGAAGCGCCGGCCGCGCCCAAGGGCATGGCCAAGTTCTTCAAGAAGCTCACGCCGCGTTCCCCCGGCCGGATCACGTGGACCGGCGATCAACTGACGACGGACGCGGGCCAGGCGGCCAGCTGGGCCAGCTCGGAGCTCACGCACGACGTCGTGACGCTGCGCGCGATCCAGGAAGCACACCGGGCCGCCGAACAGACGCTCGGTCGGATCGGATCCGTGGACGTTCCCGTGCTGCTGCTGCACGGCGCCGACGATCCGATCTGTGCCGCTGCGAAGTCGAGCGCGCTGTCGGGCCCGAACCTGACCGTCGAGGTCCTCGAGGGCATGCGCCATCACCCGCTTCAGGAATCCGATGCGGGCCAGGTCCACGCGCGGATCACGACCTGGCTCGACGGGATCAGCTGAGCGCCCGGCGGAGCTTCATTCCGTCGCAGGCTCGCCGGTGCGGATCCACTCCTCGAGCAGGATCTTCGCGGCCCACGCGTCGCTGAGGTCGCGCAGCTCCTGGCCGCGATAACCCGCCTCGTGCAGCCGCATCTCGGCCTCTTTCGTGGTGAGGTGCTCATCGCGCAGGATGACGCGCAGCTTGGGGAAGCGTGCGCGCAACCGGTCCGCCAGCGCGCGGGCGGCGATCGAGCGTTCGCTCTCCTTGCGGTCCTGGTGGAGCGGAAGCCCGACCAAGATCGCCGCGACGGTGCGCTCGTCCACCAACTTCTGAACGTGATCGAGCATGGCGTCGGAATCCCCGTCGCCGTGGAACGTGTCCAGCGGCTCGACCGAGATGCGCAACGCGTCGGCGACCGCGAACCCGGTGTGCTTGGCCCCAGGATCGATCGCGATGACGCTGCCCATGCCGAGCGGTCGGTCGGTGCTCAAAGCGTGTCCGGAGCCTCCGACTCGAGTCGTGCGACGATGGCGCGCACGTCCTGGGCGCGATCGCGAGGGCAGACCAGGATCGCGTCGTCCGTTCGCACGACGACCAGGTCCTGAACGCCCAGCAGTGCGACCGTCTGGCCCTTGGGTGCATGCACGACGTTGCCGGTGGCGTCGACGCTGATCACGCGGACGTCCCCGTCCACGAAGTTGCCGTCGGCGTCGGGCTGGACGACGTCGGGGATCGAGCTCCAGGTGCCGACGTCGTTCCAGGTGAACGCGACGGGCAGCACGCGCACGTCTTCGGCACGCTCGAGCACGCCGATGTCGATCGGTGTGGATTCGAGGTCCGCATACGCCGCCGCCAAGGCCTGCGCGTCGTTCGCGGGAACGTCCTGGAGCGCCGCCCACGTCCCGGGCGCGTACTTGGCGAGCGCCGCCTGGATCGCATCGTTGCGCCAGACGAAGACACCGCCGTTCCACAGGAAGCGGCCCGCGCTGAGGAACGTCTGGGCGTCCTTCAGGTTCGGCTTCTCGACGAAGCGCTCGACACGATGCACGGTGTGCGCGTCGCGTTCGCCCAGGCGCTCGCCCATCTCGATCCAGCCGTAACCCGTCGCCGGGAAGGTTGGTTCGATCCCCAGCGTGAAGAGCGCGCCCGGGGTGGCCTGCGCTTCGGCAACGGCGGCAGCCAGAATCGAACGCAGGGCCTCGGGCGGGGACACCACGTGATCCGCGGGCAGCACGATCTGGACGGCGTCGGGGTCGACGCGCGCGATCGCCGCTGTCGCGAGGGCGACGCAGGGCAACGTGTTGCGTCCGACGGGCTCCGCCAGGATCTGGTCGGCCGGGATGTTCGGCAGCAACGTGCGCACGAGTTCCGCGTGCTCCGCGCCCGTGACCACCCAGATGTTCTCGGGCGGCAGCAAGCCCTCGAGTCGTTCGGCCGTCGCGACCAACAGCGGCGCGTCGGTCCCGATCTCCAAGAACTGCTTGGGACGTGCCTGTCGGCTGGCGGGCCAGAACCGAGTCCCGGAGCCACCGGCCATCAACACCGCGTGCGGTTTCCCTTCCATGGGCGGGAGTTTACGGAACCCGGGCCCGAGCCTGAACCGTGCGCCTCCCGAGTCCTGTTGCCGAACGGGCTAGAAGCGCCTTGGCAGACGGGAGAGTGCCGGAACGGGCAGGTGCAGGCCTTCCCCCGTGGGTGCGAAGAACTGGCTGAAGAGCCCCTTCAGGATGACGGTCGGTCGCGACATGTCCCCGCGGATCGAGACGCGCAGCAGCGAATTCTGGATCTCGTACACGAGCCGCGTCAGGGGGCCGAGTCGGTCCACCAGGCTGTAGCGCACTTCGAGGTCCTGGCGCAGGCTGCCGTCCATGTCCAGCGTGCCTTCGCCGACGAGGGAGAGCAGGTCGCTCTTCACACGCATCCCGCGCATGTCGATGACGCCGTCCTGGACGTCGAAGTGCGCTTCCATCTCGCTGAAGATGGCCGTGCTGTCGAACCCGAGCTGAGCGAACAGCGCTTGGAAGACGGGGATCGCCCAGAGGGATGAATCGGTCAAGCGTCCGAAGCCCGACCCACGGATGCCTGTGGGGTGCAGGAGGTCGCCGTGCAGTCGCATCTCGGCGTCCAACGTTCCCTCGTTCGCGAAGTCGGAATTGAAGGCGCCAGCGGTGAGGCTGCCGACGTCGACGCGATCCAGTTCCGTGGACAGCGAGAACGGGAAGGGCGGTTCCAGGTCGACCGAGAAGAAGCCCGAACCACCACGATCGCCATGACCGAGAGAGCGGGCCTCGCCACCCTCGAAGCTGCCGGTCATGTCTTCGATCGTGAGTCGCGGCTCGATGTACGTCATCTGCATCGAGGCGGCGTCGAGCTTGCGCCCGGCGAGGGTGCCGAACAACGAGCCGATGCGTCCGACCGCGCGTACGCGACCGCGCTCGAAGCGCAGGCTCAGATCGATGTCGTCCGCCCGGCGAATCTCGACGGGCAGCCCGAGCTTGACGGCCGCATCGCGCACACGCAGCTTGGCGTTGTCGAGCATCAGCGTGGTCTCGCCATCCTCCATGCTGTCGAGCGTGAGCCGACTGTCCAGGATGTCGAACCGCCCGCGTGCTCCGAGCTCGTCCAGGAGCGTGCGCCGCGTGCCTTCGTCCAGGAAGTGCTGCAAGTGCTCGTCGTCGAACGGAACGTCCTGGGCGGACAGGTTCATGCCGAGCCGCATGCCGTCGCCGCGCGGTCCGATGATCAGGTCGGACAGGATAACCGGTGTCGAACCCAGGACTGCGGTCACGCGCTCCCCGGTCCAGTTCACGCCGTCGAAGTCGACCGGACCACTGACGTTCGTGAGCAGCTGGATGCCGCCCAGACCGAGCGACTCGAGCCGCGCCATCAAGGAGAGCTCGCTCGAGATCAACGGTTCGTCCGGTTCGGGCGACAGGACGAACGTGCAGTCCGCGTCGATGTGGCCCCGGAAGTCGAGCTTGGACGTGTCCGTCTCGGACCCTTGTTCGCGCATCAACGCTTCGATCAGCGCGCCCGTGACGGTGGGGTTCTCGAGGTCGACGCCTGCGACGCGGACGCCGAGGATGGGGGGCTCGTCGAGGATCGACTCGTAGGTCAACGCGATCGGAACGCCCGCAGCTGCCCCGAGCCAGCGACCTTCCATGTAGGCGTGCGCCGTCGTCAGGGGGAGCGCGTCGGGCTGATTCAGGATCGACTCCATGCGAACGGTCGAGCGGCCGCGCACCTGGCGCGTGTCCATCGGGAAGGCCTCGGGTTGCCCTTGCAGACCCGTTCCGTCGCTGAGGATCTCGAGCCGCGTGATGCCGGCCTGTGCGGAGGAGTGCTGGACCTGGCTCGCGGTGACGTTGACGAATCCCTTGATGTGTGCGGTCGCGAGCGCGCTCTGGACCTCGGGGGACGCGAACGTCAGCGCGCTCTGGAAGTCGGGATGACGCAGGTTGAGCTGCGGCACGCTGGCCTCGATCCAGCTGCTGGCGATCCCGATGCCGTGCCCATCCACCCGGCCCCGCAACCGAATCGGTTCCTGGGCGATGTCGGAACGGCCATGGGCATTCACGACCAGCCGTGTGCGTCCGTCCGGAAGCGCGCGCCCGTTCGATTCGAACTGCAGGTCGCCATCGGCTTCGTGAAGCGTGGCCGGGAACGATGCCCAGCGGACGTCCAGGCCCTCGAGTTGAAGGTCGAGACGCGTCGCGGAGACCTTCAGATCCACCGGCTTGCGCAGGTCGAGCGTGAAGTCGATCGCGCCGCCCTCCGGCGAGTAGGTCGGGAAGATCTCGCTGATCCCTTCGATCCCCGCGAGTCCGTCGAGCGCCGCGTGCAGTTCCCCGTCGACCGCCAGGTCTTCCGCCTGGGCGTTCAGATGGAAGTCCATCGGGACCGAGTGGTGGGGGCGATGCTCCGGGTCGGGCCAGCGCGGGACCACCCACATCGAACCTTCGACGCGGACCGGTCCGCCCTTGTGACGGCCCGTGATCCCGAACAGTCCGAGTTGCTCCGGGAACTCGAGGCCAGGTTCGTAGATGTGCGTCACGCGCCCGCGCGCATGGTCGACCATGAGCGGGAAGCCCAGGTTGCGCTGCATGTCCTGTTCGCGGTTCGGCTCGCCGACGTAGGCCACGGACAGGTCGCCGGTGGCATGCACGGCGACACAGGACGCGACGGCGGTGCGCGGCTTCGCGCCCCGCGGCGTCCAGCCCGTGGGGAAGCGCGCCCCGATGGACACGGACCCTTCGCCGTGGGTCTTCAGCATGGCGCGCAGGTCGGTGACCGCACGCTCGTCGTGGACCAGCTCCTGCACCTCGTCGGTCAGCCCGACCCGAGGCAGGTGCAGCCACGTTTCGGCCAGCCATTCCTGGGGGCAAGCCGTGCCCCCGCGGATCGTCAGAACAGGTTCCAGGTTCTCCCAGCGCGCTGCGATCCGCGCGCCGACGTCCCATGCGTCGCGCTTCCACAGGTCGTCCGAATCGCCGCCCCGGAAGCGAGCGATCAGGTTGGCGGTGACGTCGTGGACCGGACGGTCGTCGGGACGCTCCAGGTGGGGCAGTCGCAGGACTCCGTCGCGCAGACCCAGCTGAAGCGTGGCCTCCGGGATCACGCTGACGCCAGGGACGTAACGCCCGCGCGTGGACAGGTCGAACGTTCCGCTCGGCGCGAGGGACGTCCAGGCATCGGCGAGCGCGCCCGCCGGCAGCAGGTCGAGGCTGAGCTCCAGCGCCTCGGCCGTCCCGACCCATTCGATGGCGCCGTCGGACGCGATGCCGCCGGTGAGCCAGAGCTGCCCGCTCTGGCCCGGCATGCGCAGGCGTCCGGCGAGGTCGTGCTGGTCGCCGTTGCGCTTGAGGTGCGCGTCGACGCGGCCGAGCTCGATCGGTTCGCCGTCGGGCCCTTCGGCGGAGAGCCGGAAGTCCTCGACCCCGAAGTCGGGCAGGCGCGAGGAGCCCGACATGGAGTCCTCCTGTCCGCCCATCGCATCGATCGCTTCCTGGAGCGAACGGGAGAGGTGCACGTGACCGTTCTTGACGAGCAGCCGTTCGAGCACGAAGCCGCTGCCCGGTCGCCAGTTGATGAGCAGGCGCACCTCTTCGGCGGTGGCGTCGCGGCCGTCCGGACCGAGCGAGACGTCCTCGACGATCAAGGTGCGATTGAGCCACGACAGCCGTGCCTCACCGACGGAGAGGTCGTGGTCGGAGTCGCCCAGCGCGGCTCGCAACTCGTGCTCGACGAGCCGCGTGAACAGACCGCTGGACTCGAGCAGCAGGAGGACGACGAGTCCGCCCGCAACGCACCATCCACCGAACGCCATCACCGCCCAGACCGCCTTCGAGGCGGGACGCGATCGACGACGTTCTTTTCCTCGAAGTCCGGCCAGCATTCCAGGTGGAGGATCGGTCACCGGGTGGGGACCTGTCCACCTTGTTTGTTGGACATGCCGTTCGGGGCGGATTCCCGGTGCTCAGATGCCCTGGGAAGCGGATCGCGGGGGGCGTTCGCGTCCGCGGGCTGAGCCGGGAGAGACACGTCCTCCCCTCCGACCACCACGCGCTCGACGCGAGGGCCGACCGTGCAGGTCAGTTCGTAGGGAATCGTTCCAGCGACGCGCGCGACCTCGGCCAGCGGCAGTTCGCTGCCCATCGACGTGCCGAAGATCGTGGCCTCGTCGCCGACGCGCACACCATCGATCGCGCCGACGTCGACCGTGACGTAGTCCATCGACACGCGCCCGACGATGGGGGCACGCTGGCCGCGGACCAGGACCTCGCCCTTGTTCGAGAGCGCCCACGGCACGCCGTCCGCATAGCCGATGGCGAGCGTCGCGATGCGCGTGTTGTGCGCCGCGCGCCAGGTCGAGCCGTAGCCCACCGGTGTGCCGGCTTGGATGTCCTTGAGCATCACGATCTGGCTGCGCAAGCTCATGACCGGACGCAGGTCGGAGGCGCCCGGCAAGTGCGGAGGCAACGCGCCGTACGCGGCGATGCCGGGGCGCACGGTGTCGCCGATCCCCACGCCCGTGAACAGGCATGCGGAGTTCGCGACGTGGATCCAACCGCGGGCCAAGCCGTCGGCCTGTGCCGCGTGGATCAGGTCCTGGTAGGTCCGGATCTGCTCGCCCGTGTCGGGATCGAGTCCGCCGTCCGGACTGGCGACGTGGGTCATGATGCCCTCGATCTGCATGTGCTCCGAATCACGAACCTCACGCAGAAGATCCAGTGCGAGCGCGGGCGGGACCCCCAGGCGGCCCATGCCCGTGTCGATGTTCAAGTGAACGCGAGCGACGAGCCCGAGCGACGCCGCCAGCTGGGCCAGGTTCTGGCATCGGTCGGTCGTGTGCAGGCCGATGTGGATGCCGTGCTCGAGACAGGGCCGGACCTCGGAATCGACGATCGTTCCGAGCACCAGGATCGGCAGGTCCAGGCCCGCGGTCCGCAGTTCGAGGGCTTCCGCGGACGTGCCGACCCCGAGGGCGCCCACGCCACAGCGCACCGCGTGGCGGGCGATCGTGACCGCCCCGTGTCCATAAGCATCGGCCTTGACGACCAGCATGACGCGCACGCCTGCGCCGGCCCGCTGCCGAATGACAGCGAGGTTGGACGCCAATGCGTCGAGGTCGATCTCGGCCCAAGCTCGGGCGTTCGCGCCATGCGGGTGCACGTCCTGGAAGATACGAGTCTGGCACGTCGATTCAACGGTCCTGGCGACCCAACCGGGATCCCTCCCGAAGGTGACTCGAGAGGGAGGCGGATGCAGGTTCGTGACGCGTGCTCGTTGACATCCCGATTTCCCGTTGGAAGGATGGCTCCCGCGTCACGGCTTTCCGTCCCCACGGG
>TARA_R110002096_G_scaffold44526_4_pt1 | contig 56599 bp, 45 predicted proteins | sample TARA_R110002096 | Tara Oceans TARA_R110002096 (sample SAMEA4397295) | marine metagenome | biome: Polar Biome; feature: [DCM] deep chlorophyll maximum layer (ENVO:01000326); material: water (ENVO:00002006), including particulate matter (ENVO:01000060) such as... | depth 35 m
GTTGTGCGAGCGGTAGGGATTGAACCGCTCTTTTACTGCGATGCAGTAAAAAGCCGGTTTCAGCCTCTTCACGTCGCGCAGCGGCGCGTATCGGCCCCCGCGCGTCAATCCCTACCAAACGCACAAAGGGCCACCGCATTCGCGGTGACCCTATTTTGTGCGAGCGGTAGGGATTGAACCTACGACATCCGCCGTGTGAAGGCGGCGCTCTCCCGCTGAGCTACGCTCGCAATGGCCGTCTTTTAGCCCTTCGCCATAGCGCTGTCAACCAGGTTGCCCAGCGTCGTGCATGTAGTAGTTGGGCGCCGCATCGATGGGTATCAGCTCACCGCTGCGCTGCTGGGCAATCGTTAGAAAGAACACCACACCAATTCCAAAACTGAGCACGATGCCACCAATAATGAGTTTGGCAAAGGGGCTGCTGAGCGGAGAGGAATTTGGCCCCAAGTCATGCTCGACATTTTCTGGCTTAGGCACGGGCGCAGGCTAGCACGTGGGCGTTAGCATGCAGCTATGCGCAAACGAGCCGTTGTAAGCACCCCCGATGCACCCGCTGCGATTGGGCCATACTCCCAAGCCATGACAGCAAATGGCATGGTTTTTTGCTCCGGCCAGGTGGCACTCGATCCAGCCACGGGAGCGCTTGTCCCAGGCGGAGTGGAAGAGCAGACCACGCAGGTTTTAAAGAATTTGGCAGCGGTTCTAAAAGCCGGAGGAGCCGGGTTTGAGTCGGTCGTGAAAACCACGATCTTTCTCGCCGACATGGACGACTTTGCCAAGGTCAATGCCATCTATGGCGAGGCCTTTGGTGAGAGCCGACCAGCGCGGGCGACGGTTCAGGTAAGCCGGTTGCCGCTGGATGTTCGCGTCGAGATTGACGCCATTGCCATCCAGATCGGGGACGAAGCATGAGCACTCTTCGCGCCGGGCTCTTCGCCCTTGCACTTTGCGCGTGTGGCTCCGCAAGCGATCGCAATATCGTTGGGCCAAGGCACGTTGCCGCCAGCAGCGGCGCGCCCGAGATTACAAAGGTTGTCGACCTTGGCGATCTTGCAAGCCTGCCTTCAAAGGGCAATTTATCCGCAGCAGCCTCCGATGGCGTCTTTGTCGTAGGTGAGCTCGTGCTAATCGAGGGCGACGACTTCGGGAAATTACCTACCATCATGATTGGCGGAAAGCCCGCAAAGAGCCTTGCCCGCACAAAGGCTGGGGGCATCGTCACGCGGATTCCTACGGAAGTCGCAGCTGGTCCGATTGCCGTCGAAGTATCACACCCAGAAGGTCGCGATACGAAGACTGTCGAAGTGTCGCGCTTCTTGGCCGTTGCAACACCGGATGCTGTGCAACTGGCCACGGTGAAGGTTGACGGCACCCTCGCACTTGCCAATTCGCTAGCTCAGGCGGGTGCCGCTGATTTGTGCTTTGGCCACGACGGCCAGGCGCTGTACCTCGCGGTGCCAAGCGAGCAATCCCTTCGGGCCGTAGCGGTTGCCGCAAAGGGCGGCGCCGCGCTTCTTCCAAGCAAGTATCGCATGGGCGACGGCGAATTTATCGAGCTTGCCTGTCGCTCGGGTGTGCCGGTGATTGCAGCTCTTAAGCGCAAGACGGTGCTGCTTTACGATGCGCGGGTTCCGACGGCGCTATCGGAGCTTGCTTCCATTGCGCTGCCCCATGAAGCGGTTGCGGCGGCACTAAGCCCAGATGGAGAATCGCTTGCCGTTCTTACGCGCGATGCAAATTCCGTTCTACTAATTTCTCTTAAGAACCAGCTCGTGGTTGCGACGCTTCCGCTGCTTGGTGACGAGACTGTGCCACTACTGCAAGACTTGGTCTTCGCGCCCGCAGGGGATGAACTGTGGATTGTCTCCGGGAATTCTGCCGACTCAGTGGTTGCGGGCACTCGCCCAACGGTGCTGCACAGGGTTGCCGTTCACGGTATCTCACTGTCGAGGATTGGCAGCGCGACAATTGGTGAATCCGTCGGCCCGCGTCACTTGGCTGTGAGCCAGCGTGAAGCAATTATGGCGGCTGCAGCGATTCGCTCAACAGCGCAAAAGGCAACGTTGCTGCTCACCAGTGTGGATGATGGCCTTAGCCGGCTTCTGCGCTGCGACCTAAATGGCAAGACGGTTGCGGTGGCCGAAGGAGAAGCGAGCCTGTCGCGTGGCATTGTCTCTCACGACCAAAAGTGGGCCTACGCCGCAGCCTGGTCCGAAAAGGGCATGCGTTTGATTTACGCATCACTTGAAGAGGGCACCAAGAATGAACTTGCGATTCCCGCCGCCGTGCCCCCGAGTACAGCCTCGGCTTCTAAAGCCACAATCCCACTAAGCATCGCCCCATAGAACCAGCAAGGAGCCACGCATGTCTGATATCGAATCCGTCCTTACCGAGAACCGCAGCTTTGAGGCACCAGAGGCCTTTGCCAAAGCAGCTCACGTCAAAAGCCTTGCCGAGTACGAGGCGCTCTACAAACGCGCCGACGAAGACCCGGAAGGCTACTGGGGCGACGTTGCTAGCGAGCTTCACTGGCATAAGAGCTGGGACGAAGTTCTGGAGTGGAAGGTGCCCGACGCAAAGTGGTTTGTCGGCGCGCAAACCAACATGGCCTACAACTGCCTCGACCATCAAATTGCCAATGGTCGCGGTGATAAATCCGCAATCCTCTTTGAGGGCGAGCCCGGTGACGTGCGGGACATCAGCTTTACCGAGCTTCATCGCGATGTTTGCAAATTCTCGAACGTCCTGCTCGGCCTGGGGATTGCGCCTGGCGACAGGGTTGCGATCTACATGCCGATGGTCCCAGAGGCTGTAGTGGCAATGCTCGCCTGTGCGCGCATCGGTGCAGTTCACTCAGTGATCTTCGGAGGCTTCTCGGCCACCTCGCTCTCGGATCGCATCCTTGACGCGGGCATTCAAACCGTAATCACCGCGGACGGAAGTTTTCGTCGAGGAAGCGTTCTGGCGCTAAAAGAGAATGTTGATGAGGCGCTGAAGACGGCACCTGTGAAGAACGTTGTGGTGCTTAAGCGCTGCGAGAACGACGTTGTCTGGGAGGAGGGGCGCGACCTTTGGTGGCACGATCTGATGGACGGCGCTTCAGAAGAACACGTAGCTCCGGCCTTGGATGCGGAGCATCCGCTCTTTATCCTCTACACCAGTGGCACCACGGGCAGCCCAAAGGGGATTCTGCACACCACCGGTGGCTACATGGTGGGCGCCTACCAATCGACGAAGCTTGTCTTTGACATCAAAGAAGATGACATCTTCTGGTGCACCGCAGATGTTGGTTGGATTACTGGCCACAGCTACGTTGTCTATGGGGCGCTGTTAAACGGCACGACTACGTTTATGTACGAGGGCGCGCCCAATCACCCGCAGCCCGATCGCTTCTGGGAGCTGATTGCCAAGCACAAGGCAACGATTCTTTACACCGCGCCAACCGCCATTCGTGCATTCATGCGCTGGGGCGACGAGTGGCCAAAGAAACACGATCTTTCGAGTCTGCGACTGCTCGGAAGCGTTGGCGAGCCCATCAATCCATCGGCCTGGATGTGGTATCGCGAGATGATCGGTGGCAATCGCTGCCCGATCGTCGACACGTGGTGGCAGACCGAAACGGGCTGCATCATGCTTAGCCCATTGCCGGGCGCGATTGCTACAAAGCCTGGCTCGTGCACCAAGCCCCTACCAGGAGTTTCGGCCAAAATTGTCGACGAGGAGGGCAATGAGTGCGCTCCAAATCACGGCGGATTCTTGGTGCTCGACAAGCCGTGGCCCTCAATGCTGCGCACGCTCTACGGTGACCACGAGCGCTATGCCAAAACCTACTTTGGCGAGGTGGCAGGCAAGTACTTTGCCGGTGACGGCGCACGCTGCGATGAGGATGGCTACTTCTGGGTCATGGGCCGAGTTGATGACGTCATCAACGTATCGGGACACAGGCTCTCGACTATGGAAGTTGAGAGCGCCCTGGTCTCGCATGAGAAGGTTGCCGAGGCTGCCGTTGTCGCCCAGCCACACGAGCTAAAGGGCCAGGCAATTGTCGCCTTCGTGACACCGATGAGCGGTGTTACTGGCGACGTGGCGCTGCGGGATGAGTTGCGACAGCACGTGGCCACGCAGATTGGAGCGCTGGCTCGGCCCGAGGAAGTGCACTTTGCCGAGGCTTTGCCAAAGACTCGCTCGGGCAAGATCATGCGCAGGCTCCTGCGTGACCTGGCATCGGGGCAGGGTGCCCATGGCGACGTGACTACGCTTGAAGATCCGACGATTTTGGCAACGCTCGCAGCCAACTACGACGACGAAGACTAGGTAAAGCTCTTAGGGTTGGGCCGGCGCGGATTTCGCGTCGGCTGCTTCGGCGACGTTCGTTGGGCTTGGTGCGAGCGGCGGGACTGGATCTGACTGCGTGGCCATTGGGGCCTCGCCCAAGAATGCATCAAGCTCCGCAACCATGTGCTCGTGTTCAAGGCGCACCGTGCGCTTGCGGCTGTTTTTATGCCCATTGGTGACGATCGAGAAACACAGGGCTCGGCCATCGGGGCGCGTAATAAATCCAGAAAGGGCGATGACCCGCGTGAGAGTTCCGGTCTTGCCTTGTACTCGCCCCTCAACTTTGGCGCCTGGCAAGCGAAAGCGTCCGCGCAGCGTGCCATCAACGCCGCCAAGGGCAAGAGACTCTCGAAAGCTTTGCACCGCTCGCGGAGCCGGCATCGCCCCAGCGGTGTATCCGCCAGCTGCGCGCAGCACGGTGACAATTTGCTTTGTGCTGAGTTGGGTCTGATACGAGAGCCCAGAGCCGGTATCGAGAACGACGCTCTCGGCATCGATGCCAATTGAGGTGAGCCAATTCTTCATGAGCAGGACCGCAGAACTCATTTCGAGAGGGCCGCCGTACACACTGCGAGCGGCGCTCATGACCAAGCGGTCGGAGAGATGATTTAGGCTGCGTTTGTTCACGCGCTTAACAAGCGAGGCAATGTCGCGACTCTTGTGTGTTGCCAGCGGGAAGGGGATTCGACCAGAGCGGCCTTCCTCGTGGTTAAAGTCAGAGAAACTCGCAAGGCGAACGGTGCCGTCCACGACAATTCCCGAATCCTGAATGGCACGCTGGAGCGCGCTTCCCGTAAAGGTCGAGCGCCGCCGAACGGGAATGTGGAGAACCCGGGTGTGGCCGTTGCGAATGGTCCCGCGCAGGCTGACGTCGATTCGCATGGGCTGCCCTTCGGTCTCGACAAGTGCGCTCGAGACGCGCACTCGGCTGCGCCCGGCTTTTTTGCTGCGCACGCGATTTGAGGCGATGGCGACAACGTTACTCGCTGGCCAGGTTTCCACGTGGGGCGCTTTTCCGGGAGTACCACCGCGAACGGTGATTCGGATTTTTGACAGCGCCAAGGTGTCCCGGGTTGCCGACTCGTCGAGGACGATGTCGCCGGCAATTTTGGTGATGCCTTTGGCTTTCAATTCTTGGGCGAGTTCGTCGAGCGCCTTGGGGCCAAGGGTCGGATCGTAGTTGCCGTGCAGGTAGAGCCCGCCTTGAATCGTACCGGTGTCATCGGGGGCGGCCCCCAGAACATGGGTCGCGAAGCGCCAATCGGCACCAAGGGTGGCCAATACTGTTCCGGTCGAGATGAGCTTTACGTTGGAGGCCGGGTTAAGTGCGTCGGTGTCGTGCACATTATAGAGCGGCTCGCCTGTCTCGGCGTCGACTACATAGACAGCCGTGGTGCCAAGGCGGAGGTTTGAGCCGGCCCAGATGCTTTGGAGGCCGTCGCGAAGATCGCGAAGGGCCTTGCCGTCGGGCAGCTGCGCTTCGATTTGTGGCGAAGAGAGCGCTAGATTAGTTGGTTCTGGCGCGATCGCCGTATCGTCGTCGGCTCTCGCAACACCACCACTGGCGAGAATCGCTGCGAGACCGAACGCGGCCAGGCAGCGCCCAAAGCGACTCCTATCAAAAAATGCATACACCGTCTTCCATCCTATCGTCACATAGGGCTTTGGGTGAAGAAGTTTCCCAAATGATCCTGTGCGATTAAGCACATGGCGGGCGACGAGTGTCCGTGAATTGCGTACGGGAATCCTTGCTCCAGGGCCCTCGTTGGATAGGCTCACGATTCTGTTGAAGTACTTGAGCAGCCAACCGTCTGAGGCACCAATCCAAATGCATCTATTTCGAATCGCTCCCATCGCCCTAGGGCTTCTCTTTGCGCTTTCATGCGCCTCCAGCCCGCCGCCCATCTGCGCTCCAGGAGCCGCCTGGGACTCGGGGCGAGATCAAGCAGCCGCTGGTCATGCCTATCGCTACGAACTTGGTTCGGTTTGCGCTGGCGGAGCCACCGAGGCAAAGTTTCGCGAAGGCTACACTGCTGGAGTGCAGCTCTACTGCGTTCCCCAAACTGCCTACGGTCACGGGCATAGCACCGCCAAATCCGGCCAGGCCGCCGTCTACGATGCAAATCGCTATGGCATCTGCACAAGCCAAGACGGTTTCCAGCAGGCCTACTCGCAAGGGCATGTAGCGGGTGTTGCAGAGCTCTGTGTTCCAACCGCAGGAGCTAAGCACGGCTACGATATGGGGCTGGCGGGTCGGCAATCGCAGTTCGATCCAAGGGCCTACAGCCTGTGTTCTCCTGGCCAAGTTGCCGCGATGACCGCGGAGTACACAAAAGCGCACCAAACCGGTGTCGCGAGCTTTTGCAGCCAAGCCAGTGCTCAAGCACGAGCTCAGGGGACCGACGCTGGACGACGGGGTTCATCGGAGAACTTCGATGAGACTCCTTACCAGTTGTGCCCACTTGCCAACATTCGCAGCTCGTTCCAGGCTGGCAAAGTGGCTGGCCTCCAAGAGTTCTGTTCGCCAAACGCGGTTGCTCAGATCGGCCAGCAGCAGGGCCAGTCAGGCGCCGCAAGCAGCTTTGATGGCAGCCGCTACGGTGCGTGCTCAAGCAGCCAGCAGAGCAGTCTTCGACAGGCGTATCAGCAGGGACACAGCCAAGGTTTGGCGGTCTTCTGTCGTGGCATCGAAGATTCCGCCGTTGCTGCAAGCCTCACGCTGGGCCGTCAGGGTCGCGAGAACGTCTCTCTTGCCAACTTCGGCAGCTGTCCAAGGCAGGTCGCCACAGCCGCTCAACGGTCTGCTCTGCAAGCCTACCAAGAAGGGCTCAACGAGTTTTGTCGCGCTGATAATGCTGAGTCCATGTGGTCGGGCTCTGCTCAAGAAGGCGATCCTCTTCGCCCGTATCGGCTCTGCTCACCCGGGCAAGTCGCCTCGATTCAAAATCGCTACAATCGCGTCGTACAGGCACGTCTGGCGTCGTTTTGCTCGGAAGGGCGCCTTCGCAGCGCCGCGGCTGAACTCGCGCAAGATGGCGGCAACTTCCGCTTGCCACGGGTCTTCGGAGTTTGTCTCCAATCGTACCCAGACACAGCTAGGCTCTTCGCTCAACTTGTGGAGATCGAGCGTGAGGCTGTGATTACCCGCCAGTGCAGCTACGAGGCTGGTGAGGCACAGGGCCGACAAGACGCGTTGGAAAATCGCCGCAAGCAGACCCAGATGCCAGGATTCTGCGATCGCAGTTCGTTCAGTGTTTATCTTAGTGGCTACCTCGATGGCTGGAAGGGCAATCTCTGCTCGGAAGACGTTGCCTACAACGCAGGTCTTGACGATGGTACCGCTGGCAATCGCAGTAACTACCAAGCACCACGGGACTGCCGTGATCAAAGGCGCAACCTGTCAAACCGATACAACGCAGGCTACCAAGAAGGTAAGCGACGAAATCAGCCGGTTGTCGATCACGGCCATGGCCATGGTGGTCGGCCAGAGCGTCCCGGGCGAGCGAGCAACTGGTCTTCGGACCCAGGTGTGATTGCCGCCTGTGGCAACGGATTCACCGGCACGGCGAACGAGCAGGCGTGTCTGGATTTGATGACTCGGGTTTCCTACAACCCGATGGCAATGATGGCCGCTTGCGACGCGGCGATGGAGGGCGATAGCTCGGAGCTCGCCTGCATCCGAATGAGTGTTGCGGCACGAATCGACCCAACGCGCTCCATCGAATCCTGCGATGTTGTAATGACGGGTGACCCAGCAGAGCTTGCCTGTGTTGAAGTGGTTATGGCGGCTCGCTTGCCTTTAGAGCGGCCAATGGCTGCGTGCGATGATGCGATGACTGGCGACCAGAACGAGCTGAACTGCATCAAGGCCATTGCCGGCGCTCGCTACGATACGACGAGTTCCATCGCCGCTTGTGACATGGCGATGACTGGCGACGACTTTGAGCTGCAGTGCATCCAGGCCATTTCAAGAGCTCGCGGCGATAGCACCGAAGTCATTCAAGCGTGCGACAACTCGATGACCGGCGACGACTCGGAACTCGCTTGTATCAAGCGAGCTGTGCGGTAATTAACAACGGCTAGGGCGCTATCGGATCGTCGGATCGGATAGCGCTCTCGGCTGCGAGCTAGTCCTCTGTCCCGTCGACTCCGCCACGCTCGAGAAAGTACTCGATGTCAGGCTCCTCGGGAACTTTGGGCTTTGCGTCTGGGCGCAGCGCAGCACGCAGGGCCGAGAAGGATTCGCCGCCCAGGGTGGGAACCGGTGGGTCGCCGCAGTGACCTAGTACTTCATCGCGCAGCTCGGTAAGTGAGCCGGGGCGATGTGCGGGAGGTAGCGTGTCGAGCGCTCGGAGAAATTCTGAGGCAGTTTGAAATCGTTTGGAGAGATCGCGGCTGAGCGCTTTTGAAACAATCGCATCAACTGCCGGTGGGACTCCAGGGCGCAGGCTGGACACAACGGGAATCGCCATCTTGCGCACTCGTCGCAACGTGTCGGTATCGTTTGTGCCGCGAAAGAGCCCGCGAGTTGTAAGGGCCTCGTGCATTACGATGCCAAGGGAGAAGATGTCGGCGCGCTGGTCGAGAGTCCGCTCGGGGGTGAGTTGCTCGGGCGCGATGTAGCTTAGCTTGCCCTTCACGGTTCCGGCCTCGGTCTTGTGCACTTGCATGTCCGAGCGGGCGATACCCAAGTCGATGAGCTTCACCGATCCGGCGGCGTCGATCATGATGTTTTGCGGAGTGACGTCGCGATGGACCACGTTGAGCGGTTTGCCACTGATGTCGCGCATGGCGTGCAGGTGCTCGAGGCCGGCAGCAACTTCGCCGCCGATGCGCAGAACGGCAGCCACACTTAGGAGCTTCTTATCGCGGTGGCAGGCGCGGATGAGATCGAGCAGGGTGTGGCCACGGATGTACTCCATAGCCAGGTAGTGGGTTCCGTCGACGGTATCGAGATCGAAGGAATTCGTAAGATTGGGATGCGAGCACTGCATCGAAATGCGTCCTTCACTAATGAAGAAGTCGATGTAATCGGGATCCGAGGCGTGCTCGCTGCGGATGCGCTTGATCGTGACAAACCGCTTCCCAGCATGAGGCGTATCTTCGATAGCGAGAAGGATCTCGGCCATGCCACCAAACGCTACACGCTGCAATAGTGTGTAGCGGCCGAATCGTTCTGGGAAAGATACGGTCATCGACGGGCTCTAGAGAGGCAATGGCGCCGATGATCTCGCAGGCAACCGCAACTAGCGGGAAGGCTGGCGAAGGTAGGTGCTCTTGACGATGTCTGCAATGTCATCATCCGAGAGACCTTTTGGGCGAGGCTCGGTTTCAAGTTCGAAGTCCCACTGCACGTTGGCCTGCAGTCGCGAAATCGCGCGACTTGGCGGGTACCCAAGGCGGCTGTACAGCCCTGCGCGTTCGGCCAACTCGCGTCGGTACATCGTTACACGAGAATCGCTATCACCAAATCGGCGTCGGCGTTCCGTAGTCGCTTGCATCCATTCAAATGCCACGGCAGAAGTATACCAGAAGCTGTGGTGCAGTATGATGATTGGCGTGGTGGATGGGGATGCATATCGCCGATCCGGGTTGCGCCGTCTTGGGGCAACTGTGGTGGCTTTCGCTGTTGGCGTGAGTTCGCTTGCGCTCGCCGGAAACAACGCGCGGGCCGAGCCCCTCACGGCGATCTTGATTCCCGCGAGCCAGCCTGGGCCCGAAGGTGATGCAAGCCTTGAGCGAGCACTTGCGGCTGGGCTTAGCGACACCGATATTGCGCTGGTCGATGGCTTTGCGCTCGCGAAAGCAGCGCTCCTCGGTGGTGCGGTTCTAGAGAATGAACTCGCCCCATTTCTGCAAGCGGAGGAACTTCTGGAAGAGGGCTGGCGAAGCTACCTTGAGGTGCGAGCAAGTTTTGCGGCCGCGCGCTTGGCGGAGGCTCGCACCCTAGCTCTGGCTGTTGCTCATCACGAAGGCGGGCGAGCCTTGGTTGCCGAAATCTCACTAAGGCTTGGCGTCGTAAAATTGGACCTGGCCCGCAACGCTGAAGCTGCCGACGACTTTCGGCTCTCGCATATCTTGGCGCCGCATCGCGCGGTCACTGAAGCCGAGTTTAAGCCAGAAGCCGTCGGGGCCTACAACGCAGCGCTTGCGTCGCCATCGGCGGTGCACGCTAGGACAATTCCGGCGCGGGCAGGCCTGCGACTTTGGATCGACGGCTCAGAAGTATTCGGAGAGTCGGTTCGACTGAGCGAAGGGCTTCACATGCTCGAGGCAAAAGAGCCAGGATCGGTATCGCGATCCAAGCTCCTATCGATTAGCCCTGGGGATGCGTCGCCGATTCGGTTAACGATGGAGCCTGATCCCACGGCGAAAACTGTGCTGCTTGGGCGGGCGGGATTCTCCATCGGCCGCACGGAAAGCCAGGCCCGCGAAGCTGCAACGGCCATGCTGCTGTACTCGCAAACCAATCAACTCCTCGCGATTGCAAGCGTGTGGCGCCGGGGCTCGCCGGCTCTTCTCGGACAGCGCTGCTCTGGAATGCCGGCTCACTGCAGCTCGGTCGTCGAGATTGGCTATCCGGCCGGCGGGGCGCGCGTTGCCGTAGCCGAGCTTTGGCGTGCGGTTCAAAAGGCTCGGCTGCGCTTTCCGCCGACGCTGCAAGCGGATGCTCGCATTGTTAGCGCAGAGCCCGCGCCTGGGACCAAGGGCAAGAGCGAGTCAACGCCACTGTGGAAGAATCAGTGGCTTTGGCTTGGGGCCGCAGCGGCTGCAGTCGCGGGAAGTGCCGTCTACCTGCTTGCAGAGCCGGATGTTGGCAAGTCGGTCTTTGTCGGCGATCCTTGTGATTTCGGTGGTTGCTGAAGAAGCCCCGAAGCGACTCGCAAGGCAAGGCTCAGTCGTCGCGAAAGTCGACGAGCGGCAAGCTTATTAGTTGGCCTGCGACGATCGTGACTGGGACGCGCCGCGTGGTGCCGCCATTGCGAAGTTCGAGAACGTGGGTGCCAGCTGGAATCTGGAACTTGCCGGGAGCGCGCCCAAGGGATTTGCCATTTAAATAGACGTCCGCCCAAGGGTTGGCGGCAACGCGAACGCCTCCAAGTTGTACCGCTTCGCGGGCATCGACGCGCTTTCGAGGGGGCGCGCGCCTGGCCGCATCGGGGGGCCCTGCATCGATTGGCGCGACCTTTGGCGGTGCGGCATCCGCGCGCTTAGCTGGCAGCGGATTGGTGACTGCTGCATCAAATTGCGCACGGCTCGCGTCGGTTGTTGGCGCTAGTGTTGGCTTCGGGGCTGGGGTCGACGAACTTAATACAGCCACCGCTGCCCCAATGCCACCCAAGGCAACGAGCCCTGCAATGAGCAGAGGCATGTTGCGCCGAGGCGGCAGCTGCTTTTGAATTTGCTGGGTCTCCCCATGCGAAAGCACTGGCGTTCGCGACGCTTGCGACAGGGGAGCGGCTTCGGGTGCGGCCTCGCGTGCGGCCTCGCGTGCGGCGGGCGACGGAACTTCGACGATTGGAACTCCATGGATGGGCGTTGCGCTTGAGAGAACCTTCTGAAACTGCACATGGGTGGCGAAGGTGCGCACGGTCTCGGCGCGCTGCTTGCCCTGAGCGCGAGCCATCGGCACGGTGCCGCTGCGCTTTGGGGGTTGGCGCTGCATAGGCACGGTGCCGTGTCGTACCGGCCCAGACTCGGTCCTTGGTCGTGCGCTCTCGGCAACGGTGGGTGGGCAATTGTGGGCAACAACTTTGGAGATATCTCGAGGGCTAACCGTCTCGGCCTTCGAGTAGAGATAGCGATTTAGGGCGAGTAAGAACTCTCCCGCCGTCGCGTATCGATCACTGAGATTGCGTTCGAGTGCCTTTGCACAAATTTGGTCGAGAGTCTCATCGGAGCCGGTGCAAATCGTCGAAGGAGCAGGAATCGGGTATTCCAATACAGCCTGCAGCGTCTCTTTGTCGGTTTTGCGCGCAAAGAGGCCTTTCCCTGTGAGTAGCTCCCACAGAAGAATTCCTACGGCAAATAGATCGCTGCGCGGGTCGAGATCTTCGCCTCGGGCTTGCTCGGGAGACATGTGTGGATAGGAACCGGTCGGAGCATCTACCGCCGAGAGCGATTCGCTTGCGCCAGTTGCGCGACCCACAGCTATGCCAAAGTCGACAAGTTTAACTTCGCCTTCTCGCGACAGCATCACGTTGCGAGGCGATAGGTCGCGATGAATCACGCCTTCTCCCTTGCGATGTGCGTAGTCGAGCCCCTTGAGAACTTCGGCGCAAATGTAGGCGCTCATCGACGGCGAGATGGTGCGCCCTGGGCCCCTGAGGGCGGTCTGCAATTGCTCGACGGTGGGTCCGTCGATGTACTCCATCGCAATAAAGTAGGTGGAGTCCACCATGCCCAACTCGTAGATCGGAACGATATTGCCGTGGCTGAGGCTGACAAGAGTCTTTGCCTCGGCGACAAACATCTCGACGAACTGCCTCTCACCCGAGAGCTCTGGGTGAATCTTTTTGATGATGAGGAACTTCTCAAAGCCCCCGGGCCCAACGAGCTTGGCGAGATAGATCTCGGCCATGCCACCAGTCGCAATCTTCTCGGTCAAGAAGTACTTGCCGAAGCTCGACGGCGCCTCGTCCATGCCGAGCGAGTGTATCATGCGTTTATGGCCCATTTTTCTGGTTGCCCCTCACGATGGGGCCTCGTTGCATGCCTCGCTGGTGTGACAGCGTGCGGCGCTCCAGACGATCTCGAACTCTCTGTTGTGCGAATCGCGCCGGAGGCTGCACCGGATTGCGGGGCACCTGCCGATGCGCGGACAATGATCCTTCGGGCCCTCGGAGAGTTTCCCGCCAGCGAGGCAACTGCCCAGTCCGTGCAACTTGGCGAGGGCGAGGGCGAGCGCTTTCGCATTGAGCGCTTTCCCGCTGGCACACAGGTGCTTGAAGCCGAGGTGCGTGGCTTTGGTGGGGCGCTGCGGGCAATCGGCAGAAGTGCAGTCTTCTCACTTGAGGCGCTTTCTAGCGATGCGGAAATCCCAATCTTCATGGCGCCGCGTGAAGGGGTTTGCGCAACCGGCCCAGCGTTAACGGCCAGAGACAATCCCGCTCTGGTGCCTGCAGGCGAGGGGGTATTGGTGATCGGTGGAACCTCTCTCGAGGGCGAACCGTCGCTCGCGATCGAAATCTATCGCCCAGCCCTTGGCCGGTTCGATCTTCTATCGGCCACAACCTACGGCGATACCTCGGCCCTCGGCTTGGCCGGTGCAAGCGTTACTGCTCTGGCTTCTGGCGACGTGGCAATCATTGGCGGGGCGGCAACGGCCTATCAAATCTTCGATCATGAATCAGAAGAGTTCCTAGCTCCAGCGTTTTATCGTGAGGCCCGAGGACGACACGCAGCACTGGCCTTGCCAGATGGCCAAGTTTTTGTTGCCGCTGGATGTTCGCAAGTAAGCGATAGGTCCTGCGTAGACGGTTCACTGCTTCGCACAACGTCGATTCTCAACCTTGGAACGGGAGAAATCACCCAAGGGCCAAGCCTGCAGATCGAGCGAATTGGCGGCAGGGCGTGGCTAGAGGCGCCCGGGCAGGTTCTCCTCGTTGGTGGCGAAGACGGAGACGGAGTTGCCGTGGACGTGGCGGAGCGGGTATTTCTCGATGGCACAGCTTCGCAAACCATCGCGGGTGTCTCTGGCGCTTCAGCGCGCTCGGCCGCTGGCACGATTTGGGCCGGCCTCGCCAAAGGAGCAACTGCCACTCAGCAACTCTCTGCAATCGCTCCATCACGCACAATCGCAACCACTGGCCTTGAGGCGGCGTTCGCGGATTCTGGCGTGGTCATGACAAGTTTGGACGATGGCAGCGTATTCGCTGTCGGCGAGGCAGGGGCCCAGAGGATTCGCTCTCTCGAGGGCGAGTCGTTCGCGCTCGAGATTCCCGAACTCGTCGGACGCGTTGGCCATGCGGCTTGCAAGCTCGCAGATGGAACGGTGCTGATTTCGGGAGGGCACTCGGGGGCTGGCGAGGCGGCTCCCGCTCTCATTTTTCGCCCATCACTGCTTGGTCCCGAGAGCGCCTCCTCGACGTCGAGTTTCTCGGCAGCAGAGCTAAGCGAGGGCCTCAGTGCGCAAGATCCTGGTCAGGTGGCGATTCGCCTCGACGGTGGCGCGCATCTCGAATTGCGAAGTGATGGGCTTGCCGAAGCGCTACTTCTCGCGGGCCCTCGGCCGCAGACCGCCACGGTTCTAGCGGCGGCAGGTGTGTCAGAGAATGCGACGCTGCTCTTCTATTTTGCGTGGCGATCGGCGACCGAGTATCACGAGATTGAAATTGGACCGGGCACAGCTCCGGTGATGCGTCGTGTGCGAGGGGATCAGGTTGCCCAAATTGGCATCGACACCGCTGGGACTTGCCAAGCGACTGTGGTTGCCGGCTCCGCGATCGCCATCAGCGAGGGCGTTCACGAGATGGAGCTTCGGGTTGAGCGAACCGATGTCGTGTTGCGAATCGGTGGCGAGGCAGTGCTCACCTGCGCGCTCGAGGATGCTCCGGGCCCGGGCATGCTTGGAATTGGCGTGGTAGGGGATGCGGCCGCAACGCTGCGGCTCGACCTTATTTCGCTTTCGCGTTGAACTGCACTTCGGCGGCTCGAAGTTCCTTCGCAAGCATTTCTTCGGCAAAGGTTTCTGTAGCGCAGGCTTGGAGCTTCTTGGTGCCGCCTGTTGCCGAGACCTTGCCATCGGCAGAACGCTCAAGCCTCACCGATGCAGTTGGCAGCGCACGGGCGTCGGCCATAGCCTGATAACAGCGCACTGCGGCGGGCACCTTGTTCGTGAGAGCTTCGGGGTTTACCGAGACGTTGGCTCCAGCCCGGCGCGAGACGCGAGCTTCGAGTTGCTTGCCCTTGCGTACCTTTGGTGCCACTTCGGCAAGTGCCAGTCGGGGAAAGAGCGGGATTCCATCTGCGCGGTGATGTGCGGCTTCAGCAGCCAAGGTGAGCGCTCCGACACTTGTGCCACCTTCGGGGACGAGAATGATTCCCTGCTCATCTGGGTATGCAGAACGAAGCTCCAGGAGGGCATCCTGAAGCATCTCGGGCGCAGATGCATCCTTGTCGCCGACCGCAAACTGAGCGATGCGGCCAAGCGGTGAGAGCAGGGTCCACTGCGATGGCGAGACAATAAGATGCAACGTGAGATCCGAATGCTGTGCGTTCCACTCCGCTGCCTTGGTGCCCTCGGTGCGCTGGCCGGGATTGTTCTTAGTTGCGTCGAGTCGTGCGAGGGAGAATGAGAGTTGGCCGACTCGCCAAATCGGCGCATCACTTACCGAATCACTCCAGTAGTCGCCGCGAGGAACGCGCAGCCGCTGGCTGGTTGCCACAAGGAGCAGCACGCTGTCCCCGCCAACCGCCGAGATGGTCTTTGCGGATGTAAGTAGTTCTGCCGCAGGAGTCTCGGATGCGAGTGCGACCGCCACGTGCCCGCGGCCGTCGGCGAGGATCTCGCGACCCAGGCTTGGGCTTTCCGAAGTAAAGATGGGGGCATCGTCGTACGGCTGCGCAAGCGCGACCGAAGGCAGCCTTAGGGCGAGTGGATCGATCTGCGAGAGTAGGCCGGGCGACTTGGAAAAGTTCTTAGCCCAGGCTCGCTGGGTTTCAAAACTGGCAGCGAGGCGTGAGTCGCCACGCGTCGCCAATAGCGTGCTCAGTGCCGCGGCGATTTTCTCAACCTGTGGCGGAGGCGGGCGCTCGGTGGAGTGCTCGGCAAAGTAGGGTGCTGGGTCGGAGGCAAAGAGCGGGTAGAGGCAGTGCGAGAGCGCCACGCGCTGGCCGACTCTGTCGAACTTTTGGGCGTCTAGGAGTGCGCTCCGGCAATAGCCAAAGAGCCTGAGGGTGGCGTTATCGGCGAGTTTGCCGCGCTTGTCTCGAATGCGCTTTAGCTCCTCCATAGCCTGCAAGACATCTGCGCGATTGGCCGGGACCGCCGCATCGTAGCTGGCGAGCACCCGCAGCTCTTGGCCAATCGGGTCTTTGCGATCGAGCTCGAGAACTCGGTCGGCATCGAGAACCAGCAGCTCTGCCAAGGCCTGCGTTGCTGCAGGGCCTCGCATAGAATCTTTTGGACGCCCAGCGATTTCAGCCAAAAGGCTTCGGCTCTCTTCGCCGCCAGAGAAGCGCGCGTCGTCAAAGAGGTCCATAAGATAGTGAGCATGCAGAACCGCTGCTTCAACGCTGCCTGCATCACTTAGCTTCTCGAGTGAGCGCATCGCGTCAAGACTCGTTTCGCCCGGGGGAATCACCAGCTGCGCGCGCGTCTCCACAGTCACCTTCGCCGGTGCGGAGCCGTTGCCCGGGCCTGCCGGACCCACGCCTGTGCCACCACATGCGACGGAAAGTGAAATCACGAGAGTAGAAAGCGCACGTCTCAGAACCGTCATGGCCGAAACATAGCCGAGAGCTCACCCAGGGCAGGGGCAGCTTTGCCAATTTGTGCGAAGATTGCGCATGCCATGGGTTCGGGGCGCAGGAGTATTCGCAGCGGCCTTGTGCCTGCTCGCGGCTCGCCCGTCGTCTGCCTATGAGTTTGAGGTTTCAGCCAGCACGATTGGCCAAGGATCAACGCTTCGAGCGCTCGGCCTCGGCACCAACGCATCCACATTGACTCGTCGGCGCATTACGCAGTCGCTGCAATTGCACCTTTGGGATCTTGCTGGCACACGAGACGCGTTTGCGCGTTGGGATCCAACCCCGCCCAAAGGCCCAAAGATCTTTCTTTCAAGCTACCTGCGACTCGACCAAGAGCAGGGCAATTTTGCGGTCGATACACTCTTGCTTGATGGGCGGGTTCGCGACGTCATCGACGTGATACCGGAGCTCGAGCGCTCGTCACTGCAACTGGATCTTCTCTACGGCTTCGTTGGCGCAGAGGGGCTACTCGGCGGTGCGATCGATGTCTACGCCGGCCGCCAAATGGACGTGCAGACCCTCGACTGGTTTAGCATGGACGGCGTAAAGGTTAGGGCGCACTTGCCAGTCTCGGCTCAGGTCGAAGCCTTTGCGGGCCTGCGCGTTCGCGACAATTCCTTTGGGGCAAGCGATGCATTCGCGCCGGATGGGACTTCGGCGGCCTTCTGCGAAGAGTTCGTAGAAGGCGACGGAGTTGTAAGCGGAAGCTGGCGTCCCATTGACGGCCTTCCTGATGCGGTGAACAACCCGTATACGAGTGATGATGAGTTGTGCCCACAGCGCGATCAGCGAATGCCAACCGTTGGCTTCGCGATTGCGACGGAAGGACTTCAGCGAGTCTCGGCGCGCCTTAGCTATCGGCGCTCGCACTCGGCAAGCCCCGGTCTTCTCGGCGATGCAGACAGGCTCGACAATCCCGACGAAGGCTACTATCCGTTTGAGCGCGAGATTGCTGCGAGCGGCGTAACCGAAGAGCGGCTCGCACTTTCGGTTCGAGGCAACCTAAGGCCAAGGGGGCTGCGCGTCACGCCCTATGCGGCGGTTCGCTACAGCGCGTTGCACGGCATCGTTGACGAAGCCCACGCGGGAACCAAGGTGCATCGGGCTTCCCATAGCGTTGAGCCCGAAGTCTTCTATTCGTCGCCGACCTTTGATGGCGATTCGATTTTCAATATCTTCTCGACCGAGCCCTACACCGATGCTCGGCTCACTTGGCGCTTCACGCCAAAGCGCGGCGCCTGGTCGGGATACCTGCGCGGCTGGGGCCGCCGTTACCACAGCGAGGATGCCGAGCAGAGCACAGGCGATCTTGCAGCGAGCGTCTATGCAGGTGGCGGCAATGGCGGATTGCGAATGCGACGAGACGACTACGAAATGCGCTTGGATGCCTATGCCGAAGACGGCTACGGCGGCCAGCGCATCGGTGGCCTCTATGCGGCGGGAATCTCTTTGTCGCCAAACCTCGTGGTGCACGGGCGCGCTTCGCTAATTCGCTTTGCCGATGATAGCCGTTCTGAAATTCGCGGCACCAACGCCGGCCTTCAGCTTGGCACTCGCTATCAAATTAACCGTGGCCTGGCGACAAGCCTGCTCATCGAGCAAAACTCGAATTCCGTGCATCGGTTTGCGCTCGCAGCCTTCGCTGTAGTGGACTTAGCCTTTCAGCCAAAGACGTAATGCCTCGTTGCCTCCAAATTCTCTTTGCTGCCTGTTCCTTAGCTGTGCTTGGGATCTTTGTTGGCATGGCCGCTGCGCAAGAGAGGCCGTCGCGCATCATCTATCCAGAGCAGCAATTGCCGCTGCGCTTCTCGCACGCGCTTCATGCCCAGGCCGGCATGAGCTGCGAGTCCTGTCACAAGGCAATCGCAACCTCGGCCTCGAGCCTAGACAACAATCTTCCCGCAGAGGCCGACTGCATTGCATGCCATGCAATCGATCGAGCAATGCCGGAGAAGGTCGTAGAAGGGCCTGCGGCCGCATGCGTTCGCTGCCACCCAAGCTACCGTCCCGGGCCAGGCGGCGTGGAACGCGTGCAGTTGCCGATTCCGAATCTCAAGTTTAGCCATCAATCCCATCTCGCTCGCAAAACCCCATGCGCCCACTGCCACGGAGATTTTAGCGCGGTCGAGGAAGCATCTGCCAAACACCTTCCTACGATGCGAACGTGCCAGGGCTGCCACGATGGCAAGGCTGCTAGCGATCGCTGTACGACGTGCCACCTTGCCGAGGCCGGCGATCGAATGCAGAGCAACTTCCCTGGGGTTGGCGAGCTTGTGCCGAGCGGAAGCTTGCGCGGCGCTGCACACGATCTTGAGTTTCGAACCAACCACAAATACGCTGCGCAAAACGACGAAGGCTTCTGCGCCTCGTGCCACAAGAAAGACGATTGCGCCAACTGCCACAATGGCGTCGTCAAGCCGATGGATTTTCACGCCGGCGACTACGTTCGCATGCACGCGATTGAAGCGCGTCGCAACTCGCCGGATTGCAGCAGCTGCCACCGGCTGCAGACGTTTTGCCAGGGCTGCCACTCTCGCATGGGAGTTGCCGACGACGAGAAGGGCGGGCAGTTTCGCGGTACCGGAGCCTTTCATCCCGAAGGCTGGAATACTCAAGGCCTAGCGGGGCGAGGTCCCAATCATCATGCGTTCGAAGCCCAGCGCAACATCAAGCAGTGCGCTTCATGCCACCGCGAGACCTACTGCACGAAATGCCACTCGGCAGAAGTCGGCACTCCACAAGTCAATCCGCATCCTCGAAATTGGCAGGGCAGCCGCAAGTGCCAAGCCCTGGCTAAGCGCAACCCTCGGATGTGCTTGCGCTGTCATGTTGATGGCAACATCGACTGCTAGATCGCCTTTATCGCGGTGACGCTGCGTAGCGAGGAGTTGCTCGCTTTCTGTTTGCTGGCGAAGAGTCGCGGCTTGCCCGCCGCTACCTGATGAAGGTTGTTATATTGGGCGCCTTGCGCGCTCTTGCACTCACCACCTTCGCCATGCTCGCAGCCTCATGCAGCGCGCAGGAGCCCTCAGCCGACCTGCGCGAGCCCTCAGCCGACCTGCGCGTTCTGACCCTCAACCTGCAAACCTTCGCAGCCAATCCCGCCGTGGAGGTGCGCACGGAGATGGTGATCAAGTACCTCAGGTCGGAGATGCCAGACTTAGTAGCGCTCCAGGAAGCGGCTCAATCGAGCGAAGTCGAAAATCGGGCCGAGGCAATCGCAGCGGCCGCAGGCTACGAGTATGTCTGGACGAGCGCGGATATGAATGAGCCCCAGGACTATCGGGGCGGCACAGCCGTGTTGTCGCGCTGGCCTATTACGCAGAAGGAGATCGTCGACCTACCGTTCCTCGGCGTCGAGGGCGAGTACCAGAGTCGGGCCATTCTCATCACCGCTGATACGCCCGTTGGCAAGGTCAAGATGGTCGGGGTGCACGTGACCACGATCGAAGCCGAAGACCTCAAAGCCCGGCAGACGATCGCCGGCGCTGCGTTGCTAGTCAGTGCCCTTGGGGCGATGCCTGGGTTCTATGCCGGTGACTTTAATGCAGAACCCAACGCTCCGTCGATCTTGCAGCTGGACGAGGCAGAGAGTGGATTTGTCGACGCCTGGGCTGCTGCAAATCCAGGGGCGCCCGGCTACAGCTATCCATCGAGCGGCCCCGATCGGCGAATCGATTACATCTTTACCGCTGCGGGAACCGAGAAGCGTGCGACGGTGAAGTCCTGCACGCTCTTTGGCGACGAGAGCACGGATGGCATTCGAGTCTCGGACCACCTTGGCATCCTCTGTGACTTTCGCCTTCGGCCCGCAAGGTAGCTTGATCAGTCGCCAGCTCAGTTAGAAGCGCCTAGGTGCCATTCCAGTAGCGAACTTTGCCGACGTCGACGTGGATAAAGCGACTGCTTTTGTAAAAGCCGACGCCGCCTAGCTTTAGGGTTCGCGCCCACGCGTGCACGCGCTTTACGCCGACTCCTGGCAAGCGAAAGTCGACGGCGTGACCAAGCGTGTGCTCGCTATTTCGCGCGACCTGGCGGCCTTTCTTGCGAAGCGTGAGGTTGTATTTGGGATCGCGAAATCCCGAGACCACATCGACCCGACGCACCCTAAACTTCTTTGCGGCCTGCAAAAGTACCGAGACCAGTCGCTGGTCCATCTGCGTGGGTTGATTGGTGAAGTGACACCGCAAGAAATTGTTGGCGACCTCGGCAGGTGGCTGCCCGGTATCTCCTGCATCAAAGACCAGGTACTCGTGGGTCCACTTATTGTAGATGTTCACCGAAGGCGCGGGCTTTTTGCCGATGCGCTTTGCCAGTGTCTTTTGCCAAGCCGCTTTGATCGCTGTCGATTGCGGCGTCTTTGCCGCTTTGAGTTTCGCGGCCCACGAAGACTCTTTCTTCGAGATGGGCTTTGTCTTCGTTGCGGATTTCGCCGGCGCAGTTTCTTGTGCGAGAGCGGGGGCCGCGGGCAGGGCAAGGCAGCCCACGAGAATCAGAACAATTCGTAGGTGCCGGCGAATCACGATTGGCGTCGCTTGCCAATTTGCAAGAGTTTGCCCTCGTTTAAAGAGCCGGAGCGAAAGCCCGCCAGGTCGACAGCCACATAGGTGAAGCCCGCAGCTTTTCCGAGCTTCACAATGGCCTCACGGGTTGCTGGCTCGCAGGCCTTTGGCAACTCTTCGGGGATAAACTCGACGCGGCCAATCGACTCGTGAAAGCGAACGCGAAGCTGGCTAAAGCCAAGGGCGCGCAAGCCGTCTTCAAATTGGTCGACTGCGGTGAGCCGCTCGCGTGTGATCGCGACGCCGTAGGGGAAGCGCGAAGAGAGACAGGCGAGCTGCGGCTTATCCCAGGTGCGAAGGCCGAGGGATTTTGAGAGCACTCGAACATCGTTCTTGTCCATCTCGGCCTCGACCATTGGAGCTGCCGAACCGCGCTTTGATGCGGCGGCGATGCCCGGACGGTAGTCGCCAAGATCGTCGGTATTGGTGCCCAGAAGAATTCGCAGTCCACCGAGGGATGTTGCCAGCGGCGCTGCGTGATCCATCAGCTCGGTTTTGCAGAGAGCGCAGCGGTCGGTTGGATTTGCCGCGTATCCGGGCTGCGCCAACTCGTCGGAGTCGATGAGGTGGTGGCGGTCGGCAAAGCCGAGCTCCTGGCCAAGCGCGCGAGCATCGTCAATCTCACTTTGCGCCATAGTCACCGAGACGCAGGTAATGGCGTGGCAGTTCTCGCCAAGCGTGTCCACCGCGACCTTGGCTAGGAAGGTCGAGTCGACGCCGCCGGAGAAGGCCACAAGCACCTGCTCATAGCCCCGTAAAATATCTTGTAGTGTCTCAAGCTTGTTCATCGCCACAGGTCCGTAGTTAGACTAGATTTCCGCGCCCTCAAAGCGCGCAATCTCGATAAAACCCTGATCTTCGTCCGACCAGGCAAATAAGGCCGCCTCTTTGACGCGCTCTGGGCTAATCCCTACCACGAGTTGCTGAACAGGGTAGACCGGGCCGTCACCCCAGGGGCTTGTGGCGACTTGGTGATCGGTCTCCGAGAAGTAGGCCCGGCCATTGTAGTGCGAGTGATAGATGAGTTTTGCTGGCTCGTCGCCATCGAGTTCGCGATTGAGTGCGAGCAGATCTGCGCCGCCAATCACGTAGGCGGTATCTGCACCGCGCCCAGCTTGCGTCGGATGCTCGCCGCTCGATTGGGCGTTTGTGCATGGGCGAATCCGGCGTACTCGCGCCTCCGCTTTGGGCCCCGCTGCCCATCCGCAGCATTCGGCTGGGTAGCTCGCACGCGCTTGGCGGTAGACCTCTTCGAGTAAATCGCGAGCAATGGAAACCGGAGAGGGCTTAGGCATAGTCCCTCTCCCAAGCCATCGGTTTAAAGTAGCGGTCTCCGCGGTCTGGCAAAATCGTTACAACACATGAGCCAGGCCCTGCTTCTTTCGAGAGAAGACAAGCGCCGGCAACATTGGCACCGGCCGAGTGGCCCACGAAAAGTCCTTCTTCGTTGACCAGGCGCTCAGAGGCGTCCCATCCATCTTCGGTAGCAATGCCAAGCCGCCTATCGATGATGCCGTCTGGGTGCCAAATCGGCGGAATGATCGACGAGTCGAGATGCTTTAGTCCTTCGAGGCCATGGAAAGAATCGTCTGGTTCGATCGCAACCACCTGCACTCGTGGGTAGGCTTCTTTAAAGTAGCGCCCGGTGCCCATGACGGTTCCTGTGGTGCCGACGCCGGCGCAGAAGTGCGTCACTCGATCGCCGAGTACAGCGCCAATCTCTGGGCCGGTGGTTAGGTAGTGCGCACGAGGGTTGCTCTCGTTGGCGTACTGATCCGGGTAGTAGTAGAGATCAGGATTGTTCTTAGCGAGCTCTTTGGCGACGACGATGGCACCATCAGAACCTTCAAGCTCGCTCGAATAGATAATCTCGGTGCCGTAGGCGCCGATGATGTTCTTGCGCGCGACAGAGACGTTAGCGGGCATCACTAGCGTGATTGGAACCCCCAGTACCGCTCCAATCATCGAGTAGGCAACACCGGTATTTCCGCTGGTCGAGTCGATGAGCCGCTTGCCCTTTGGGTTGTGCGGTTTTAGATCGCCGCGTTCAATCGCGTCTAAGATCATTTGCCGAGCGGCTCGATCTTTTACCGAACCACCAGGGTTTTCAAACTCGCACTTGGCCCACACCTCGCGATTGCCGCCAGCACGCTCCTCGACCGTCCGAAGGCGAATGAGTGGCGTGTTGCCGATGAGCTCAATTGGCGATTGAACTCGCCGATTGGTGTGAAGGCTCAGGCTGCGCCCCCAGCAATTGCTGGAATGATCGAGACTTCGTCGCTGTCCTTGACCGGCGTATTTAGATTGTCGAGGTAGCGAATGTCTTCTTCGTTGGCGAAGATGTTAACGAACTTGCGAACCGCGCCAGACTCATCGCAGATGCGAGCCTTAATGCCTGGGTAGTTCTTCTCAAGATCGGTGATGACCTCGTCGATGGTCGCGCCAGCAGCGCTGACTTCCTCTTGGCCGTCGGTGTGCTTGCGAAGTGGGGTGGGGATTCTAACTGTTGCCATTGGACTACTTTACTACTGAAACTAGGGGCTACTTGAAGTACTCGTCGAGGCTAAAATAGCGCTCGCCGGTATCGCATAAGATGGTGATGACGCGTTTGCCTGGCCCAAGCTCCATGGCCAACTGTGATGCGATGTGCACGTTTGCGCCACTGGAGATTCCCACGAGAAGACCCTCCTCTTTGGCCAGCCGCTTTGACATGACATACGCGTCCCGATCCGAAATCGTACGAATCTCGTCAATGACGTCGCGGTTTAGGATGCCGGGCACGAAACCTGCGCCGATGCCCTGAATCTTGTGAAGCCCAGCCTTGCCGCCGGTGAGGACAGCGCTGCCTTCGGGCTCGACGCCGCAGACAATGCAATCGGGAGCTTCGCTTTGCAGGATGGTTCCCACGCCTGTGATCGTGCCGCCGGTCCCGATACCGGCGACGAATCCATCAATGCTCTCGCCATTCATCTGCTCGAGAATCTCGGGGGCGGTGGTCTGCATGTGAACCGCAGGATTGGCCGGGTTTTGAAACTGGTCTGGCATAAAGAAGTTTTCGCCCTCGGCTACAAGTTCACGAGCGCGCTCGACCGCGCCATTCATGGCAGCGCCTGCGGGGGTTAGCACCAGGGTTGCACCGTAGCTCTTTAGAAGCGCACGCCGCTCGAGCGACATCGATTCGGGCATCGTGAGAACCAGGGGATAGCCCTTGGCTGAGCAAACGATCGCCAGGCCAATGCCGGTGTTGCCAGAGGTTGGTTCAACAACCGTCGACTTGCCAGGGATAAGCACCCCGTCGTTCTCCGCCTGGGTGATAAGCGATAGAGCGACTCGATCCTTGATGGATCCGCCCGGATTGTACTGCTCACACTTAGCCCAGATCTCTGCGCCGCCTTCGGGTGCGACTCGGTGAAGGCGCATAAGGGGCGTGCGCCCAATTAGGTCGAGGAGTGACGAGGCGGTTGTAAGTCTGCTTCTTTCCATAGTCGGCGATGCGAGGGCTAAGATGTTAAACTAAGAAAAAGTCGTACTCAGGCTAGATGAAGTACATGGTCGAAGCGGGCTCGCGAGCGACCTCGAGAACGTTGCCGCGTTCAATAAGATCGGCGAGCGTGATGCCATCGAACCAGTTGGTGAGAACGACACCGAGTTCTTCCCACAGCGCGCTTGTCACAGCATGGGACGTTGGCTGCTTGTCAGCTTCTTGGTCGGATTCATCGACGGCAAAGAGCTCCTGGATAGGGCCCTGCAAAACGCCTACGATTTCGGCGAGAGTGAGATCCTTGGGATTGCGCTTGAGCAGGTAGCCGCCCCTTGGGCCGCGCTTGCTCTCGATGATGCCCGCGCGCCGCAAATCCTGGAAAATCTGCTCAAGGTAGCGCAGCGGAATCTGTTCTCGCAGCGCAATATCCTTCGCTTGGATTGCGATTCCAGGGTCGTCTTGAGAGTGGTAGGCGATATCAAAAACCGCTCTAACCCCGTATTTTGTTTTGGCAGAGAGACGCATACGTACGTTGTGACTGGCAGATTCCCGCTGAACCTGACTAGTTTGCTGGAGTATAGCCCTCGGAGCCCCTCGTAGGTCAAGTCGGCTCAGGCCACGGTGCCGCACTCGCCACAGACGCCAGTGGTGCCAACAACCCCGATACAGCTGCCATCGGGGCAAAGCCGACGATCTTCAAATTCCTCGGGCAGGTCGTCACCGGCAGCCTCGGCCGCCATCGCTTCTTCGGGATCCACTTCGCTGGGAGCCGGGGTAGGGACATCTTCTTTCTTAAAGCCCCGAAGCCTGGGATCCCTTGTCGAGACTCCGCCAACCATTCCGCATTCTTTGCAGACGCCTTGAGCATCGAGAAGGCCGATACAGCTTCCATCGGGACACAATTGGCGGTGTAGAAACTCTTCTTCGCTAAGTGAAGAGGTGTCGAATGCAGACATGGCGAGAGTCTACCTAGGTTCGGTTCTTGGCGGCAATCGAGTCGGTGAGCATCCTGCGCGCGCGGGCGGCGCGCACGGGCGATCGCTTGTCGATCGCTAGTCGATTGGATCAGCGGCAAATGGCCCGACGTCGCAGCTCGGCCAGTTGACGAGCACATCGTAGAGCGAGTCGGCGGTGTGGAATTGGTAGCCAATGGCACCAAAGCGCAGCCGCGTATTGCTTAGGACCTCAGCTTCGGTGCGGGGCTCAAGCTTCTTGCCATCGACGCGGGTGCCGTTGCTTGAGCCGGCATCGCAGACAAACCAGCGGCCGTACCGCCGTCGAAAGAAAGCCTGGAAGCGCGAAACGCTGATGTCGTCGATCGTGATGTCATTGCCTTCGGTTCGACCGAGGGTAATAAGGTCGACAAAAGGCGTGCCCAGCTTTTTTACAAGCGGCAGTAGCTCGGTCGGGGCGGGCATCTGCGCGGCGAAGCTTGTACCAGCCAGAAGAGCAGAGGGAGCACCCGAGGCATTCTTGCCCAAATCGGCGATCCCGCTTCCGGTACCAAGGGCGAGGGCGCCCGCTGCTTCACCACCAACTCGGCTTCGCACCAAAGTTGCCTGCGCGACAGATGCACAGAATGTGTCCCGGCCAAGGCGACTCAGCTGGTAGTAGCGTTCCCCAAGATCCACTAATGGACGATTTAACACCTTCAGCCTGGGGTTGTCGATGGAACTTTGCACCTTGGGCGCCTGATCCGAGCTTTAGTTTTGTGAGATCTGAGTCGCGGTCAGCAGTCGACACGGTTTGACATGGCCGACGTAGCTTGATTAGGTCTGCCGGTCATGTACGAGACGTCTGATATTCGCAAGGGCCTGAAGGTACTCATGGACGGAAATCCGTTCACCATCGTTGAGTTTCAATTTGTGAAACCGGGTAAGGGTACGGCGTTTACTCGAACCAAGTTTAAGAATTTGCTCACCGGCGGAGTTGTCGAAAAGAACATTCGATCGGGTGAGAAGCTCGAGCCAGCAAACGTGGAAGAGCGAACCATGCAGTTCCTCTACAAAGAGGGCGAAGACTTCGTCTTTATGGACGGCACAAGCTACGAGCAAGTGAGCATCGCAGCAGAGACGGTCGGCAAGCAGAACGACCTTCTCAGCGATAACCTCGAGTGCACAGTGCTCTTCTTTAACGATCGGCCCGTGGACGTTGGTCTGCCAAACTTCATTTACTCGCACGTCACAGCCACCGAGCCAGGCGCTCGCGGTGATAGCACTGGCAACGTGCTCAAGCCCGCTATCCTCGAGAGCGGCGCCGAGATTGGTGTCCCACTCTTCATCAACGAGGGCGACTACCTAAAAATCGATACGCGCACCCGATCCTACGTCGAGCGCCAAAAGGAATAAGGTGCGCGGCGGCCGCGTCCTTGCTCGCGACGCAGGCGAGATGCGGATTCGAAGCGAAGGTCGCGACGAGTGCATTCCCGCTTCAGGAGATGCCTCAGTTGGCGACTGGGTCGAGTTTGCAGGCTCTGGCCCGCCCGTTGTTGTGCATCGCTACCGCGGCCCGGAATTTCCTGGGCCAACGTCCGAGACCGCCCGCCTCAGCCCGCAGCGCATGCGTGGGCTCGCGGCCAGGGCTGCAATTCTCAGTGAGATACGCCAGTACTTCTCCCAAGAAGACTTCTTAGAGATCGAAGCGCCTACGCTGGTGCCAGCCCCAGGGCTCGAGGTCAATATCAAGGCCGTTCCAGCGGGGAGTGGCTACCTCATTACCTCGCCAGAGTACTCGATGAAGCGCCTGCTGGCCGGAGGGCTCTCGCGCATCTACAGCATGCCTCGCTGCTTTCGCTCCGAAGAGGAGGGCAATCACCACAGTGTCGAATTTACGATGCTCGAGTGGTATAGGGCCTTCGATAGTCTTGCGTCGATTATGCGCGACACCGAGACCTTAGTGCACCGGGCGGTACTGCGCGTGGCTGGCTGCACGAGCATCACGGTTGGCGGAACGCTTGTTGACGTGGCGCCGCCGTGGACTCGGATGTCCATTCGGGAAGCGTTCGCGACTTGGGCGAATATTGACTTGCTCGGCGATGAGAGCGCCGTGAACTTGGCCAATAAGGCTGAGGACGCCGGCATGGCGATTGGCAGCGCCGTGGAGTGGGATGACATTTTCTACATCATCTTCTTAGAGCGCATTCAGCCTGCGCTCGAATCCCTTGGCAAAGCCATCATGCTTACCGATTGGCCAGCGCCGCTTGCCGCACTCGCTCGCACCAAACCCGGGGCTCCGCAATGGGCTTTGCGCTTCGAGGCTTACGTCGGTGGCGTCGAGTTGGCAAATGCCTTTGACGAGCTCACGGATGCGCAGGAGCAACGCAATCGCTTCGAGCAAGAACAGCGAGAGCGCCAGCGCCGGGGGCTGGATGTCTATCCGATTGATGAGAAGTTCATGGCTGCACTGGAGGAAGGGCTCCCGCCTTGCGCTGGCATCGCCTTAGGTGTGGATAGGCTTGCCATGCTTGCCTTTGGAGGCGAGTCGCTGCGCGATGTGAGTGCCTTTGTTGGAGACGAGTTATGAGGGAAAGACCTAGGCGTAACTCTGAGTCATGCTGGCTGGTGAGTCCTGGGTGTGCTGAGATTCGCCAGTCGGAGCTTGCGCCACTTGAAGAGGGCGAGGCCCGAGTCCGAACGCTGTACTCGGCAATCAGCCGTGGCACCGAGACTCTGGTCTTTCACGGCCTGGTTCCAAAGAGCGAGCATGCTCGGATGCGGGCGCCGTTTCAGGACGGAGACTTCCCGGGGCCTGTGAAGTACGGCTACATTAATGTCGGCGTGGTTGAATCCGGACCCGCCGAGCTGCTTGGTCAAACGGTGTTCTGCCTGTATCCGCACCAGACGCTGTATCAAGTGCCGGTCGGCGCTTTAACGGCTATCCCCAAATCGCTGCCCGCCGAGCGAGCCATCTTGGCGGCGGGCATGGAGACGGCGCTCAACGCGCTTTGGGACTCGGAGATTAAAGTTGGCGATCGGGTGGTTGTGGTTGGCGCTGGCGTCATTGGAACCCTGGCGGCCTACCTCGCCAATCAGGTTGCAGGCACCGAGGTGCTCTTGGTCGACGTTGACGAGGGAAAACGCGCCATCGCCCACGCGCTGGCAATCCCCTTTGCAACCAGCGCCGATGTTGGACACGATGCCGACGTCGTTTTTCACGCCACTGGACACGCAGCGGGGCTTGCGACAGCGCTTGGCGTCGCCGGCCTTGAGGCGCGCATCGTCGAGCTTAGCTGGTACGGCGATCGCGAAGTCGCCGCTCCTTTAGGACAATCGTTTCACGCCAAGCGCCTCGTCTTGCAAAGCTCACAAGTTGGGCGATTGCCCGCATCGCAACAAGCGCGTTGGAACTATGCAAGACGCCTCGCGTGCGCAATGAAACTTCTGGGCGATCCTGCACTGGATGCCCTTATCACTGGCGAGAGCGCCTTTGCCGACTTGCCCACTGCATTGGGCGAAATTTGCGCTCCGCAAAGTCGTGCGCTCTGCCATCGTGTGCGATACCCAGCGTCCCCACAAAAGGAGAGTTGAGATGTTTTCAGTAGGTGTTAGAGACCACGTAATGATCGCGCATAGCTTTAAAGGCGAGGTCTTTGGGCCCGCACAAAAAATGCACGGCGCTACCTTTGTTGTCGACGTAGAGTTTCGTGCGAAAGAAATGAACGAGGCGGGCATCGTTGTGGATATTGGCCGCGCGCACACAACCCTCGGCAGCATCCTCGCCGCCATCAATTACCAAAACCTCGACGAACTCGAGATCTTTGCCGGCAAGAACACAACGACCGAGTTTCTCGCCAAGCACATCTTTGATTCGCTCAAAGGCGAAGCCAAGGCCGATGGGCAACTTGGTCCCGGCGCCGATGCCCTCGACTCGATCAAAGTGACTCTCAACGAGAGCCACATCGCCTGGGCGAGTTACGAGGGAGCCATCGCCTCCTAAGGTGTGCGATGATCGCGAGCCGGTAGTGCCAATGCAGGACATTCGATCCTTGGCGTTTCCACTCGCGATGCTAGTCGCAACGGGGCTTGCCGTCTGGCAGTCCAATCCGCAGATCCTGGCGCTTGTGGCCGTTTTCGCCCTGGCTCTGCAAAGTGCGCGAGAAGGTCGCGGTGCTCTCGGCTGGGCCAACGGCCTTACCTGGCTGCGCATCCTAGTGGCCGCCGCCATGGTCCTACTGCCTCAGGGCAGCCTTGCGCTCGCCGGTGTGGCATTTCTCGTCTTCGCCTTGGACGGCGTCGACGGCGCAATCGCACGCAAGCTTGGAACCGAATCCGCGTTTGGTGCGGAACTCGACAAAGAGTGCGATGCCTTCTTTGTGCTCATGGTTGGCGTACTTCTGTGGCATCAGGGCACGGCAGGCCCTTGGGTCTTAATCCCCGGAGCGTGGCGCTATGTCTATTCACTCGTTGTCGCCACTGTAGCGAACCTTAGGCCCGCTCCGCGCTCAAACTGGGGGCGGTACAGCTACTCGACCTCGTGCGTCTGCCTAATTCTTGCGCTGTGGCGCGAAACCCCAATGCCCACCGCACTTGCCGCCATTGCGACCGTACTTATCTCGGCCTCGTTCCTGCGCTCGCTGTACTACTGCTTGCCGCGCAGCTGACAGTCAAAGAGGATATCTGGGCCACTGGCAAAGTGGCGCACATCCAGAAAGTGGCTCTCGCTTAGGCAGCTAACCTCGGGCAGAGCGATCGCCGGTCGACCCGAGCCAATAATCATTGGCGCAACGCAAATGTGCAGCCGGTCGAGTTCGCCCGCTCCAAGGAATTGCGAGACCGTTACGCCGCCGCCCTCGATGAATACGCGCCGGAGCCCACGAGCGTGCAGGGCACTAAGAATATCTCTGGGGGCAAAGACGCCGTCCACCGAGGGGATTCCAACGTGCGGCACTTTGGGGTTCTCTGGGACGCGATGTTCTTCACAGAGGACAAGAGTCTCGGAAGCCCCATCGACAAAGAGGCTGGCGCCGGTATCGGCAGAGAGCGATGGGTCGATGAGCACGCGAGTGGCGTTGTCCCCAGATGTGAGCCGAGTCGTAAGCCTTGGGTTATCGTAGCGAGCAGTGTGCGCTCCAACCACGACCGCATCGAAAAGCGCGCGCATGCGATGGGTGTGAACGAGATTGTCTTCGCTGGTAATGAACTGCGATGCTCCGCTTGCGGTGGCGATGCGCCCGTCCAGGCTCTGGCCAAGGTGTGCAGTTGTGAGCTGGTTGGCGAGCGGCCCCGTACACAGCGGCATGTACAAATCGAGCATCGCGATGGCCTCAGCGCTCAGCGTCTGCGATGGCGTGGGCCGCCAAGAGCGCGGTGCCGAGGCATCGACGATCGCTGGATCGCATGGCCCAATTTGCCCGCTGCACTGGGCCTTGCCATCCTTCGCAAGAGCGGCGAGTGAACGCAAGTAGTCCCACACTTCAGTCGTATCGACAGGCTCGCTGCCCCTGTGCTTGCTATCCGCCATTCGTCCCCTCGAACCCGGGCAAGCCTACGCTTTGGCGCGAGTCGCTGTCTTGCTTTTTCGCGGGCTCTTCTTCGCGCTGGCGGATTGGCTGGCCTTTGCAGCCTTCTGTGCCTTCGATGCCTTAGCCAGAAGATCGCCGAGAAACTTCCCTGTGTAGCTCTTCTTGCAGTTCGCGACTTCTTCCGGTGTTCCCACCGCAATGATCTCGCCTCCGCGGGCGCCGCCTTCAGGGCCGAGGTCAATGACGTAATCCGAGGCCTTTACGACATCGAGATTGTGCTCGATGACAGCAACGGTATTGCCCGAATCGACAAGCTGCTGAAGAACCTCAAGCAGCCTTCGCACATCTTCAAAGTGCAGTCCCGTTGTTGGCTCGTCAAGCAGATAGAGGGTTTTCCCTGTGTGCCTCTTGGCAAGTTCGCGAGCGAGCTTAACCCGCTGTGCCTCGCCGCCACTTAGTGTGGTCGCACTTTGCCCAAGGCAGATGTAGCCAAGTCCAACCTCGACCAGGGTGCTTAGAATTTTACCGAGCTTCTTGTGGTTCTCAAAGATCACCGCCGCTTCCTCGATGGGAGTGGCGAGCATATCGGCAATGCTCTTGCCCTTGTAGGTAACCCGAAGCGTGGCATCGTTGTAGCGCTGGCCACGGCATATCTCGCAGGTCACAAAGACGTTTGGCAAAAAGTGCATCTCAACTTCTTTGACGCCGGCGCCCTCGCAGGATTCGCAGCGACCTCCGCCTTGCTTTGCACTCACGTTAAACGAGAAGCGCCCCGGTGCGTAGCCAAAGGCCTTGGCCTCGGCGGTCTGCGCAAAGAGCTGGCGAATCAGGTCGAAGCACTTGGTGTAGGTCGCTGGATTAGACCGAGGCGTGCGGCCAATCGGCTTTTGATCGATGACAATGACCTTGTCGATTTCTTCAAGACCGGTAAGGGTCTTGTAGCTGCCAACGCGCCCGGCATCCTCATGCAGGAGCCTGCGCAAGGCAGGGTGCAGGGTGCCGTTTACCAGTGAGCTTTTGCCTGCGCCAGAAACGCCCGTAAACGCCACCAAGACCCCAAGAGGCACTTTCACGTCCACCGACTTGAGGTTGTTCTCGCAGGCGCCCGTCATCTCAATCCACGCTCGCGGGGTGCGGCGGGTCTCTGGGATTTCGATGCCGCGCTTACCGCTGAGGTACTGGCCGGTAAGTGACTTTGCGGTCTTTGCAACTTGCTTCGGCGTGCCCTGGGCGACGACTTCGCCACCGTGAATGCCAGCGCCGGGCCCAAAGTCGACAACGTGATCGGCAGCTTCGATTGTGGCCTCATCGTGCTCGACCACCAGGACGCTATTGCCCAAGTCGCGAAGCCTTCGAAGCGTCTGAATAAGGCGCTCGTTGTCGCGCTGATGCAGGCCAATGCTCGGCTCGTCCAGTACATAGAGGACGCCACTAAGCTCGGAGCCAAGCTGCGATGCAAGGCGAATGCGCTGGGCTTCGCCGCCACTAAGCGTCGCCGCGCTTCTGTTTAGCGTGAGGTAATCCAAGCCAACGTCCAGCAAGAAGTTGAGACGATTGCGAATTTCTTTAAGCACCTCGGTGGCGATCTTGGCCTTGGCGCCTTTGAGATTTAGGTCTACGAAGAACTCTGATGCGCCGCCAACCGTCATATTGGTGACCGTGTCGAGGCCGGTTTTGTTGACATAGACCGAGCGGCTCTCGGCGCGCATGCGGGTGCCTTCGCAGTCGACGCACGCGATGGCCCGGAAGAAACGCTCGTAGTTTTTGCGCGCTCGCTCGCTGTGGGTCTCTTTGTAGCGCCGCTCGAGTTGGGCAAGTAGGCCCTCGTAGCGCATTGCCCACGAGCCTTTGGAGTTTTTGCCAGCCCACTTCACAGCCACCCGCTTGTCGCCGGTGCCGTAGAGGAGAATCTTTTGCTGGCGCTTGGTGAGCTTGTTCCAGGGCTTGTCGAGATCGATCTTGTACTCGCTGCTTAACGCCTTGACGATGTTTGCTGTCCAGCCGCTATCTTTTGCGACCGAGCCGCCCCAACTCTGCACTGCTCCATCTCGAATGCTCAAATCGCCATCGGGAATGATGAGCTCGGGGTCGACCTGCATGCGCTCGCCAAGGCCATTGCACTTGACGCACATGCCAAGAGGCGAGTTAAACGAGAAGGATTGCGGAGAGAGTTCGGGAAAGCCAATGCCGCACTCGGGGCAGGCATTGTCTTGCGAGTACGAGCGCAAGGTGCGCTCGCCTTCGACAATTGCTTGAAGCTTGCCTTGGCCCTCTTTAAGCGCCGTTTCCACCGAGTCGGAGATGCGAGACTTGTCTTTTGCCTTAATGACCAGACGATCGACGACAAGCTCAATCGTGTGCTTCTTTTGCTTCTCAAGGCCTTCGACATCTTCGAGGCGAATGATCATGCCGTCGATTCGGACGCGCACGAAGCCGGCTTTGCGAGCTTCGGCAAAGAGGTCGCGGAACTCGCCTTTGCGGTTCTCGGCCTTTGGGGCCAGGAGCGTGACCTTGGTGCCGGTTTCCAACGTGAGTAGCTCGTTGACAATTTCGTCGGCAGAGCGCGCGCTCACTTCGCCGCCACACTGATGACAGCGCTGCTCACCGATTCGCGCGTAGAGCACGCGGAGGTAATCGTAGATTTCGGTTACGGTGCCAACCGTCGAACGAGGATTGGACGATGCCGATTTTTGCTGAATGGCGATGGTTGGGCTGAGCCCGGCGATGTGCTCGTACTTAGGCTTTTCCATCTGCCCAAGAAATTGCCTGGCGTACGCCGAGAGTGACTCCACGTACCGGCGCTGGCCCTCGGCGTAGAGCGTGTCAAAGGCCAGAGACGACTTGCCCGATCCACTCACGCCAGTCACCACGACGAGTTGGCGCTTGGGCAACTCTAGATGGTCGACCTTGAGATTGTGTTCGCGAGCGCCGCGTACGACGATCTGATCGGGCTCGGAACCGGTGCGTTGTTTGGCCATGAGGCGGGGACGATACGGAACGCGTGTTCAGTCGTCAAGCCTGCGGCCTTATCGACTGCTTCAGTTCGCTTCGAGGTCGCGCTCTTGGCGAACCTTGTCGGCGTAGGCGAGCATCACTTCTTGCAAGTGCTCAAGCGTGTCGAAGCGGCAGCTGAGGGTGAAGTACTCGTTGCGCCCGACGCTTCCAAGTCGGCTCATGGCCTCGGTGAGCACACTCATAAGCTTGGGTGGCGCCTGAAAGTCGCCGTTTGCATCGCCGTCTTCGTCGAGGAGGATCGCAGCGAGAGCAAGCCTTACAGGCGAGAACGAAAGCCCGCCAGGTAGCACGACGCGCCAGTTGGCTGGATCTTCGTCTTCGACTTTCCACTGACCGCCAAGGCTCTGGCGCACAGCCTCGCCAAAGTACGATCCGGTCATCGCCGAGATCAGGGCGGCAGCGTCCACTTCGGTTCGGGGCACTTGCTTAATGTAGTGGTCGAGCAAGGGCAGGGTATCGCTGTCAAATTCCAGGCCGACGCCAACGGAGGCGCGCACCGCATCCAGCGCTCGGCGCACGAATTCTGCAGTACGAGGAGGGCAGTCGGGAAGGTCGATCGTTGGTTCAGACACGAAGCAGCGGATACTGCCTTGCGGCATCGGCAATGTCCAGGGGCCGTGAGTGTGCGCCGGGTTTTCCCTGTTCTATTGCGCTCCACAAAATGGTAATACGCGCCACCATGACGGCTGGACGACCGACGCGCACCGAGGATACGACCTATGCTGGCGAGCGCGCCAAGACAACCACTCGAACCGTGCAGCACCGATGCCGCTGCGGTGCACTTCGCCCAACCGAGCTAATTGTCAGCGTTGATGCTGCGGCCGATAAAGAGGTTGCATGTCTCGCCACCGAACAGGGCCACGAGCGCGGCTTGCATCGCATTGTCTGCCAAGCTTGCGAGACGCCTCAGTTTGCGCCAATTCCCTTTACCTACCACGACGGCAATGAGCGAATCTTTGCCCTGGTTCTTCCCGAGGGTAGCCGCAGTCGCGAGCTTGAGGAGCGGGCAGCGTTGCTGCAATCACTCGCCAGCGAGCCGAGCGTTATTCCTGAGTATGTTGTCGAGCCTGTGGTGGTCTACGGCAGCCAAGGCCTTGCTGCATTCTTGGTCGAGCGACTCACGGTTCAAGACGAGCAGGACCGAGATGGTCGGCGGCTGCGTGCGGTGGAAACGCGTCTCGAAGAAGCCAACAAGCGCGAGGAGCGCATCGTCGAACGCGAGCGCGAGCTTGCATCGCTAACCAACGATCTCGACGGCCGCTCGAGCCAACTCACAGAGAAAGAGCTCGGTCTTCGCGATCGCAAAGGTGCACTCGACAGACGCTCGCAAGAACTTGAGCGCATGACCGTGGCGATCCAAGAAGTGAAGCAGCAGCTGCGGGCCGAGAGCCAGGGCGACTTGCCAGCCGTACTTCGCGATGATGCAACGGAAGCGCTTGGCATGGACGACATTCTCACCTCAGCACCGAGTGAGCGCGAAGAGCCGGTGCCATCGGTAACGGTGGCCTCAGGATCGGCCGAGACCAACAGTCGGGTTTCCACAACAGCCGACCCACTTGGGCTCGATGATTCGATAGACGAGGACGCCGATGATGACGCGCCGATTCTAATGGTCGCCGAGACGCGGGTTGCCGAGCCACCTGCCATGGACGATCGGGCTGCCTCGCAAATGGTCACCGGCGAGCATATGGAACTCGGGCCGGGTGAGACTGCCCCAAATATTGCCGCCGATATTGCGCCCGCAAAGGTGGAGGCATCGACGCAGCACCTTGCGCCGCAGGCTGAGGTTGGCGACCAGGACCTCACGGTTCCAAGCGATACAGGGCGTGAGGTTGAGGCATGGCGCCGCAGTCGCGGTGACCACCTCAAGGTGCTGCATGCCCACGAGGTGAGTCTCGTTGCCAGTGTTCGGCCGAGTGCACTAGAAGAACTCTTAGCAGAGGACATTCGTGCTCTTCTCCAGTTGCACCGCATGCCATCGTATCCGCTCATCAGCTTGACCTTGGCACGAGCAACCACTCTGGCTGGACAGCCGGGCAAGCCGTACTCGTTTCACTTCGACGTCGGCAATGCAGAGGATCGAGCCGTGTTAAGCCAGCTCTCCGACGACTTCCGATTCCGCCTGGAAATCTTCGACGTCGATCACAAACCAGCTCGGCAACGACGGTTGGCCGCGCCGCTAGCTTCGAACGTCAACTACGTCATGGCCTTGGCAACCGATGCTCGCAAGGAGTTGCCTCCGCACCAACGCGATTTTGCCCAGGCAATCAAGGCTTTCGATAATCAGCGCTACGACCGGCTGGGGCGTGGGCATCGTCTCGCTCGTGACTTTAAAGACTCGCTACTCGACAGACTTGAGACCCCGACCGCACTGCTTGGCGCCATCGCCCAATGCGGGCGGTTTAGCGCCTCGCCAGGGGAAGAGTACCTAATCGCCATACGGAGCTACCCGTTTGAGCGATGGCACCAACGCCGCCTCCAAGTTATCAAGAAGGCCATCGCATACGGCCTGTGGATGGGGACCGACTTGGCGGGAGTTGCAGTATCAGAAGAACTCGTACGATCGCGACGCGAACTCCTCAGTCTTTGCAAGACGAACTTCAAGGCGTTAGTCGCCGGCGAGTGCGGGCTCAGCGAGAGCAGCATTCAAGTGAACTGGGCCGCGCTCGCCGCTGAATCAGAATTGCTCGGAATCTCGTCGGTCAAGTTGCACGCTCCGGCGGCCCCAGAGATTGGCGCCGATGAACAGCGCCTCTTGGCGCAACTCGATGATGCCGGTGGAAGGCTCCAGGCGATTGTTAGCCTGTGCGAGATGAAGAGTCTCTCTGGGATGGACCCGGTATTTCGCGCGTTGGCGCAACTGGACTCGCGACAAGCGGCAGAAGCGTTTGCCGCAATTACCAAGCTTGGCAATCAGGCCGCAGACTCCTTGCTTGTCCTTCTTAGTTGTCCATCGGGGCACCTCCGACATGGTGCGGCGCTGGCACTTTGTGAACTTGGCAACGAAGAAGGCATCGACTCAACCTGCGAGAGTTTGATGACGACTGAGGGAACGATTTGGCGCGAGTATGCTGTGGCCTTGGGGTATGTCGGTTCGTCGGCGGTGATGCCATTGGCCGCGCGCATAAGCGCAGGCGGACAGCGCGGACAGGCCAGGGCGGTGTGGGCGCTGGGCTACATTGCTGTCGGTGGCGCGAGCAAACCGGTAGAGACGCTGGCAGGCGGACGCGATCAATCGGTCTCCCATGTGGCGCGATCGGCTCTAGAGCTTTCTCAGCGACTTGGGGACAAGAGCATCAACTCCGAGCGAAGCGCAATCGAGCAAGAATTCACCGATGCGTTCTTTGCGGCGTTAAGCGGCAACAATCCTGGATATGCCAGCGCCGATCTCTCTGGGCCCGCAATGCTCTTAGATGAGGGCGACCTCATCGAAGCCACCTAACCCAAGAGTTAGGCTGCGGAGGGGTTCTCCTATCTATCTCAGGCTTTTTGCCTGGGTCATGGCGGCAACTCCACAAAGCATTGTAGAATCCCTTCATCCTGATGGTCTAACCATCGCTCCCCAAAAGAAGCAGCGAGCCGTTCATGCGCTACGGAATTTTCTCCGATACTCACGCCAATATTGAAGCCCTTTCTTCGGTCGTTAAAGCCTTTGAAAGTGAGGGTATCGATCGTTATGCATGCATTGGGGATACGGTGGGCTACGGTGCCTCCCCAAACGAATGCTGCGACATCGTTAGGGAGATTACCGAGCACACAATCTTGGGTAATCACGATGCTGCTGTCTCCGGTCGGATGGACTACTCGTATTACTACGATGCCGCCCGCAACGCCCTTGATGCACATGCGCGCATCCTGACCGATACAAACATGGAGTGGCTTCGCGGCCTCCCGTATCAGGTCCGCGAAGGCGAAGTAAACTTCTGCCACGGCTCGCCCGTAAACCTTGAAGAGTTCGAATACATTTTCTCTGCCGAGCAAGCTGCTCGCTGTCACGAGATTTGGGACGACCTCGCAACGGTCACGTTTATTGGTCACTCGCACCTTTGCAAGTCGTTCGCTCTCACCGAGACCGAGGTCTTTGAGGTCGTTGCAGATAAATTCGAGCTTCGCCCCGACCACCGCTACATCATTAGTGTCGGTTCGGTTGGCCAGCCTCGCGATTACGATCCGCGAGCGAGCTACACAATTTACGATACCGAGACAAAGACCTTCGAGTTTAAGCGTGTCGAGTACGATATTGATGCGGCAGCGCAGAAGATCTTCGCGACCGACCTCGAGCGAAACTTCGGCAATCGCCTATTCCTAGGCGTCTAACTCTCTCGTATCCATGTACGGCGCCCTTGGTCTGCGTTGCAGGCCTTGGGAAGCAAGCCTGCTTCACGCTAGGGCGTGTTGGCAGCGGTGTGCTGCTGGGGCGCTTGGCTGCGAAGTTCAAGTCGCTTCGACTTTGCCTTGCGATACTCCGATGAGCTAATCACTCGCGATCGCTTCATGGCTCGCAGGATTATCGCAACTCGCCCAGCGCTAACCGGATCAAGCTTCCCAGCTTCGCGGATGCGCGCGCTCATCGACGTTGGCTCGGGCGTCATCGCAGCCAGGAATGCAGTCTGCAAGATGCCGAGTTCCGACGGCTCGATACCAAACCAGCGCTCCGATGCCTCGGCGATGCCATAGGTATCGTTGTCGCCAAGTTCGATGATGTTTAGGTAAATCTCTAAGATGCGTTTCTTCTTTAGGTTTGATTCGAGGCGCCACGTTAAGACGGCTTCTTGAAGCTTACGAGCAAGGCTTCGGCGCCGATTGAGAAAGAGGTTCTTTACAACCTGCTGGCTGATTGTAGAGCCGCCGCGCAAAAGCTTGCCGTTCTGCATATCGATCGCGAGAGACCGTTCAATCTGATGCGGGTCAAAGCCTTCGTGTTTAAAAAAGCGCGCGTCTTCGGCGGCCACAAACGCTTTTGGCACATAGCTAGGCAGGGAATCGTAGTCGACAAAGCCTGGGTTGGATGCGTGCAGTACGCGCGTGCGACCATCAGGAGTGCGATGCTCGTAATCGCCTCGCAGCGACCTTGTATTGGCAACGGGTGGCTCGGCGGCAACTTTGCATCCATCGATTCCGCTGGACACTTCTAGGTGTGTCGCCTCGCTAGCAGAGCGTGCGAGGCCCAGCGCTAGGCGACTTTCCATTCTTCCGCGAAGTTCGAGCCCTGCAAGAGATGGTCGCAACCCCGCAGGCAGAGAACTGAGTGCTGCGTCGCACGGAACATCCGCAAGGCGTAAATCGATCTGGGCAAGGTCGGGAAGTCGCTCGCCATCGCGCCATTGGCCGCTCGCAGTTCCCATGAGCTCCAAGTCACCGCTGCGCATCGATTCGAGCGTGCCTGTGATCAGGGTCCCAACGTCGGTCCTGCGAAGCGTGGCCGATGCATCAAGCCACAGATCCACATCGATCTGGCGTCTCGATAGGGCGGGCTCGTTCACACCGAGTTCAGCGAGATGCATGTCTTGCATGGCAAGAGCAAGCGAACCTCGATCGGCTGTGCGCGCCTTGAGCTCCACGTTGCCACTTACTCTCGCAAGCCGTGGCTCGACGGTCATTGGGAGCCATGGGGCGAACAATGCGAGTGGGGCCTCGGCAAGTGACGCTGTGACGTCAACGCCTCCCAAGGTTGGCTGGGCGCGAACCCGAATACTTCCGGTTGCTCGATCAATGCCCGCCTGTGCGCTCATTTGATAGTGGTCGCCGTCCACGCCGGAGGAAAGCATGATCTCGTTTAGCGTCGCTCGACCGCGAGGGCCTTTCACGGCCATTGCTCCGCCATCTGCGAGCAGCCGATGCAAGCCGATGCCACGGCGGTAATCCAAGGCAGCTCGAGGCATCGTGCCCTGTACCTGGAAGTCGCCCTTGTGAAGCGCAACGTCGGTGCGTCCGAAGAGAGCGTGGATTTTCCCTTCGCGCATCCACAGGTTAATTCCCCGACTCTCGACTGTGCCGGCGTCGGCTACGTGTACCAAGAGTGATCCGTTTACAAATCGAAGGGTGCCAAGTCGAGAAGAAGACTTCCTAGGTGTTGTGCTAGCTTCGGAATGTCGTGATTTGCGCCGGGCAAGCATGGCATCGAGGTTTGTCTTGCCCGAGCGATCGATGCTTAGCTCTAAGCGCGGCCCGTCGATGAGCAGCTCGTTTGGAGCAAGTCCTCGCGCAGAGCTTGCACTTGGCGCGATGCTCGCCATCAGGCGTTTTGCGCGAAAGAACTCGCCAACGCGAATGTCGCGAATCTCGAGGGTCCCTGTGAGCCCAACCGAGGCCTGGCCCAGCTCAATTGGAAGCCCAAGCACCTCGCTAGCCTGCTCGGCGAGTTCGACAGAGACTCGGTGATGCAGTTTCTCGCGAGCGAGAAGCGGAAGCGCGAGGGATGCCACGCCGGCAACAGCCAAGACCCAGCGCTCGCGCCGGGTTCGTTTGCGAAGTTGCTCTGATTGGGGGGATTCGACCATCTAGACCCTCGACGACGTCTTAGTGCCTGGCGAGCTCGCCGCAATCGCGTCGCTCATCACCGGCGTATGGACGTCGTCGAAGTCGGCGATCGCGATCGCCGCGCTCGACAGTTGCCAGGCGAGCGCCACCGAGAATTGCCTCTACAAGGTCTTCGAAGGAGAGGCCTGCCGAATGTGCAATCTTTGGAAGGAGGCTATTGGGTGTGAGCCCTGGCAGCGAGTTGACCTCGAGCACGTACTCATTACCGTCTTGGCTAAGCATCATATCGACGCGGGTTGCACCAGCGCAGCCAAGGGCGCGGTGGGCAATTTCTGCCTGCGCAAGAATGCCTCGGTAGCGCTGAGGGCTAACTCGTGGTGGGATGTAGAAGCGTGTTGTCGATGGATCGTGCTTAGCTGCGAAGTCGTAGAGAGGCCGTTCCGACTCCACTTCGATAGCGCCGAGTGCGCGATCTTCGACAATCGCCACGGAAATTTCCTGGCCGCGAATCCACTGCTCGACGATCACTTGGCTATCGTACTGAAGTGCGCGCTCGCAGGCGGGGCGCAACTCGGCAGCGTTTTGAATCAGTTGAACGCCAACCGAAGAGCCTTCGGCAATTGGTTTTACGACAGCGGGGAAACCAAGATCACCATGCTTGCGATCAACCTCGTCAAGCTCGTCCTCGTGCAAGAGGTAGTAGCTTGGCGTTGGTAAATTGTGCAGTCGGAAAAGTTCTTTACTCTTCGCTTTGTTCATCGAGAGAGCAGCGGCGAGCACGTCGCTTCCGGTGTAGGGAATGCCCATTAACTCGAGCATGCCTTGGATGCATCCATCCTCGCCGTAGCGCCCGTGCAGTGCGAGGAAGGCTATATCGATCTCCTTTTGCCGCAGCACGAGGTCCAAATCGCGGTCCACAAAGATCCCGGTTGCGTCATATCCGCGATCAATTAGCGCCGCTAAGATTGCCTGGCCGCTCGAGACGGAAACGCTCTTCTCACTGCTGAGGCCGCCCATCAATACGCCAATTTTGCGATTCCGCATGCTCTACCCGCTCTTTCTATGCGCCAATTTGTGTAATTCTAGTATCTTAGGCTCTCGGAGGATTTGCTCTTGTTGCCAGCTCCACCCGAGTGAGATGCCGTAGCGCTTGCCAGTGGAAGCGGTCTCCCAGGGGCAAAACGACATCTTCTGACAGCGACGCTAGACGGCGCCTACCCACGGGGCAACTTTTCCGCAGTTGATGGTGTAGGGTCCCCGCGCATGAATTTTGTAGACACGGCGATCACCTTGCTCCACGAATCTGGAAGGCCGATGGCAGCCCAGGAATTGTGCGACCTCGCGCTCGATCGAGGGTTGCTCGACAAGCCGGGCGCCAACCCACTTCGCAGTATGAAGACGCGCCTTACCGTCGAACTTAAGAAGGGGAAGAAGAGCCGCGTGCTTCGCGATGGCGATGAAGCGTGGACCCTTGGAAAAGGTGTCGCGCTCCCCGAAGGTGCTCCTGCTCCAGATAAGACGAAGGCTGCACCAAAGAAGGCGGCCGCAAAATCGAAAGCTACGGCAAAGGCACCGGCAAAGGCGAAGCCGGCAGCCAAGGCGAAGGCACCGGCGAAAGCTAAGCCTGCCGCAAAAGCCAAGGTCAAGGCCAAGGCGGCACCTAAGACCGCAAAGGCCAAGACTGCTGCGAAAACGAAGCCAGCGGCAAAACCCACGGCATCGGCCGCAAAGACTGCGAAGCCAAAGGCAGCTGCAAAGCCAGCAGCGAAGGCCGCTGCGAAGGAGAAGGCTACAAAAGAGGCCAAGCCTGCAAAAGCAAAAGCCGAAGCCAAGCCTGCTGCGAAGGCGTCTGCAAAGAACGCAAAGCCGGCAACCAAGCCAGCAGATGCAGCAGAGGCCACGGCTCCTGCCAAGAAGACGAGACGCTCGCGCAAGTCCTCTGCATCCAAGAGAAACTCTGAGGCGTCTGTCGCTCCAGAGGTTGAGGAAGAAATCGTTGTTGTCGAGCCTCCGGTTAAGCTCACCGAGGAAGAGGAGGCGCTGGTTGCTCTCTACGGCAGCTCGGAAGGCACTCGCTCGGCAGCAGAGCTAAATGAGTACCGCGACGAACTCACCAAGGACGAGGATCGTCCGATGCTTCCCGAGATCAAGGCCGAGCGCAGGCCGCACCGCGGCCGAGAACGCGAGCGGGATCGAGATCGAACGCGCAAGCGTCGCAGCCGTCCTGACCGGAGTGAGCGATCCGATCGCAGTGATCGGCCCGAGCGATCGAGCTTGCGCCGAAGTGAGTCGGGTCGCAGTGACTCGAGCCGCAGTGACTCGAGCCGCAGTGACTCGAGCCGCAGTGACTCAAGCCGCAGCAGTGGCCGCACGCGTCCAACGTCCTCGGCACCGCGAGACATCGCAGGAGCGCCCATCGTGCTCGTCGATGCAGACGCAACGCCCCGGGAGCAGCTCACCGCTGCAGCCTACGGCGTTCTGGCGGCACTTCCAGCCGGGCAGAGCATGCCGGTCCGCCAACTTACCCAGGCGCTTATCCGCCAGGGCCACTTAAGCGGCGGTGCCGACAGTCTGTGGCGCATGGTGAAGGGCACCTTGCTTGTATCGGAGCAGCGACGCAGCACTCGGGGGCTCGCCCCCTTGGTTCGCTACCGCGGCAAAGACCTATTCTCGGCTGGTGCAACCCACGGGCGTTCAGCGGTTGATCTTGCAGAAGCTGCTCTTGCAAAGGCGGCAGAGAACTACGCAGCTGCCGCCTTACAGGAGATGCAATCGCGCCTGGCTCAGCTTGCCCCGCAGATGCTTGAGCGCATCGCCTACGTCTACCTGCAGTCCACGGGCTGGAAAGACATCTCATGGATCAAACGCGTGGAGAAAAGTTCTTACGCACTCGCAGTTGCGCCGGGCGCTGTGGATCAAACGATGATCGCGGTTCGCGGAGGTCCTTCCGATATCGATAGACGAGGAGTTGGCGAGTTGCGCGCCGGCCTCTACGCCAAAGACTTGGACTCGGGCCTACTGCTATCGCCTTGTCCTCTTTCCGAAGAGGCCGAGACCGAACTTGCCAAGGAGGGCGCGCACGTCCGACTTGTGTGTGGCGGTGACTTCATTCGGGACCTTGTTGCTCAAGAAGTGGGCGTCTCGTGGCGACATCAGCAGCTGCCTAAGATCGATCAGCGATTCTGGGATGCTCTCCTGAGCTAGCGTCCTAGATGTCGTGGTACGGCCAGCTATCGCATCCGCAAGCGCTCCTCGAAATGGAGCGCCTGCGAGATGCCATGATTGCGTCTCCCGACATGAGTGGCTGCTTGATTCTCTGCGAGCATCCGCCAACCATTACCTGCGGAAAACACAGCAGGGCCGAGAACATCTTGCTGCCCGCAGAAGAGCTTGAGCGCCGCGGCATCGCCGTCGAGCCAATCGATCGGGGCGGCGACGTGACGTATCACGGCCCGGGCCAGCTCATGGTGTATCCAGTCGTGCGGGTTGGCATTCGTGTGACTGCGTACTTGGAGGCGCTGGCAAATGCACTGTCTGCACTTGCCGCCGAATTTGGGATTCCCAATGCAAGATGGCGCAGTGACGATGCTGGGCTGTGGCTTGGGCAGCGCAAACTCGCCGCCTGCGGGCTAAACCTGCGGCGCGGCGTAAGCATTCACGGGTACGCCTTTAACTTGCGAACGCCGCCAAATGATTGGCGATGCATTGTGCCTTGTGGGCTTGTCGGTCCAGGCCCGATATCGCTTGAGGAGGCGCTAGAAGGTCGAGGAGCACCGACGATGCACGCGTGCGCACAAGCCGCGTTGCCGCTCCTGCACCAAGCCCTGGCGCCTTACGGACTGGACCCGAATGCTAGAGCCAAGCTACGCTAAAGTCTTGAAGCGCGTACGACTGATATACAACACCGACTACGACGAGGAATTGATCGCAAACTCTGGCGTCGACGTCAGTGCAGTCGAAGAAGCGGCCCGCGCGGTTTGTCAGGGAATTTCCGACTACGGCCTGCAGACCGAAATCATCGGTGTGCACGGTAGGGATATCTCTGAGGTCCTTGCAACCTTGCAAGATGGCGGTGCGGATCTCGTATTCAATATTGTGGAGTCACTTTGCGGCGATACGCGAAACGAACTTCTCATGCCCGCTCTGCTCGAACTTCTGGGCGTTCCCTACACCGGCCCTGACGCGCTGGCAATTGGGCTCTGCTTGCACAAGGCAAAATGCAAGCACGTGCTCTCTGGGCGTGGCATTGCGACACCCGCTCATGTTCTCCTCAGCTCCCAGCAGCGAGTCAAAAGCGGTGTCATGGACGCCGAACTCGAAGAGCTCGCCTATCCCTTCTTCCTCAAGCTCGCGAGAGAGGATGCCTCGATTGGCATTAAAGCGAGCAACGTTGTTACCTCCGCCGCCGAACTCAAAGAGCGCGGCCTAGAGCTTTTGGCCGAGTACGGTCAACCTGTGCTTTGCGAGCGGTACATCACTGGCCGCGAAGTGAACGTCACGGTTCTTGGCAACGGTGCCGAGAGCGAGGTGCTACCACTGTTCGAAATCGACTTTGGCGATATGCCAGAAGGGCGACCACACATTATTTCCTACGCTGCAAAGTGGGATGAAGATCATGTCGACTACGGTGGTACCAAGCCTGTGCCGATGCAGGATGTGGGACCCGAACTGGCTGAGAAAATCGCAACGACGGCAAAACGCTCGTTCCATGCGCTTGGCTTGCGCGACTTCGGTCGCATCGATCTTCGCATCGACTCCGAAGGAACGCCTTGGGTTATCGATGTGAATCCCAACTGCGATCTATCGCCGGGGGCAGGGGTGGCGAATGCTGCAGCCTTGGCTGGCATGGACTATCCCCAACTAGTCGGACGCATTTGCGAGCTGGCCTGGAGCCGCCATGAGCGTGCAACTGCGAAGCCTTAACGCTGGCGATAGGCCACGCCTCGAGGCCATTCTGCGCTCGGACGATACCTTTCGCGACGACGAAGTCTCGGTTGCTCTCGAGTTGGTCGATGATGCTCTGGCCGACCCAAAGTCGGACTACTGGTTTCGCTTAGCCGAGCGCGCGGGCGAGCCTGCTGGCTACATCTGCTTCGGGCCCACCCCGATGACCGCCTGCACCTATGACCTCTACTGGATTGTTGTGCATGCCGAGCACAGAGGGCGCGGGATTGCCCGCGCCCTTATCGATGCGATGGAGGTTGCACTTCGGCAGCGTGGAACTCGGGCGCAGATTCGCGTAGAGACGTCGCAGAGTGAAGGCTATGGAGCGGCTCGCAAGCTCTACGACGCACTGGGATACCCCGAGACGGCGCGCTTCAAAGACTTCTACAGCGAAGGCGACGACTTAATCGTGTTCTATAAGAATCTATGATCCAAGCCTCGATAGCTGTTGTTGTTGCTCTCGCGCTCGGGAGTTGCTCTTCTAAGAATAAGTCTGAGGCTATCAAAATGGATGACGCGGCAGTGGTTGCAACGTCGCGGGCACCACAGGTTCGGGAGATAGAACCAGAGGTGATGGTCTTGAGGCAAGTCTTCGTAGAAGAGAGCCCCGAGGGCGGCGCACTTACCCTCCCAGGCAGTGAGATGGCCAAGCAGCTTGGTGGCACGCTTGTCACGTCAGGCTTTTTGGCGGCGCGGGACGGCGACGTTCCAGATAGCCACCGAGCCCGGCGTGTCGAAGCGTTTCTAAGCCTGAGCTACGATTGGGCGCCACAGGCGCAGGCGAACGCAGGTGCCTTGGTACTTGCCGCCGAAGCGCGTCTCGAGTTTATCGAGGGCAGGAGTGACCTCGCTCCCCGTGTAGCGATTCTCTTGGACGCAGAGGTTCCTCACAGCGCGAGCGACCCCGATGGCAGCAAGCAAGCGCAGCTGGCTCTCGATCAGCTGGCCCAGGCCGCTACCGAGAATCTTGGCGAGTCCCTGGTGGCCAGGGAGCGTCTGCGCCGATCCACCCATGCCGAACTGCTCTCGGCGCTCTCGGTAGGGCTACGCGAACCGACAATGCGCATCTGGGGGCTTCAGCTCGCTGCCGATCGAGGGCTGCGCGAGGCCGCTACGGCAGCGGCCCGGTCGCTCGATACCGAAGACGAGGCCTTGCGGTCCGCAGCAACCGCAGCGCTTGTGGCATTTCGCGATCCAACAACGGTGGCTGCACTTATCGAGGGCGTCGATTTTAATAGCTACGAAGAACTCCGAGTTACCATGGAGGCCATCTCGGCAATCGGCGGCGACGATGCGATCGAGTTTCTCGAGTTTCTCGCCAGCGGCCATTCAGACGACGAGATTCGCGAGCGAGCCAAGCAAAGCCTCTTGCGGCTTCGCGAGAGCAAGACGCAAGATCTCTAAATCCGCGAGCCGAGAATTCCGTAGCGCTGCAGCTTCTTTTGCAAGCCGTAGCGACTAAGGCCCAACAAGGTTGCCGCCTTGCTCTGATTGTTCTCGGTCTGCGCCATGGCCGCTTCAACCAGCCTGCGCTCCAGAGTCTCAACCTGCGGTTTAAGGCGCAGGTCGGTATCGGCAGGAGCGTCGGCAGTCTTCGCCTTCGGCATCACCTGTACCGAGAGATGCTCGGCGGAGATGCACTCGGTGTCGGCCATCGCGCTGGCTCGGGCTAGCTCGTTTTCGAGCTCCCTAACATTGCCGGGCCAGTCGTAGGCTTGCAGAAGCCGAAGCGCCGACTCACTTAGTTGATGCTTTGCCGAGACCAAGTGCGTCGCGAGGCCTGGGATGTCCTCCCGGCGCTCGCGCAGTGAGGGAATGCGAAGTTCGAGGACCTTGAGCCGGTAGTACAAATCCTCTCGGAAGCGGCCGGCCAGCACCTCTTGCCACAAGTCCTTATTGCTTGCACAGAGCACGCGAATGTCGACGTGACGAACCTCCTCTGCTCCCAGCGGGCGAATCTCGCCCTCTTGCAGCGCGCGCAAAAGCTTGCTCTGCATCGCCAGGCTTGTATCGGCGATTTCATCGAGAAAGAGCGTTCCGCCATCGGCAACTTCAAAGAGTCCGCGCTTGCCGCGTTCGGCTCCGGTAAAGGCACCGCGCGTAAATCCGAAAAGTTCTGCCTCCAGTAAGCTATCGGGAACCGCGCCGCAGTTGATTGGGACAAAGGCGTTCGCGGAGCGTGCGCTCTCGGTGTGAATTGCTCGCGCCAAGAGTTCTTTGCCTGTGCCGCTCTCGCCGTGAATCACAACGGGCAGGGCGCAGGCTGCTGCTCGCTCGGCAATCGCCAACAGTTCGCGCATGGGTTTCGAGCGGCCGATGATTGCGTCAAAGGCCCCGGATGCGCGCGCGCCTGGAACCTGCGCGCGAGTTCTGGCAAGTTGCACTTCGGTACTCTGAAGTTTGTCTTCGAGTTTGGCATTTAGGTCGCGGATTTCCTCTTGTCGATTGCGGTTCTCGCGAGTGAGGCGTGCATTCTCGATGGCCACAGCAGCAATGTCAGCAAGCTCGCGCACCACGTCGACCGCGGCTTCATCAAAGGCGGATCGGCGAAAGCGATGGTCGAGGTAGAGGGTTCCAACAATGCGATCTTTCACGCGAAACGGCACGGCGAGAATGGAGCGAAGCTGCAGTGCTGCCACCGACTGCGAGCCGCCAAAGCGCTGGTCGGCCTCGGCATCGACGGTCATCACAACTTGTCCTGTGGCCGCGACGCGCTCGGCGATGGACGTACTGAGTTGCTCTTGGGAGCCAAGCTCCTCACCACCCATATTGCGCGCGACGCGAAACTGCAAGACGCCTTCGGAGTTGCGCAAAAGTAAAAACGCACGCTCGGCTCGACTTAGTTCAACTGCTGTATCGATGATCTCGTCAAGCAAGGGCTCGATTCGCTGTTCGGAGTTTAGCTTTCGACTCAGCGCCAGAAGTCTTCGCAGAGGCAGCGCTTCTGCCGATTGAGTCATGGCCTCACGGGGGCGTGCTGCATCCCTGAGGCTTGCCAGGGCAAGGGCTTCCGGATGTCGCGCAAGTCCGTTGCGGTACGCTTCCGGGCAAAGGGCCGTAACCTCGGCCAAGATGGCCTGCGCTCGTGTTGCCGCGTCACTCGATTGCACTGCATCTCCAAGTGCTGCGAAGGTTCTGGCGAGAAGGACCGCGCTTCGCCACCGCAGATCAAGATCGCCATTGGCTTGTGTCTCTGCAAGTTGCGCTTCCAATGCGCTTACAAGCGATCTGGACACGGTGGCCGTGGCCAATGCCACGCGCGCTTTACAGCTTAGGATCTCGCCTTGGTGTTCTTCTGAGTCCGAGGTGAGTGCTTCAATAAGCGAGGCTGCCTTGCCATTCTTTGCGCGAGCATGCCACTCGGCGAGGCGCATTGAGGCGTAGATTGTATCGCTTAGGCCGTGCTGGGCACCAAGAGCCTCGGCGGTCTCGTAGTGACCAAGCGCTGTCTCCTCGTGATGTTCCCGCTCGCAGATTTCGCCATGCAGCAGATGCACAAAGAACGAAATGCGCGGCTCCTTGGCGCGCGCGGCCAGGCGCTCTGCCTCCTCCGCCTGCCTCCTCGCACTTGCAAACTCGCCAAGCGTTAGTAAGAGATTTCCGCGATTGCAGTGGGCGGCGGCGAGCTCGAAGGGCGTCCCACTTCGAGCAAGACCGAGATACGCACTCTCGTGCACAGCGAGCGCTTCGCTGTAGCGAGCGAGCCGTTGCAGGGCCGTTGCGCCGTTGAGGCGAAAGACTGCGCCAGCGTGAATCGCGCCACTCCGATCGCTGTGCTTGGCAGCCTTGGCGTAGAGCTGCGCAGCGCTTTCGAGTTTTGAATGCTTTTGGGCCGCCATGCCCTGGAGCCCGAGGGCTCGTCCCAAGAGCCGTTCGCTGTCACTCTCCTCGGCAAAACTCTGAAGCTCCGCAAAGGCAGAATCCGACGCTTGCAAATTGCCGGCATATAGCTGGGCCAAGCCGATGATTTCGGTGGCGGCGAAACGGGCCGCTGAAGTTGTCGAAAGAGCCAGCGAGCGCCTGGCTTCTGTCATGGCCTCCGGCAAATCCCCAAGGGCAAGAAGCGCCTTGGCAAGCGCTGATCCGGCGTCGCCATCGTTTGGCGCCTCGCTTGCAAGTTCTCGAAGCAAGGCAACCGACTCTCTGACGTCACCGCGGTGTTGGGCGCAGCGAGCGAGGGCAGCGGTCGCTCGCAAGCGAATTTCGTGTGACCTTGAACGTTGCGCCTTTTTGGCAAATTCTTCGGCGAGATCGTAGTCGCCTGTTGCAAGTGCAATCTCGGCTGTAAGCGCAGCGTGCACCGAAATGTTCTTGCCCCGCATCACAGATCCAGAGGCCAGGCAAAGCGATAGTGCTGCCCCTGCGTTGCCGTCGCGATTTTCTAACTCAATGGCTTCGAGGCTTACGGAGGCGGCCTCGGCGGTTGGGCCAACTACGAGCAAGTGGCCTGCGCGCTCCGTACGGCTAAGATTCGTACAGATACTAAGAACTTGTCGGTGTAGCGACTTTCTTCGCGATGTCGGCAAGTGCGCATCAATGCTCTTTGCGTAGTTTGCGCTTGCACAGCGCATTGTGCCGTTCGCAAATTGCACAAGGCCCGCCTGTGCGAGTTCTTGCGACGCGCTCGCCATTGCCTCGTCTGAGGCGCCAAGCAATTGCGTTGCCGTATCCCATGCGAGAGGACGGGCGGCAACGGCGAGCACCTCGAGGAGTGCGGCAGCATCGCGACCCAGGTTTTTAACCCGGCGTAGCAGAGCGTTTGTCAGGCCGTCGTCGTGCAAGAGGGCATCGGGACTCTTCTCGTGAAGCGGATCTAGGGAGCTTGCTGCTCGCAGCAATTCGCCAAGCGGGCCCGGAAGGTGCTGGGCAAGGGTTGCTGCACGGCGAATCCAATCACTCGGTGGCGGCGAGGCGCTCAGCGAACGACAAAGAAGCTCGCAATCGGCCAATGAGAGCGGCGGCATCGCGATGCAATTGGGGCCGTTGGCGAGCTGCTCCTCGACCTCGGCGATAAGGAGCAGAGCGTTTGGGAGGCGCGCTTCCCGAAGCTCGAAGAGTGTTGTTGCGGCGATGAAAGAGCAGACAAGAACAATCGGCGTGTCACCTGAGGCATGCGAAGCAAGGAATGCCGCTGCCGAAGGGGTGGCTGCCGGCCAAACGCTTGGCATGGCGACGGTGCGAATTCGCGGGCAGGGCAGCCCCTCTTGTGCTCCCAGGACCTGAGCGCGAAGCAGGGCTTCGGTGATGCATCGAGAGCGACCGCTGCCTGCGGCACCGGAAACTTCGCAGAGGATTCCTTTGGCCTCCGGTGTGGCAATGGAGCGAACCATCTCAACCAGTCGAGCCACCTCAGCGTCGCGACCGAAAAACTCTGAGGACAGCAAAGTGGGAACTTCGCCTTGCAATGGATCGACTCGAATTCCAAGTGACTCAGCCACTCGGCGAATATGAGCGCGCAGAGCGCTCATGCCGCTTGGGCGCCTGCCTCGATCAACTTCGATCATCGAGCACAGGAGCGTGACCAGAGCCTTTGGAAGCGCGCGACTGAGTTGCTCGCTGACGCCGGGCAAGACCCCTTCGAGGATGGCGGAATACACGCCATCGCCGCAGTCTTGGAACACCGCCTCGCCAATGGCAATTTCGATGAGACTCACACCCAAGCTATAGAGGTCGGCCTGTGAGTCGATGTGCCCGGAAAGCGCTTCGGGAGCCATGTAGAGCGGAGTTCCTCGTACGTCGCCCAGGCCAGCGCTTCGCGCAAGACCAAGGTCGAGAAGGATCGCGGGTTGCGAGCCAACCGCTGGGCAGACGATGTGATCCGGCTTTACATCGCCATGCACCAGACCTTGGCTGTGAAGATGGCCGAGGGCGGACGCCATCGCATCGGCAATCGCAAGCAGAAACCTCGGTCGTGCATCCGCTGGCACATCTTGATAGTGGGCAGCCGCTGGGCGGCCCGTCACAAATGCACTGACCAGGCAAATCCCCGTGGCGCCCTCGTGCATTCGCAAAACTCGGGTTAGGCCTGGATGGCTCACGCTGGCGAGATGAGCAAATTCCTGAATGGCCGTCGCTCGCGCCTCCGGGCGAGAGACCCATTTCAGTGCGACAGGAGCATCGTTGGCTTCGCTGTCGTTGGCACAGAAGACGTCCCCTTGGCTTCCGGCGCCCGCTGGCCGAATCCCGGTGTAGCGAGCCTCAATAACCTCTGCCAACTTTGTAGGCACCATAGTGCCAACAAGATTAGCACTACACGAAGTGTGGCTCAGCATCTTTGAGGGATTCTATGGAGATATGCTACCGTTCTCCTCCATGTCGAAGGGCCGTGATGGCAAGGCGGGACGGCTTGGCGACGATACCCGGGCTCGCATCAACGATTTAAAGGGAGGCTGGAAGCTCCCGGGCGCCGCTGCGGACGAAGACGAAGCTACCAAGGTGGCGGATAGCTCTTCCGAGCCGACGGTCAAAGTTGAGACGCAGACAGCTTCTCTGACGCCAACTCCTCTCGTGAAGTCAGGGGCGCTACCAAGCTTGCCTCAGCCGCGTCCGAGCAAGCCGACGCAGCCGCCGCCTTCACCGCGATCTACGAAAAACTCCCAGCCGCCGCCGTTCCTTCCGAAAACCAATGTTCCGCCGGGCGTGCCAAGTGCGGTTGCTCGGACGAAGAGCGCTTCTGTTCCGCCGCCAGCGCCTGTTCCGGTTTTGCGGGCGAAGAGCGCCTCGGTTCCGCCACCAGCGCCTGGTCGTGACAAACCCAAGCCAACGCTTCCCCCTGCCGCTGTGGTCTCCACTGTCGGCGCCGACGACGATGAGCCGACTCGCATTACAGGGATGGATGAGCCGAGCGAGGCCCTAGAGCAGGCGTCCTCCGCGATGGCGTCTCGCGCTCCGGCCTCTCGAACTCCGGCGTCTCGCAGCCCCGTCGGGGTAAGCAATGCCACAGGAACTGTGCGCTTGCCGGATAGCCTTCCTCGTGAGCCCGGCTTGCTCGGCGACATTGCCTACGTATTTCGAGTTGTTGGCAAACGGCGTTCGGCGAAGAAAGAGATGCGGGAGATTTCTTCGCGCATTGCGAGCGAGAAGGAAGCGCGCAATACAAAACTTTTGGACTACGCACGCCATGCAGTTGGCGATGATTCTTATGATCAGACCTTGGTTGGCCGAGCGCGCGCATCACTTCTAACGATTGAAGAGAAACGCTCTCATCACGCCGGACGAATTGCATCGGCGAACGAGAAAGTTGCGGCTCTCGAGCGTCAGCGAAAAGAACTAAAGGCCAAGCGCGACGAAGACATTGTGAAGCTTGAAATGGAAATTCAGGCTGTTGCTGCGAGCCTTGATCCTCTCGTGAAAAAGGCTGGTGCAGCGCGCAAAAAGACCACCCGCCTGCGCCTGCAGCTCCGCGCGATCGACGACGAAATTCAGAAGAAAGAATCGAGTTTGGTATCCGTTCACGGAGCGGCCGACAAAGCTTCGGTGCACGCAGAGATGGCGAGTTTGCGAGCCGAGCGCGATGCGGTGGCCAGCGATGAGCCTGCGATTGCCTCAGAAATCGATGGGTTAGAGCCAAAGATCGCAAGTCTTACTTCATCTCGTGGCGAGTTGGCCGACCAGATTGCGGTGCTTCGCGCTGAAGAAGAACTCGACATTGTGAGGGCCGAAGAAAAGGCCAATGCAGTGAATGCAACTCGGGTCGTCGAGGAGCGCGCGGTGAGCGATCAGGCGGCCAAGCAGGAGAAGCAGCTGCTCGAGCTTGGCGAAGGACTACACCACAATCCGCCCGATACCCGTGACCCCAAAGCGGCCGCTATCGTTCGCCACGACTTGGAGATAGGCACGCTCGAGCGTCGAAGCTTGGAGCTTAGTGAGCTGCTCGAAAGCGTGGAGGGCAGTGCCATGGTTCGCGGGGCGCTCTACCTTGGCGTGATGATTGCCATTCCCCTGGCGATTGCGATCTACTTCGCGTTTCTACGCTAGCAGCGTCGAGACTTTCTCGATCGCCCACCAGGTGAGGGCAAATCGCCCTCCGGAGAGCACAAGAGCAGCGAGGGCAACGGTGATTCCTCCAGCGCCAGCCAATCTCGACCAGCCCGAAGCATCGCGCCGTCGATACGCCACGACACCCAGTGTGACCGCAAACATGCCCGCGCCCATCGCGAGGTAGGTGCCCGCAGGGACTAAGGATGCGGCAAAGGCGAGGATTGCCAGAGCTAGGGCGAACTTTCCCACGTCTCCGACGCTAGCAGCCTCATGCGGCGAGTCCAACTTTCTGCGATGTTGCGGGCCGATCTCATAGAGATTGCCAGGAGCGAATGGACCTTGTATACGGCAGCCCAGCGAATGGAAGCCTCTACACATACCGCTTTAGCGCACGTCGGCAGTTGCGTGATTCTTGGACTGCCCAACGTTGGCAAGTCCACGTTGATGAATCGTGTCATGGGACTGCGCCTGATGGCAGTCTCGCCAAAGCCGCAAACCACGCGCAATCGTGTGATGGGGGTTGTAAATACCGAGGCTGACGACGGCGCTGCGCAAATCGTCTTCGTCGACACTCCTGGTATGCAGCAGGGCGCTGGTCCATTTCGCCGCTTTATGCGCGAAGAGGCGATGGGTGCCGCTGGCGATTCGGATGTGGCGCTTCTCGTCATCGACCTCTCAAGCCGCAAGCAGCGCACCATCGAGAGCCTTTTGGACTCGGATGCCAAGCCCATGCTCGATGCCCTTGAGGCATTTAATGGCTCGGTGATCTTGGCGCTAAACAAAGTCGATCTTCTCGAGGACAAAGAAGCGCTTCTGCCGATTCTTACCGACTTTGACGCGACAGGGCGCTTTGCCGCACTCGTGCCAATTTCTGCAAAGACCGGCAGTGGAACCGACTCGCTGCTGGCAAAGATCGCCAGTCATCTTGCGCCGGGCCCCATGCTCTTTCCCGAAGAGATGTACACCGACAAGGCCGAGCGGTTTCTCGCCGCCGAACTTATTCGCGAGCAACTCTTTCGCCAGCTTGGTGATGAGTTGCCGTACGCCAGTGCTGTGGTCATCGAAGACTTCCACTCGCGAGACAAGGGCGACATCGTTATTTCCGCAGCGATTCACGTCGAGCGCGAGTCCCAAAAGGGCATCGTCATCGGCAAGGGCGGAAAGCGAATTAAGGCCGTAGGCGAGCGTGGACGGCACGCGATAACTCAGCTCTTTGGTTGCCCAGTGCACCTAAAGCTCTTCGTCAAGGTCAACAGTAATTGGTCGCAGCAAGTTCGTTCCTTGCGCGAGCTTGGATACGAGTAATGACACGAACACCTCCCCCGCTTATCGCCATTGTTGGGCGCCCCAATGTTGGGAAATCAACACTCTTTAATCGCCTTGTCGGCGGCAGGCCAGCCCTGGTGCACGACACGCCGGGTCTTACGCGTGATCGCCGTTATGGCGAGTTAGAATATTTCGCAAGAAAACTTCGCATCGTCGATACCGGTGGTCTCGATCCTGATGCCGAGCAAGACGTGATTGGCGCCGGTATTCACAGGCAAGCACACGCCGCACTTAAAGAGTGCGATGCAGTTGTCTTTGTCGTGGATGCGCGCGCTGGCGTTACGCCGCTTGATCAAGAAGTTGTGATCATGCTGCGCAAGCTAAACCTCCCGGTGATTGTCGCCGCGAATAAGGTCGATAGCACCAAGAGCGAATCGCTTGTTCACGAGTTGCACGCGCTTGGCATGGGCGACCCGATGCCGGTTTCGGCAGCTCACGGCCGCGGCGTTGACGACCTTGTGCAAGCCATTGTCGATCTTCTCAAACTCGAGCCAAATATGGGCGACGAGGACGACGACAATGGCTTCGAGACCGAGGAGCAGGCGCTGGAGAGGCCGCTTCGGATTGCCTTTGTTGGCAAGCCAAATGCCGGCAAGTCTTCGCTTGTAAATCGGCTGCTTGGCGTCGAGCGATCGCTTGTTCACGACGTGCCTGGCACGACGACCGATCCAGTCGATACCGAGTTTGAATTTGGCGGAACCGCCTACACGCTTGTCGACACCGCTGGCATCCGCCGCCGCGGACGCATCGACGAGGAGACCGAGCGCATCTCGGTGTCGCTCGCCATCTCACAACTTCGCCGCGCCGACGTGGTCATCCTCGTTGTCGATGGCAATGAAGAGCCAAGTGAGCAGGATGCTCGCCTTGCAGGCATGATCGAGGACTCTGGCAAAGGGCTTATCATCGCTCTTAATAAGAGTGACTTGCTCGGCGGCCAAGGCGCTCTTACAAAGCTAAAAGAGAAGACCAAAGACGAGCTGCACTTTCTTAACTTCGCTCCAATGCACCTCATCTCGGCTCTCCGAGGTGATGGCGTTAGCGAGCTTATGAAGCTTGTCGATCGAGTGGCGACCGAGAGTCGCAAACGGATTGCAACCTCGGAGCTCAATCGCTTCTTCGCGGAAGTTTGCCAAACCCATCCGCCACCTAATAAGGGCGCAAAGATGGTGACGATTCACTATCTCACCCAGGCTCGCGTGAGCCCGCCGACGTTCCTGCTCTTCGCCAACCACCCAACGGCTGTCGATAAGAGCTACAACCGATTCATCGCCAACCAGCTCCGCAGCCGGTACGGATTTGAAGGAACGCCACTTCGCGTTTACGTGAAGCCAAAGTCCCAAGGGCGAAATCGCAAAAGTGGTGCAAAGAAGGGCGTCGTCAACAAGCGCGCTCCGAAGCCTGCGCCAGGACCAAAGCGCGGACAGCGCAACGCTCGTCGCAAGCGCAGCTAGCGCGCACAGTCTTCGACTACACGATCTTCGACTACACGATCTTCGACTACACGATCTTCGACTACACGATCTTCGACTACACGATCTTCGACTA
>TARA_R110002096_G_scaffold3696_3_pt1 | contig 56335 bp, 40 predicted proteins | sample TARA_R110002096 | Tara Oceans TARA_R110002096 (sample SAMEA4397295) | marine metagenome | biome: Polar Biome; feature: [DCM] deep chlorophyll maximum layer (ENVO:01000326); material: water (ENVO:00002006), including particulate matter (ENVO:01000060) such as... | depth 35 m
GGTGGACTCTTTACTGGGGAGCTCGTTCCGGTGAGGCTGGCGCCCCTCATGCGACGCCTCCTTCCTCTTCTCGTCCCGCTCCTGATCCTGGGCTGCGCCAGTCCGCGAGGTTTGCAGGCGCCGGACGACTACACCCTGATCGGACCGCAGCACATGCTCGAAGGCTATCCCGCGAGGAACGAGGACGGCACCGTGAACGTCGTCGTCGAGATCCCGACCGGCACGACCGCTAAATGGGAGGTCGACAAGACGGACGGTTCGCTGCGCTGGGAGTTCCGGAACGGCGTCCCGCGTGTCGTGCAGTATCTGGGTTACCCAGGGAACTACGGGATGGTGCCGCGCACGTTGTTGGCGGTAGAGGACGGAGGCGACGGCGATCCGCTGGACGTGTTGGTGATCGGGGATCCGGTGGAACGCGGGACGGTCGTCCGGGTGAACCTGCTGGGGGTCCTGCGCCTGCTCGATGGCGGCGAGGTCGACGACAAGTTGATCGCAGTGGTCGATGGACATCCGTTCCAGACCGCGAAGAGCCTCGAGGACCTGCAGCGATCCTTCCCCGGCGTGACGACGATCATCGAGACGTGGTTCACCAGCTACAAGGGGCCGGGTGGGTTGACGTCGAGCGGATGGGGGGAAGCGGCGGATGCCTATTCCATTCTGGATGCGGCGATTGCGACCTACGGAGCCCGGTGACCCTCATGACGATTCCGCATTGCGATGAGCGGGCCGCGTCCGCTCATCGCAATACGGAATCGTCATGAGGGTCACCGAGCTCCGTATCCGACTACTTGACCGCGTGGATCCAGAGCGTGCCGGCTTCGTGCAGTTCGACGCGATCCTGCCACGTGGCGTAGTGCTCGCCCGGCACGAACTCGGCCTCGTCGCCCGGTCCGCGGGAATCGATCACGCGTTTGGTGCTCACGTCCTCGAAGCCAGCGGCGCGGAACTTGGCGGCCCATTCGGCCTCGGGCAACCAGGCCATGTCGACCTTCATGACGTCCGACCAGCCCTTCGTCTGAGGCGATTCGGCGAACCGGTCGATCAGGATGTGTGCGGCGCCTCCGGGCTTGAGCACACGGTGGATCTCGGCGATCGCCTGGTCGAGGTCGACGGCGTAGTACAGCGCCTCCATTGAGAAGACGCGGTCGAACTTGTCGTCGTTGAAGTCGATCGCTTCGAAGGTGCAGACCTCGTAACGCGCGCGCGTCGTCAGGTCGTGCAGCTCCTCGGCACGCTTCACCATCGCGGGCGCCGCGTCGATCCCGATCGCACTGGCGCCGGGCGCGAGCGTGCTGAGCATGCGTGTGGCCCAGCCGTTGCCGCAGCCGAGGTCGAGCGAGACCATGCCGGCGCGGACGTCCATTTGCGGAAGGACTTGGGCGACGGCGTTGCCATGTCCTCGCTCCATGCCTTCGGCGCGGCCCGTGCTGGCCCAATCGTCGAAGATTTCGATGATGCGTTCGTGACTCATGACCGGGATCCTACCCGGTCGTGCAGAGAACCGTACGGTTCTGGATCAGCGTGAGGTCTGCATCTCGTCGAGCAACGTGTCGAGCGGATCCAGTGCGCGGTCCCACTCGTAGTTCTCCTCGACGTGTTTGCGTGCGGCGGCGCCGATCTTCTGGCCGATCGAGGGGTCCCGCATCATCTGGCGGATGGCCGCGGACTGCTCGCGCGGATCATCGGCGACGACGTAATGAACGCTGTGCTGCGCGCCGACACCTTGCGTCGCGCAGGTCGTGCCGACGACCGGCAGCCCCATCGCCATGGCCTCGAGCACTTTGTTCTGAATGCCGCGCGCCACGCGCAGGGGCGCAACGGCGATCTGTGCGCGTCGCATCCAATCGGCCGTGCTGTCGACGAAACCGGTGACGGTGACACCGGGAGTCGAGCCGAGCCTCTTGACGGCTTCGGTCGGGCGGCTGCCGACGATCGAGAAGGTCGCGTCGGGAAACTCCGAGCGTACGCGCGGCAGGACCTCTTTCACGAAGTGCTGGCAGCCGTCGACGTTCGGGTAGTAGTCCATCACGCCGGTGAAGACGAGGTGACCGTGTTCGGCGGCCTCGGGCGCAGGTTGGTACTGCGACAGGTCGACGCCGTTGCGAATCACCATCGACGGGCGCCCGGGAATGCGTTCCTGGAAGATCGCTTCCTCGAGCGGTGTGCAGAACACGTTCTGGTGCGTGCGCGCGGCGAGCATCGTCTCGTACGCCTCGAGCGTGCGCGCCTCGCGCTTGTAGACCCAACTGGCGGGGAAGCGCTTCTTCTCGGCGTATTGCTTCCACTTGTCCGAATCGAGCTCGGCGAAGTGCATGACCCACGGGATCTCGTGCTTCACCAAGTAGGCACCCATCGAGGACGAATAGGCGTAAGCCACGTCGTGCTCGCCGATGACGTTGTCGATCGCTTCGCGCAGTTCGTTCGAGTCGAACACGCCTTCGGTCAAGGAGCGGTTGCCGAGCAGGCCCGGCAGCGCGGCGAGCTTGCGGCGTCGCATGTCGATCGGCATCGCGATGACGTCGAAGCCCTTGGTGCCCAGTTCCTTGGCATCCGCGACCTCCTGGTCGTCGTGCGCGAAGCACGCGACGGTGACCTGGTGCTTCCGCGCCATGCGCTCGATCAGCTGCCAGGTCGTGATCTTGTCCCCACGGTTCGGCGGGTAGGGGACACGTTGGGAGAGAAAGAGGATGCGCATCGTGGGAGCAATCTACCGGACACCTTCGCCGTTCCCGAGCGGGGAGGGGCGAATCCTGGGGACGGCATCGGTTCGCGCGATCAGGCGTGGCGACCCACGAACGTCACCCAGCGGCCGCGTTGCCGGACCTCTTGGACGTCGAATCCGGCGGCGTCGATCGCAGCGCGCGTCGCTTCGTAGTGGAAGATCGGACAGCCGCTGAAGGCGAACCAACCATGGGGGGCAAGGTGCGCGGCGAGATCGCCAGCGTGCAGTTGAATGATGTCCGAGTAGATGTTCGCGAGCACGACGTCGAACGGGCCTTCGTCGGCTCCGAGGACCTCGAACCCACCCGTTCGGAAATCGATGCCCTGTACGTCGTTGTCGCTCGCCAGCTCTGCGCCCGCGACCTCCGCGACCGGGTCGATGTCGAACGCGAGCACATCCGCGGCGCCGAACTGCTTGGCGACGACCGACAGGATGCCGCTGCCGGATCCGGCGTCCAGGACCTTCGAGCCCTCGACGCCGCGCTCCTGAATCACCTTCAAACACGTGCGCGTCGTCGCGTGGCGTCCGGATCCGAACGAGCCGCCCGGTTCCAGCAAGAGCCGAATCTCGTCGTCTTTCACCTCGCGCACGTCCCACGAAGGATGCAGCACGAGCTTGCCGACGCGGAACGGCTTCCACGTCTTGCGCCACGATGTCGCGTAGTCCTCGGGCAGCAGCGCGTGGAAGCGAATGTCCATGCCGATCAGTTCGTCCATCCCGGTGCGTTCGCCGACCAGGTCCAGCGCGGTTCGAATCTGTTCGCGCAACTGCGGCGTGTCCGTGTCCGTGGGAATGAACGTGCGAACGTGGTGGAACCCGTCGGGCGGGATGTCGCCGCCGATGCGCGTCGCGCCGACGGCGACGGACGTGCACGGGCCGAGGGCCAGCGCTTCAGCGACCAGTTCGTGCCACCCGAGGGGTGACGTGACGCGGACTTCGGTCCAGTTCATGACGAATGTCGATTCAATAGGGAACGTCCCCGCCGTCGATCTCGAGCGGACCGGCGGGAGGCTTGCGTTTCGGGACGGCCTTGGGCGTATCGCGCACAGCGACCCGGCGCGGCGGAGGTTGCGACGGGATGACGTCCCCGGCGAAGTTCAGATCCAGGCCGCGGCGTTCGATGTCGGCCAGCATGCCCATGTGCGCCAGGGCTTCGCGGATCACATGGCCGGTCTCGCCGCGTACCACCCGCGCGCCTCCGCCTTCGCCCGCCAATGGATTGGCCAGCGGCAGTTCCTTCAGAAACGTGCGGTGCCGCGGATCGGTGATGCGTGGATCGAGCACGAAGACGCAGCCCTTGTCGGTGCGCCGGCGCATCAAGCGGCCGAAGCCCTGGCGGAACTTGGCCATCGCGCGCGGCAGGTAGATCGACTTGCGTTGGCGGCCTTCGCCCATGGCGGCGCATTGGGCGTGGTGATAGCGATCGGGCACGCCGAAGGGCAGGCGCACGACGACCAGGTACTCGAGCGTCTCGCCGGGGAAGTCCGCGCCGTACCAGAACGTGTCGACGCCCAGCAGGACGGACTCGACGCGGTCGCGGAAGCGGCCTGCGAGTTCTTCCTTGTCGCTGGATTCCATGCCCTGGTACTCGAGGGGGATGCCCCATTCAGCGAACTGCGGCGTGAGGGCTTCGCCGACCGCACGCACGTCAGCGAGGTTCGTGAACAGCACCAGGATGCGACCGCGCGTGCGCTCTGCGAGGAAGCTGAGGAACCGCGCGACGTAGTCGAGATGGCGACCCTTGTTCGAGGGCGACGGCGCGTCCTTGGGCAGCCCGATGATCACGCGTTCGTAGTCGAAGACCTCGTCCGCGTGGAACGTCCGTACGTCACGGGGCGCTCGATCCTCGTCGTCGGCCGGGTGGGCGGCGCGGTCGAGACCGAGATAGCTCTTGGCCGCGTCGAAGCTGCCCATGATGTGCGTCGTCGCCGAAAGCAGGCAACCGCTGCCGAGATCGGGCAGGACGAGTCGACCCAGGACCTCATGGGGCTCGACCGGACGCGCGACGAGCGAGATACGATCGCCCAGACCTTGATCGACGTCGTGGAAGTAGCGGCGCGAGAAGCTGGGCGTGTCCTCGACGATCGGCAGCCAGCCCTCGAGCGCTTCGAGCATCAGCACCAGGTCGGCGCGGGCGACCTCGAGCGTGCGACGCATGCGCGCGGCGCCACGAACCTGGTTGTCCTCGAGCCCGGCGATCAGGTCGGCCAGGTTTCCGTCCAGGCGATGTGCTTCCCGGCCGAACAGGAGCCGCGCCGCGACGAGGCGTTCGCCTTCCAGTCCCGTCGTGTATTCCTCGAGCAATGCGAACGTCTCGCGATCGGTGCGATTGCGTTCGGCGATCGCGCGCCAATCGAGGAAGCGGTGGACCTCGTTCTCGAACGTGTCGACGACGTCGGTCAAGCGCTCCCAACCACCGTGCGCGCGTTGCGCTGCGTCACCTGCGGACGACGTCGGTGCCAAGGACGTCGACAGACGCACGAGCGGTGTGTAGCGCCCGCGACGTCCCGGCAACGCCAAGCGATTCAGCAACTCGCGCACGTCCTCGAACTTCAGGACGTGGCTGTACGCCGAGTGCGCGCCATCATGCAGATGCTCGCACTCGTCGAAGATGACGTGCTTGACCAGTTCCGACCGCGCGAGCACCAGGGAGTGGTTGGTGATGATGACGTTGGCGCGATCCGCACGTCGTCGCGCCTGAATGGCGCCGCACGTGGCCTTTTCCTCGGTGCCCAAGCAGCAGCCCGTGCGCGCGCGCGAGGCTCGGATCAATTGGGACATCGACGTGCGGTAGCGGCGCGCGTCGTCGAGTCGAACGGGCGGGCGTCGCGTCAATCGGTCGAGGTCGCCCGTGTCGTCGGTCAACGCGAACAGCGACAGTGCAGTCCACGCGAACCAGACCTCGGGGTCGTCGCCCTCGAGGGGCGTCGTCTGCGACAGCGCGCGCCAGCAGACGTAGTTCTCGCGCCCTTTCAGTACGCGCACGCTGATGTTCGGCTGGATCCCCGCGCGCGCCAGGGCTGCGAGAGCCCGCGGCACTTCGCGATCCATCGCCTGCTCCTGCAAGGCGCGCGTGTACGTGGCGACGCCGACGCGAATGCCGTGGCGGCTCGCGAAGAGCAGCGCGGGCACGAGGTACGCGAGCGTCTTGCCCGTTCCCGTCGGTGCGTGCACCAGGAGCAACTCGTCGTGACCCAGCGTCTGGGCGACCTGGCGCGCGACCGTGCGCTGCGTCTCGCGGAACATGTCCGCGGCCGTGGCGCCCGTCCCTTCGGCCAGGAGTTCGGGCAGGTGAACCGTCATGACGTCGTCCAACGTCGCCAGGTCCTCGGGCGGGAACGGCAGGTACTTGCCCTGTCCGGTGGGCAGGGGTTCGCCTTCATCGGGTGCGTCGGGATCGGGGACCCAGCCCGGGTCGAGGCCGTAGAGCCACGTGTCCGCCGTCGCGATCGACGTGATGGCGTTGGTCAGCAGGCCGTTGGTCAACCCGGCGGCGACGGGGAAGAGTTCCTGGACACCGTCGGTCCACGACGTCGGTCGATCGACCAAGGACAGGGCGAGCGCCAGTCGACGCGCTCCACCCGGGTCGGTCTCGACCAGGTAGCGCCAAGCGTGGGCGTATCCGCTGGCGGCGATGACGTGGGCGCCCAAGTCCGCCTTGGAGAAACGTTCGACCAATGCACCGGCGGCCTCGACGAGTTCGGTGGGGAAGAGCGCGCGGTCGGGACCCGTGCTGGGTTCTCGGCCGAGTCCGCGGACGAGCCCGTGCCCTTGCAGGGACAGACGGCCAGGCGCAAGGAGCGACGCGAGTTCCGTGATGCCGGTGACGGGCAACGGTTCGCCGGGGGCGCGCATCTCGAGCCAGCGTTCGAAGGACTCGCCGTCGTCGGACACGACGCCCGAGCCTTCCAGGAAGTGACGCAGTTCCGCCAACACCTCGTCCGCATCGGTGGCATCCGCAAGGTCGGAGGCCTCGACGCCGAACTCGAGGCGCATGCGGGAGCTGACCGCCGCGCCCTCGGCTCCATCGACGCACCAGCGATCGAACGTCTCCCATTCGCCGTCGACGTTGCGCAGGGCCAGCACCCGAAACACACGATCGAGTTTGGGATCGGGGCCCGTGGTCCACAGGCACGCGAAGGCCGGCGGAGGGGAGTTCTCCCAAGGAAGGGGGACCGATTCCTGGCCCGCGTCAAGGCCCGGAATCCGGTTGGAGGAGTTGGAGGAGCGGCCCGGCACGACGCGAGATTAGCCGAGCCGTCGAAGCCGCGGGGCGGTCCGATTCCGCTTCCTTGCAACGGTCCTGGGCGGGCATTCCAGCGCCCCTGGAACCAAGTCGCGCGGTTTCCGCATCTCGGCTAGAATGTCGGCCCCCCGCCTACGGGCGATCCCCACGAAACCTGCCCCTTCCATGCAGATCAGCGACATCGAAGTCGATGGTTACGAGCGCGTCGCGCGCTGTATCGACAAGGCCTCAGGCCTGCACGCCCTCATCGCCGTGCACGACACCACCCTCGGCCCGGCTCTCGGCGGCATGCGCATGCTGCCGTACGCCAGCGAGGAAGAAGCCCTCTTCGACGTCACTCGATTGGCGCGCGGCATGACGTTCAAGTCCGCCGTGGCCGACACCGGCCTGGGGGGCGGCAAGTCCGTGATCCTCGGCGACCCCTCGATCAAGTCCGAGGCGCTGTTCCGCGCGATGGGCAAGTTCGTCGAGTCGTTCGGCGGCCAGTACGTGACCGCCGAGGACATGAACATCGGCATCCCGGACCTCGAGATCGTCAAGCAAGAGACGGCCCACGTCACCGGCCTGTCCCGCGAGTCCGGCAGCTCGGGCAACCCCAGTCCGTACACCGCCTACGGTTGCGTCGTCGGTCTGGTGGCCGCGGTCGACTTCTACTTCGGCAGCCCCGACCTGACCGGCAAACGCGTCCTGATCCAGGGCGTCGGCGCCGTCGGTGGACGCATGGCCGTCCTGCTCAAGGAGAAGGGGGCACACGTCATCATCTGTGACGTCAACGACCAGCGCGTCGAGGACCTCGCCAAGGAACACGGCTTCGAGGTCGTCGACGACGAGGTGCATCTCGACGTCGAATGCGACGTCTACGCGCCCTGTGCGCGCGGCGCGGGCCTGAACGACGACACGATTCCGCAGCTCAAGTGCAAGGTCATCGCCGGCTGCGCGAACAACGTGCTGCTCGAGCCCAAGCATGGTGAGGACCTGCGCCAGCGCGGGATCCTCTACACCCCGGATTACGTCATCAACGCGGGTGGCATCATCAACGTCGGCGTCGAGGTCAACTTCCCGGGCGGCTACGACGAGGCTGAAGCGATGCGCCGCATCGAAAACATCGACGACAACTTGAAGGAGTTGTTCACGATCGCCAAGGAAGAGGGCATCCCGACCAACGTGGCCGCCCAGCGTCTGGCCGAGCGCCGCATCGCCGCGGCGCGCTCGACCAAGCAGGCCTAGTTCTCTTCGGATCGGGCGCGCCCACGTGATGGGGCGCCCGCACTTCGAACCATGCCCGATCCCCAAGGCCCCTCCGACGGCACCGGGCAGCCTCCCCTGGCGGCTCCTGGACGTGGTCGGCGAACGTTCACCATCGTGATGCTGGTCGCCCTGATCGGCCTGCCGTTCGCGGTGTCGATGCAGTTGCAGAATCGAGTTCACGGTCCGGTCGCCGTCGCGGACCAGCCCGGCGGCCTTCTCGAGGGGCGGTTGACGACGCCCACCGGCGAGCCGGCCGAGAACGTCGAGGTCATGGTCTTCGTTCTGACCCAGGTTCCTGCGCGGGAACCCGCGGTCCAGACGCGCAGCGCGGCGGACGGAACGTGGACCCTGAACGTGCCGCCGGTCAAGGACGCGGCCTATCTGCTGCGCATGGGCGGTGGCCCCTGGCAGTGGGCGAGCCGCTCGATCGCCTTCGCGGACGCGGATGGCGCGCCGCTCGTTCCGGACCCGATCGAACATCAGCTGAGCGAAGGCTGCACCCTCGTGCTGCAGATCACGCGCAAGGACGGCAAGCCTACCGGTCCGGCGAAGGTGTTCGCCGAAGGTGCCTTCGAGGGAGGTGGATTCTTCGATCCTTTCCAGCGCAAGCTCTCCCGCGAACAGAGCTTCGACGACGCGGGCGAGATTCGCATGGACGGGTTTCCTCCGATGGAGGGCAAGGCCCGCGTCGTGCTCGACTCCGGGATCACCGTGACCGTGCCCCTGTTGCTGGTCCTCGGCGAGAACGTCTTGTCGTATCAGTTGTAGAGGCGTAGAACGTCTGCGGGGCCGTGGAAGATCCATGTCGACACATCGCTCATCACGTCTCGTCCGTCGGAGCATCCTGGGATGCCTGACCCTCGCTGCCCCCCTGTTCGTCTGCTCCGCCTGCGAAGCGCCGAACGCAAGTTCCGAAGTGCTGCAGCACACGCTCGTGCAAGCCGTCGATGACGGCGCGTTCTTCGGCCAGGCCCGCTTCTCGGTGGGGTTGGGCGAGAAGCCCTCGCCGCTGTCGTTGGCGGTTTCGCGCGGAGGCCTCTACAGCGACGCGCCGCTCCTGTTCCACAGCGAGACGAGCGCACCGACCGAGACGACGGTCGACTGGAGCTACGACCGCTCGTCGGTGATGTTGCAACTGGGCACGGTGGAGACGGACGACGGTTGGGACCTCGAGGTCGCGGGAGGCCTCGGGCAACGCACGTTGCAGATCGAGCGCGCCGGCGCCCGGTTCGTCAACGACCACGGCGCGCTGGTCGGTGAGATCACCGCGACCGCCCCGCTCGCACCCGGCTTCGGGCTGCGCACGCGGACCTACGGCTCGACCAATCACCTGTTCGGATGCGCGGACGGTGCAGCCGTTCAGACGGGCGGACTGGAGGCTGGGTTGATCTTCGGCCGCCGCCAGGAGGGCCTACAGGTCTTCATCGGATACGGAACCTGGTCGTACGGTTCGCTGGGCGGCGGACCGGACGCGGGACCGTTCCAGGACCTGCAGGTCGAATCGAGCGGGTTGGTGTTGTCGCTCGAGTTGGGGTTCTAGGTCGGGATTGGTCAGTCGCACCCTTGCGGGGGCCAGCGCCCGTTCCATGGAACGCCCCCGCGTGGCAGCAGCCGACGCGGGGGCGATTCTCGTCTGCGGCCAGCCTCGGTTCAAACCGGAGCGGCCGCCCTCATCGATCACATGCTCTTCAAGGGAACGTCGCTTCGACCATGTTCGAGAAGTTCGAGGACATTCCGCCGCCCACGGTCATGTCGCGGTACCACAGCTGGAAGAACCACGTCTCACCCGAGTTGATCAGCATGCCGGGGGGGGCGAAGGGCGCCTCGATGGGAATGTCGAATCCCAGCCCGCCGGCGGACGTGGCCGTTCCGGACATGTTCTCGAACTCGCCCGTGACCTGATTGAAGGTGCCGAGCGAATTCAGCTGCGGGTAGCTCTGGTTGCCGGCGATGAGCGCGTTGTAACGACCCCAAGGTGAGCCCAGGCAGAGGATGCCGCTGTTGGGCACGGTGATGTTCTGGCTGCCGTCCATGGACGCCACGAAGAAGCCCATGCTGGAGAAGCTCGTCGGACCGTTCGAGGCGGAGAGGTGCAGGTCGCTGCCGATGCCGGAGCCGAACGACGAGCCGCTCAGGTCGACCGACTGACCGTCGATGTGATTCAGTGCCGGGTCGCAACCGATGGTGATGTCGTTCGAGACTGCGCAGACGAAGCTGCTGGCCTGGATGAACACCGCCGAATCGAACGCCGTGTCACCAGCATCACCGACCGCGAGCTTGATGTGGTTCACGCCGGGGTTGACGGCCGCGCTGACCGTCAGGACCACAGTGAGACCGTCGTATTCGATGTCGACTCCACAAACGGCCGGCGTGGCGCAGTCATTGTCGATGTAGAACCCTGGGTTGAGGCCGTTGTTGACGGTGTCGATCGTCACCGCCGTGACGCCGTCGGGTAGCAGCGCGGCGTTGACGCCATTCACGAAGAATCCGAAGGCGTCGTTGTAGGCGCTGTTCACGTACTCGTTGTATTCCTCGGAGGCGAAGACGTAGTTGAACGTGATGAACTGGATCGAGCTGCACTCGAAGTCGAACTCGAGCACGGAGGCGTCCAGGGTCGTGAACCCTGGGATCAAGGTGTCCAGATCGGCATCCCCGGCTCCGCCGCAGAGCCCGGTCGTGCTCCCCGAGATGTTCGGACCGATCGCGTCGTTCACGTTTCCGGTGGAGAGGATGAGCCCGGTCTCGAAACCGACGATCCCCGTACCACCGGTGAACGTTCCGGCACAGACGGCGTCACCGGCGAAGGTCACGTTGGAGACTCCGACACCGCCACCGCCGACGATGGCGTTGACGAGATCGGTCGGTGTCTGGGTCGACAGGTCTTGAATGGAGAGCTGCGCCGCGGCGGGGGCTGCGAGCAGAACGAATACAGGGATCAGGTAGGCAGGTGTTCTCACGGACATAGTCCTCGCGAAGGATGGCAAGTGTCCCCCTCGTCGGAGTGCAAGCGATGGACGAGGAGGGGTGGCGGAAGCCACCATGACTCAGACTAGGGGCGATCCTAGGAATCCGCTATTAGCTGTCCGTGCGGACTTGCCATCTACGGACTGGGCGAAAACCCGTACGAACTGCCCCGCGAGGCCCCCTGGCGCGGATCCGAATCATGGCGTCGCGATGCGTGCGCACACCTTGTCTCAGAACGACTCGCGCCAACCATGTCCAAGCCACGGCGACGCGCTCTCAGGACGGCAACCAGCGCAGGAACGAAGACAGTCCGCGGGGGAACATCTGGATGCGGAGTCGCGCATCGTTGGGAAGTCGGCCGCGAGGAAGGACTGCACCATTGCGGCGAGTGGCGTGCACAAGTCCCACCACGAAGCCCCGACACTTGGCCGAGATACGGTGTCGGAGATACAGATACGGTGTCGCACACCGCCTGGGAGTTTTCTTCGAGGGAGTACCGCACAAGATCTACCGGGATCTCATCCGCACGGGCTCTCCATGCTTGTGCGGTACTTCCTCTTGGGAAACTCCCGGGCGGTGTGCGACACCGTATCGTGAAATTCTCCGCGAAGGAAAACCACACGAGATTCATCCGAGGTTCCACTCACGCGGACCTTCAGGGTTCATGCGGCGCTCCCTCGAGGTAAATCACGGGACGCAGTGCGACCCCGAAAGAAGCGAGCGTGGTCGCACGCCGTTGAGCGAACACGCAACAACTCGGTCGAAGGCTGGGTACGATTTTCGACCAGAACGAGCAGGCTCGTGCTCAAACCCGCATGATGGGGGCATGAGCCGGATTGGATCGAAGTCATGCGTGCTCGTCTTGGCCGTTGCGTTCTTCCCCGGTTGCGGAGATGGAGGGCTGGGCGACGAGGAGTTGGCCCAGGTCGGTGCTGCGTTGCATGTACCGGTCGAGAGCGAGGCGCTGCTTCGGTTCCTGCCCGAACAGCTTGGTGCGGGTGCCGGAGATTGGGCGGCCTATGCGAATTGCCTGGAGGTCGTGTCGCAGCACGAGGACGAGTTCCAATTGGCGATCGACATTCTCTCCGTGGGCTGGAACCCGGACGAGATCATTCCCGACTTCCAGGCGGTCGATTCACCCTGGGTTGCGGAGGTCATGGCCCACCTGAGTGAAGGCGTTGCCGGTAAGGGAGCCTTGTCGTCCGCCGACTTCTTGGCCGTGCATCCGCAGATTCGAGGGATCTTCATGCTAGAGACCTTCATCTGGAACCAGGCTTGTGAGTTCGCACAGCGTGGTGATTCGGAAGCCGCCGCTCGAGTGCTGCACTTGCTGTTCCAGTTCGCTGCAGACCTGGCCCTTCAGGGTGACCTGGACCTGCGGACGATGGGAATGGGTCTGTTGAGCATGAGGCCGATCGATCATCTTCTCAGCAGCGGATGGTGGGCCGAGCACGGAGCCGTGTTGAGCCCGCTGGTACTCGCGGCCGGGCGTGAGGTCGAGCAGGTGCTCCAAGAGCCTCTTTCAGGTGCGATTCGAACAGCCGAGGCGGTCTTGCTGGCTCAAATGGCGGCCATTTTCGAGGCCGACACATCGAATGAGTCCAGCGTTCGACGTGAACTCTTCGCGAGAGAGGTCGCTCTGGTCTTCGCCAGGTGGCGCGAGGTCGAAGCCACGGGCAGTTCGGAACCTTGGGTCCAGGCCGAGGCGTTGCTGGGCAAAGGCGCGTTCGATGACACCCATCCGATCGCCCAGTTCCTGGCACCCAGGGTCGCCGGTCAGACGCAAACCCACCGCTGGACTTTGGCCAGAATCCTGGCGCAGCGTTGCGTGGATGCGGCGTTGAACGGCGATCCTCACTCACAGTTGATCGGCTACGGCATGGTGGCGACTGCGGACCGCTACGCGGGAGGAATCGAGGTCATCGTGAACGACGCTCGAACGGAGGACATGATCGTGATCCTGGACGTCCGACAGAGGTAGCTCCCGCGGCACCGTATTGCGAGCGATGGTCGCAGAGTCGATCTTCGAAGAGCCCTAGGCCTTAGCACGACCCGTGGCTCCACGCCTGGGACCTCGGTGAGGGAAACCGCCCCGTGGTCAGTGATTCCGCATCTTGAGGAACTACACTCCGCCGCCCCGCAACTCCTTGCAACGCCGAACGACCAACCCATCATGCCCAACATCACCCTCGCCCAAGCACGAACCGCCATCGCAGCCGCCGAGAAGAAGGCCGCCGAGCTCGGGACCAAGATGGATATCGCCATCGTGGACTCCGGCACTAACCTGACGGCCTTCGCGCGCATGGATGGCGCTTGGATCGGTTCGATCGACATCGCCATGAAGAAGGCCAGGACCGCGCGTTACTTCGACATGCCGACCGGCGCGATCGGCGGCCTCTCCCAGCCCGGCGGACCGCTCTACAACATCGAGCACTCCAACGGCGGCCTGATCACCTTCCCCGGTGGCCTCCCCATCACCGACGCCTCCGGCGAAATCATTGGTGCGATCGGCGTCTCGGGCAGCACGGTCGAGGACGACCACGCCGTCGCCGAAGCCGGCGTCGCCGCGATCAAGTAACCGCCGCCAAGAAGTGATGGGGCCCTTCTCGGCGCCCCAATACGACCAACGCGCGCCCCCGTCACCGGGAGCGCGCGTTGCTCTTTGAAATCAGCACTGACTAACTAGCTATCTACCGCACACTCACTCTTTGCGCAGGAAGTCGACCAGGTCGGCTTCGAGCTCGGGCAGGCCGTACTCCATCACCGTCAGACAACGGTAGACGATGCGGGCCAAGGCCTCGGGCGTGTTCGGGTTCAGGTCCTTGGGCGGCGTGTAGCTCAGGAAGTAACTGAGGCTCAAACGCTCGACCTCACCACCCTGCTCGCGACCGGCGTACTGCCACGGGACCTCGTCGAAGGGCAGGACGCCCGTCAGGATCTCGTAGAGCATGACACCGATACCCATGACGTCGGCTTTGCCTTCGCGCAGGAGCAGGGGGTTGTAGTGGGGGGTGGTGGTGATGACACCACGCTCGTCGGCGCGCATCGCGGGATCGACCAGGACGACTCCGCCGGAGGGCTTGACGATGATGTTCTCGGGCTTCAGGTCGCCGTGGTAGGTGAGCGTGCCCTTCGCCTCGAGCTTCTGCAGCGCGCGGACGATGGTCAGGAACCAGTTGAGGCGGATGCCTTCGAGCGCACGGATCTTCTCGCGCAGCGTCTTGCCGCGCACGAAGTCCATGACCGCGATCGGGCGACCTTCGTGCAGGAAGCACTCGCGCACCTTGACCACGTTGGGGCTCTTGCAGGTCTCGAGGATCTCGGCTTCGCCACGAATGAGGTCATCGATCTCGTGGACATCGAGGAAGTCGATGCGCACGCCGTCCTGACGGAAGAACACGGCCTCGGCCGGGGTCTCGTCGGGGCTGATGCCTTCGGGTTGACGCGAGTCCGTGATTTCGAGGAAGCGGGTCACGTAACGACCACCGCCGGCCACATCACCCACTTTGAGGGCGACCTTCTGGCCTTCTTCGTCTTCCGCGAGGTAGACGAGGGAGAATCCTCCTCGGGCGATGAAGTCCACAACTTTGTAGACGCCGATTCGTTCGCCGACTTCGAGCTTGATCATCGGGGGAGTGAGGAGCAGAGGGGTTGGAGAGCTGGGAGACGAGTGCCGGGGGAGGCTCCCCTTTCATCGAGCGAACGGCCGTCAGGATTGAGACGGATTCGAGACACGCTGGCCGGTCTTCATCCGCAGGTCCGCCTCGAAGCGGGGCACGATCTGTCGGAAAGGTGCTGGAAGGGGCGTTCCAGGGTCTCCCAGGCCCGATTTGAGCCATCGGGGGGGAAAGGACTTCCGCTCGACCAGGGCGCGGCGCGGGCTTCGATCCGACCCTGATTCCGACGCGAAACTGGCCCGGATCCGACCACCCAGGTCGCTCGACGGAGACTGGCCTAGCTCGGTCCGCACGACCGGCTGGATCGCGCTCAGGGCGCTCCAGTGAAGCTTCGGACACGGCGGACCCGCGCGTTACGGGCTCCAGGAGGTGATCCGGGATCCGTGCGTAGCGAAGGGGGCCAGTCTCGGTCAGCGCCCGTCGCTCGGAGCGGCGCGCAGGCCCTCCAAGGACACTTCGACCAGCACCACCGGCCCTGCGAGACCCAGGATGCGCCCCGCGCCCTCCTGGACGGTCCCCGCGCTGAGCATCTCGTCCTTCTCGAACGGACGCCGGCGCCAGGCCTGACCTTGAGCATCGACCAGCCCCAGGTCCTGGCCGTGGACGTTCTGGACCGCGAAGAAGAAGCGCAGGGTGCCCTCCTCGTCGTAGCGGATCAGGCTGCCGACCGTGCGACCCCGTTCGTGGATCTCGAACGCGCGCGTCGGCAGAGCCCGGGTCACCACGCCGCCGTCCCCATAATAGGGAGCGCTCTCCTCGGTGACCTCACAGGCGGGCGAGGCCAGGACGAGGAACAGAAGGAAGGCCAGATGGTGGGCGGTTCGGAACGAGGGGCGCATGGTCATGGATCTCCAACGACACTCATCGGCACGACAGAACGCGACCCGGCGCGCTTTCCGGCGCCTCGACACCCTAATATGGGGGCATGGACGCGTATGCCCTGGAATGCCACCGCAAGGCTGGAACGATCGCCGGCGAATGCCGTGAATGGGCCCGAGAAGCCATCCAGCCCGGAGTCCGGGTGCGCGATGTGCTCGAGGGCATCGAGGCGAGGATCGCCAAGGCCGGCGCTGCGCCCGCCTTCCCCGCCCAGTCCAGCCGGAACTCGGTGGCGGCGCACTACTGCTCCGCGCCGGACGACGACATGGCGTACGAGGAAGGCGACTGCGTGAAGGTCGACGTCGGCGTGCACGTGGACGGCTACATCGCCGACACCGCGCTCTCGGTCGACCTGTCCAAGGACGGCCACTGGACGCCCCTGGTGAACGCCTCCAAGGACGCCCTGGCCGCCGCGATCGCCGCCGTCGAACCCGGCAAGCGCGTCGGCGAGATCGGCGCCGCCATCGAACGCGTGATCCTCGCGGCCGGTTTCGAGCCCGTACGCAACCTGACCGGCCATGGTCTGGGTCGCTGGAAGGTGCACACCGCGCCCCAGGTGCCGAACTACGGCGAGGCCGGAGGCGGGCGCCTCAAGGAAGGCATGTTCGTCGCCATCGAACCGTTCGCCAGCACCGGGCGTGGCTACATCCGCGAACGGGGCAAGGCCGAGATCTTCATGATGATCCGACCGCCGCGCAAGGCGAAGGGCCTCGACAAGGACGTGCTGCGCGACATTCAAGCCTGGCGCGGACTGCCGATCGCGCGTCGCTACTTCGAGGATCACGATCCCGAGGTCCTCGAGGACACGCTCGGCAAGTTGGCGCGCCAGGGTTCGTTGATGCGCTATCCGCCGCTGGTCGAGGACGAGGGCGTGATGGTCACGCAGCACGAGCACACGCTCTACGTCGGTCCCGACGGCGTCGAGATCATGACCGCCGTCTGAGTCGTGCACCTCGCTCTGGTCACGACGTCCCCCGCGCAGCCCTCGGGCATCGGGGACCATGGTCGCGCCCTGTGTACCGCCTTGGCGAGCACGGGCGAGGTGACCGTGTACCTGCCGGACGCCGACGTCGCGCACGGCTACGCGCCCGGGATCGAGGTGCGCCCCGCGTCCTCGCTGACCCGTAAGAGCGCGGATCGCATTCTCTATCTATTGGGCAACGAGCGCGCGCACGCGTTCATGCTGCCCTTGATCCGCAACATCGGTGGCACGGTCTACCTGCACGATTGGGTGCTGTTCGACCTGATGACGGCCGCCTTCCCGGCGCTCGAGCGCGGTGGTCTCGCCGGGCACCTCGCCGCCTGGAACTGCGGCGGCTTGCGCCAGCGCTCGATCTGGGCCGAGGCCCGCAGCGGCGGATCGACACCGACGTCGAACCGGCCCGATCACGGTCGACTGCTGATGGGCTGGCACGAGCCCGAGGCCGACGGACGCTGGACGACGCGTCGCGCCGGCATGTCCGCGCCGCGCGGGACGACCGGCGTGCAGATCGACCTGGTGCTGACTGCGGGCACGACCGCTCGCCTGAAGGAACACGGCAGCCAGATCGCCAGCATCACGGCCGAAGCGGACGGCTCGGTCCAGCTCGGCGCCGCCCACGCGTTCCGCGACGTCACCTTGGAGGTCGACCGCACCCACCCCGCCAACGGCGACGCGCGCGAGTTGGGCGCGTTCGTACAGGCGTGGACCTGGAGCACCGCTTCCGGCCCGGTTCCCGTCGATCTGCGCGCGCCCGCGGCCCTGCCAGCACACGGCGCTACGTTGTCCGACCGACGCTTCGACCTGTCCTTCCACCGACCCGTCGTGCGCTTCGCCGATGGCTTCGTCGTGCACTCGAGGGAGCTCGCGGACCGCATCCTCGAGGACCGTCGCTCGCCGACGCCGACCGCGCTCGTCCCGCACGGGGTCGACGCGGGCCTGGTCCAGGGCGACCGCTCCGAAGCACGTGCACGCCTGGGCTGGACACGCGGCGAGACGTTGCTGGTCTCGTTCGGAGCGATCCAGGACCACAAACGTCCCGGTCCGTTGCTGGAAGCCGTGGCCGACGCTCGCGCGGCCGGAGCCGACGTCCATTTGGTTCTGGCGGGGGAGCCGGCGACTGAGCGCTTCGACCTGCTGGCCCGGATCGAGCAGTTGGGACTGGTCGAACACGTGACCATCACCGGATTCCTGGACGAGCCCGAGTTCCAGGACTGGTTGTCCGCGGCCGACGTCTGCGTGAACCTGCGCGGGCCCTCGACGGGGGGCACCTCAGGCGGCGTGGCGCGCGCGATGGCCGCCGGGCGAGCCACGGTGATCTCGGATCTGCCCGAGTGGGCCGAGTTCCCGGACGGCGCCGTGGTGCGCGTTCCGTTGGAAGAGGGCGAGGTCGCGGGCCTCAGCGCGGCCTTCCAGAGCCTCGATGCCGGGTCCGCACAACGCGATGCGCTCGAGGCCGAGGCCCGGCGCTGGGCCGGCGAAGTGGCCGACTGGCCCCACGTCGCCAACCTCGTCCGGACGTTCCTCGAGGCCGGGCCAGCCCACCGAACGCGCCGCAAGAGCCTCCTTCGTACCCTGGTCGAGAGCGAGGAGCAGCGGCGCCTAGAGCGGGACCAAGAACGGGTCCGAGAACGGACAGAGGGACGCGAGGAGTAGCTTTCAGGCGACTTTCGCATCTGGCCGAACCGGCCGATCTCGGGCCCCTCGGCCTTCGGAATCGCCGGAATCGACGTATTGGTGGGCCAGGGACCCTCGCGGCCCGAGGCCTCCCTGACATAGAATCCCGCCGCCTAAACCGGGGGCCCACGGTCCCCATGAGCGCCCATGGGAAAATCTCTTGTCATCGTCGAGTCGCCGACCAAGGCCAAGACTCTCAAGAAGATCCTCGGCAAGGACTACATCGTCGAGTCTTCGGTGGGTCACATCCGCGACCTGCCCGCCAAAGCGGCCGAGATTCCGGCCAAGTACAAGAAGGAGGAATGGTCCCGGCTCGGCGTCAACGTCGATGCCGACTTCGCTCCGCTGTACATCGTGCGGCCCGAGAGCAAGCAGAAGATCAAGGACCTGAAGGCCCTGCTCGAGGACGTCGACCAGCTCTTGCTGGCGACCGATGAGGACCGCGAGGGTGAGGCGATCAGCTGGCACCTGCTCGAGGTCCTGAAGCCCAAGGTGCCGGTCCATCGCATGGTGTTCCACGAGATCACCAAGACGGCCATCCTCGAGGCCATCGCGAACACGCGCGAGATCGACACGAACATGGTCGAGGCCCAGGAGAGCCGGCGCATCATCGACCGGCTCTACGGCTACGAGGTCTCGCCGACCCTGTGGCGCAAGATTGGTCCGCGTCTGTCAGCCGGCCGCGTGCAGAGCGTCGCGACTCGCATGGTCGTCGAGCGCGAACGCGCGCGCATGCGCTTCAAGTCAGGCGAGTACTGGGACCTCGCGGCCCAGTTCGGTACGGACGACAAGAAGTCGTTCGACGCGCAGCTGATCACGGTCAACGGCAAACGCATCGCCAGCGGCAAGGACTTCGACCCGGATACGGGCGAACTCAAGCGCGACGACGTGCACCTCTTGGACAACGCCGGCGCGAACGCGCTGCGCGAGGCGCTGGGCGGCAAGGGATTCTCGATCCTGTCCGCCGAAGAGAAGCCCTTCACGCGCTCGCCCTCGCCGCCGTTCATCACCTCGACGCTCCAGCAAGAAGGCAACCGCAAGTTGCGCTTCGACGCGCGCCGCACGATGCGCGCCGCCCAGAAGCTGTACGAGAACGGTCACATCACCTACATGCGAACGGACTCGGTTGTGCTCAGCGCGCATGCCATCGAGCAGACGCGTGAGTTGGTCAAGTCCAACTACGGCGACGAGTATCTCCCGGCGGAACCGCGGCGCTACAAAGGGAAGGTCCAGAACGCGCAAGAGGCGCACGAGGCCATCCGTCCCGCCGGCGACACCGTGCCGACGATCGAGCAGGTCCGTGCCTCGCTCGGTGACGACGAAGCCAAGATCTACGAGCTCATCTGGAAGCGCACGATGGCGAGCCAGATGGCGGACGCCAAAGGGCGCCGCATGGTGCTGCGCGTCACGGGCCAGACGGCCACGCCCGATGGTGTGCAGCACGACGTCGTGTTCCAGGCCAACGGCAGCGTCATCGACTTCGCCGGTTACCTGCGTGCCTACGTCGAGGGTTCGGACGACCCGGACGCGGCGCTGGCCGAGCGCGAGACGCTCTTGCCGGACGTCAAGCAGGGCGAGAACGTCTCGCTCGACGAGTTGACCGCCGACGAGCACCACACGACGCCGCCCGCGCGTCTGACGGAGGCGACGTTGGTCAAGTTGCTCGAGGAATCGGGCATCGGTCGACCCAGCACTTACGCCTCGATCATCGACACGATCCAGCGGCGGAACTACGTGTTCAAGAAGGGCACGGCGCTCGTGCCGACCTTCACCGCCTTCGCGGTCGTGACGTTGATGGAGCGCCACCTCACCGCGCTGATCGACACCGACTTCACCGCGAAGATGGAGGAAAAGCTCGACGCCATCTCGCGCGGTGACGAGAAGAGCCTGCCGTACCTGAAGAGCTTCTATTACGGCAACGGCACGCCTGGTCTCAAGTCGATCCTGGCCAATCAGCAGGAAGAGATCGACGCGCGCGAGATCAACACGATCCCGCTCGGCGCCGACCAGCACGGCCTCGAGGTCGTCGCACGCGTCGGCCGTTATGGCCCGTACGTGCAGTGCGACGAGAAGACCGCGCCGATCCCGGACGAGACGTGCCCGGACGAGTTGACGGTCGAGTACGCGCTGCAGCTGATCGCCGACAAGGCCAAGGGCGACGAGCCGATCGGCGAGCACCCCGAGTCTGGAAAGCCGATCTACGTCAAGACGGGTCGCTACGGTCCGTACGTCCAGCTCGGCGACGCGGATCCCGAGGACAAGAAGGTCAAGCCGAAGATGGTCTCGCTGCTGAAGGGCATGACCGTCGAAGGGCTGGACTTCGAAACGGCGCTCAAACTGGCGTCCCTGCCGCGCACTGTCGGCCAGGACGCGGATGGCGTGGACATCGTCGCCTACAACGGTCGCTACGGTCCGTACATCAAGCGCGGTGACGACACGCGCAGCTTGACGGTCGACGACAACCTGCTCGAGCTCGGTCTCGTGCGCGCGCTCGAACTGCTCGCCCAGGAGAAGAAGGGGCGCGGTCCTCGCGCTCAGGCCGCTCCGATCAAGACCTTCGAGGCCGTTGAGCAACTCGATGGCATCGACGTGAAGGTTATGAAGGGTCGCTACGGTCCTTACGTGACGGACGGTGACGTCAACGCTTCGCTGCGCAAGGACTCGGGTGAGCCTGAAGAGCTGAAGATCGAAGAGGCGCTGGAACTTCTCGAGGCCGCTCGCTTGCGCAAGGGCAAGAAGAAGAAGGCCAAGAAGAAGACGGCGAAGAAGAAGACGGCGAAGAAGAAAGCCGTGAAGAAAAAGGCGACCAAGAAGAAGGCCGCCAAGAAGAAGACGACCAAGAAGGCCGCCAGCAAGAAGACGGCCACGAAGAAGGCGGCCAGCAAGAAAGCCGCCACGAAGAAGAAGGCCACCAAGAAGGCGTCTTCGACCAAGGCCGCCGAGTCGTCCGAGTCCACGGACGATTGAGTCGAGCGAGTCGGCGGGTCCCCGAAGCGGACCCGTCCTGGGTCAGCCCGTGATCACACGGGCGACATCGAGTGCCCGGGTCAGGACGACCATGTCGGCCCGTGAGCCGCGCTCGATCCGGCCATGCAGCGGCAGGCGGTTGTGCAGGGCGGGATACCCCGACGCCATGCGCAGGGCTTCCTCGAGCGGAATGCCGACCTCGTCCACGCAGAAGCGAACGCCGTCGATCAGACGCGCATGGGAACCGGCCAGCGTGCCGTCCTCGTTCACGCAGCGGCCGTCGATCTTGCGCACCCGTCGTCCACCCAGCCGCGTCTTGGTCAGCCCGCTGCCCGCCAGCGCGATCGCATCACTGACGAGGTGCAGCTTGCCCTTGGGCTTGGCGCGATAGGCGACGCCGATCGTCGTCGCGTCCACGTGGACTCCATCCGCGATGATGCCGCAATGCACGTCGTCGCGGGCGAGGGCGGCGCCGGCCAGACCCGGTTCGCGCGCGCTCATGCCGCTCATCGCGTTGAACAGGTGCGTGACGCCGGTGACACCCAGGTCGAAGCCCGCATGGGCCTCAGCAGCCGTGGCTTCGGAGTGGCCGAACGAGATCACGGCACCGGCAGCGATCAAAGCATCGACCATCGCCCGGGTGGCACGTTCGACGGACAACGTGACGCGAATCGCGCGGGGCGCCACGGCGGCGAGCGCGGCGATCTCGTCGGCATCGAGTGCGCGCAGCGCGTCCGGATCGTGCGCGCCGGAACGGGCCAGGTCGAGCGCTGGACCTTCCAGATGCAGGCCCGCGCAATCAACGACCTTGGTGCTGGCAACGGTTTCGATGCAGGCCAGCGTCGTCGCCCTGGATGCGGAGATGCAGGTCGCCAGGAAAGCCGTCGTGCCGGCTTCGCGATGCGCGTCCGCGATGGTCCGCAAGCAGTCCTCGTCCGGCGTTTCGGTGAACGTCGCGCCGCCGCCACCATTGACCTGTAGATCGACGAAGCCGGGCGCCAGGATCGCGCCGTCCAGGTCGATCGTCGCGTCGACGCCCTCGGGCGCTTGGTCCGCTGGCGCGACGCACTGGACGATCCCGTCCCGCGTCGCGACGCCGTGGTCCTCGAGCACCGCTTGCCCGGTGTGTATCTGCGCGTGCGTCCACCACGTCGTGGGACCGGGCGTCGTCAATTCTGGGCTCGCTTCAGGGAGTGGACCGCACCCGCTTCGAACGGCCCGAACGTGTCGGTCGTGCCGTCGAGCCATTGGACCAGGACGGTGTCGATGCGTTCGGCGTCGCCGAGTCCGACATGCACCGAAGGATCGACGGCGCTGGCGAAACTGCTGGTCGACTGGACCTGGACCAGGCGCTTCTGGTCCCCGAACGTGACCTGGACGCGGGCGCCACACGCGGGCAGGCCGTCGCGTTCCCGCACGTCAAGAATCAGCGCAGCCCCACGCTTCGGGGCGATGTTGCGCAGCACGCGCAGGCCGCCCTCGTAGTTGTTCAGGATGATGTCGATGTCGAGGTCGCCGTCGATGTCGGTGAAGACCGCGCCGCGCCCGGCCTCGTAGACCTCGGGCGTCGTCCCGCCGTGTCCAGGGCGCTCGGCCAAGGGTGTCGGATCGAGCACGTACTCCTCGAACCGGCCACCACCCAGGCCGCGATAGACCTGATCCGGTTCGGCGTAGGGCTTGGTGTCGTCGAAGAACGGGCGCGCATACGTGACGCGACCGTTCGCCAGATAGAGGTCGAGGTGTCCGTCGTGGTCGAAGTCGGCGGCTCCGACCCCGAAGCCGGTGAACGCCATGCTGGGGGAGGACAAGCCGGAGCGCAGCGTGCCGTCGCGGAAGCCCTGGGTGCCCTTGCGCGTGTAGAGCGTGTTCGATTCTCCGCGCAGGTGCGCGATGTAGATGTCGAACTGCAGGTCCTCGTTCAGGTCGGCCATCAGCACGCCCATGCCGGCCTCCGCGTTGCCGCGGCCGTTCAAGGCAACTTGGTCGCGCGGGGCGATGTTCTTGAACTGACCATCCTCGACCGGATCCCAGAGGTGGTTCTCCATGCCATCGATCGAGACGAAGATCTCGATCTCCCCGTCCTCGTCCAGGTCGCCCCAGACGACGCCGAGCGACGTGCCGACCGTGCCCTGGATCCCGACCTCCGCCGTGACGTCCTGGAAACCAGCGGGCCCGTCGTTGCGCAGCAGTCGATCGCTCGACGCGGCGTTGTAGCGCGTCGGGCCGCAGTAACCCTGCGGACCTTCCGCGGATGGACAGTCGTGTTCGATCGCCGGGCTCCAGCGCAGGTAGGTGCACGCGAAGATGTCGAGGTCGCCGTCGCGGTCGTAGTCGAGGAACGCGGTGCTGGTCGTCCAGATGTCGAGGTCGCAGCCGAGTTCCTTGGCCACGTTCACGAACTTGCCGTCGCCGTCGTTGCGATAGAGCGCGTTGGGCCCGACGTTGCCGACGTACAGGTCCAGATCACCGTCGCCGTCGTAGTCGCCGACCGTGGGGCCGAACGAGAAGTACGGGTCGCCGATGCCGCTGCCCTCGGTCACGTCCGTGTACGTGCCGTCGCCGTTGTTGCGATACAGGCGATCCGTCATCGGGCTCGAGAACGGGTCCTCGAGGTCGCCGCCCTGGCAGACGAACACGTCCTGATCGCCGTCGCCGTCGTAGTCGATCAATCCCAGCCCGCTCGACGTGATCTCCGGCATGTAATGGCGTTTGGGCCCGATCGAATGCCGGAACTCGATCCCGACCTCGGCGGCGACGTCCTGGAACCACGGGGGATTCATGCCGGTGTCGACAGGGCGGTCATCGCTGCCGCACGCGACCAGAAGGACGAGGCCCAGTACCCACCATGCCGAGTTCATGTCGCGGCGCTCAGCTCTTCGAGTCTTCGGCGATCCAGCGTGCAGCGTCGCGCGCGAAGTAGGTCAGGATCACGTCGGCGCCAGCGCGGTGGATGCCCGTGAGGCTCTCGAGCACGACCGCGCGCTCGTCGATCCAGCCGGCGGCTGCGGCGCTCTTGATCATCAGGTACTCGCCGGAGACCTGGTACGCCGCCAGCGGCAGGTCGGACGCGCGGCGCAGGTTGGCCAGGACGTCCAGGTAGGGCCCGGCGGGCTTGACCATCAGGACGTCGGCACCCTCGGCCTCGTCGAGCATCGCTTCGCGCAACGCCTCGCGACCGTTCGCCGGATCCATCTGGTACGTCTTCTTGTCGCCACCGCGCGGAGCCGAGTCGAGGGCGCCGCGGAACGGTCCGTAGTAGGCGGACGCGTACTTGGCCGTGTAGGACATGATCGACACGTCCTCGAAGCCGGCTTCGTCGAGCGCGGCTCGCAAGGCACCGACTCGCCCGTCCATCATGTCGCTGGGGGCGACGATGTCCGCGCCCGCGCGGGCCTGGCACAGCGCCTGATGGCACAGCACCTCGATCGTCGCGTCGTTCAGGATGCGCCCGTCGTCACCGACCAGGCCGTCGTGCCCCATCGAGCTGTACGGATCGAGCGCGACGTCGGTGATCAACACCATGTCCGGGTGCGCCGCCTTGAGCGCACGTAGGGCGCGGGGGACCAGGCCGTCGTCGGCGTACGAGGCTTCCGCGCCCGCCGTCTTGAGCGCGTCCGGGATCTTGGGGAACAGCACCATCGCGCGAATGCCGTCGTTCCACGCGCGGCCGGCCTCGGCGATCAAACCGTCCGGGCTCCAGCGCGTGACGCCGGGCATCGATTCGATCGCGTGATCCTGGGCGTCCTCGTGCAGGAAGACGGGCAGGACGAACTGGCTGGGATGCAGTCGATGCTCGCGCACCAAACCACGCACGCCGGCGCTCTTGCGATTGCGGCGGGGCCGGATGGGCAGGTCGAGGCGGAAGGGCTCGCTCAAACGGGGTCTCGTTCGGTTGGGGGTCAGCGTCCGGTGCCGCGCTTCACGGTGTGGTGCGCATTCAAAGGGAACGGTCCGAAGGTCTCGACCGTTCCGTCGAGCCACTTGACCTGCACCTTGGAAACCTCATCGGCACCGACGAAGCCCGCATGGACGCGCGGATCGTTGGCGGCGCAGAAGCTCCAGGTGGATTGCACCTGACGGATCAGCGTCGTGTCGCCGGCGGTCAGTTCGACCTGGGAGCCACAGGCGGGCAGGCCGTCCTTGCCGACGACGTCCAACAGGATCCAATCGCCATGCTTCGGGGCGATGTTGCGCAGGATGCGCAGCGCTCCGCTGTTGCAGTTGACGACCACGTCGATGTCGCCGTCGTTGTCGATGTCACCGAATGCCGCGCCTCGACCGATCTCGCTGATCTCGGGGATCGTTCCGCCGCGCAACACTTCCTCGCCGCCCGGGGTGGCTGCGAGCAGGATCTCTTGGAACCCGCCGTCGCCGAGACCGCGGAAGAGCTGGTCCGGTTCCGCCAGCGGGTTGTCGGCGTCGTAGACCGGGTTGTCGAATCCGACGCGACCGTTGGCCACGTACAGGTCGAGGTGCCCGTCATGATCGAAGTCGACCGCGCCGACGCCGAAACCGGTGAAGGGCATACTCACGGTCGTGAGCTTGGCCTTGTTCGTGGTGTCGCGGAAGCCTCCGCGCGCGCCGCGGTTCTTGTACATGGTGTTCGATTCGCCGCGGACGTGCGTCACGAACATGTCCAGGTGCATGTCCTCGTCGAAGTCGACCAGGACGACACCCATGCCGGCTTCCCGGACTCCCTGCGAGTTGACCGAGCACGCGTTCATCGAGGCGACGTCCACGAACGTGCCGTCGCTCTTGCGCTGCCACATCAGGTTCTCCATGCCGTCGTTCGCGACGTACAGATCGACCTGGCCCTTGCCGGTCAGGTCACCCCAGACGATGCCGAGCGACGTACCCACGCCACCCTCGATGCCGAGCGGGGCGGAGACGTCCGTGAACGTCCCATCGCCGTTGTTGCGGTAGAGCTGGTCGTTGGCCGGGGCGTCGTAGCGGGAGGGCGCACAGTAGGTCTGCCTGCCATCGGTGCCGTTGCACCGGATCTCGATGCCGGGATGCCAGCGCATGTACGTGCAGGAGTACAGGTCGAGGTCGCCGTCCAGGTCGTAGTCCCAGAACGCGCAGCTGGTGGACCAACCGTCGTTGTCGAGGCCGAGCGACTTCGCCACGTCCGTGAACTTGCCGTTCCCGTCGTTGCGGTAGAGCGCGTTCGGACCGACGTTCGTCACGTAGAGGTCCAGGTCGCCGTCCCCGTCGTAGTCGCCGACTGCACAGCCGAACGAGAACAGCGGCTGGCCGATCCCCGAGCCCTCGGTGACGTCTTGGAAGTGCCCCGTGCCGTCGTTGCGGTACAGGCGGTCCATGCGCGGGTTCTTGTGCGGATCGACCAGGTCACCGCCCTGGCAGACGAACATGTCCAGATCGCCATCGTTGTCCATGTCGAACAAGGCGACGCCGCTGCCGGTGATCTCGGGGATCCAGAAACGTTGTTCGTCGCCGAGTTCGTGCAGGAAGTCGACGCCGAGCTCGTGGGCCACGTCCTCGAACCAAGGACCGGAAGGGACGTCCTGGTGGACGACCGGCTCCTCCTTGGACGAACACGAGGGACCGACGAAGGCAAAGCCCACACCGAGGGCGAGGGTCGTGATGAGGCCGATGCGAATGTGCACGGGGATCCTGGTGGAAGGGGGGGCGAACGCGTGTGGGCCGCCGGTCGCGGAACTACTTGCCGATGCTCTTGCCGAGCTTCTTGGCGTCTTGGGCCAGATTGCGACCGAGCCTCGTGGCCAGCGCGCCGACGCCCTGGGGGTAGGGGATGGAGCCGCGGCGAACGAGTTCTTCGTACTGCTCGGTCATGCCCGAGATGTCGTTGATCTCTTCGAGGAACTGGGCGAGGACCAGTCGGCCGTCGGTGTAACCCGGGTTCTTCTCGAGGCAGCGTCGCATGGTCGCGATCGCCTTGTCGACGCCGAGCTTCAGTCGCTCCATCTTCGCCAGGTTGAAGTAGATGTCCACGTCGTCCGAACCCAGGCGCAGGGCCTCGTTCAGCGAATCCATCGCGTCCACCGGTCGGCGGTTGACCATCAGGGCCTTCGCGAGCTGCAGGTGCATCTCGGCGACTTGCGTGCCGTACAGGACCGCATTCTCCGCAGCGATCAACGCCTGCTGGTAGGCCGCCACGGCCTCGACGGTCAAGTTGTCGATCTCCTGCGCATTCTCCATGGTCTGCGGCAGGCTCTGCGAAGCGATGCGGGCCTGGTCGCCCCCGTACATGTGGCAATAAGACGTGTTGTACCAGGCCGCGAAATGCGTCTTGTCCGCCGCGAGGATCTTCTCGAGGATCTCGAGCGCTTCCGCGTGCCGTCCGACGCGCATCAGGATCGCGGACAGGTTGTTCATGACGACTTCGTCGTCCGGATACGTCTTCTGCAGATCGAAGAGGATCTCGAGCGCTTCGAGGTCTTTCTGATTGTCCTGCAGCCCGGCCAGATCGCCGACCAACGAGAGGCGCTTCGCTTTGCTGACGGCGTACCTCGCGAGCTCGGAGCTCAGGCTGTTGCCGTAGGTCTTGGGCAGGATCTTCTCGGGCAGCGTGGGCAGCTTGTCCGCGTCCGCCATGCGATCCAGGTCGCGGTAGGCGCGGCCGAGCTGGAAGAGCGCGAACGGGTCCCCGGGAAGTCCCTCGAGGGCCGCTTGAATGAGCGGCAGCGCCTTCTTGGGTTGTTCGTTCTCGATCATGACCTGGGCGAGGCCGAGCTGGGCGGGGCCGCGGACCATCACCACGTCCTCGCGCTCGTCGAGCACGCCCTGGAACTGGGCGCCCGCATCGTTCAGTCGCGATTCGTCTAAGTACAAGGCGCCCAGCTGGCAGCGCAACGACACCCGATCCAGGACCGAGTCGTCCTTGGGGATCATCTCGATCGCCTTCTCCATGGCGGCGATCGCCTCCAGAGGTGCGCCGTCCGACTTCTTGCACAACCCGACGTGCAGTTGCGTGACCAGCGAGTTCGGATCGAGGATCAACGAGTTCTCGAAGGACCGCACCGCCTGGACGAACTGATCGTTGGCTTCGTACGCGAGCCCCAGCGAGCGGTGTGCTCGGGCGCTCGAGGGCCTGGCTTCGACCTCGAGGATCATCTTGTCCAAGAGCTTGATCACGTCCGGATCTTCGATGACCGAGGCGTCGTAACGAACCGGGTCGATCTTCTGAGCGCCCGGCGTCGAAGAAGCGTCGTCCCCGCAGGAGTTGGGAACGAATGCGAGCGCGAGAACCCCAGCGAGGCCGAGGGTGAACGTCCTGGTTCGAGACAGGATATGGGTGGAGGCAGCCATGGGGTCAGTGTACCCGCCTAGGGGGTGACGGGGGGCCGATACAGGGGTGCGCCACGGGGAGGCGCGCGTCGCAACGGCCATGCTGGGGGGAGTCCCGCATACGTCCCACCCGTGCCCGGTGTGAGTGCCGAGGTGTGCCTGTGGTCGCGGCCCCGAGTGGCTCAGCGGTAGACCGATCTCGGGCCCGCGGCCCGCCGGACCTCTAGAGCGACTCGCGCATCTCGCGCAACTTCAGCAGCGCATCCATCGGGCTCAACGCATCCAGATCGAGACCGAGCAGTGCTTTCTCGAGAGGGGACGGTTCGGCTCCGAACAGACCCAGTTGCACCTGGCCCGCGCCGGCCATGTGTGCCTCGGGCGAGGCGGTTCCCGCCGTGCGGTCCGGTCGCCCAGTGGTCTGGATCCCTTCGGCCTCGATCTCGATCAGCACCCGCTTGGCGCGTTCGATCAGGTCGACCGGAACGCCCGCCAGACGAGCGACCTGGATGCCGTACGAGCGGTCCGTTCCGCCCTCGACGATCTTGTGCAGGAAGACGATCTCGTCCTCCCACTCGCGCACGGCGACGTTCAGGTTGTGGACGCCCTTGAGCGTTACGCCCAGGTCCGTCAACTGGTGGTAGTGCGTGGCGAACAGCGTGCGCGCGCGGATCTTCTCGTGCAGGTGTTCGACGATCGCCCAGGCGAGCGCGAGACCGTCGAACGTGCTGGTGCCGCGGCCGACCTCGTCCAGCACGACCAGCGAGCGGCCGGACGCGTTGTTCAGGATGTTCGCGATCTCGACCATCTCGACCATGAACGTCGAGGCGCCCTTCGACAGATCGTCGGCCGATCCGAGGCGCGTGAAGATGCGATCGACGACGCCGACCTTGGCTTCGCGCGCAGGCACGAACGAGCCGATCTGGGCCAGCAGGACGATCAGCGCCGTCTGGCGGATGTAGGTCGACTTACCCGCCATGTTCGGGCCGGTGATCAGGCCGAGCATGCGGTCCGAGCGATTGAGCGTCGTGTCGTTCGGCACGAACGGGTCGCCGTTGGACATCGCTTCGATGACCGGGTGGCGGCCGTCCTCGATCTTCAGCACGTCGCCCGCATCGACCGTCGGCGCCACGTAGCGCTTCTCGGCGGCCGTTTGAGCGAGCGACGCCAGGACGTCGATCAGCGACAGCGCGGCGGCTGTCGCCAGCACGCGCGGAACCTGGGACAGCACCGAGTCGCGCAGGCCCGAGAACAGGCCGTACTCGATCTCCTGGCTGTGATCCTCGGCGCGCAGCACCTTGTCCTCGAACTCCTTGAGCTCGGGCGTGATGTAGCGCTCGGCGTTCTTGAGCGTCTGCTTGCGAATGTACGTCTCGGGTACGCGATCGACCTGGCCGCGCGGGACTTCCAGGTAGTAGCCGAAGACCGAGTTGAAGCCGACCTTGAGGCCGGGCATGCCGGTGCGCTCCATCTCGTCGGCCTGGAAACGCGCCATCCACGCCTTGCCGTCGCCGGCGATCTGGCGCAGTTCGTCCAGTTCGGCCGACACGCCTTCGCGGATCAAGCCGCCTTCACGCAGACCGGGCGGAGGTGAGTCCACCAACGTGTTCACGATCGACGCGACCAGGTCGTCCGGCGGATCCAACGCTTCGCGCAGGTCGCCAAGCACCTTGGAGAACACGTTGTCCAGCTTCTCGAACAACGGGCGCACGACGGACAGCGACTGCGCGAGGCCCAACAGATCGCGCGCGTTGGCGCGGCCGGTCGAGACCTTGGCGACCAAACGTTCGACGTCCAGGACCTCGGAAAGCAGTTTGCGCACGTCCTCGCGCAGGAACGGCGAGTCGACGAACTCGGCGACGCCGCGCTGGCGGTAGAGGATCGGATCGACGTCGCGCAGGGGCGAAACCACCCATTCGCGCAAGAGGCGTCCACCCATCGGCGTCTGCGTCTTGTCGATCGTGTCGAGCAACGTGCCTTCGCGGCGACCTTCCCGCTGCGTGACCGTCAGCTCCAACGTCGAACGCGTGGCGCGGTCGAGCACCAGGTGCTTGCCGCTGTCGACGCGCTCGATGGCGAGCACGTGGTCGCACGCGCCGCGCTGCGTCTCGATGACGTATTCGATCAGCGCGCCGGCGGCCAGGATCGACAGGTCGTTCTCCTCGAGGCCGTAACCCTCGAGCGTCTTGACCTTGAAATGCTCGCACAACGCGCGCGTCGAGGCGCCGCGTTCGAAGCGCCATGCCGGACGCGCCGTGATGCGCGGACCGAGCTCGCCCTCGAGCGCCTCACCCAGTTCGGGTTCGTCGTGCGGCAGGTCCTCGCACCACAAGAGTTCGGCGGGGGCCAGGCGGCCGAGCTCGTCGGAGAGGTTGTCCTTGGCGAGATCCTCGACCAGGAAGCGTCCGGTCGACAGGTCGACCCAAGCGAGTCCCGCGCGATCGTCGTGGACGAACAGGCTGGCGAGGAAGTTGTTCGCGCGCGCGTCGAGCGCGTCCTCTTCGGTGATCGTGCCCGCGGTGACGACGCGCACGATCGCGCGATCGACGATGCCCTTGGTCTCTTTGGGGTTCGACATCTGCTCGCAGATGGCGACCTTGTGCCCCTTCTGGACGAGGCGCATCAGGTACCCCTCCATCGACTTGATCGGCACGCCGGCCATCGGCAACGCGTCGGGCGTGCCCTTCGCGCGCGACGTCAGCGCGATCCCGAGCTCGCGCGCCGCGATCTTCGCGTCGTCGCCGAACAGCTCGTAGAAGTCGCCCATCCGGAAGAAGAGCAGTGCATCGGGCTGCTCCTTCTTGGCAGCCCAGAACTGGTCCATCATCCCGATCTTGGGCTTCTTGGCGGGTTTCGCCTTCTTCTTCGTCTCGGTCATGGGGGGGCCCAGAGTCAGGACTGGGGGCCGAGCATTCTACGCGATCACGGCTCTCGATCGACCGTTCAGGGCACCTGAACGACGACCCGCTCGAGGCCGTAGATCGTGACCTGCTCCTGGACCACCGGGAGGGCGCGATCGGCCGGCCAACCCTCGAGTCGCGCGGGGTCCATCAGGATCAGATCACCACTCGCTGCGGTGGTCGGATCCTCGATCCAGCGCAGCGGCCGATCGACGTAGAAGAGCGCGTTGAAGTTCGTCCATTCGGCGATCCAGAGCGGCTCGTCCGGATCGACGTGTTCCTGGATGACCGCAGCGCTCTCGCGGCGCCCGTACTGGTCCGCTTCGTACACGTCGGGTCCGATTCGTACGAGGAGCCAGACGATGCCCAACACGCTGACCGTGTTGAGTGCAACGACTTCTGGGGCCATGGTGCGCCCGAAGCGGACGATCTGGGACAAGAAGCAGATCCCGCAGAACGTCATGGTTCCGCCCACGCCGTCGAAGGCCTCCAGGGCTTGGCCAGGACCGATGAGGAATGGTGCGAAGACCAAGGCGATCGAAACGACCGCCGGCAACAGGAGTGCCCAACGAATTCGTGCGGCGGCTTCCTTGCCCGCTTCAAAGGCGACGCCTGCGGAAAGCCCCGCGATCACCCCGATCCAAGGCCCGAGCGGATAGGCGTACCGCACACGAACTCCAGGCGTCAGCGCGAGCGCGATCACCGCGATCACGATCAGGCGCATGACGAATCGGTACTCCGCATCGGCACGCAATGCCGTGCGCGTTTCTTTACGAGCACAGACCAGCCACATCAGGCTCGCCGGCACGAGCGCCACGAACAGACCGACCACCAACGTGAGCCGTTCCTTCGTCCAAACGGCCACACTGTCGGAACCACGTCCCGCGATCTCCTTTTGCCACGTCCCGAGCGCGTCTTGCACCTCCGGCCGCGAGCGAATCATCATCGACCAGATCACGAGAGCACTGGTTCCGATCACGAACGGCACCCAGACCTGTAGCCCGAAGCGCTTTCGGGTCTCGGGCACGGTCCACAGCAGCGAGATGAGCGCGGCACCATGGAACAGCAGCGCGGGCGGCCCCTTGGTCAACGTCGCACCCGCCAGCGCGATGCCGCCCAGGATCATCCAGCGCCAGGCCCCATGGCGTCCGAGCCACAGACACCCGATCGACAGGAACAGGAACAGCGCGAGCTGCGCCTCGAGCTCGCCGAGGGCTCCCTTCTTGTGGACTTCGAACGCCACGAGCCACAAGCCCGCAGCCACGGCTCCGAACGTCGACCCCGATGGCCCGGTTCGGCGCCGCACCCAGATCAGGATCGCCAGCGCGGTCAGCAACGTCGCGATGGCCGCCGGGAGCCGCGTCGCGACCTCGTCCACGCCCCCGCGCGCCTTGCCGACCGATGCCACGGCCCAGAAGTACGCCGGCGGCTTGGCCAGGTACGGCCGACCGAAGATCGTCGGCAGGACGTAGTCCCCGGACTCCAGCATCTCGCGCGCGGGCCAGGCGCGGCGGCCCTCCTCGTTGTCCAACTCGCCCGCGCCGAGGTTCGGCAGGAACGTGGCGGCCCACAGAACACAGATCGCAAGAATTTGCACCCAGGGCGGTTTCGGCTGCGGAGAGGACATATCGGGGGCGGGTTCCCGAAGGTGGCGCTGGGGGCCGGCGGGACGGCTCGTTATTCTCCCCGATCGACCGACCGACTTCATGGGCATCCAAGGCGAAAACCACGAGCACGATCTGCTCGTCGCGGACCTCCACGCGCTGCGAACGGGCGAGAGCTGTGAGCTCTCCCTGATCGCACCTGCGTATGACGAGGAGGAGTCGCTCCCGCGGCTGTACGCGCGCGTGGCCGAGGTTCTGGGCGATTCGACCGATTGGGAGCTCGTCCTGGTCGACGACGGCTCCAAGGACTCGACCGCCCAGGTCATCCGCGACCTGACGGCCCAGGATCCCCGCGTGCGCGGCATCTTCTTCGCTGCGAACCGTGGTCAGACCGCTGCGACGGCCGCCGGCCTGCACCTGGCCAAGGGCCGCCTGGTCGCGACGCTCGACGCCGACATGCAGAACGATCCGGTCGACCTGCCCGGCATGATCGACGTCATGGGCGACCACGACGCCGTCGTCGGCTACCGCATCAAGCGCAACGACACCTTCATCCGTCGCATCAGTTCGCGCATCGCCAACAACGTGCGCAACAAGCTGTCCGGCGACTCGATCCGCGACACGGGCTGCTCGCTCAAGGTCTTCCGGAGCCGCGCGATCCGCTCGGTACCGCTCTTCGAGGGCATGCACCGCTTCCTGCCGACGCTGCTGCGCATCCACGGATTCAGCGTGATCGAGCACGGCGTCTCGCACCACCCGCGCGCCGTCGGCGTCAGCAAGTACGGCGTGTGGAACCGCGTGTTCAAGTCGCTGCGCGATCTGTTCGCCGTGCGCTGGATGCGCTCGCGCTTGATCTCGATGCCGATCGCTGCGGTGGGTTCGGACCAGGTCGACGCCCAGCGCGTCCGTTCGAGCGACTGACTTGGACCCCTGGAAAGCCTTCGCCTTCTTCGGGAACGCGCTGTTCTTCTCGCGCTTCCTGATCCAGTGGCGAGCGTCCGAGATCGCTGGCAAGCCGGTCGCGCCCCAGATCTTCTGGTGGCTGTCGTTGGGCGCCTCGATCATCTTCACGGTGTTCATGTGGCACGAGGGCGAACAGGCTTTGATGTTCACCTTCCTGGCGACGACCCTGATCTACGTCCGGAACCTGTTCTTGACCGGCAAGGAGTCGAAGACGCTCGGCCCGATCCCGGCGTTGATCGTCGCGGCGGGCATCGTTTGGCTGATCTTCCGTGGGCAGCAGGACGCGCCCCTGAAGCCCGAGACCGAGGCGCTCTCGCAGGCCTGGAAGACCGTCGCATTCGTCGGCGCTGTGATCTGGGCCTCCCGTTTCGTGCTCCAGTGGTGGCTCAGCGAACGCCGCGGCGTGAGTCATTTCCCGGTCAGTTTCTGGATCGTCAGCATGCTGGGGAATGCCCTGTTGCTGCCGTACGCGATCAAGATCGAGAACTGGCCCGTCATCCTCGGCATGTCGTTCAGCCCGATCGTCCAGGTCCGGAACCTCGTGCTTGCGGTTCGGGATCGATCTTCCCAGAACACCTGATCCGAGCGTTTCTCGGCACGTCGATTGAAAGGTCCGGTATCGACGACGTAGGGGGCCTTGCGCAGCGCCGGTCCACCCTCCAGCCTGGGGGCTCCCGCACCCGATCGAAGAGCCCTCCCGCGTCGACCGACCTCCTGACCTCTTGCTCGTGACCTCTCCCGTGGACAGCCTGTCGAAGTCCCTTGCCCTCGCCCTACTCCTGGGTGGGCTTGCGTCGTGCGCTTCGTACAACGTGCGTACGGCCCACGCGCAGCAGGACTTCCGGGCCGGCGACTTCGCGGGGGCGATCGCTGAGTTCTCGAAGACGAAGGTCACCGGCTCCGAGTTCCTGTCGGGCGCCGAGGCTGGGGTCGCGGCGATGACCGCGGGAGACTGGGACGGGGCGGTGCAGCACCTGACGCGGGCTGCGGATGCGGCGCGCGACATCGAGGACACCGCGCTGCTGGATCCGGGCTCGGTCGGCGAGGAGCTCATCTCCTGGGTGCTGAACGACACCTTCTCGTCGTACTACGGCGAGGGCTACGAACGCGCCTGTCTGCACGCGTGTTTGGGGCTCGCTTACCTGGGCCAGGGCAACGTCGAGGGCTTGCTGGTCGAGGTGCGACGCGCGAACAAGCTGCTGGCCGCCGAGGAATCGCTCTACGACACCAGCTATCAGGCGGGCGGCCTGGCTCACTTCCTGTCGGCCGTCGGCTACGAACTCCTGGGCGAGCCCGACAACGCCTACATCGACTACCGCGCGCTCGAGGCCAAGGACGTCGGTGGTGCGCTGGTCGGCAAGTCGCTGTTGCGCATCGCCGATCAACTGCATCGGACCGAGGATCTCCCGGCGTGGCGCGCCCGATGGGGCGAGCCCCCGACCTATCCCGAGGGCGCCTGTCCGATCATCCTGATCGGTGGCGTCGGGATGGGCCCGCACAAGGAGGAGTTCCGCCTCGAGATCCCCACGGGCAAGGGCCTCCTGGTCTGGGCCGTTCCGACCTTCGTCCACGAGACCCCTTACGTCACGGGCCTGCGCTTGAGGGCCGGCGACGTGGTCGTCGACTCGGTCGTGCTCGAGGACGTCGGTTCCGTCGCCGAGCAGAACCTCGATGACCGCATCGCCTACCTGGCCGCCAAATCGGCCGTGCGCGCCGTGATGAAGAAGGAACTGGCGCGTGAGCTGGGCCGCGAGCACGAGGCCATCGGCTGGATCGCCGGAACCCTGTTCGCCTTGGCGACCGAACGCGCGGACCTGCGCGCATGGTCGACGCTGCCCAGCCAATGGCATGCGGCGCGCGCTTACGTGGCACCCGGCGAGGTCGAGATCACGCTCGACGCCCGCGGCGGGGAGCACCTGAGCCTGGGCCGCTATGCGCTCGAGCCCGGCGAGACCGTGTTCGTCCTGGCGCGCACGATCGGCACGCGCCTGCATGCTCATGTCCTGGGCGGCGAGCTCCTGGCCGACCCGAACGCCTTGCCGGAGTTCTCCGGCGAGGGCTACGATCAACCCACCCTTCCTGAGTGACCGGTGGGATCGAAACCACACCTGTAACCCCTTTTCATCATGAAGATCCTGACTGCCCTCACGCTGGGCGCCTTGATGTGCGCCTGCTCATCGACTCGCTATGCGAGCGCCACCGACGAAGAAACCGTCAACGCCGACTACGGTTCGACCGATCTGCAGACCTTCGCCGAAGGCATGGTCGCCTCTCTGGCCTCGGACCCGGACCTGGGCTACTTCGAGCACCCCAGCAAGGGCGATGACCAGCGCGTGAAGATGGTCTTCGGCGGCATCGAGAACAAGACGTCCGAGCACGTCGACACCGGCGGCATCCGTGACAAGATGAAGTCCTACCTGGTCGGAGGCGGCAAGATCCGTGTCCTCGCCGACATCCAGGGCCAGGAGAACATCGGCGACCAGGTTCGCTTCCAGCAGGGAAGTGGCCGCGTCGCCGCCGACCAGGCCCGCGCGTTCGGCAAGCAGCACGGCGCGGACATCGTCGTCTACGGATCGTTGCGCGACATCACCAAGGAAAAGGGCCGTTCGATCCAGAGCGCCGGAACCAAGTTGAAGGACAAGTACTATCAGTTCTACCTCGAGGCCGTGAACATCGAGACGGGCGAGCTGATCTGGGCGCACGAGGAAGAGCTCCGCAAGCGCCAGGTCACCGGCCTGTTCGGCTGATCGGTTCAGGACAGTCGGCGGCACCTCGGACTTTCTCGAATTCCAGAGTTCGATTCCCAGCGATGTTCCGCTTGGAAGGTTGCTGCTGAAGATCTTCCGATCTCGCCAACTCCCATCAGGAAGCCGGGCACCCTCACAAGGGGTGCCCGGCTTTCTTTGTGCCCGTCGGATGGTCGGGCCCGTCACCGACCTCCTGGCCAGGAGCGAACCGCCCCAGGCGGCGCGACGGCCTGGGGCGCTCCGCTGGTCGCTGGGAGGCAAGTGACGGAGGCCTCACTCCCGACGGCCACGTGATCCCGCCTGCCGGATCTTGGTTCGAGCTTGCTGGCTCGGCGAGCGGAAGGCGTGCCTCCGGGGCCTCCAGCAGGGTCCTGGGAAAAAAGTTCCACCCTCGCGTTCGGTCTCGAGGGAACCCTGGCTCCGTTGGATGGCCCCAAGAGCCGCCCGCCCCCTGGGCTGGCCCCCGCCTTTCACGAGTCGGGTCGATGGGGCCGGAGAAGAGATTCGAAGCAGGAGAGAACGAAAGTTCGAGAGGGCCCGGCGCTGGAGAACGCCGGGCCCTCTTCCTGTTCCCAGTGACGGTTCCGCCACGCGGGAGCTTCTCACGATCGGGTCACACCTCCCCAGGGGCCAGGGATGACGATTCACCCGCCTTCGGAAGCGCCTCGACAAATTCTTGAAGTCGAGCGTTCGGTCCCCGGGGAGGTTCGGCTCGGACCTCTGCAGCCTGAGAGCTGTGCTGGGGATCCTGACTCTGACGAGTCAACGAGGGCCTGTCGTTTCGCCACGACGGGCCCTCATCCATTTCGCCCCATCCACGCTATGGCGCTCGGGGTCCGTCCCTATCGGGAGTACGGCGTCCGTCTCCTTCTGCCCGGTTGCGCATGACCCGCCCTCGGCAGCCAAACTGCCGGGGGCGGGTCATGCGCAACCGGGCAGGAGGTGACGGACGCCGTACTCCCGATAGGGACGGACCCCGTAGGTCTACGTGCCCAGCGGCATGCGACTGGTGCCATCCGGACCCTCGTCACCGGGGCGGAACTTGGCCGTCAGGACGTGATCGCGCCATGCTCCGCCCAGGAAGAGAAGTCGCTCGGCATACCCCTGCTTCTCGAACCCGAGCTTCTCCAGAACGCGGGCGCTCGCATCGTTCTCGGGCTGGTAGTCCGCGGACACGCGATGCAGTTGCAGAGGCCCGAAGGCGAACTCCACGAGGGCGCCCAGGGCCTCGGTCATCAGACCCTGATTCTGTTGCTCCCCATCCAGCGAGTAGCCCAGGTTGCAGCCCTGCAGCACACCGCGAACGATGTTCGACAGGTTGGCGACGCCCAGGATCTGCCCTTCGGGATGCTTGCGCGGCGCGAGGAACATCCTGAGGCCCCGATCCGAGCGGAACTCGTCCCGGTTGACCTCGAGTTGCCGGACCCAGAACGGCTCCGTGTAGAACGAGGCCGGGCGCGACGGTTCCCAGCGCTCCAGGTGCTTTCGATTGCGCTCGAAGTACCCGAGAACGCGCTCGGCATCCCGGGATTCCGGCATGAACAGGACCAGGCGCTCGGTCTCGAGTCGGGGCGATTCGGCGGGAGCCATGCCAAGGAAGGTACGCACAGGGCTCCTGGGTGGGAAGCGACCGATGTCTCGGGACCCCGGATCGACCGACCGGTTGAAGGCATCGGCCCCGATCGGCCGAAGGACAACCAGCAGCGTCCTCCCGGGAAGGCCCGTCGATCCAGGTCGTCCACGGGAGCCCCCTCCCGCTCCGTTTGGCACCATCCACCTCATGTCCCAGGTCCTCGTCACCGGCGGCGCCGGCTTCATCGGCTCGCATCTCGTCCACGCCCTCATCGAACGGGGGCGCGAAGTGCGCGTTCTCGACAACCTGGAGACGGGCCGACTCGAGAACTTGGCCGCCTTCGACGTGGGGCCGGTGGGTAGCGGCGCCGAGGTCGAGTTCCACCAGGGCTCGATCACGGATCCGAACGACCTGATCGCGGTCATTCAAGGTTGCGACGCCGTCCTGCATCACGCCGCTCAGGTCTCCGTGCCGCAGAGCCTGGCGAACCCGACCGGCAGCTTCGAAGTCAATGCGAGCGGCACGCTGAACGTGCTGGAGATCGCGCGAGCCGCCGGCGTCCGCAAGGTCAACCTCGCCGCCTCGTCCGCGGCCTACGGCAATCAACAGAGCCTGCCGTTGAAGGAGACGTTGCAGCCGCAGCCGTTGTCGCCCTATGCGGCCGGCAAGGTCGCCGCGGAACATCTGATGCGGGCGTATGGCCTTTGCTATGGCATCCAGACGGTCAGCCTGCGCTACTTCAACGTGTTCGGCCCGCGCCAGGCCGACGACTCGCCGTACACCGGCGTCATCGCGATCTATGCGCGCGCCTTGCTCGAAGGTCGTCGCCCGGTCATCTATGGCGATGGTCTGCAGAGTCGTGACTTCACCCACGTCGACAACGTCGTCGCGGCGAACATGGCCGCCCTCGAGAGCGACGTTCCGCCCGGCAGTCTGTTCAACGTCGGCAGCGGCGATCGCATCACCTTGCTCGACATGCTGGCCGAGATGGGCCGCATCCTGAACGTCGAGGTCGATCCGATCTTCGAGCCCGAGCGGGCGGGGGACGTGAAGCACAGCCAGGCCGACGCCAGCGCAGCGCACGAACTCCTGGGCTGGAGCCCCTGCAAGGACTGGCGCACGGGTCTGGCCGAAACGGTCGCGTGGTACCGCGAGACGATCGGCAGCTCGCTCGCGTAGGGTCGGTCCTGGGCCTGTTAGAATCGGGGCATGAGCCCCCTCGACCAGAACGCCCCGCGCGATCACGACACCGAGCGCGATCCGATCCTGCTTCGCGCCGAGTTCGACGAGCGTCTGCCGAAGTACTGGCTGTTGATGTCCAGCATCGGCATCGCCGCCACCTTCATCGGGATCCCCTTCCTTCTCGTCTGGTTGCTCGGTTTCGGACAATGGGTGCACCGTCGTCAGTACGAATCGCTCGAGGCGGAACTCACCGGTCGATCGCTCAATATCCGACGCGGATTCTTGTTCCGCACGCAGAAGAACGTGCCGCTCGACAAGATCACGGACCTCGCGGTGAACGAGGGACCGGTGCTGCGCTACCTCGGACTTTGTGCGCTCGGCGTCGAGACCGCCGGTGGCGGCGGCGGAACGTCGATGGGGCACGCGCAGCTTCCCGGTGTCGTCGACGCGACGAAGTTCCGCGATGCGGTTCTCGCGCAGCGTGACCAGGTGACTTCGAGCGGGTCGTCGGCGAGTTCGCAACCGGGATCCGGAGCGTCCACGTCGAACGAGTCGGCACTCGTCGAGATGCGCGATTCCTTGAAGCGGATCGAGGGCATGCTCGAGCGGCGCTTCTCGAACGACGCCTAGTCCCTGGGCCGAATCGGGCCGCGAGGGCCCCGTTCTGGCACGTGGACGTGCATTCCAGCGAGGGCTGGAGGCGCGCTCCCCTTGCTGATCGCGGGACTGTGTTATGACGGGATCGTCGACCTATCGTCGATATCGATCACCCTTTGGCGGAGAAGTCCCCATGATTCGCACGACCTGCATGCTCGCGTCGTTCAGCCTCGCTCTCATCGGAGTCGCTTCAGCACAAGGCAGCGACGACTGCGCGACGCCGATGGTGCTTCCCGGTGTGGGTGCCTATCCCTTCGATCTGACCGCGACGACGACCAGTCCGCAGTTCGGATCCAGCGCGCTCTGCACGGTTTCGAATCTGATGACGCGGGACGCGTTCTTCGTCTTCACCGCTCCGACGACGGGGAAGTACCAGTTCAAGACGTGCGGCGGGTCGTTGCTGAACACGGCCGTCGCCGCTTACTCGGGTAGTGATTGCAGCGCGACGTGTTTGGAGTTCGACGACAACGCGTGCGGTCAGAACGCACGCGTCAACTTCGACACGACGGCCGGCGGCACCTATCTGCTGCAGGTCGGATTGTTCTCCGCCGCATCTTCGCCGGGTACGGGAACCTGCGACCTCGCCGCATTGCCGCCGCCGCCGGTGAACAACACGTGTGCCACCGCCACGCCGATCGTGGGGCCCGGTTCGTACTTCTACAACCGGACGTACGCCACGAGCTCGGACTTCATAGCTCCGAACCAGGCCGGGTGCAGCACTCCATCGTTCCGGCAGACCTATCGCGATTGCTTCTTCCAATGGACGGCCACGGCGGACGGGGACTACACGATCTCGAACTGTGGGACCGGAAGCCTGTCGACCATCAACGTGCTCGAGGGCAACGGCTGCAACGCCGTTTGTTCGGTGACTTCGGTCGACGCCGGGTGCAGCCCGCAGGGTGACGTGCTGTCCTTGAACGGCGTGCTTGCCGGGACGCCCTATCTGATCCAGATCGGGGACCAATCGGCCCACTCGAACATCTCCGCGGTCGCCTCGTTGGTGATCACGAGCAATCCGTACCTGCAGGGGGACGACTGTTCAGATCCCAAGCCCATCGTGGGACTGGGCCCCTTCCCCTTCGACAGCACCTTCGCGCAGTCCGACTCGTTCTTCGGTGGCGATGCGATGTGTGCAGGGACCATGCCGGTCGGAACGCCGACGAAGGACCTGTTCTTCAAGTGGATCGCGCCATGGACCGGTGTCTATCGGCCGACCCACCCCGGGACTTGGACGAAGATCAACGTCTACCTCGGCGCCGACTGCAACGCGACGTGCCTGGCCAGCCAGACCCACCAGAACTCCACCACTCCCGGCCCTTCGTTCTCCGCCGTGGCGGGTCAGGCGTACCTGTTCCAGATGGGCAGCCGCGACGAGTTCGGCGCGGCGTACCAGAGCGACTTCGAGGTCGAGGTTCTCTCCCTCGCTCCGACCGCGGCCGGCGTGGAATTCACGTGTCGGCCCGCGTCCGAGCACGGGCAGGGTGGAGTGGCGACCCTGGAGACCTCGTCCTTGTCCGGCCCTGGCGGCAGCGGCCTGCGCCTGCGATGCACGGACGGCCCGAGCGGCGAGTTCGGCTTCTACCTGATGTCCGCGTCCGCCGCGGGCCACCTGCCGATCGAGAACGGCGTGCTCTGCCTCGATGCTCCGTTCGCTCGTTACAACGGCCAACTGGCTGGCGCGATGGGCATTCCGGCGTTGAACTCCCTCGGGCGTTTCGACGCCACGGGGGCCATGCAGCTCCTGGCCGGTCCCCAGGCCGGAGGGACCGACTTCGACGTTCCGGCGGACATCCCGGGTGGATTCCCCGGGCAACAGTTCCTCCCGGGTGACGTGCGTTACTTCCAGTGCTGGTACCGCGACCCGGTTCTCGGGGGCGGGGTTTCGAACCTCTCGGACGCAGCCCGCGTGACCTTTCCCTGATCGAGGGACGGCTGTCCGGGCTCGATCCGACCTCGGAAAGCCGTCGAAACCTGATTCTTGGGCCATTCCTGGCGGTCGAGCGTTGCCCGCCCGCGGGCCGGGAACGTAACCTCTTCCGCCTCGCATCCTGCTGCCGAGGGCCCGTTCGGGGTCTGGACCAGGGTCGGAACTCTCCCCAGCATTCCCATGGGCTACCAGGAAGATCTCGAACAACTGTTCGGACTGAACAGCGTCACGTACAAGGCCAACCTCTCGAAGGACGATCTCTTCGACGAGGCGATCGCGAACGACAAGGGTCGTGTGGTCGAGGGCGGTCCCGACGACGCGCAGAAGGCGCGACCGACGGCGCTCGGCAAGAAGGGTCCGCTGGTCTTCACCACCGACCCTTCGTGCACCGGCCGCCCGGTCCAGGACACGTTCGGCGTGGCGACGCCCGCTCTCGTGGACAAGATCTGGTGGAAGAACGACTTCCAGCAGTTCGACCCCGCGAAGTTCGGCCCGCTGCTCAAGCGCGTCGGCGAGCACTTGAACGCCAAGAAGGCGACCCTGTACGTCAAGGACGTCTACTGCGGCTCCGATCCCGAGTACGCCGTGCCCTACCGCTTCGTCGGCGAGTACGCGACGCACGCGATGTTCGTGGACAACATGTTCCCCAAGGGGATCGCGGGCGTGTCCGACGAGGACCAGAAGCGCTGGACGTTGCTCAACGTCCCCAGCTTCCACTCCGACCCCGAGCGCGATGGAACGCGTTCGAAGCGTGCGGTCATCATGGACTTCGAGAACCAGGTCTGTCTGGTGATCGGCCGCGCCGACTACTGCGGCGTGAACAAGAAGACCATGTTCACGGTCATGAACTACCTGCTGCCCGAGCTCGGCCACATGTCGATGCACTGCTCGGCGAACGTGGGCAAGCGGGGCGACGGTGCGATCCTGTTCGGGCTCAGCGGAACGGGCAAGACGACCCTGTCGGCCGACCCCGATCGCTTGCTGATCGGTGACGACGAGACGGCGTGGACCATGAACGGTCTGTCGAACCTCGAAGACGGTTGTTACGCCAAGCTGATCGACCTGAACAAGGACGCCGAGCCCGTCATCGCGGCCGCCCTTTCGATGCCCGGCACGCTCATCGAGAACGTGCCGAATCTGCCTGGAAAGGCCATGGAGGACACGGATCCCCAGGATCTGGACCTCGCGGACAACTCGATCACCGAGAACACGCGCTTCAGCTATCCGCTGACCTGCAACCCGGGTGTCGCGGAAGGCGCGATGGGCCCGCACCCCGAGACGATCGTGCTGTTGACGGCCGATGCGTTCGGTGTGTTGCCGCCGGTCAGCATCCTCGACACGAAAGAGGTCATGTACCACTTCGTGATGGGCTTCACGGCCAAGCTCGCCGGCACCGAGGTCGGCGTGACCGAGCCCAAAGCCGCGTTCTCGTCGTGCTTCGGTGCGCCGTTCATGGCGCAGAAGCCCAGCGTCTACGCCAAGAAGTTGGCCGAGAAGATGGCGGCCAACGAGACGCGTTGCATCCTGCTCAACACCGGTTGGGGCGGAGGTCCTTACGGCGTCGGGTCACGCATTTCGATCGGCGACACGCGCGCGTTGTTGAACGCGGCTCTCGCGGGCGACCTGCACGCCGCTGGCATGGAGTACGAGACGCATCCTGTCTTCAACCTGCGCATGCCGAAGAGTTGTCCGGGCGTCGAGGCTTCGATCCTCAACCCGCGCAACTCGTGGAACGACAAGGATGCCTACGACAAGGCGGCGATCCAGCTGCGCGAGCTCTTCCAGGCGACCTTCGACGAGAAGGGTTTCGCCGAGCTCGGGATCGAGCCGATCATGTAGCTCGCGCTCTCCAGATCGGAGATCGAATTCACATCGGGTCGGGTGCCTCTGCGGCGCCCGGCCCGAGTGCTTTTTGCCAGAAGGCCACGTCCCACCAGCGGCCGAGCTTCCAACCGACGTTGCGGAAGACGCCGGCGTCCTCGAATCCGAAGGCTCGGTGGAACCCGGCGCTGGCATCGTTGGGCAAAGTCGCGCCCGCGATGGCCAGGCGGAACCCCAAGTCGGCCAGCCGCACGAAGAGCTGGTCGTAGAGCCTGCGGCCGACCCCCGTTCCGTGGTGATCGGCGCGAACGTAGATCGCGGTCTCGACGGTCCAGTCGTAGGCGGCACGGGTCCGGAACGGCCCGCCGTAGCTGTAGCCGACGACCTCGGGCCCGTCCGGACCGTCGATTTCGGCGACGAGCCACACGTAGCGCTGCTGGATCGTGGCGACGCGGGAGGCCATCTCCTCGGGGCGCGGGACCTCGAGCTCGAACGAGATCGCGGATTCGAGGATCGACGGGGCATAGATCGCAGCCAGGGCGGCCCCATCCTTCGCTTCTGCATCACGCAACCGAATGTCCATGCGGCCTATACTAGCCGCCCGCGAAGCCGTTTTCCCTCGGCCGCGAGCCCCACTCATGAGCGACACCGCGTTGGATCACTACAAGCAGGGCATGTCCCTGTTCGGCCAGGACGACTACCCCGCTGCGATCGAGGCCTACCGGTTGGCCCTTGCTGAGCGCCCGGACTGGATCGAGGCGTTGAGCGCCTTGGCCGTCGCGTTGATGCGCAGCGGCGACGTGGAAGAGGCGATCGTCGTCGGCAAGCAGGTCGCCGAGCTCGACCCCGAGGATCCGTTCGCGCAGACCAGCCTCTCGATCTTCTACCAGCGCAAGTCCCAGGCCTTCGAGGAAGCCGGCGACAAGGAGAAGACCGCGGAGTGGATCGAGCTGGCCGAGAAGGCCGGGGCCAAGGCGCGCCTGCTCGGATGGAAGCAGGAGTTGAAGACCAACCCCAACGCGCCGCCGCCCGACAACATCGGCGACATGAACGTCATCCAGTGACCTCGCCGGATGGGGGCCGGGTTCGTTCGCCAGCGAACCGACCCTGATCCCATCCTTCCGAGTTGGAGACAGCGAGACGGCATCAACCGGGAGTACGGTGTCAGTCAGGGGGCGGGCTGGAACGAGGGCAGTTCCGGGCAGACGCGCAGGCGTGTGATCGCACCCGATCCACCGAGCTCCAGCACGATCGTGCGGACGCCGGTGACCGGGCCGGAGACGAGCTGGACGTTGCCGTCCGGTTGGTCCGGGATGATCATCGACTGAATCTCGACGCCGCCGGCGTCCAGGAAGCGGAACACGTCGACCTCGGTGCCGTCGACGTCGAGCACGCGTGCCGACAGGAACGTCACGTCGTGATCGAACGCGAACGTCAGCACGCCACCGCCCGCTTCGTCGTCGGGATCATCGACGATGCCGTCCATGGGGGCGACGTCGATGTCGTTCTCGGCGATGATCAGAACCATGTCGAGAGCCTCGTTGTTGCTCGGCACCATCGGGTTCGGGGTCAGCAGATCGAGGTCACCGCCGGTCGGGTTGCTCGTGTCGAACAGGATCGCCTTGTCCGGTCCCACGCCCAGGTTCACCGCCGAAACGGTCAAGCCAACGCTCTGGAACTGGTTCGTGATCTCCTGGCCAGCGACGTGGTCCAGCGGCGTCCCGAGCGGGGTCTCATCGAAGTTGATGCGACGCGGGCAGGGGATCATCTCGATCGGTCCGACGGCTCCCGAGCCCATGAAGAAGACCTCGAATCGGGTCACCTCGGTCTGGAAGAAGTTGATGGTCTGAACGCTGTTGTCACCGAGGCTCAGCAGTGGCATCACGACATCAGGTGTGACCGTGTTGCCGTTCCGATAGAAGCGCAATTCGCTGCCCGGGGCCTCGTCGAGATCGATGACGGTGATCGAGCACACGGCCGCGCCGTCGTCGAAGTCGAAGAAGAAGCTGCCGCCGGCCAACTCGTCGTCCGGCTCGTCGACCAACCCATCGACCGGGCCCGCATCGACGTCGTTCTCGGCCAGGATCAGGACGTGCCCCAGCGCTTCGGTGTTGCCGACCGAACCCAAGTTCGGCGTCAGCAGGTCCGGGTCGTCGCCGGTGGGATTGGCGGAGTCGAACAGGATGGCGGTGTTCGGATGCAGCGGGTTGCCGTTCGCCGCGGAGATGTGCATCCCGGCATCGGCCCACTGCTCGTCGACCGGGCGTCCGGCGACCATCGTGCTGTCGTCGCCGAGCGTGTAGTTGAAGTCCAGGACGTCACAGGAGGGTCCGGCGAGGCCGACCAGGAACTCGGCCTGGTGACTGAAGCCGACGCCGGTGGGCGTGCGGTGGATCGAGGTGAAGGCCACGGGCGCATCGAGGTCCTGGACCACGTTCAGGTCGAACATGCGCGACAAGGAACCGCGTCCATCGTCGTCGAGCGCTCCGATGCCGACGATGCGACCTTGACGCAGGACGTCGGTGCCGGTCAAGCCGGGCGCATGCGCGAGAACCGCGAAGTGCGCGCCCGCAGCGCCCTCGACCTGGGCGTGCAGTTCGCTGCCGATCGCCTCGGTCTCGGAGAACAACGTGAGTCGCGTCGGTGCGGAGGTCTGCGGCAACGCGTGGGCCGCCGAGACGAGAAGCGCGAGAGGGAGCAGGCCCGTGACAGGTTGGGTGAATCGATGCATCGGAACTTCGGGGTGAGGGAGTCGTCGCGGATCCGAGCCCACGCTCGGTCTCCGCATCGACCATCCTGGCCGTTCGCCGTAGTTTCCGCGTCCTGAATCCAGCGGTTTCACCCAGCCTTCGCAGGGTCGGACCCTGAACCGCATCCACGGTGCGTGAACGGTTCCGCTCATACGAACGACGAACGCCGCCGCCGACCTTGAGGTCGGCGGCGGCGTCCTTGCGCGCAGGGATGATCGCGTCGGTGAATCGACCGACGCGGTCTGGCACGATCAGTCTTCCGGCTCTTCGTCGATCCCGAGGATCTTGCGGCCTTCCGCGCTGATCAGGTGGGGACCCCACTCGGGCTCCCAGACGATCTCGATCTCGGTGGACTCGATGCCCTCGAGCGTGTTGCAACGGCGCTTCATGACCTCGGGGATCGTGCGCGCCTCGGGGCAGCTCTGACTCGTCAACGTCATCGTGATGTTGACGACGGATCCATTGATCTTGACGTCGTAGATCAGACCGAGGTCGACGATGTTGACCGGGATCTCGGGGTCGTGGACCTGCCGCAGTTCGGCGTAGGCGTCTTCGGGTGTGGGCATGACTGGCGCGGCTTGCGTGTGGGGAGGTGGCGCTGGAGCGGAGTCTCCCGGGCCGATTGGGGGACCACTCTAACCCCTTGGGCCAATTCTCTCACCCCCCGCAGGGCCACGGATTCTCGATAGGATGCGGGCGTGATCCAGTACGAAGGCACCCTCTACCGGCCTCCCTCCGAGGCGAACAGCTTGATCCTGCAGGCCACCCTTGGGTGTTCCTACAACGAGTGCACGTTCTGCGCGATGTACCGGGACAAGAAGTTCCGCGTGCGACCGCTCGAGGAACTGCGGGCCGAGATCCGTTGGGCGGCTGAGCAGATGGGGGACGTGCGCAAGGTCTTCCTGGCCGACGGGGACGCGCTGATCGCCAAGACGCGGTTTCTCGAGGACATCCTCGACGAGCTGAACGCGCACTTCCCGAACCTCCAGCGCGTGTCCTGCTACGCCTCGCCGCAAGCACTCCAGGTGCGTTCCGTCGAGGACATGGCGCTCCTCCGCGAGAAGGGTTTGGTGCTGTACTACCTGGGCATCGAGTCGGGGCACGACGACGTGCTGAAGCGTCTCGACAAGGGTGTGGACGCGGCCGAGATGATCCGCGTGGCGAACAAGGCCACCGCGGCCGGCGTGAAGCTGTCGACGATGATCTTGCTCGGCGCTGGCAACCGTGCGGGCTCGCTGGAGCACGCCCGCGAATCCGCGCGCGTCGTCAACGCGATCCAACCGCGCTTCCTGTCGACGTTGGTGATGACGCCGGTCGAGGACACGCCGCTCTGGGACGAGGCCGAACGCGGCGAGGTCGACGACCTGGATCCGCTCGAGCTGGCGCGCGAGCTCCGCGAGATGCTCGTCCACCTCGAGCTCACGGGCACCATCTTCCGCTCGAACCACGCCAGCAACTACCTGACGTTGAAGGGCACGCTGCCGAAGGATCGGGACGCGCTGGTCGAGGTCCTGGATCGCGTGCTCGCCAACCCAGGGCAAGCCCACTTCGTGCCGGATTGGCTACGCGGGCTGTGACGCGCGAGAGGTTGCCTCTGGCGACCGCTTGGGTGTGCTCACGGTGCATGCTCGTGAGCGATTCAGGCTAGTCGTCGTCCTCATCGACGTCGTCCTCGTCCCCGCCGACGTAGCCGTTGGCCTGCAGGAACTCCAACGCCGATTCGCCGCCGTCGAGGGTGACCGGGCAGGTCTCGACGCCCGTCTCGATCCAGGTCAGGATCATCTGCTCCAGGCGATCGCAACGCTCGACGCGTTGCTCGGACAGGTCGTGAAGGGCTCCCGGATCCTCGCTCAGGTCGAACAACTCGCGCGTCGGGCGGTCCTTGTCGGTCGAGAAGTAGAAGAGCTCGCTGTCGGTCAACACGCCGTGCAAAGGGACGCGCAGCAACGCCTCATGTTCATCGGTGGCCTCCCAGAGTCCGTGGGCCGTCGAGAAGAACAGGGGCTCCCGCGAGCGACGTTCCCGGACCTCGTCGTCGAGCAGGTCCGGACCTTGCAGGTTCGACGCGTTCTCGAGGTTCAGGCGCGCTAACAACGTCGGCGCGAGGAACCGATTTTCGACGCGTTCCATGCAGCGTACGCCGGCAGGCACGCCCGGCCCCGCCATGACGAACGGCACGCGCACCATCTCCTCGTGCACCGTGTTCGAGTGGTGGATGCGACCGTGTTCCAGGAACGCCTCGCCGTGATCGGACGTCACGATGATGATGGTGTCGTCCAGCTGCCCGAGCTCGTCGAGCAGGGCCGTCAATCGACCCAGTCCCGCATCGGCCTGGGCCACCGTCGCGTCGTACAGCGTCGAGTTGTACTGCGTGTCCGCCACCAACTGAGCGGGGTCGTGGCTCTCGCCCTTGATCTTCCGGATGAACGTCGTACGCCACCGAACCGGCGTGTAGCCCTGCGGTTTGGCCGAGGCGAACGCGGAGCGGAACGGCTCCTTCGGTTCGTACTCGTGCGGATCGCTCAACTGCACGTACAGGAAGAAGCGATGGTCCGTCTGCGCACGCAGCCACGGCTCGACTTCGTCGAAAACGGTGTCCGCGGGCACCCACGGCGATTCCCAGAACGTCTCGAAGCCCTGGTTGAAGCCCTTGTCCGCGCGCACGAGGGGATTCGCGGTGAAGCCGGCCGTGGTGTAGCCCTCCTCCTGCATGCGTTCCGGAAGCGTGTCCAGTCGCTGGGACAAGTAGCAGGCGGTGTAGTCGACCAGTCCGTGTTCCGGAGGCGACAGCGACGTCAGGATCGACGCCGTGGACGGCCAGGTCCAGGGCGTCGCGGCCCACGCCGAATCGAACACGACGCCGCGCTGGCCCAACGCATCCAGGTGCGGCGTCGTGGGCTTGTCGTAGCCGTACGTCGAGGTGCGATCCGCACGCAGCGTGTCGACCACGACGACCACGACGTTGGGCTTGTCCCGTTCGACCCGTTCCCGCGGGATCTCGACGTGCTGGACGATCTCGAGGTTGGCGAACGCGGCGGCGGGATCGCCCGTGCTGCCTTCCACCAACTGCGTCTCGATCACGATCGAGTCGTGACCTCGGAGCGCGAGCTCCTGGCGGCTCCACGCCCGATCCCGGTGACGCAACTGCTGGCCGTAGGGCATCTCGGACGTGTGCAGGACGTTCTCGCCGTCGAGGACGCGGAACCGGACCTTGCCCTTGCCCTCCCCCTCGTACGCGGACCCGTCGAAGCCCAACGCGAAGCGCATGTGCGCATCCGGCGGCAGCAGTCGGCAATCGAGCTTCACGCGCGCGGGCGGAATCATGCGCAACGCGGGACTCGGCGTGCTGTCGAACTGGGCGCGATTCGTCGGCGCCATCGTCCTGGGCTCGACCGGATGCGATGCGTGCTCGGCCAGGACCTCCCGCCGATCCGGTTCGGTCACGAACGTCGTGTGAATGCGATCCACCGGCATCAGGTCGACCGGTTCCGGATCACCACACGCGACCACGAACGTGGCGATACTAGCCAAGATGAAGGTGTGTTTCCGGAGCATGGACACGAGGATAGCAGGCGTCGAGCGCTTCGGAGCCTGGTGGGTGGGGATGGGGTTCGCCTTGAGATCTTGGGCAAGGAGGATCTTGGAAGTCATCCCATACGTCGATCAGGAGGCATGCTCCTGCAGGGGATCGAACCAGGAGTTCTGACGAGTGAACGTCGCGTGGTGCCCCACTCCACGTTGAACTCCTGGGATCCATCTGTCGTTCCAATCACTCCAGCCAACACCTGGCGTCGAAAGGCTCCCGACCAGAAGACTGCGACGTGTTGGTCGGCTTCCATGGATTCCGTTCCGGCGACCCCTGACTCGTCCTCCTCGTCCCTCACGAATGGCGTGGTTCGTGATCTGGTCGTGGGTCACCAGCTCACAACCGTCATTGTTGAGGCAGGCCTCGAACCCCGAGACCACTGACTGGACAGACACTCCGGTTTCTTGGAAACCGGGTAGGATTTCTAAGTAACTTCCCAGAGTTTCCTGGTAACTCACCGAGGTTTCTGGGAAACTAGCACGAATGGACATGAACATCAAAAGGGCTCTCCAAGCACTCGAGAGCGAGATCCCGCACCTGCAGTTCACGGAGAAGTCCAGTCACCTCGATGTTCGGTGGCGAACCATCAAGACGAGGATCCCATGGGCGGATGTCTCGAGCATCCCTTCGAGAGTCCGGAAAGAGCGTATCAACGCGGGAGAGCCATTCCTGGACACCCAGACCGGCACACTTCACGTGTCCACTGAGTCCGGATGCCTCCTCGTCGAAGCGAGACCTCGCCACCAAAGGCTGACGCCATTTCAATGCGCCCTTCTGGCCCGCCTTCTCGACTATCGAGCCGAGAACCTCACTGAAACACTGCAACTCCCGGACTTGGGCGCTCGAAACATCGACATCGCGAGGAGACTGAGCGACGCGCTGCAAGTCGATATCGGGAAGGTTGCGATCACCCGCTGTCTCAAGGCCTACGAAGAGGAGGGGATTCTCGACCGTGGTTCTGCAGGAACGCCCATCCACCAGGTCAACGCGGTCAAGACCCTTGTCAGGGACTTCACCCTGAGTTCGCTCGGGAAACAGCGCGCATACCGCGAGCACCGAGGTTGGCGTAAGACCCTTCAATCAAGAATGGGACCCAAAGTGATGGCCGGGGTCTCCTGGGCCGTCGAGGTTCACATGCCGAACGGAGCCCATGTCAGTCCCCAGGACTTCTTGGTGGACGCCAGGGACATGAATGATGTTGAGTCGATCCTAGGGCCGGCGATCACACCCGGAGAGGAAGGCCAACATGTTCTGATCCGAACGATCAAGCGCGTGCCGCTACCCTTGCTGGCACTTCACAATGGGAACCCAGATCAATTCAGCTCACTGCACTGGTTGCTTGCAGCGGCAGATGGGGTTCGGTCCGATGATCCGCTGATCCGAAGCTCGAGCAAGGCAGCGCTCGCGAGGTGGGACGCTTGATCTTGGAGTTGGATTCGGAGTCGACATTCTTTCGAGAACTCCGCAGATTCTGCGCAGAGACCAAGCTCCGCGGGCTCTCGCCTCGAATCGTGGGTGGCGTGGCGATGAGTGCGTGGCGATTGACCCATGGAGGAGGCGTCCACCTGACCAAGGACTTCGACCTGGCGTTGACCGATCGAGACGTCGGCACACCCACGCTATGTCGAAGAACAGCGCAGTTGCTCTTCGAGGTTCGACGCGCTCTCGCATTCGAGCGGATCCCTGATTGGCAGGAGAAACGGAACGGGCGCACCTCATACCAGAAGCAGGTCCAGTCGGATCCCGATGCGCCGGCCCAATCGATAGGCCTGGACCTCCTTTGCACGCCCGTTTCCTACGGGAGGGGTTCGCGTCGCCTTCCGGTCTACCACCTCTTGGAGGACAAGGATCCCGACAAGGCGTTCTCAGCCAGCAGCACTCCGTTCCTTGAATGGGTCGATGAGTGGTGCGTCGTCGATGCCCGAATCGATGGCGCATCATTCCAGTTCGAGATTCCATCGCTTCGCGGGATGGGGATCCTGAAACTCAAGGCGGTTGCTGACAAGGTGGCTCGCCTTCAGGATGAGTCGGACGCCGATCGAATCACACATGAGGAGGAACGGTTCCAGCGCCATGCCAATGATCTGGTCTGGCTCACGACCAAGATGCGGTTGCTGGGGGAACTGTCGGACCTCCGAGTCAGCATTCTGGAGCACCCTGAGATCGGTCGTGCTGCACGGCGCCTCCTGACATCGTACGCAGGGCTCGAGTCCGGCCTGAGTGTGACGGTCGACGGAGTCGAGGCCGCCATACGCGAGTACCAGTAAGCAGGGCGGGATGAATCGGCCTCGTAGCCAGGAGTCTGGAGTTGACTCACGGGGACCTGGTCTGCAGTGGAATGCCGGAATGGGCCGGGCTGCTCCGAACCCGGGGCCCCGATCGTAGCTCTCGGATGGTGCTCCACATCGAACCGGAGAGACGCTCCGCACGTCTCCGACGCAATCCTTTCCATGTGTGAGGCGCTTCAGCGCTTGCACCCTGGCGAGTGGCTCGCCGCGGGGCAGAATAGGTGCCCGCCAACCCGGGCGGATTCTCCTTCACCAGCCTGCTCATGCTCAGCACCCTGCGAAACGGTCTCTTGATCGTCGGCGCCCTGGCGACGTTCGTCGCCTCCGGCCAAGCCCAATCGACACCCGAACGAACCCGCCCGCACGCTCTTCGGGGCGTGACCTGGGTGGGCGAGTCGACACCGCGCACGATCCTGATCCAGGACGGTCGGATCGAGCGCATCCAGCCGGCGGATCAGGCGATCCCCGAGTCCTACACGGTGCTCGAGGCCGAGGGGCTGGTCGCGACGGCCTCGTTCCTCGATGCCTACAGCCACTCGGGTTCGAAGACGGCCGAGCCGGTCGCCGAGCAGGATCGCCCCGTGGACGTCGGCGCGAACGTGCGCACGGACATGCGACCCGCGAATCGCAAGGGCGTGCAACCCAGCTTCCAGGCGGCCGAGGCCTCGGCTCTCGACGCCGACGCTTCGAAAGCCTGGAGCCAGTCCGGGTTCGGCGCACTGCTCAGCGCACCGCACGGAGAACTGCTGGCCGGAACGAGCGTGCTGCTCGCCACGCGCGATGCGGCGCGCCGCGATCAGACCGTGCGCGCGAACGTGTTCCACCACGGTGCTTTCCAAGCGACGGGACCCGGGTACCCGTCGACGTTGATGGCCTACATGGCGCAGTTGCGGCAGTTCTTCATGGATGCCCAGCACCAGGCCGAACTCGTGGCCCGTTGGGAGGCCGGTCGTCCGGGACCGCGTCCGCCGCACGATCCCGAGCTGGAGGCCGCGCTGTCCCTGATGGACGGCACGACGTTGCTCGTGTGCGAGGCCGACACGGCGCGCGACGTGCATCGCTGGATCGGGCTCGCCGACGAGTTCGGCCTGCGCATCGCCATCGCCGGGGGTCGCGACGCCTGGCGCGCGGCCGATCTGCTCGCCGAGCGCAAGATTCCGGTCGTCCTCACCCTCGACTGGGGAGACGAGGTCGACGATCCGCGTGAGAAGGACGAGGACGAAGAGGATGAGACCGAAGACGAGGAAGGGGCCGAAGCACCTCCCGAGGAAGCGGCGGAAGAGGTCCCGGAGGCCGACGACAGCGCCAAGTGGGACTATGAAGAGCCCTTCGGCGTGAAACTCGACAAACGACTGCGCTGGGAGGAACGTCGCGACAGCGCGCGCGTCCTGACCGAAGCTGGCGTCGACGTCTACTTCGGCAGCGGTGGCGACAAGGCCAGCGATCTGCTCGAGCGTGTGCGTACCTTGGTCGAAGCGGGCATGCCCAAGGACGCGGCCCTCCTGGCCTTGACGTCCCGCGCTGCGGACTGGATGGGCGTCCCGCGCCAATTCGGTTCCCTCGAGCCCGGAGCAGGTGCTCACTTGACGCTGTGGACGGGCGACCCGTTCGACGAGGACAGCCAGGTGCGGTACTCGATCACCGACGGTTTCGTGCAGGAGTTCGACGCCAAGACGGACGAGGCTCCGGCCCAAGGCGTCGATTTGGACGGGACCTGGCGCGTCAAGGATCCGGACAGCGAAGACAGCGACGAGATGCACCTGACCCTCGACATGGACGAGGACGGTGTCGTGACCGGGACCGTGAAGCTCATGGTCGATGGTGGGGGCGAGCAGGCCCAAGGTGAGGTCTCGGGTCGCGTACGCGGCTCCGACGTCGAGCTGAAGGTGAGCTTCAACCTGGAAGGCACCGACATCGGCGTCTCCCTGGAAGGCGAATGGAAGAAGGACGGCTTCACCGGAGAGGCGACCGTTCAGTTCGAGAATCAGCTGCAGGTTTCGCGCTTCGAAGCGAGCCGCATCCCGAAACAACAGTCCAACGGAGGTTCGAAATGAGCCCGCGTCCCACCATGCTTCCCATCCTTCTCGCGACTCTGGCCTCCGTCACGTTCGCCCAGGACCACCCGTTCGAAACGGACGCATCGCGCGCGCCTTCCTTCGATGTCGGCGCGACGTGTCTGATCCAGGGCGCGACCGTGCACACGGCCACCGGGCCGGCCGAGGTCCTGGACGTGCTCGTCGTCGACGGCAAGATCCGTTCGATCGGCGCAGGCCTGCCCGTTCCGGACGGCGCCAGCGTGCTCGACGGTTCGGGCAAGCACCTGGCTCCCGGCGTCGTCGATTGCCACAGCCACACCGCCATCGAGCGCGGGGTCAACGAGGGCACGCTCTCGATCACGGCCGAAGTGCGCATAATGGACTCGGTCGACGTCGACGATGTCGGCATCTACCGCGCACTGGCCGGCGGCGTCACGACGATTCGTCAGCTGCACGGTTCCGCGAACGCCATCGGTGGCCAGGACGCGGTCCTCAAACTGCGCTGGCACGCCGAGCAGGCTTCGGACCTGTACTTCGATGGTGCGCTGACGGGCATCAAGTTCGCCTTGGGCGAGAACCCCAAGCGCTCCGGTGGTCGTGGTGGCGGTCGTTATCCGGGCACCCGGATGGGCATCGAGTCGATCTACGCGCGCGCCTTCGAACGCGCCAAGGAGTACCGGCTCGAGTTCGAGACGTACGAGGCCGCCAAGGTCGCGGGCGAGGATCCTTCGCCGCCGCGTCGCGACCTCCGCCTCGACACGTTGGTCGGCATCCTCGAAGGCAAGGTGCATGTGCACAGCCACTGCTATCGCACCGACGGCATCCTGATGCTCGTGCGCATGAGCCAGCGCTTCGGCTTCCAGATCGCGACGCTCCAGCACGTTCTCGAGGGCTACAAGGTCGCGCACGAACTGGCCGAGGCCCAGGTCCCCGCGTCCGCGTTCGCCGACTGGTGGGGCTACAAGATGGAGGCCTACGACGCGATCCCGCAGGCGCCGTCCTTGATGCATGACGCCGGCGTGCTGACGTCGATCAACTCGGACTCGGACGAGATGATGCGTCGTCTCTACGAAGAAGCCGCGAAGAGCGTGCGCTACGCCGGCATGGACCGCGTCGCCGCGCTGCAGCTCGTCACGTTGCATCCCGCCATGCAACTGGGCATCGGCGAGCGTGTCGGCTCGATCGAATCCGGTAAGGACGCCGACCTCGTGCTGCTGAACGGCGACCCCCTGTCCGCATTCAGCCGCGTCGAATGGACGATGGTCGACGGTGTGATCGAGTTCACGCGCGTCGATGCGTTCGACCTGGACGTGAACCCGCCCGAGAGCGAGCCCTTCGTCTTTCCCGACGATCCGCGTCTGTCGGGGGGGCTGCAAGCCGTACTCCCCGCGGGCACCCGGAACATCGCGTTGGTGGGCGGCACAGTGCACCGTGTCGACGACGAGCCCATCGAGGGCGGTACCGTCCTGATGTACGGCAATCTGATCCGCAACGTCGGCAAGGACATCGAGCTCCCCGAGAACACCGATGTGATCGACGTCACGGGCAAGCACGTCTGGCCCGGCATGATCTCGTTGAACAGCCGCCTGGGTCTGCACGAGATCGGCGCCGTGGCTGAGACGGACGACACACGCGAGCGTGGCGGCAACCAGCCCGACCTGCGCGTGACCGCGGCG
>TARA_R110002096_G_scaffold39997_8_pt1 | contig 55659 bp, 49 predicted proteins | sample TARA_R110002096 | Tara Oceans TARA_R110002096 (sample SAMEA4397295) | marine metagenome | biome: Polar Biome; feature: [DCM] deep chlorophyll maximum layer (ENVO:01000326); material: water (ENVO:00002006), including particulate matter (ENVO:01000060) such as... | depth 35 m
AAGCCATTATCTAAGTCATTCGAACATAAAGATTTAAAAAAAAATAAATCAGACACGATTTTACCAAAACCTTTAAAAGAACACACAGGGTATAAGTACGTATTAGGCATTTATGGTGGTTATAATTATTTTGATAAAAAAGATATAAAAGTCGCTTACCAAGAATTTGTTCCTAATATGAATGATTTTATCAATGTATCAAAAAAACTAAGAGGTTTTTCACCTACAGTAATAGCTGGATTACAACAACCTGTAAATAACTTATCAATATTTAATAAAATTTTTTTAGGAGTTAAAGCTTTTTATTTTGATAGTGAAATAAAAGGACAAATGACAGCTATTTGTCCTGATGGTAAAACAAAAGCACAAATAGCAGCTATTTGTATTGATGGTTATGTTTGCGCTGAAAGTTCTGCAAAAGTACCAGTTAAAAGTTTAAGTGTTTTGCTTAACTCTAGATTATATTTTAATTTTGATGTTGATGGTTTAACTGCTTTTATCGAAGGAGGTTTAGGTCTTAATTATTATAAAACTAAACTTACAATTACAGGTGGTGAGTCTCAATTTGATACAGATATAAAAACAAATAAAGGTTATAAGAATTTATATAATATTGGAGCAGGATTTTCCCAAAGCTTGTCTGATGATTGGTATATTGATTTAGTTTATAATTATTATCATAGTTTAAATTTGAAATCTAAAACAGAAGCTATATCAGGGGTTAATTTAGCAAGCCCTATTAAAATTAAATTTGATAATCATAATGTTAGCTTAGGAATTCAAAAGACTTTTTTATAATAGATTGTGATGGTAAATAAAAGAATGTACGTGCTAAAAATAGACTATAAAATATTCTTTGCATATTAATAGTATATTTGTTAGAATTCATCTTGATTTAGTTTTAAGCGCCTGTAGCTCAGCTGGATAGAGTACCTGGCTACGAACCAGGTGGTCGGGGGTTCGAATCCCTCCGGGCGCACCAGAAATTCACCGTATTTCAATCAGCAATAATATCAATTATAAAATCTTAATTTTATTAAGGGGGAGAATGGTTCAATGGTATCTAAATTTTTAATATTTAGGTTATTTACATTAATAACAGGCTTTGCGTTTTTATCTGGAGCAAATTCAAATATAAAATTATCTTTAGAAAATAAATTTGATAAAAACATTCAATTTAATAATAGTAAAAGTACTTTAGATAATATCAGTAATGATAAAGATTACATTATTGAAAATATAAAAGATTGCAGTAAAAATGTAGTCACTAAGGTTTGTGAATTTTTAGATAAGGCCCATGGGATTTCTCCTAAAGTTTTAAGTTATGCTATACATGCACATGATATTGCAAAAGAACGCAATGAAGTTTCAAGCGACAAGATTACTATTATTGATTACAGCAAACCATCTACAGAAAATAGATTATGGGTTTTAAATCTTAAAAGCAAAGAAGTAGAAATAATAACAAAAGTAGCTCATGGTTCAGGTTCTGGTGGGAAAGTTAAAGCGAGTAAATTTTCTAATATAAGTAATAGTCACGCTTCAAGTATAGGGGTTGCTAAGACAAAAGATGTTTATTTTGGTAAACATGGTAAATCGTTAAGATTAGAAGGTTTAGAAACAGGTTTAAATGATCGTATGTTAGCTCGATCAGTTGTTATTCATGGCGCTAAGTATGTACAAAAGAATGGCCATGTTGGTCGTAGCTGGGGATGTCCAGCCGTTAGTAATGATATGGTTGAACCATTAGTTGAAGAAATTAAAGAAGGCAGTTTGGTTTTTTTGTATTACCCTGATAAAAATTGGTTAAATAGCTCAGAGTATTTATAATTAAAAGTTAGTATGAATATAGATAATAATATCAAAAATAATAAAGAATTAGATTTCAAAAGTAAGCTTATAAAAAAACATAAGCATACGAATGCACGATCACTAGAAGTTACCACACCTCATGGTAAATTTATAACACCAAAGTTTATGCCAGTTGCAACCAGAGCATTTGTGAATAATATGTATCCTGAGGATTTAAGAAAATCAGGAAGTACTATTATTTTAGGAGGCAACACCTATCATATGCTAGTTAATCCTGGCCTTGATATTATAAAAGCTGCTAAAGGGATGCATAAATTTATGAATTGGCATGCTCCAATGTTAACTGATAGTGGTGGCTTTCAAGTTTTTTCTTTGTCTAAAAATAGTAAAATTTGTAAGATTACAGAAAATGGTGCTATTTTTAAACATCCCATTAATGGTAAAAAGATAGAATTAAATTCTGAAACTTCGATTAAGGCTCAAAAAGTTATTGGGGCTGATATTATTATGACATTTGATGAATGTGCTCCAGATAACTCAACATATGACTATGCTAAACATAGTTTAAAGCGCACACAAAGATGGTATTTAAGAAGTTTAGATGAGCATTATAAAAATACTAATTCTGAATATGGCTTAAAACAGGCTTTATTTGCAATTGTGCAAGGAGCCAGTTTTCAAGATTTAAGAGAAGAAAGTTTAGATTTTATTTTGCAGCATAATCCAGATGGAATTGCTATTGGTGGTGAATCAATTGGTTTTGATATGGATAAGACTTGTGAAATTATTAATTGGTTGCGTCCACAACTAGAAAGCTCTGATAATGTAATTAATAAATTAAGATACACGATGGGAGTTGGTCTTGATCCACAAAATTTATTAGATGTTGTAAGAGAAGGTATTGATGTTTTTGATTGTGTTGCTCCAACAAGAAATGCAAGACATGGAGCTTTATATTGTGGGAAAATAGTTGAAGATAAGGGAAATCATTGGTTAAAATTTATTTCTGAAGATGGTTCTGATAATAAGGCTAGGATTTTAATTAAGAAAACTATATACGCAAAAGATGAGAGTCCTATAATGGCTGATTGTAGTTGTTATACTTGTAAGAACTACACAAGAGCATATATGCACTTTTTGTTTAAATCAGACGCAGCTTTATATTATAATTTAGCATGTATTCATAATGTTCACGTGATGCATGATACAATGTATAAAGCTTTAGAAAAAATAACAAATGATACCTAATAAAAATATCAAAATAGATGAATTAATTTATCCAAATAGTTGGCAAGAAGTTTTAAAAGAAGAGCTTTCTTGTGATTACATGCTAAAACTATTCCGTTTTTTGGAACAAGAACGACAAATTTTTAATGTTTTTCCTGCAATACCAGATGTTTTTAATGCTTTTAATAAAACAGCTTTTAAAGATATTAAAGTTGTAATTTTAGGACAAGATCCGTATCATGGTTTAAATCAAGCTCATGGTTTAAGCTTTTCTGTGCCAACAAGCATAAAAACTCCGCCATCTTTAGTAAATATATATAAAGAATTACAAAGTGATATAGAAGGTTTTAAGGCTCCAATTCATGGTAATTTAATCAAATGGGCTGAGCAAGGAGTATTTTTATTAAATACAGTTTTAACGGTAAGGGCTCATCAGGCTTTTTCGCATCGAAATAAAGGTTGGGAGTTATTTACAGACTCTGTTATACAAAAAATAAGCCAATATAGAGAAAATATAGTTTTTGTTCTTTGGGGTACTCCTGCAAAATCTAAAGCAAAATTAATTGATTCAAATAAGCATTTGATTTTGACATCGACTCACCCATCACCACTCTCTGCTTATAGAGGTTTTTTGGGATGTAAGCATTTTTCTCAAATAAATACTTATTTGGCAAACAAAGGATGTAAAATTATCGATTGGCATCTTTAAAAGCTGCGGTAGTTTTATGATTCATAGTATATAATTAATATAATATATAATTTTATTGTATATTATTCATCATAGATTTTAGATAAGGTAAATAATTAAATATAAAAATGACAGATTTTAAAAACACAGATTTAAAAAAGACAACAAGCCCTAGTAAAGTAAAAAAAGATAAAAAAATTAAAGATGCTCCTAAAAAGCATAAATCAAAAAACTTTAAATCAAAAAACTTTAAATCAAAAAGTACTAATTATAAAAGTGATCCTTTTGCATCAAGAGAAAGCAAAAAATATGATGATCCTATTCCTAGTCGAGAGTACATAATGAAAGTTTTAGGTGACTCTAGCGCACCAGTAAAATTTAAGTCTTTGATCGAGAAATTAGGCATTACAAAAGAAGATCATATAACCTCTTTGAAATATCGTTTAGGGGCAATGGAGCGAGATGGACAAGTATTACGCAATAGAAAAAAATCTTATTGTTTAGTTGATAAAATTCAATTGTTTCCAGGTAAGGTTGTTGTCAAAAATAATGGATTCGGCTTTGTTGATTTAGATATTAATAATCAAAAATTATTACTTTCGTATAAAGATTTAAGAACTGTATTTCATGGTGATAAAGTTCTAGTAACAAGAGTAGATGATAGAGCTTTAGGTAAAAAACGTGGTGAACTTGTTGAAATCACAGAAAGAAGCATTGAAAAATTAACTGGTGTTTTGCATGACCAGGGTGATTTTTTTACTTTAGATCCTGATAACAAAGAAGTGATTCAAAAAATTATTATTAGTAAATCTAATTCTGGTAAAGCCAAAGATAAGCAATTAGTAGAAATAAATATTTTAGAATATCCAACAAAATATTGCCCAACGATTGCTAAAGTTACCAAAATTATAGGTAAACATGGAATTGAGAAAGGCTCTTTAAATGAAATAAGATTAGCGCTTAAAAAATATGAAATACCACATGAATGGCCTGAAGAATTACAACCAGAGTTAGATAAAATTCCGGAAAAAGTAACTCCTGCTGCTAAAAAAGATAGATTAGATTTAAGAGAGTTACCTTTAGTTACTATTGATGGTATAGATGCTAAAGATTTTGATGATGCAGTATATTGCCAAAGAAAAAAGAATAAATCTGGCTGGAAACTTTGGGTTGCTATTGCAGATGTTAGCTTTTATGTTCGTCCTGGAATGACTTTAGATGAGCAAGCTTATGAAAGAGGAACATCAGTATACTTTCCAAATAAAGTAATACCAATGCTCCCTGAAAAGCTATCAAATGGTTTATGCTCATTAGTTCCTGATCAAGAAAGATTATGTTTTGCTTGTGAAATGGATATTTCTAATGATGGGGAGGTGCAAAAATATAAGTTTGTTCCTGCTGTTATGAAATCATGGGCAAGACTTACTTATACGCAAGTTAAGGAATATTTAGAAGATAATTCTCAAGAGTTAGTAGATAAATATCAAAAAGAAACTAAAGGTAAAGCAAAAGATAAATCTATAGTTTTGGATAACTTAAATGATCTTTACAACTTGCATAAAATATTAATTAAAAATAGAAATATAAGAGGCGCATTAGACTTCTTTTTACCAGAGCCTTTGATTGAATTTACAGAAGATAATAAAATAAAGGCTATAAATGTAGCACAAAGAACTGTTGCACATTCTATAATAGAAGAATGCATGTTATTAACTAATATTTCAGCTGCACAATTTGCGAAAAAGCATAAATTGCCAGTTTTATATAGAAATCATGAGACTCCTAGTCAAGATAAATATGATAATTTAAGAGATTATTTAAAGCCATTTGGTTTAGTATTAGGTGGAGGAAAAAGCCCAGAACCTAAACATTTTAATGCTTTACTCACGAAAATTCATAGCCGTAAAGATGGGGCCATATTGCAATTAGTTGTTTTAAGAACAATGAATCAAGCTGTATATGAAGAGGAAAATAAAGGTCATTTTGGATTAGCCTATGAAGAATATACTCATTTTACGTCACCAATTAGAAGGTATCCTGATTTATTACTGCATAGATTTATACATCATTTATATATAAAAGATAAAAGATTTGCTAAGTTATCAGCAAATATTAAAATTTCTAAAAAAGATGTTAACTTATATTATAATCCAACAGATAAATTAATATCAGAACAAGGAGTTCATTGTACCAGAACGGAAAAACGTGCAGACGAAGCAACAAGATCAGTTGTTGGTTGGTTAAAATGTGAATATATGGAAAATAAAGTTGGTACAATTTATGATGCCACAATTACATCAGTAACAAGTTTTGGTTTTTTTGTGCAGCTAAGAAATGTGTATATAGAAGGTTTAGTACACATTAGTACATTATTTAGTGATTATTACGAGTATGATGAAAAAAATTTAAGACTTATTGGTAGTGCAACTGGAATTGTACATAAAATAGGTGATTCCGTAAAAGTAAAATTAACAAGAGTTGATGTTATAAATCGTCTTATTGATTTTAATTTGGTTACTTAGTTATAGTTTAAATAAATTTTTATAGAACTATATAAAATATATAGGGTAATAGTTAACCGTCAGTTCAACAAATTGTTCATAATTCATTAATGTTATAACATTTTGTTGTTCTGTTGATAAAATGATTCCTCGAGAATCTAAATCATTTTTTAATATATTTATATTAATATTATTCTCATTAAAATTAGAATTTAATATATTATAAATGCCATCATCAATTAATAATATTTCTTTATAATTTTCAAGATTAGGATTAGTATCAAGTTTGTTTTTAATTATTAGTAGCATATTTGTATAATATTGTATTAAAGTAAATTAATATTGAATCACATGTTCAAAACTATCTATAAAATCAGATAAATTATTATTACCTATTATTTGAATCAAATTTTTATTAATAATTAGATTATCTAAAGTCAGGTTATATTTTTCTAGATGATTTTTAACAATATAAATTGGGTCTAGTTCATATAGTTCAGCAGCTTTAATAAAATCAATAAAACTATCTCTATTAATTATTTTGCTATTTTGATTCTGAGTTAAATTTAAAATGCCTTGATCTTGAAGTAATATTTTTATAGGCATATCAAATGCAGCTGCTGCCATAGCAAAATCAAAGCCATCTTGTGCTTGAGTATTACTATATGGAGTCTTTGTAATTATTACTAGAACTTGATTATTCAAAATTTAATAACTCTTTGTGATTCTTGCATGGCAATTATTAATTCACCAAGACCAGCAATTTTTATATCAGATTTATGATTATCAATATTAATGCCGCGCTTTATATTAGCACTGCTGCATGTTAATAATTTAATATTATTACTAGTCATGAGTTTTAGCCAATCATGCCAAAAATTGTCTTCTTTATTATTAGATTTTAAAGAATGATAAACACCATCACTCAAGAAAAAGATGGTAGAAATCTGATAGTTCAACTTAATGATACTTTCAGCAAATTTAAGTGCTGTATAAGATAAACTAGAATTTGGATTGCAAGATATAATAAGACAAAATTTCATTAAAGCCTCTTTTTTAATATATTAAAAAAGAGGCTAAATTTTCTACTCATCTCTATTAAAAGCCATTAATATCTGTAATAAGCTTATGAATAAATTATAAATAGAAACATATAAAGTTAATGTAGCTCTAATATAATTAGTTTCACCACCATGAATAATTTCACTAGTTTGATATAAAATCAAGCCAGATGATATTAACATAAATAGCGCACTAATAGCTAAATGAAGAGCAGGTAACTGAAAGAATAAACTAGCTAAGATTGCTATAAGGCCAACTATTGATGCAGCAAATAACATTCCTGAAAGAAAGCTCATATCTTTTCTTGTAGTTAATACATAGCCTGATAAAGCGAAGAAAATTAACCCAGTACCACCTAAAGCCGTCATTATAAGCTCAGGCCCATTAGCAAAATTAGAAATTACAGTATTAAGCAAGGGTCCTAAAGTAAAGCCCATAAAGCCAGTAAATAAAAATACAGCTACTAATCCAAATGCGCTGTTAGCAGTTGAATAAATTAAGAATTGTAATCCCATTGCAATTATTAAAAATAAGAACGGGTTAATAAATCCAACTCCACTTGCCATAGCAAACCATGCAGTCACTGCACTAAACATTAAAGTTAAAGCCAGTAGCATGTATGTATTTTTTAAGACTGTATTTGAAGCAATCAACGAACTAGCGCTAGATCGAGACATCATTTGTACAGGATCTTCATTCCTATTATTAAACATAAATTAAGCCCCTAATTTATAAAGTTTTATTTTAATATAACTAGATAATTCTAGTATGAATTCATTTAGAAAACAATACATTATTATTGTATCATGATTTAACTAGCTAATACTATTGTTATAGTCTTGTTTTATATATTTAATCTATACCTAAGTATTTGACAAAAAAACTAATAAAAAGTTGTATATTCTTATTAGTTTTGTTAATATTCTTTTGTCTTAAGTTTTATTAAGACTTACTACGGAGAGGTGGCTGAGCGGTCGAAAGCGGCGGTCTTGAAAACCGTTGAAGGGCAACCTTCCCAGGGTTCGAATCCCTGCCTCTCCGCCAAAACATTATTAATGTAGCCCTTCTAGATTCTCGTAAAAATTATCTGAGCTTTTAAAATATTCTTCTTTTATTACTTTAAGCTGAGATTTCAGAAATTCTTGAGTAGTTTTAGCTCCAATTACAGATATTAATGCCGCAATAGCTGCATTTGTTATGTCATATGTTGCAAGCTCTAAATCTTCTCTGGTTTTCGGATTGCATTGATGAATATGATTTTCAATTGCAAAAACAGCTTTCATAAACATGTCCTTTTTTGTATAGTTGTTAAAAATTAATTATATAGACTATGGAATAAATTAAATTTGTGATTTTTCACAGTATTAAAATGTCAAAAAATCATATAAAATGATCAGTTAATATGTGTATTAAAAATAACAATAATAATAAAATGCATAATATCGATTGGAAAAAACACTCTTCATTTTTGTATGCTGATCAAATACAAAAAATTATGGAGCCCTTAGATAATAAACTTAATATAAATTATTTTAGTTATATTAAGCAGTTTAATAATAAATCACGTATAGTTTTAACTAATTTCCCCAAGTGGAATAAATTTTTTTGCGAGTCTCAATATTATTTAAGACCTAGTAGCTTTGTAAAATCTATAGATATTGATAATGATTATTCAAGCGGTTTTATTTTAGGATATAAAGATAAATTTTTAGCAGATATCGCAAAAAATAAATTTAATCTAGATAGAGGAATTTCTGTTATATATAAAAGGCCTGATTTTTGTGAGTTTTTTCATTTTGGCACTGTAGATAAACATGATTTGCCAGAGAGTTTTTACTTAGATAACTTGAGTTTTTTAAAAAAATTTATATTATATTTCAGAGAGCAGGCGTTTAAGTTATTTGAACATTCTGATTTGATAAAATTTACTGAATTTAAAAATCTAAAATATATTAATAATCAAAATAAAGAAAATAATCATTTAATAAAAATAAATAAGCTTTATTTTTATATAGGCAATAAATTAAAATATTTTACTAAAAGAGAAGTAGATTGTATTATTTATCTATTAAAAGGTCTTCCGGCTAAAACAGCTGCTGATAAATTAAATATATCTAAACGAACTTATGATGCTCATATTGAGAATATTAAATTTAAGTTAGTTTGTAACAAAAATTCTGAAATAATTTTTATTATTGCTACGTTAGGATTGTTAAGCGATATTCTACAATTTTAGTTTTTTTTTGAATTAAGCTAATCTTTAATATTTGGTTATTTTTATTAAAGATTGGCTTAATTTTTCATTTTTTTAGGAGTAATTACGATATGACAAATCAAACAGTTAATACTGTAAAATCGGTTGTTGGTACTACTTTAGGTATTGCTGCGCCGTTAATGTTTATGATAGCTACCGCACCTTTTTTTAAAGAACAAGTTAAAAGCGATGCTGTCTCAAAACAACAAGATCTTTTATTTCATGTACTAGCTACTTGTAGTGCAGGATTTCTCTTGTCATTTTTATATTCTCTAAAAAAAGAAGATAATTTTAAGGGAAAGAAGCAAAAGCCAAAAGTTAAAAAAGCTCGTGTATATCGTGGAGGATGCCATATATAATATCTTACGTGCTTATTTTAAGATGTCTTGAAATAATAATATTTATTGATGTTATATCCAGTTGACAATAAAGCCAAATTACGTAATATAGATTTATCTTAAGATATTAAATATTATTTGGGGTTATATGCAAAAATCAACAGTTATTACCAAAAGAGGCCTAGCTCAAATGTTGCAAGGCGGCGTTATTATGGACGTTGTGAATGAAAAAGAAGCAAAAATTGCAGAGCAAGCAGGAGCTGTTGCTGTTATGGCCTTGGAGCGAGTTCCATCTGATATAAGGGCTCAAGGTGGTGTTGCAAGAATGAGCAATATTGAATTGATTAAGAAAATTAAGGATACAGTTTCTATTCCTGTTATGGCTAAAGTGAGAATTGGTCATTTTGTTGAAGCTCAAATATTAGAGACTTTAGATATTGATTATATAGATGAAAGTGAAGTTTTAACCCCTGCAGATGATATTTACCATATAAACAAACATAACTTTAATTTACCCTTTGTATGTGGTTGCAGAAATTTAGGTGAGGCATTAAGACGTATTTCTGAGGGAGCCTCAATGCTTAGAACTAAAGGTGAAGCTGGTACTGGTGATATTGTTGAAGCAGTAAGGCACGCAAGGGCAGTTAATAGCGAAATAGCAAGGTTAAAATCAGCTGATAAAAATGAGTTATATAACATAGCTAAAGAATTACAAGCACCAATTGAATTAGTTCAAGAAATAGCTAGATTAGGAAAACTTCCTGTTGTAAATTTTGCAGCCGGCGGAATTGCTACTCCTGCCGATGCGGCGTTAATGATGCAATTAGGTGTTGATGGTGTTTTTGTTGGGAGTGGCATTTTTAAATCAAGTGATCCTTTAAAAATAGCAAAAGCTATCGTCGCTGCAACTGCAAATTATGATGATCCAAAAATTATTGCTGAAGTAAGCGCATCTTTTGGAGAGCCAATGCGTGGTATAGCAGTTAACACAATACATCATAGTGAATTAATGGCGCCAAGATAATATTATAATGAATAAAATAGGTGTTTTAGCATTACAAGGTTCTTTTAACGAGCATTATAATGCTTTATTAAAACTAAAATTACAAAACAATTTAGAAATAGAGCCTTTGCTAGTCAGGAGTATTAATGATTTAAACCAAGTTAATTTATTAATAATTCCTGGTGGTGAGAGTACTGTCATACGTAAATTATTAATAAAATCTGGATTGTTTGAATTAATTAAAAAGCGCATAAATAAAGATTTAGCTGTTTGGGGTACTTGTGCTGGAGCTATTTTATTAAGCAGTAATATTATAAGCTCAACTAAAGATCAGAGTTCTTTTAATGGGATAGACATAACTATTGAAAGAAATGCTTATGGAGCCGCACAAGATAGTTTTGAGAGTCAAATTTATATCCAGGAATTTGGAAAAGAAATCCCCGCCGTTTTTATTAGAGCACCTAAAATACGATCTGTTTCAGATAAAGTTGTCATAATGGCAAAGACTAATAATGAAAATATAGTAGCGGCTTATAAGGACAAATGCCTTGTTACGACGTTTCACCCAGAGTTAACTAATGATTTAAGTTTTCATGAGTATTTTGTTAAAAAATTCTCATGATATATATTTATATTAAAATAAATATCTTATCTAATTAAGGCATATCAAATGTACATAGAGTTATTTTTTAGTCTTTTTACTTTAACAGTGTTAGAAATAGTTTTAAGTATAGATAATCTGGTTTTTTTAAGTATAATCACTAGTCGGTTACCAATAAAACAGCAACCAGCTGCAAGGAAAGTAGGTCTAGTTGCAGCAATGATGATGAGATTGATATTGCTAGCATTAGCAAATTGGCTTATTACGTTAAAGACTCCGTTGTTTGTTTTATTTGATACGAGTTTTTCTGTTCAAAGTCTTATCTTTATGACTGGAGGGTTATTTCTTATTTGGAAATCAACCACAGAAATTCATGAAAACGTTATGGTAAACAGTGATCATAATAAAGTAAATATTAATAAAAGCCATCCATCTTTTGCATCGGTTATTTTACAGATAATGTTATTAGACTTAGTTTTTTCTTTAGATAGTATTTTTACTGCTGTTGGCATAACACATTACTATCCTATTATGGCAACTGCTATAATTATTAGCGTTGCAATGTTATTATTTGCTGCAGAGTTTGTCTCTGAGTTTGTGACTAATTATCCAAGTTTTAAAATGTTGGCAATAAGCTTTTTATTACTAATTGGAGCTGTATTATTTGCCGATGGTTTGGGTATGCATGTTCCAAAAGGATATATGTATTTTGCGATATGTTTTTCGCTTTTTGTTGAAGTTTTAAATTCATTAACTACTAGACGAAAAAAGTCTAGATAAATTGGAGTATATATGGAAAAAATTTGGCTTAAAAACTATCCTAAAGAAGTTCCAGCTGAAATTGACATAAATAAATTTGATTCATTGTATGAGTTAATAAAATCTAGTTGTAATAAATATTCAGATAAAAAAGCATACTGGAATTTTGGTGAAACATTAAGTTTTGCAGAAATATTTGATAAGTCTAAAGATCTTGCCGCTTATTTTCAAACAGTTATGGGGTTATCTAAAGGTGATAAAATAGCAATAATGATGCCTAATTGCTTGCAATATCCAGCTGTTTTATTTGCAGCTTTATCGGCAGGATTAGTAGTTGTTAATGTTAATCCATTATATACAGCAAGAGAGTTAAAGCTTCAATTAATTGACTCAGAAGCTAGCGCCATTGTTGTTTTAGAAAATTTTGCTAAAACTCTAGAAAGTGTTGCGCATGAGACTAATGTTAAGCATATTGTTGTAACAAAACTTGGAGATATGGTATCTGGTTTAAAAGGTACGCTTTTAAACTTTGCAGTAAAATATATAAAAAGAATGGTGCCTAGCTGGAAATTAAATCATGTTATTGATTTTAACAAGGCATTAAAAATAGGCAAGACTCTTACTTTTAAAGAAGTACCACTAAATCACGATGATCTAGCTTTTTTGCAGTATACAGGAGGAACAACTGGGGTCTCAAAAGGAGCTATGTTAACACATGGCAATATGGTGGCCAATATATTACAAGCTTATAGCTGGATTCAGTATGATTTACAAGAAGGAAAAGAGATAGTCATTACAGCATTACCTCTTTATCATATTTTTTCTCTTACTGCCAATTGCTTAACATTTTTGCTATTAGGCGGATATAATATTTTAATTACTAATCCAAAAGATATCCCTGGTTTTGTAAAGATTTTAAATAAATTTAAATTTACAGTGTTTACTGGTGTTAATACTTTATTTATGGCTTTAATGCAAAATGAAAAGTTTAAGAAATTAGACTTTTCTCACTTTAAATGTACTTTAGGCGGAGGCATGGCCGTTCAAAAAAGAGTTGCGGATGATTGGTATGCTATTACAAAAGTTCCTCTTTTAGAAGCATATGGTCTAACTGAAACTTCGCCTGCAGTTTGTATTAATCCTATGTACACTAAAGAATATAATGGCACCATAGGTTTGCCTATTAGTTCAACTGAAGTAGTTATTATGGATGAAGATCATAATATTTTAGCCCAAGGAGAAACCGGAGAGATAGCAGTTAGAGGTCCGCAGGTAATGAAAGGTTATTGGAATAACCAGAGCGAGACTGATAAAGCTTTAACTGAGGATGGATGGTTTTTGACAGGAGACATAGGAGTGATGGATCAAAAAGGATTCGTTAAAATAGTAGATCGTAAAAAAGATATGATTTTAGTCTCTGGTTTTAATGTTTATCCTAATGAAATAGAGGATATAGTTGTTAGTCATAAGCATGTGTTAGAAGCTGCTGTAATAGGGGTTCCAGATAATCGCTCTGGAGAAATTATTAAGTTATATGTAGTTAAAAAGAATCCTGATTTAACCAAAGAAGATTTGATTAAGCACTGCCGTGATAACTTAACAAGGTATAAAATTCCTAAGATTATTGAATTCAAAGATGATCTACCGAAAACTAATATTGGGAAAATTTTAAGAAGAGCATTAAAAGAAGAGCATGCTTTAAATAATAAAAATAATTAAAATTATTTTTATTACAAATTGTTAAATATACCTCTATGTAAATAGAGGTTATCTCACATCAGAGTTTATTTAATATTCTTGGATAATTTAAGCAAAGCTTTTTGTAGTTTAGAATGCTTTATGCTGTTTGCTAGTTTGTTTAGGGTATTTGATGATTGATCAGATAAGAAAAACTTAGTTTTTGACAAAGTTTGATTTTTATTAGTTTGATAAAGGTTTTGTGGATTATTTGGGTTAATTACTGTTTTTATGGTAACAAGTCCTATAAAATAAGAGTTTGTTCTTAAATTTTTAATTAAATCTGGAACTGTGTATTTTAATAAAGTTAATTTCTCATTATATGGCGTTGCAATTGTTAATACGCCGTTTTTATATCCTGTAACAAAAGTGTCCGTATCTAATGGATTATCTAAATACTTTTGAATAATTTTAGTGTAATATTTATTTAATAATGCCTGTTTGGTTAAATTTCCTAGAACTTGATCTGGGCGATTTAATATTTTATTGATAGGTTTCATAAAGAGTTTTTTTAAGATGTATTATAATTATAATATATTTAATAAACTAAATATATTAGATAAAAATTAAGAATAAAAGCAATTATTTATGCAATTGATCTTACTAAGAGATGGATTCTCTAAAAAACACGTTATTAATGTAACACAAAAAACAATGTTATTGTTGTTATTATTTATATTCGTTATAACATTCTGTCTTTATTTTGGTTTTAATCAGACTATTAAAAAGAATTCACAACTCAATACATCCGACACTAACTCTTTGTATTCTTTAGCTAATATAGTTAATTATGAAAAAATTTATTTAGATGAACTTATTGAAGAGTCAAACATAAAACTAGATTCTATGTCAGAAAAACTTGGTACTTTAACCGCCCATTTAGCAAGACTAGACACCTTAGGCCAGCATTTAGTTGATACAGCTAATTTAGATAAAGATGTTTTTAATTTTGGAAAACTAGATGATGAAGAAGGTGGTACTCTTCATTTAGTAGAAGATAAAAAAACTATAGATATCTTTAATACTATTGATAAAATTGAGTTATTACTTCAAGAAAAAGAAAAACAACTAGTTACACTTAAAAATTTTTTTGCAAATAATAAATTGAAAAAGCAAACTCAAATTTCGGCAAAACCTGTAGAAAATAGCCGAATTTCATCTTATTTCGGTTATAGAAAAGATCCGCTACATAGAAAATTAGCTCTTCATAAAGGAGTTGATTTTGCAGCAAAACCTGGCTCTAATGTTGCTGCTGTTGCATCAGGTATTGTTACTTATTCAGGAGTCTTTGGTAGTTATGGTAATTTTATTGAGATTGATCATGGCAATAATTATAAAACTCGTTATGCGCATAATAAAAGTTTACATGTAGCAAAAGGAGATAGCGTTACTAAAGGCCAAATTATTGCTGCATTAGGAAATACTGGTCGTTCAACAGGACCACATTTACATTTTGAAGTTTTAAAAGATGATAAACATATAAACCCTATTAAGTTTTTAGGATAATATCATATGGTTATATATAATATTATAATCATGATATAATCTTGATATTTAATAACAAAATTAGCAAAAATAACATTAATAATATAATTAAAGAGTTAAAATTATGGTTGGCGCAAGTTTTCTCAAAAAAATATTTGGTAGTAGAAATCAAAGGATAGTTAAGAAGTATCAAAAACAAGTAGTGAAAATTAATGCTTTTGAAAACTCTTTAAAATCACTTTCAGATGAAGAACTAAAGAACAAAACAGCAGAATTTAAAGCAAGGCTTGCAAAGAAAGAAACTTTAGATGATCTTTTACCTGAAGCTTTTGCTGTTGTGCGTGAGGCAAGTGTCAGAACATTAAAAATGCGCCATTTTGATGTGCAAATGATAGGTGGAATGGTATTAAATCATGGTAAAATTGCAGAAATGCATACAGGAGAAGGTAAGACATTAGTCGCAACTTTACCTGCTTATTTAAATGCTTTAACAGGTAACTCTGTCCATGTTATTACTGTAAATGATTATTTAGCTAAACGTGATTCTGAATGGATGACACCGGTATTTAATTTCTTAGGTTTAAGTGTTGATGTTGTTATAACCAACCAATCACCAGATGATAAAAAGAAAGCTTATAGTGCTGATATAGTTTATGGAACTAATAATGAATTTGGTTTTGATTATTTAAGGGATAACATGACTTTTTCATTAGAAGATAAAGCCCAAGGAAAATTATCTTTTGCAATTATTGATGAAGTTGATTCTATTTTAATTGATGAAGCTAGAACACCTTTAATTATCTCAGGTCCAGCTGAAGAAAGTTCAGAAATTTATGGTAAGATTAATAAAATTATACCTGGACTTAAAAAAGGTAAAGTTATTAAGGCTGATACCGGAAAATTAAAGCCTGAGATAATAGAAGTAAAAGGTTCTGGTGATTATATTGTTGATGAAAAAGAAAAGCAGGTTTATTTCACTGAAGAAGGTCATGAAAAAGTTGAAGCTCTTTTAGTCAAACATAATATATTACAAGAAGGAGAGAGCTTATATAGCGCTAGTAATATATCTTTAATGCATTATTTAAGTGCCGCATTAAAAGCCTATACTTTATTTCAAAAAGATGTTGATTACATAGTGCAGGATGACGAAATAGTCATAGTTGATGAGCATACTGGTAGAACAATGCCAGGCAGAAGATGGTCTGATGGCCTACATCAAGCTGTTGAAGCTAAAGAAGGCGTGAAAATTCAAAATGAGAATCAAACTCTTGCGACTATTACTTTTCAGAACTTTTTTAGATTGTATGACAAATTATCAGGAATGACAGGAACTGCTGATACAGAAGCTTATGAGTTTCAGCAAATTTATAATTTAGAAGTTGTAGTAATTCCAACTAATAGAAATATTCAACGAATAGATAATAACGATAAAGTCTTTATGACAGTCGCTGAAAAATATGAATCTATTTTAGAAGATTTAAAACAAAGACAAGCAAAAGGTCAGCCAGTTCTTGTTGGGACAGCATCAATTGAAGCATCAGAACACTTATCAAATCTTCTTAAAAAAAATAAAATTAAGCATAATGTTTTAAATGCTAAATTTCATCAAAAAGAAGCTCAAATAATTATAGATGCGGGTAGACCAGGAATTATTACTATTGCAACAAATATGGCTGGTCGTGGTACAGATATAGTTTTAGGAGGAAGTTTGAAAGCGGAGCTCGCTAAACTAGAAAATCCTACAAATGAGCAAATAGCAGAATTAGAAAAAGAGTGGAAAGAAAATAATACAAAAGTATTAAAAGCTGGTGGTTTGTACGTATTAGGTTCTGAAAGGCATGAATCACGTAGAATTGATAATCAGCTTCGTGGTCGTTCTGGACGTCAAGGTGATCCAGGTGAAGCTAGATTTTATTTATCATTTGAAGATAATTTACTGCGAATTTTTGCAACACCAAGACCTAAAATGATGCAATTATTAAAAAGCACTTGTGTTGTAGGTGAAGCTTTACCTGAAATGGGTATGCTCAATAGAATGATTGAGGGAGCGCAAAGAAAAGTAGAAGGTTTTAACTTTGAAATAAGAAAACATTTATTAGAATATGATGATGTTGCAAATGAACAACGCAAAGTTGTTTATGCACAGCGTAATTTTTTAATGGGCGAGACTAGTATTACAGAGCTTGTTAGTCAAATGTTAGCTTATTTAGTTGAAAAATTAGTAGATGCTCATATTCCTGAAGGTACTATGGAAGAACAATGGTCTTTAGATGATTTAGATAGAATTATTGAACAAGATTTAGCTATTAATGATTTTTCTGTTGTTAAATTATTAGATGAAGATCATCAATTATCTCGTGAAGATATCTCAAGTAAATTTTTGAATAAAGTTACAGAAATTTATAAAGCAAAAGAAGACAAAGTTGGTCTTGATATTATGAGACAATTTGAAAAAAATATGATGCTTCAAATTTTAGATACGGCATGGAAAGAACATTTAGTATCTATGACTCATTTAAGACAAGGTATTAATCTTAGAGCTCATGCACAAAAAGATCCAAAACAAGAATATAAGCGTGAATCTTTTAATCTATTTTCAGAAATGTTAGATGCAATGAAATATCAGTTTGTAACTAATTTATTGAAAGTTGAATTATTATCTGAAGAAGAGTTAAGAGCAATAAAAGATAAAAGAAAAGAGCAGGAGAACTGGCAGCAGCAGCATATAACTTATAAGCATGATGAGCCAGATGAGTTATTGCAAGGTGATCGTGAAAATGACAATGATTCTGCAAAAAATAAAGATAACGTTGTTCAATATCAAAGAAACCATCCTAAAATGGGTCGCAATGAACAATGTTTTTGTGGATCAGGAAAAAAATATAAGAATTGCCATGGTAGCCTTTCTGTATCTAATGAAGGTTAACAGGTTAAGATAGTTTTATTGCACTTGTTTTGGCGAGTGCAATATAATTTTATTATTTAAATCACAAATATCAATCAAACTATCATCTTGAAATTGATTTAATATATCTACAGCATCAATTTTAGATTTAAAGATAGAATCTGTTTCTCTTAAGTTATTTAATATGTCCATAAGCTTTATAAAGTCATTTGCTAATGAGCTATATAATTCTTTTAAGCCTTTGAAGTTATTTTGATTTGAAGTTTGAGATATTTCCATATAGGCATTACGACCAATTTTAATATAATAAGCTATATCAACTAATCGTTTTTCTGTAATTTCAGGAAATAATCCAGAAAAAATTAAACAAGTATCCCCAACATCTCGAAGCTTTTGGCGTCGAACTAATCCTTGTTTATTTTCAGTTAGTCCTTGCAAGTAGTCGATTGCCACAATTTTATCTGCTATTTCAATTTGAGCAGTAAATCGCATTAATAAAAAAATCAAATAACTTTCAATCTCTTCATGCAATTTGATATTTTTAGACAAGGTAACTTCTTGAATAAGATCATACCACTGTGCAGTACTAGTTGGTCCAACATGAATATTGCTTTTGTTTTCAGTCATGATAACTCCTTGAGCTTCAATTAACTTTAATAATTTTATTATTACTTTATATATAATAAGATTAATAATGCTAAGAATAAGTTCCATATATATTTAAGTTTATGAATTAACAAAACATAAAACAATAATCAAATGGCTATTTTGTATAGAGATATTCGAATTATTTTAATTGAGCTTTAAGCTTACAAGTGTAATCATTACTTACATTTCTGTATTCACTATATATATCAATAAACTTATTATGACCAAAATTTAACCAAACTTGAAAATCATTTGGATCATTGAAAATATGTTTAATGTTTCTTAGAGATTTATTAAATCCTAATGGTTTATTAAGTTTTTTAAATCTAACATCAGCAATATCAATTAAAGCTAAATTTTTAGAATTTGCTTCTAATAAAATATTACCTAAATGCAAAGATCTAAAAAACACACCTTTTTGGTGTAAAGTTACGAGTTCTTCTATAAATCTTAAAATTAAATCATGATTATCCTCAATATTAATACTATTGTTGTTAGTAATAATATTTCTTAAGTCTTGACCTGGAATAGACTTATATGTAATAAAATGAGGCTTTCTTGGGTGATTATGATTTTTGATATAAAATACTTTTTCAGGCTTGATAGTACTAATATTTAGTTTTTGTAGTTTTATAGAGTTAATAATAAATTTATCAGCATAAGATTTAAATTTTGTCGAGGTCATGCCACTTTTTTTATAAAATATTTTTATATAATGCTCTTGATTTAATAATAATTTTGGCCCGTGCTTATTTTTTTTAATCACTTGAGATTTTTCAATAATTTTTTGAAATTTATTATTAGTTATTGTATTTTTATAATAAATTTCAGGTGAGCCAATTGGTCTTGTTTTAAACCTCTTATGTACCCAAAAATATTGTTCAGGATGTAATTTAATGCTTTTTTCAAAAAAAGAATTTATAATTTTTGCATCCTGATAAAAGTCACCGGTTGGTATTTGCTCTAATGGCGGATTAAAAGCAATAATATATTTTTGTAGATTTTCATCAAAATAATAGTCAATTGGAAGAATAGGTGCTTTAGTTATTTTTGATATTTTAGATAGGCTGGTAATTGTTGCTGTATCTACATTAAAAAAAGGAGCAAAAATGCTATGATCACGGCCAAAGTCTTGATCAGCTGCATTCCAAAGCATAGAATTATCTTTAAGAGCTTTTATCATGTCTCTTACATTGGATTTAAAAAAAATTTTATTAAATATTTTCGTTCTTGATTTTTGCATTACATAATTAAATACAGGATTTTTTATGTGTCTAAATGTAGGAGTTATGTTAAATGGCTTTTGGCTTAAAAATCTACCGATTATTTCTAAGCAATAATTATGGGGAGCTAATACTAGAATTCCTTTTTTTTGATTTAAACATTGCTCAAAGTATTCTATATTTTTAAATTCAATTAAAGGCTCTATTTTTTTATCAGAGCTAAACCATGAAAATGCAGATTCAATAAAACCTATACCTAAATATTTAAAATTTTCTTTAACTAAATTTTGTTGTTGATTTTGATTTAACTCAGGAAAACATAATTTTATATTAGTTTTACAAGCTAATCGACGTTCTTTTAAAAGATAATAAGCTATTTTGCCTAAAGCTTGACCAATTTTTCTTTGAGGCTTCAAAGGAAGCATGCTTATTAATTTCAAAATAGCAATGCTAAGCCATGCTGGAAGATAAAGAGGGTTAAATAGCGAAGCTGTCTTATGATGATATAATTTTATTTTTTTCATGAGAATAATTAATTATTATTTATTGATATTTTAGGATATTATTTTATATATATTAACAGATACATTTAATATGGCTCAAGGTAAAATATGATTTTAGTTATTGGTGATGTAATGCTAGATAGATATTGGATGTCAGATATTACTGAAATATCTAATGATGCTCCAGTACCTTGTGTAAAAATAAGAGAAACTAAGGATTATCCTGGTGGAGCAGCTAATGTTGCAAATAATGTTGCAAGTTTGGGGCATGATGTATGCTTAATTGGACTTACGGCAGATGATAAGAATAAATCTATTTTGCAACAAAAATTATTTAAAAATAAAGTTAACTCAATATTTTTTGATAGTTTAAATGCCACAACGACTAAGTTAAGAATCATAGCTAAAGACAATCAATTGCTAAGAGTAGATTTTGAAGATGATGATTGTTCAAATAATTTAAAAACATTAGAAAAAAAGAGTCTAACAGTAGATAATTTAAAAAGTAATAAAGAAATTATAAAGCTTCTTGATGAGACAAAAGTTATAATTTTTTCTGATTACGCTAAAGGAGCTTTATCAAATATAGAAAAAATTATTCAATATATTAATAAAAGCTATAATAATATAAAAATACTGATAGATCCTAAAAGTCATGATTATAGAAAATATGATAACGTTTATTTACTAAAGCCTAATTTTTCAGAAGTGCAGCAAATGTTAGGTGAGTGCGAGAGTATAGATGATTTACATGAAAAATCAAAAGTTTTTTTAGCGCAAAATAATATTAAAAACTTATTGGTAACTTTAGGCAAAGATGGAATGGTTCTTTATAGGAAAGACCATAATCCTTATCATGTTGCTTCAAAAGCAAATGATGTATTTGATGTGACAGGTGCAGGTGATACTGTATTGGCAACAATAGCAAGTTCAATTTATCAAGAGCAATCGATAGAAGATGCAATTCATCTTGCGACAACGGCTGCATCAATTGCGGTAAGTACGCTTGGGACAGCTTGTATGGGAATTGATATTTTAAATAAATCGCCCTCACTTAAGAAAAATAATTTAAATAAATTAATATCATCAAATAAAAAAGAAATAATTCAACAAGCATTAGAAAAAGCAAATAAAAGCTTATATATTTACGATGATAAGATTGACTTAATAGACAGTTCTTTAATTAAGACTTTTAAAAATATCAAAAAAAATTACGAAGTACTATGGATTAAGTTTGATAAACAAAAAGAATTAACTGTGAATTATATTCATAATCTAGATGTTAAAATAGAAATATTGAAAAACTTAAAATCAGTTGATGGTATTTTGATAGAATGAATTATCTTCTAAAAATATTATATAATTTATTACTATTACCTTTAGCAAGTTTTAGACTTATATATAAAAGTTACTACGATAAATCTTATTTAAAATATGTCAAAGAAAGATATGGATTTTGTAATACAAAAGACATTAGCAAATATATCCATAATACTGATATTTTAATTCATGTTGTATCTTTAGGGGAATTTATAGCATCAGAAAAATTAATTTGTAGCTTACTTTCTAAATATCCTAAATATAATATAGTTGTAACTTGTACTACCCCAACGGCTAGAGCCAAAATTGATTCAAAGTTTAATTACAATCAAGTTTTTTGTTGTTATTTGCCATATGATAATTATTATATTATAAATAAATTTATAAAAAAATTATCACCGAAAATTACGATTTTTGTTGAAAAAGAAATTTGGCCTAACTTATATTCAGCTCTTAAAAAAGTTAACTCAAAAATAATTATTATTAATGCAACATTAAACATAAAATCTTTTAATAATTATAATAAAATACATAAATTAATTGCTAAAAGTATTAATCAAGTTGATTACATTTGCGCACAGAGCAGCGATGATTTGAATAATTTTGTAAAATTAGGTTATGACAAAGATAATATAGCTGTATATGGAAATATTAAATATGATTTAGATTACCCAACAGATTTAGATTATGAATCTAATATTTATAAAAAAAAATTAGCCTTAGATGATAGATTAGTAATCATTGCTGCTAGCACTCATGCAGATGAAGAAGATATTATTTTAAAAACTTTTATAAAGCTTAAACAAAAAAATAATAATTTATTATTAATTTTAGTACCAAGGCATCCACATAGATTCGATGAAATATATGAACTAAGTAAAAAATACAATCTGCATACAGGAAGGTATAGTAAGCTACAAGGAGCTACAGAGACTCTAGATGTTTTTTTATTAGACACTATAGGAAAGTTATTATATTTTTATAATTTGTCTGATATAGCCTTTGTCGGCGGAAGTTTAGTGCCTAATATAGGCTGCCATAATATTTTAGAACCAGCAATGTTTAAGCTACCTATAGTAATAGGTAATAATTATTTTAATTATAAAGATATTATCACAAGATTTAATAATAATTTTGGAATAAATATAGCTGAAAATAATATTGATTTAGATAATATATTCTTAAAATTATTAAATAATAAAGAGCTTAGATTACAACAAGGTAATACAGCTTTTAATGAATTCAAAAAAGGTCAGGGTGCTTTAGAGAAGACTTTAAAGAAATTAGAGTTTTTATTAAAAACTACTTGACGTTAAGCCTTAACTTGTTTAGAATTACACACATCTACAGCGGGGCTATAGTTCAGCTGGGAGAACGCTTGCGTGGCACGCAAGAGGTCGGCGGTTCGAGCCCGCCTAGCTCCACCAGATTTGCTCGAAACATTTAATGTCATATGGTCCCCATCGTCTAGAGGCCTAGGACACCGCCCTTTCACGGCGGCAACACGGGTTCGAATCCCGTTGGGGACGCCAATATAATTAATCATTTCTGTATCTGTCATTGTTATATTAAAATTAAGCTTTATAAAATATTTTAGTTAAATTTTATTTTAATAAATATTATTCTCAGTAACTATTATATCAAGGTTGATATCCCATGGTTCAAAAGGAATAAAATCTAATTTTTGAAATTCAAAAGCAAGTCCAATTAAAATAGGATTAGATGTATTGCTATTTTGTTTATGAATAAGCAAGCTTTTTAAAGTCTTATCATAATATCCTCCACCCATACCTAATCTTTTTCTAGAGCTAGTAAAAGCAACCATAGGTATAAAAATTATATCTAATTTCTCAATATTAATTTTATTTTTTAAAATAACTTCAGGTTCAAGTATTTTATATTTATTAGGAATAAGTTTAATATTTGGAGAGTATTTATAAAATTCAAAATAATTATTATTTTTGTTTATTATTGGTAGATAGCAATTTTTTTCTAGAGTTAAAATTTCTTTTATTATATTAGTAGTATCTAATTCTTCAGGAGTTGAATGATAAATAGCTATATTTTGAGAATTTTTAAATAAACTCCAAGTTTTTATAAAATCAAATATTTTAACTTCAGCAATTTTTTTATCTTGAAGATTTATATTTTTTTTTAAGTTTTTAATTTTAGAGCGGAGCTCTTTTTTTTTAGTTTGATTAGAAGATAATGATTTGTTGTCATCCATGACAGATATAATATCTATAAAATAAAAATTAGGGGTGCCACTGAATGTACCGTTGCAGTTGCGGATTTGAACCAGCTGGTTCAAGTGGGATCATCGGTTATACCGTAGGCTTCCTGCTACAAGGCAGGCTTGCACAAAAGCATAAGCTCTTAGAACCCTTTTATCGCAAATTATCGGCTCAAAACACTAATACTGCTATCGCATACTCAAGTGGCACCAAAACTGTTTGCTTTATTTAAATTTAAATAAGCTCTTAATTACATTCTATACCAAATCAAAGTAATTCTTCAAGTGATATATTTGGTTTTCTAAGTGGCGAAGATTTAGCTCGAATTAATTCATCAATATTTTTTTCTAACTCTCTGATTTTGTGATGAGATTTTTTTATCTCATTATCTTTTTGTTTATTTTGATTAATTAATTCATTAGTAAAGTTAAGAGTTGATATCATTGTTAAATGATCAAAGCTATCAAGACGTTGATTAGAATGAATATTTTTGATTTTTTTATTGATAAAGTCAGCCGTTCTTATAAGCTCATCTTGTTTATCAATAGGGCATTTAATTTTATATTCTTTATTAAAAATTTTTATTTTTATTACGGTTGTTTCAGTCATATTGTTTAATTAATATTTAAGTCAGGTTAATTTTTCTTTATTAATTTTATCTTATAGTTAATTTTTTTGAATTAAGAATTCAATATAACCTGGTTCTTGATTAATATTAATAATTATATGACTATTGATTCTGCACCAGGTTGGAATATCATGTAATGTTCCTGGATCGGTGCAGATAGCTTCTATGGTATCACCTATATTAATTTCATTAATTTTATTCTGCACTTTGATCACAGGCATTGGACAAAGGAAATTTTTTAGGTCTAAATAATGTTTCATGTATTTATATTTATATTTATATTTTATTTAAGATACCAAGATTCTAATACTTGTTCTGGTTCAAAAGGTGTAATCTGAATGATTTTTGATTTACTTGTTTCATTATCTAATTTAAAGTTAACTTTTATATCGATGAAACCATTTTCTGTAGCTTTTGCAAATCTACCTAAAATTTTACATGCTAGTTCTAAATCTTCATCTGATTCAATTTTGCCATCTATTAAAGCAAGAGGTCCAGTAGTATTTTCTAATTCAAGATTAATAAAACTTTTTTTGTAGCCAGATAGAAAGTTATTTTCTCCTTCTTCTCTTGCTATAATTAACTTAAAATTATTTTTAGGTCTTATATGTCTACCTATTTTAAGTAACATGATATCATCTAACTCATAATTTTTAGAGTTTCTATTTTTCCATAGATCAGATAATTTATTGCTATAAGCTTTATCTGTTAAGAAGCAACAGCCTCCAGCAGGTTGAGCATAATCTGAAATATTGTATTTTTCAGCTAATTCAAATTGAGGTTTTCTTGATCTACCAGTTAGGTTTAATAACTGCTCTCTATCAACCCAGCCTTCTATTTCTGGGAGTGTCGGCTCTAAATTTTGAGCACAAAGTGGTCTTAGCAATAAATTTGTAGCGCCTGATTGTTCAGCAACTATAGGCATGCAAGCTTTTCTTTGGGATTTTGGTCTTTGTCCAATTACTTCACCAGTAATAATGAAATCAAAATTATTGGCTTTAATCCATTCAAAAGCTTTTTTTAGCATAAATATCTTGCAATCTAAACAAGGATTAAGATGAGCTCCATAACCATGCTTGGGATTAATTACTACGTCTTTATATTCTTCTACTATATCAATAATATGTAATTTAATGCCTAGTTGTTCAGCAACCCATAAAGAATTATTTCTTTTAGGTTTGCTTTTATCTTTTTTACGAATTGCATGTGTATGACCTTCGACACAAAAACCTGTGAAAAAATTTATTCCTTCTACATGAATTCCTTGCTCAATCATTAGTTTTGCTGCAAGCATTGAATCTAAGCCACCAGAAATTAGGGCTACAGCTTTTTTAGGTTGAGTCTTTTGTGTAGTATTTTGCATATTAAAATTAAATTAAATGTATAGTAAAAAAAAATAACAGGACAACATTTTATACTAAAATGTAAAATATATGAATTTTTTTAACAAAAATTTATATATCTTTGTAATATAATGTATAATTTTTATTAAATAATTATTAAGATTATTTAAGTTAAATATTTTTAGAACTCTAAGGGGAAAATCATGGCAAAGCCTGCTAAACCAAAAAAAACAATAACAAAAAAAGTAATCGCTAATAAAGCAACAGCTAATAAAGCAACAGCTAATAAAGCAACAGCTAAGAAAGTAACAGCTAAGAAAGTAACAGCTAAGAAAGTAGAAGCTACGTTTAGTCATGATTTAGAAACCATGTTGATTGCAACGTTGGACGCTAATACAATAGCTTTAATTAAAGAAGAAACAAGTATTGCTAAAGAGTTTGAAAAATTATCTAAAAAATCTGATTCACAAAAAGCAAAGTTAGCTAAACTTAGAGATAAAAAAACAGAAATTAAAGCAAAAATTGCTAAAAAAACAACAGCAGCACTTAAAAAGCAATTAGATACTTGCACTAAAAATATAATGCAAGAGACTGAGCTTTCAGTAAGCATAAAAACAGAGTTAGCTTTAGTGAAAGATAAATTATCTAAACTTCAAGCGACTATGAAGCTATCAAAAGATCTTGATAAAACTATTAACACTTTTAAGAAATTAAGATTATTAACAGAAAAAAAAGCAGAAGATAAAAAAATAGCTGCAGCTAAAGCAAGAGAGCAAGCTCAAAAAGCTAAACAAAAGGCTGCAAAAGAAGCTGGTAAATTAGGAAAAAAATCTACAAAAAAAAATAATAATGGTAAAATAGCAAATGTTGTGACAAGCATAACATCTGCGACTAATTTAAGTCCTGATAATAAAAGTGCTGAGAGTACAGCAACTGCAAAAGAAAAAGAAGCAGAAGCTATATAAATAATAGCCATAGTAAATAAGATTAAATATTTTGATATAATTATATTTACTATGGTTCTTTAGTTTTTTCGAATAAATAAATTGGTTCTTTCAGTGGATAAATTTTATATTGAAGTAGCCGTTATAGTACCGCTTAAAAAGAACTTTCTTTATTTACCATTAAGTGACACTAATTTCGATGACTATAAAATAGGAGCAAGAGTATATGTTCCTTTTGGCGCGAAAAAGAATGTTGTTGCTATTATAACTAATGTAATTAAATCTGATGCAAATTTAATTAAATATGGTATATCTAGTTCAAAATTAAAATATGTAACTAGTATTATAGATAATCAAAATATTCTAGATATAAAATTATTACAATTAGCATCATGGATTTCAAATTATTATTACGCCCCATTAGGCGAAGTCTTTGCTTTATTTCTACCAAAACAATTAAGAATCGGTAAATTATTAGACAGTATAGATATGTCTTCTAATTTATATATTAATGTAGATTTAAATTTAATTAAAAAATCGTCTATAACAGAAAAGCAGCTAGATTTATTAACTAAATTAAATGCATGCGATGATGGTTTGAAAGAGGCTTTTTTATTAGATTTAGGTTATAAAAAAACAAGTATTGATAGTTTGATACAAAAAGGATTTATTTATAAAACAAAGGTTAAATCTAATGAATATCAAAATAAAATACAAATAAAGAATAATCATTATAATATTGAATTATCTGATGAACAGCAAAAAGCCAGTGATCAAATAATAAATTCTTTAAGTAAATTTCAAGTGTTTCTGTTATTTGGTATTACAGGTAGCGGTAAAACAGAAGTTTACTTAACAGTTGTAAAATCAATATTTAAAAATAATAATTCACAAAAGCAAGTTTTAGTTTTATTGCCAGAAATAGGTCTTACTCCACAAATAATTAATAGATTTGAAGCTATTTTTGATGTTCCTATTATGGCTTTACATTCAAAGTGTACTGATACTGAACGAGCAAGAAGATGGAGTTATATAAAATCAGGAGCATCATGTATTGTTTTAGGTACAAGATCAGCTGTATTCGCGCCTTTTGTCAATTTAGAATTGATTGTTGTTGATGAAGAGCATGATTTATCTTTTAGACAGCATGATAAATTTGTCAGATATTGCGCAAAAGATGTAGCTATTATGAGAGCTAAGCAATGCAATATACCTATTATATTAGGCTCTGCAACGCCTTCATTTGAAAGTTATCATAATACAGAATTGAAAAAATATCATAAACTTGAGTTAACTAAAAGACCAGGATCTGGCGTTATGCCTGATATTAAAATCATAGATGTTAAATCAGAAAAATTGCAAACAGGTTTGTCTAACGCTGCAATTAAAGCTATAAAACAGCATCTTTCTTGTGGTTATAAAGTAATGTTGTTTTTAAATCGAAGAGGATTTGCGCCAATTTTACTTTGTCATGATTGTGGATGGATTGCAAAATGTATTAATTGTGATGCATCTTTAACTCTACATATGCATAGTAAAAGGCTTGTTTGTCATCATTGTAATTATATAGCAAAATTATTAGAGACATGTCCTAAATGTGGTAGTTTTGATTTGAACTCTGTTGGTATTGGAACAGAGCAACTAGAAAATCATTTAAAACAAAATTTACTAAAAGAATTTAATCTGTCATCAGATAATATTATTAGAATAGATAAAGATACTACTAGTAAAAAAGGTAGTTTAGAGCTGGCCTTAAATAGCATTAATAAGAGCAATAACCCACAGATTATTCTAGGTACGCAGATGCTTGCTAAAGGACATAATTTTAACAAATTAAATCTAGTAGTAATTCTAGATCCTGATTTTTCATTTTTTAGCTCTGATTTTAGAGCCTCAGAGAAATCTATGCAGCTATTAATGCAGGTATGTGGCCGCTCTGGAAGAATGCAATCTGGAGGGCAAGTGTTATTGCAGACACATTTCCCAGAGCATGATCTTTGGAAATATGTTAAAAAATCTGATTATAAAAACTTTGTGTGTAATAGTTTAACCCAGCGATTAAAAACAAACTTACCACCTATAAGCTTTATGGCTTTATTGCGAGTTGAGTCTAACAAATTTGAAGATGTGATGCACTTTTTGAGTAATGCAAAAAATGAGGGCGCATCTTTAATCAAAAATTATCATTATAAGAATATAATTAATTTATTAGGGCCAGTACCTGCTCCAATGGCGCGTAAAAATAGTCTATATAGAGGGCATTTATTAATTTTAAGTACTAAAAGACAAGAGTTACATGTGTTTTTAGATAATTTAACATATTACTTTAATAGTTTAAAAAAATATAATATAAAATGGTTGTTAGAAATTGATCCAAAGGATATTTATTAGGACACTAAAATTATGGCAAAAGATTTCGCTAAGAAAAATAAAAATTATATAAAAGCTCCAACAGCAAGTAAAAAGCCTAAAGAAGATATAAGCAGCACATTGTCACGAAAATTACTGGTTTTGTTTTTTACTGTAAGTATTATTATTACTTGTTGTCTTATTATTTATATTCAAAATGGTGCTACTTATAGATTAGAAGTTGTTAAGAATAATAATGAAACTATATTAAAACCAAAATTTGAATTTTATAAAATTTTACCAAATATGCAGGTAAAACTAGTTAAAGATATAGAAAAAAACAAAAAAACTAAAGAAGGTAAAAAGATAATTAAAGATACAAAATTAGTTTCTAGTAAAGACATGCAGGTAGTTAAAATTGAAGATTTAAACCCACATTCAGAAAAATTATTACAAAAAAAATTGATAACTAATAGAATAGAAACTAATACAAAAGAAAATCAAAGTAAAAAAAGTATAGATAACAAATTTGGAAAAGCTAAAGATATTAATTATGTTTTGCAATTAGCGTCTTTTAAGCATTATAAAGATGCAGATAATTTTAGAGCTAAATTAATTTTATCAGGAATAGAGGTTAATATATTTAATGTTAAGTTAAATAACAATGATGTATGGTATAGAGTTAGAAGCAAAAAAAACGATAATTATCAAGAGATTATAAACTTAAAAGATAAATTACTTGCATTTAAAATAAAAGCCATCATATTAAAAGAAATTAGTTAAAATAAATTTATTATAAAGGAGTTGATGCTTGTGGAGCAATATAGAGGTACAACGATATTATCAGTGCGCCGTGATAATGGAGTTTCATTGGGCGGTGATGGTCAGGTTACATTAGGCAATTCAATTATAATGAAAGGTAATGCTAAAAAAATTAGAAGATTATATCACGGGCAAGTTATTTCTGGATTTGCTGGCGGTACTGCAGATGCATTTACTTTGTATGAGCGATTTGAGGCGAAACTAGAAAAACATCAAGGTCATTTAGTAAGAGCTGCTGTTGAGTTAGCAAAAGATTGGCGCACAGATAAAATGTTAAGGCGATTAGAGGCATTGTTAGCTGTTGCCGATAAAGACAGTTCATTAATAATTAGCGGTAACGGTGATGTTATAGAGCCTGAATATGGCATTATGGCTATTGGTTCAGGAGCATCGTATGCTCAGGCGGCGGCAAAAGCTTTAGTAGATAATACTGATTTGTCAGCAAAAGAAATAGTAGAGAAGTCCTTAATGATCGCAGCTAGTATTTGCTGTTTTACAAATGATCATTTAACTATTGAAGAAATTAATAAGTAACGCCATATTTTCAAGAGGTATTTTTATGTCATCAATGACTCCAAAAGAAATTGTAGAAGAATTAGATAAGTTTATAGTTGGGCAAAGTGAAGCTAAAAGAGCAGTTTCTATCGCTTTAAGGAATCGCTGGCGCAGAATGCAAGTCGATGAGTCTTTAAGAGCTGAGATAACGCCTAAAAACATTTTAATGATAGGGCCAACAGGAGTTGGTAAAACAGAGATAGCAAGAAGATTAGCAAAACTTGCTAATGCACCTTTTATTAAAGTAGAAGCAACAAAGTTTACAGAAGTAGGGTATGTTGGCCGTGATGTTGAGCAAATGGTAAGAGATTTAGCTGCTGAAGCTATAAAAATGACACGTGAAGAGGAAATGGAAAAAGTTAAATCACGTGCTGAAAAAGCGGTTGAAGATTATCTTTTAGAGTCGTTGTTGCCACAATCAGGAGATGGTGAATTTAATAACGATCCTGAATATTTATTATCTGATGAAAAAGCTAAAAAAGAATCATCAACAAGATCTGCTTTTAGAAAAAGGTTACGTGAAGGTGGCTTTGATGATAAAGAAATAGAGTTAAACATTTCTGCGCAATCAGGAATGGATATGGATATTATGGCTCCTCCAGGAATGGAAGATTTAACAAATCAATTACAAGGAATGTTTAAAAGCTTATCAGGTAGCAAAACTAAAAAAAGAAAGCTACCAATAAAAATGGCAAGAAAAATTTTATTAGAAGAAGAGTCTAGTAAATTAATTAATGATGATGATATCAAAAATAAAGCATTATATAATGCAGAGCAAAATGGAATTATTTTTATTGATGAAATAGATAAAATTTCAACAAGATCAGGCGGAGGCAGTGGCGCTGATGTTTCACGTGAAGGTGTTCAAAGAGATTTATTACCATTAATTGAGGGGTCAACTGTTACAACTAAATATGGTAGTGTTAAAACTGATCATATTTTATTTATTGCATCTGGCGCTTTCCAGTTGTCTAGACCATCTGATTTAATTCCAGAATTACAAGGTCGGTTGCCAATTAGAGTTGAGTTAAAACCATTATCTGCTGATGATTTTAGAAGAATTTTAAAAGAACCAAATGCCGCATTAACTAAACAGTATATTGCTTTACTTGCAACAGAAAAAGTTGATGTTGAATTTACAGACGAAGCTATTGATAAACTAGCAAGAGTTGCATGGCAAGTTAACGAAAAATCAGAAAATATTGGTGCAAGAAGACTTGCAACAGTGATGGAGAAATTATTTGAAAACTTATCGTATAATGCTAGTGATGAAGCTGGTAAAAAAGTAGTTATTGATGAACAATATGTTGGTAAATATTTGGATGAAGTAATAGAAGATGAAGATCTAACTGATTATATTTTATAAATTATTGCATGCAATAATTTTTGTCCCTCTCCAACTTGCAGGAGAGGGCATTACTATATACAGGCGAGAAATATTTAGATGAACTCTGAAAAAAAGCAAAATAACCAAGAAAATAACTACACCCACTTTGGTTATCAGGAAGTAAAAAAAGAAGATAAAATTTTTAAGGTCAAAGAAGTCTTTGATGATGTGGCAATAAAATATGACATCATGAATGATTTTATGTCATTAGGTCTGCATAGAATATGGAAATGGGTTACTTGTAATTTAAGTAATGTAAGGGCTAATCAACTAGTATTAGATTTAGCTGGTGGCACAGGAGATCTTACTAAAATTTTAGCAAAAAAAGTTCTACCTCATGGAAAAGTAATTTTATCTGATATTAATAGCAGCATGTTATCTGTTGGACGCGATAATATGATAGATAATAACTTATTGAATGTGGATTATACCGTTGGTAATGCTGAATGTTTGCCTTTTGCTGATAACATGTTTGATTGTGTGACAATGGCCTTTGGTTTAAGAAATGTTACAGATAAAGAATCAGCTTTAAAAAGTATTTATAGAGTGTTAAAGCCAGGAGGAAAGCTTCTAGTTTTGGAGTTTTCTAAACCTATTATTGGAATTGTTGAAAAATTATATGATTTTTATTCTTTTAATATTATTCCGTATATGGGAGAAATAATTGCTGGTAAACAAGAGCACTATAAATATTTGGTTGAATCTATCAGAAAACATCCTGATCAAGAAAAATTAAAAAAAATGTTTGAAGAAGCAGGTTTTTTCAAATGTAATTACCATAATTTTAATATGGGTATTGTTGCTTTACATACTGGATATAAAGTATAAATGGAATTTTTTATGGATTTAATTTTTACGCCATTTGAATTAGTTTTAAATCAAATATTACATCAAGACCCAAAATATGCTAAATTTTTAGAAAAATATAACAGTAAAATCATTTTAATTAATTCGGTCTATATTTATATTAAAAAATCAGGGCTTAGTTTTTCTTTATCTATATCAAAACCTTCACAGCAACCTGATTTAGTTATTAAATTTCTATATACGCAAAGTATTATATTATTAATTGAAACGTTTCAAGATAATATAGATCATCAGAAATTAGATTTAAATGGCGATTTAGGATTAGCACAAGATTTTTTTACGATATTTAAGAATTATGATAGTTTTTATTTAAATAAAATAGCAAAAATATTTGGTGATATTTTTTCATATAGTGCAGATTTTGTAGGTAAAGATATAACAAATTCTTTGAAATATAAGCAGGAAAATTTAAAAGACATGTTCGTGTTTTATTTGGAAGATGAGCTTCAAGTTATTGCAACAAAAGAAGAGGTGAAAAGCTTTATTTCAGACATTGACAAAATAAGACTTGAATGTGATAGACTTGAGGCCAGAATAAATAAATTAATGCAAAACTAGGCTATTTTTCGATGAAATTAATTCGTAATTTTTTTAGATTTATCAAAATAAAACATGTAATTTTGAAGTATGATTTGTTACAGATAGTCGTTGATTATTCTAATAGTAAATTTATCAAATCTATTAATTTTTTTAACCCATGGCATTATAGTAAAATTTCTAAAAAATATTCTCAAGGAGTAAGACTACGGTTATCTTTAGAGGAACTTGGTCCCATATTTGTTAAGTTTGGACAATTATTGTCAACTAGACCTGATTTATTTCCAGCATCTGTAATAGAAGAATTAAGATTACTGCAAGATAAGGTAAAACCTTTTGATACTGCTTTGGTTCATAAAGAGTTAGAACGTTCTTATGGTAAAAATTATAAAAAGGTTTTTCTTGATTTTAATTATAAGCCAATAGCTGCTGCATCTATAGCTCAAGTACATTTTGCCAAACTACAAGATAACACCGAAGTTGCAGTAAAAATATTAAGACCTAATATTGTTAAACAGATATCCAAAGATGTGGATTTATTAAAAGCTATAGTTAGGGTTTTAGCGTTAGTATGGAGCAACATTAAAAGATTTAGATTACCAGAAGTGGTAAATGAGTTTGAACGGACATTAGATGATGAGCTTGATTTATTGAAAGAAGCAGCAAATGCCTCTCAATTGAAAAGAAATTTTAAAGATAGTGACATTTTGTATATTCCAGAAATACATTGGGATTACTGTAGACCAAGTATTTTAGTTGCAGAAAGAATTTCAGGAATTCCTATATCAGATATAACAACTTTAAAATCAATTAATACTGACATGAAAGTATTAGCAAAAAGAGGAGTTGATATTTTTTTTACTCAAGTATTTAGAGATAAGTTTTTTCATGCAGATATGCATTCTGGTAATATTTTTGTTGATGTATCAAATCCAGCAAATCCTAAATATTTAGCAGTTGATTTTGGTATTGTGGGATCATTAAGTTTAGAAGATCAAGAATATCTTGCGTTAAATTTTTTAGCTTTTTTAGATCAAGACTATTATAAAATAGCACAGTTACATGTTGATTCAGGGTGGATTAATAAAAATACTAGAGTTGAACTATTTGCAGCAGCAATTAGAACTGTTTGTGAGCCTATTTTTGAGAAGCCATTAAAAGATATATCATTTGGTAATTTATTACTTCGATTATTCCAAGTGGCGCAAAAATTTGATATGGAAGTGCAACCGCAGTTATTATTGTTGCAAAAAACATTGATATCAATAGAGGGTCTTGGCCGACAATTATATCCTGACTTAGAGTTATGGGTTGTGGCTAAACCGTATTTACAAAATTGGTTTAAAGAAAGATATAATGTTTGTTCAGCTTTAGAAAAATTCAAAGATAGTGTTCCAGATTGGCTAAGTTTAGTGCCTGCAATACCTAAATATATAAAAAATAATCTGCTTCATAATTCACAAGATAGCAGTAATCTAGAAATGATTCGAATTAATAATTTAAATAAAATAAATAATAATTTAAAAATCATGAATTATTTCATAGCCTTAGGAATTTTAGTTGTAAGTGCTTATTTATTTATTAAATAGCTTTTTTAATTATGATATAATAGACATGTTTTTAAAGGAGAGATGTCCGAGCGGTCGAAGGAGCACGCCTGGAAAGTGTGTATACGGTTTCGTATCGAGGGTTCGAATCCCTCTCTCTCCGCCAGTTTTCGAGGTTTTGAAAAAGTAGTAGTATTTTATTTATTGCATTGTTATCCATTTTTTCAACAATTTTCTCAATACCTAGTGAAGCAATAATTTCATAATAACTGATTATAGTCATTGCAAATATTCCTATTATAATAAGGCAGCTTGTATTTATAACTATGTTTATAAAATACATTCATCTATAGTACAGTCTTCTTTTTAAGTTGTTCAGTTGCAATATAAATGTTGTATCATAAGAATCAATGTTATTATAAAAAAATTTAAATGCCATATCTAGCAATGTTTTTTATATAAGAAGCGATAAATATGGATAATATTGTAAAATTAAAAATGAATGGTAAATCTTATGTCAAAAGAATATGTTTTTCATGATTCGCCAAAAAATAATGAAAAAACAAAAAAGATAGTTCTTGGAATTTCTTCAGACAAAATTTTATTTGTTTACGTTGATATAGATGAACTAAATAAAGTTTTTAATGCAAATATGAAAACATTAATGAAGAAGATCTACTTAAATAATCATAGAACGTTTAATATTGATTGCTTATATAGTATTGATGAAATTAGAACCAGTTACTTAGATACTTTAAATATCATACAACTTTATCAAGTTTTAACATATATTAAAGATATAGAAGATTTATTGCATGATTTTAAAGACATGTTAGTTGATCTTATTCAACATATTAACATAAATAATAAAATTATAGATATAAATATAAATGAACTATCTTATCAAAATATTGTAGAAGAGTATTGTCATTTGTATTTGAGATTAAAAGGAATAACAAGCTATAATTTTAATACTGAATATATCGAATCTGTAAATTTTTCTTTGCATAAGATAATTTATTTTGTCTCTAAAATTCCTGTAATAAAAACTGATATTGAGCAAAATATTGCAGCTAAGAAACATTTTTCTTTAGATGATGTTTCGATAGAAATAGAAACGTCGGATGATGAGAGTTATCAGCCTCAGTATCAAACTCACACAACGAACAATTTGAGTTTAGATTTAAGTAATTTAGAGTTTATCAAATACCAAGCATATTTAAATACAAGCAAAAAAAAATAACAATAATAAAGACAGTTATTAGATGGTTTAAAGCTAAATTTAAATAATAATTGATATTAAATTTTATTTATGTTGATATGACAATGGAAAAAAAATTTAGGAGTACATGATGCACAAAACAAAATTTGGGCATAATTCAGATTTAGCTATTATAAATATAAATTATATTGATGTTACATGCTCTCGAAAGAATTTATTGATTCTTGGAGCTGTTGTTCTAGGGATTTCAGGAGGAGCATATACATTAAATCATACAAAATCGTGTAAAGCCCCTTTGGTTTATTTATATAATAAATTAAATAAAAAACAAGATACACCTGATGTATCAGAATCAATTGTAAAAAAAGAGATTGAAGTAATTGATTCTAACTCTTTTCAAGAATCAGAAATTCAGACAAATGAACCTAGTGAACAAAGATTAGACTGTGATGAAACATTAGATGGTAATGAAGCATCAGATTGTGATGAAACATTAGGAAAAATGTTTAATTATAATAGTACTAGAGAACTTGACGATTATCATATGCCAGATAAAGCTGAAGTTATTGCCGAGCAAGAAAACCACGAGGCTCAAAATCCTGGTATATTCGGTCGTTTATTTCGCAAATTTCAATAAGTATAAATTGTGATTTTTAATATATTGAGGTTTTTGCTAAGATAATTTGACTAATGTTTTAAAGTTCTTTGTGAGGAGTGGCTTAGATTTAAATTTAAATCAGAAGATTCAGATTGTTGTAAGTAATGTATTAGCATAATTAATATATTATCTGGTGTTCTTTGTATATGTTTTTCATTTAATCTGCTAAGTTGCATTAAAAGTAATGAGCCGTTTTTAATAGGTATGTTGTTTTGCTGATTATCTTTTAGCGGCTCTGGTATATCAATATTTTCTTCTATATATGTTTGAAAAGCAATAGGCTCATAAGTTGATAGGCCATTTTCATTTATAGAAATAATCCTATCTCTATAAACAATTGTTAAGCATTCAGATGTAATTGCTAAATCTATAAGCATTATGTCTTGAGTGTCTATTCTATAATCAAATCGTCGTGGTTTACCTATAATTTTTTGTTTAAGAAAGTCAATTTTACCCCAAGCAAAAAGTATACCTTTTTGAGAAACAGCTAGATTACATAGTTCTATAGTAAAAATTTTAATTATTTTATCATCTTCATTTAGGCATGAACCAAAATCAACAATACAAGGGATATTAGATTCGGGTATTATTTCATAAGAACCAATTCCTAATTGACCAAATGAATTGCTGCCCCATGCATTTACCTCACCGTCATCTCCTAGGCTAATAGCATGCTCTATGCCAAAACAAAGCTGAATAATATTGTTAGGCAGATTAACCATTTTATGCCAATTATTATTTCTAGGATAAGAAAATTTATCTAGATATAAGTTTTTACATATTGCACGTCCTTGATTTGTAACAACACCAAATTGGTTGGCTGATGAGTGAGAGCCAATAATATATTCTTTTTCTGTTATGAAGTTATTTATTCCGTTACTTTTTTTAGCTGGTTCAAAATAATGGAAGAATGAATCTAGAAATTTTAATTCTATTGTTAGATACTTTTCAGGTATCTCAATTGGGAAGCTTAAAATCTCATGTTTTGGATTTTTTTTTATATAAGATTGACTTGTGATTGAGCGAAGGTTGCCACAAGTAAATATATTTGACGTAAAATTGATACAAATAAGACAGTTGTCAATTATTATGATTTTTCTTATGTTTGTTAAGGAGGTAATTTTTGTTGGAATATTTCTAGATAAATAATCCCCATGACCTAATTGTCCATGGTCATTATTTCCCCAAGTATATACATTATTATTATTATCTAAGTAAGCACTAAAATCACAACCTGTAGCGCACTGAATTATGGTTGTATTTTTTATTTTTTCATATTTATCTTGGTAAATTATATTTTTATGACTATGGTATGAAAGTTTTTTTACATATAGGTAAAGATGCTTTTGTAGTTCATAAAAAAAAGCCTTATTATAGAATGATAAGCTTAATCTTATGCAGTTCTCAACAAGCCTTGTAATTTTTAACTGTAGTTCCATATGATGAAAATGAAGAACTGCAAAGTTAAATGTTTTTGATATAATTCTTAAATTATTGAACCCAACATTGTTATTTATATCATATAGAAAAGGTAATATCTCGTTATAAATATCATAACAAAGCAAATTAAAATTAGATTTCTTTTGTAAAGCGCCTTTAATTTTTTCTGATTTACACGGGTACATAGTTAACACTATAAAGTTTATAATATTTAGAAGTCTACCATACGAAATATTAAACTCAAACAAAAATGATAATGCCCATCTAGCTTTTAAAGTTTAAGTCACTGATTTTAAATAAATTATTTGGGTGGCAGTGCTTCACTAATTACTTGGATTTTAGTTGACTACGTTACTCCACCGTGATAAGTTATTAATCATGCAAAAGTTAATCTTATATATAAATTTTAATTAGTTTAGACCAGATTCAATAAAGTATAATTTTATTAAATAATGCTTTCTAGATGGTATATTTAAGTTTATTTATTAGAATTGTTGTTATTAATGAATTTGTAATAAGAGAATAATGTTTTATGTTTAGTGCGCGCCAATTTCAGAATCAAGGACATTCACAAAATTTTCAGCAGAGTAAGAAAGAGTTATCAGAATATTATTTTAGTGAGAAACGTCAAATAGTATTTCCGCATAATTATAGATTTTCAGGAGATACAAGAATTATATCTTTATTATTATTGCTATATCCAGATAAGTTTAAAGTGCTGCTATATGCAAATGATTATGAAACTAAAGAACAAGTCATGAATGGCTATACAGCAACGCTTTATAGACAAGTTTTGGGTAAAGAGTTATTTGATAATGTAGTAAAACTTAGACCTAATGGAATTTTTAATAATGATGATTATATAGCACAGGAAAAAAGCTTCTTTGGAGATTGTAAAATAGAGCGAGGAGTTGTTTCTTCTACTGCTTATATGACAGATATATTGCAATTTTATCAGAGCTGTGACGAAATAGAATTATTTCTAGATGTTATCAGAAAACAGTTAAGATTAAATGGGGATTTTGTTGATAGAGAAGGTTTATTGCATGAAAATATTCTTAGTTTATTGAATGAAACCATTAAATATAAAATTCAAGATATTGCGGTAATATGGTTAAGAAGCTCGGGTTCTAGGCCTTATGGGGCGCATCCAGAAAATGATGATGATTTATCTAGTGCACTGTTTTTTTTAGAAACTTTAAGAGCTAGATATCATAACGTTATTATTACCGGTGATAAGCTTGCTGTAGATCAATTACATTCTATGTTACTAAAAGCGATTAAAGAATTTAATAAGCAACATCACGAATCAAGCTATAATTTTGGAAAAATTATTAATTTAATCGAGTTTTGGAATACAGACAACTTTGGTGTTAATTATAAAAAGCCACTTGGGCAAGTTAGATTATTTGATTTTTTACATAAAAAGTTACAATCACATGGTAGCAGGTTAGTTCATTTTGGTTTAAGAAGCGGTAACTTAGAATTTTATCCTTTAATTAAGCATTGTGTGAATTATATTATGGAAAATCCTAATTTGTCTGGATATACACGAATGATGGCAATTCAAAATTTAAATCTAAAGTATTTTAATATTATACAGTTACAAAATGAAATGTATGGCGGTGTATATGCTTTTTTGAAATCAGAAAAAGAAGGGTTTTGTGATTTTAATGAAATTATTTCTGAGCGACAAGAGAAACTAAAGAGCAGTATAGAAAATGCAGAACAAGAAATTAAAAATAAATATAATGTTCGTAATTTGGATGATATAAATATAGAAAGACAAAAACAATATATAGCGTTAAAGAAGACGAGTAAAGGCTTCCACCCAGTGCGTTCTATGAGGCTAGTTACTATTCAAAGTGAATTGATTGATGAATTAAACATAAAGTTTGAGTTTAAGACAAAATTATTTGATATTTTAGTAAAAATTTCTAAGGTTTATATAAGTCAAATGGAATTACGTAAAGATTCTTTTGATAGTAACGGTTTGTTGCCATATAGCGAGCCTTTATGTAATAATTATTTTGATGCTCATAAAGAAACTTATGAAGGCTTAGATAGAGGTGTAATTGAGTTTGTTGAAATATTGCAAAAATTAGCTATAAATCCAGACTATTCGATAGACAAATTGCTCGTTGAATTCGATACAATAGATGCCAAGTTTAAAGAAATAGAGACAAACATTGATCAGCAAATTTCTAATAATCCTTTAAAATTTGCTAGATATTTTTTTAATAAAAGAATGGAATCTTTAAGCAAATTTAATCCGGAAAGATACAAGAATTATTTTGTTGATTATAAAAGGTTCTCTTATGAAGATTCAAAATCTATATTAGATAAAGCTATATTGTCAAAGGGGACATTAAAAGAGTGGAATAATCGTAAAAAAAATATGACACCATTAAATCGCCAACATCTAAGTGTTCCTGCAGAATCTTCTTTTGCAACTTTAAATGCGCCAACTAAGGCAGCAATTGCCAGCAAGGTTCAAGAAAGAGCTTTTAAAAAATAGAAAGCTAAAAATTGCTCTTTTATAAGTAAAGAATAAAAGAGCATTCTTATTATTTTTAAGATAATTTATCTTTTAATAATTGATTAACTTTAGCAGGATTTGCCTTACCTTTAGATTCTTTCATAACTTGACCTACAAAAAAACCAAAAAGTTTATCTTTGCCTGATTTATAAGCACTCACTTGTTCAGGGTTGTTATTAATAATATTATCAATAATCGTAATAATAAAGCTGTCATCAGTAATTTGCTTTAAGCCTTTTTTCTCTATAATAGAATCAACGTTGCCTTCTTTTGACCACAAGCTCTCAAATACTGACTTTGCAATTTTTCCAGAAATAGTGTTATCTTGAATTTTAATAACCAAATTCGCAAGACTTTCTGGTTCAATCGGTGAATTAGTTATGTTTAAATTATTTTTATTTAACGCTCCTAATAATTCCCCAGTAATCCAATTTGTTGCAAGTCTATAAATATTATTTTTATCTTTTTCATTAAGATTATTTTCATTTATATAATTTTTAGTATTATTGATTACATCATCAAAATAATTTGCCAAGAATTTATTATTAACTAAAGTTACTGCATCATCATTGGTTAAATTATAATCATTTATGAATCTTGCTTTCCTAACCCAAGGAAGTTCTGGAAGATTATTTTTAACATCTTGTAAGAATTTTGGTTCTATATGTACAGGAAGTAAATCAGGATCAGGAAAATATCTATAATCATTTGCTTCTTCTTTGCTACGCATTGATCTAGTTTCATTTTTATCAGAGTCATATAATCTGGTTTCTTGCACAACTATTTGGTTATTTTCTAATAATTGTTTTTGTCTTGAAACTTCATAATTGATGGCTTTTTCAATAAATTTAAAAGAGTTCAAATTTTTAATTTCAGCTCTAGTGCCTAATTTATCTGAGCCAAGAGGTCTTAATGATACATTGGCATCACATCTAAAAGATCCTTCTTGCATATTTGCATCAGAAATTTCTATATATCTAACAAGAGAATGTAAATTTTTAAGAAAAGTTACTGCTTCTTTGGCCGATCTTAAATCAGGCTCTGTAACTATTTCTAATAACGGTATTCCTGCTCTATTTAAGTCAATGCCTGTTTTACCATGAAAATCTTCATGCAAAGATTTACCAGCATCTTCTTCAAGATGGGCTCTTGTTATACCAATTTCTCTTGAATTATTATCTTCAAATTCAATTTTCATTGTACCTTTGCCAACAATAGGTATTTCAAATTGACTAATTTGGTAGCCTTTAGGTAAATCTGGATAAAAATAATTTTTCCGTGCAAAAACTGATTTATCATTAATTTTTGCACTTATTGCTGAACCAAATTTACATGCTAAATGTACTGCTTCTTTATTTAATACAGGAAGAACTCCAGGCATTCCAAGATCAATTTCACATGCCTGAGTATTAGGCATAGCTCCAAACTTTGTTGACGCTCCAGAAAATAATTTACTTTTTGTTGCTAACTGGACATGAATTTCTAAACCAATTACTGTTTCCCATTCCATATCTTAAAAACCTCTTAAAATCATAATTTTTTACTTATTAAAATTTTCTGGCATTGCTTTATGCCAATTGGTTGCTTGTTGGTATTTATGAGCAACATTTAAAATTTTTGCCTCTTGTAAATAATTACCGATTAACTGTATACCTACAGGTAAATTATTTACAAATCCTGCAGGTATAGACATACCAGGTAGTCCTGCTAAGTTAACAGAGCTAGTATATATATCATTTAGATACATGCTAATAGGGTTATCAGCTTTTTCTCCTACTTTAAATGCTGTATTTGGTGAAGTTGGTCCTAAAATAACATCAACATCATTAAGAGCAGATTTAAAATCATCTGCTATCATTTTTCTGATTTTTTGAGCTTTTATATAGTATGCGTCATAGTATCCTGCAGATAAAACATAAGTTCCTGTTAGAATTCTTTTTTTAACTTCAGCGCCAAATCCTTCAGAACGTGATCTTTTGTATAAATCTCCCAAATCTTTAGGATTTTCACATCGATAGCCATATCTAACTCCATCAAATCTTGCTAAGTTTGATGAACATTCAGCTGGAGCTACTATATAGTATACTGGAATTGCATGTTTAGTATTGGGTAAAGATATTTCTTTAAACGTTGCGCCTAGTTTTTTTAGCTCGTTTATTGCATTGTCAATTATAGCTCTAATGTTTGAATCTAAATTATCGGATAGGAATTCTTTGGGTAAGCCTATTTTTAAATTATTTAAAGGCTTTTCTAAATCTTTACAAAAATCAGGGGTGTCTATATTTAAACTCGTTGAATCTTTTGGATCATGACCTGCCATAGTATTTAATAAGATAGCGCAGTCTTGTGCACTATTTGCAAAAATTCCAGCTTGATCAAGACTTGATGCAAAAGCAATCATGCCATATCTTGATACTCTACCGTAAGTAGGCTTTATTCCAGTTATACCGCATAATGCCGCAGGTTGTCTGACTGAGCCACCTGTATCTGTGCCAGTTGCTATTGGTGCTATTCTTGCTGCAACTGCTGCTGCAGAGCCGCCAGATGAACCACCTGGAACTCGTTCTAAATCCCAAGGATTATAACATGCCCCATAGAAACTATTTTCATTAGATGAGCCCATAGCAAACTCATCCATGTTCGTTTTTCCAAGCATTACACTTCCGGCATTGTTAAGCTTGTCGATAATAGTTGCATTATATGGTGAAATAAAATTATCTAGCATTTTTGATGCGCAAGAAGTTTTTATGCCCTTAGTGCAAAAAATATCTTTTTGAGCTATTGGTATACCAAGTAGCGGATTGTTATTAGTGTTATTAGAGTTAGATGCCAATAATTTATCGGCATGTTTTGCTTGCGTTAATGCTAGTTCTGCGGTAACTGTGATAAAAGAGTTTAACTTATCGTCATAACGTTTTATTCTATCTAAAAAGTATGTTGTTAGCTCTGTGCTAGAAAATTCCTTATTTTTTAAAGATGTTGCTAATTCTTTAATCGATTTATTTAACATATAATACCTACTGTTTTTAAATATTTTAATAAATTAACTGACGAAGCTATTCGATTACTGTTGGAACTATATATAAACCTGCTTCTATATCAGGAGCAATGAGTTGTAACTCGGATTTATTTGCCGATTCTGTTATTTCATCTGGTCTTTGCATTTGAAAAGTATTTTCAATTGGGTGTGCCATTGGCGTAATATTATCTGTGTTAACATGTTGTAACTCATCAAAAATAGACAATGATTCATTTAATTTTATTTTTAAATTATCTGTTTCTGCTTTATCGGATAGCTCTAATTTAGCCAAATTAGCTATTTTCATAATTTCTTGATCAGTTATAGACATATTTTTCCTGCTTATAAACTTTATAAATTTGATTATTTACTTTATTGTTAGCTCTTAAATTGTATATAATATATCTTATATTTAAATATACAGATTGTACTATAATACAGAAAGAAATTTAATTAAAAAAGTTTAAAATCAAAATAAATTGGGTGAGTAGAATGTTTCGTAAGCTAAGGGGCCTTTTTTCTAATGATGTATCAATTGATCTTGGAACAGCGAATACTTTAATATATGTCCGCGGTAAAGGAATCGTATTAAATGAGCCTTCTGTAGTAGCTATTAGACATGATTCATCTGGTGGCAGTAAAGTTGCTGCAGTTGGAATTGAAGCTAAAAGAATGTTAGGTCGGACGCCAGGTAATATTACTGCCATTAGACCATTAAAAGATGGAGTAATTGCTGATTTCCATGTGACAGAAAAAATGTTACAGCATTTTATTCATAAAGTTCATGAGACTAAATTATTAAGACCAAGCCCAAGGGTTTTAATTTGTGTTCCTTGTGGCTCAACTCAAGTGGAAAGACGAGCTATCAGAGAGTCTGCTTTTGGTGCAGGAGCAAGAGAAGTTTATTTAATTGATGAGCCAATGTCTGCAGCAGTTGGAGCTGGGCTTCCTGTTGATGAAGCAACAGGATCAATGGTTGTTGATATCGGGGGCGGTACTACAGAGGTTGCTATCATTTCTTTAAATGGCATAGTATATTCTGCATCTGTTAGAATAGGCGGTGATAAATTTGATGAATCAATTATTAATTATGTTCGCAGGCATTATGGCGCTTTAATTGGTGAAGCAACCGCAGAAAGGATAAAGCATGAAATAGGTTGCGCTTATCCAGGAGCAGAAGTTAAAGAGATAGATATTAGAGGGCGTAAATTAGCTGAGGGAGTTCCTCGTAGTTTTACCATGAATAGCAATGAAATTCTTGAGGCTTTACAAGAGCCTTTATCTGGAATAGTTGGCGCTGTAAGAGCAGCATTAGAGCAAGCTCCACCAGAACTTGCATCAGATATAGCTGAGCAAGGTATGGTTTTAACAGGAGGAGGAGCTTTACTTAAAGATTTAGACAGACTTCTTATGGAGGAAACAGGACTTCCAGTTATTGTTGCAGAAGATCCATTGACATGTGTTGCAAGAGGCGGTGGTCGAGTTTTAGAAATAATGGATCAAAAGTTAGAAGGGTTATTTTCGTCAGAATAATTCTCAGCAATAAGCTAGTATCTAGGAGTATGTTATTAATAAATTATTAATTAATATAAAATTTTTCGTATTGATACTTATATGTATTATTACGATTACCCTAGATACTAAGTATGATTCTTTAAGTTATAAAAAGAACGTTTCATCGATAGTTGTAATGCCTTTTTACTATGTTGCTATTGCTCCTAAATTATATTTTACCAAGATACAGACTTATTTCCTTTCTCAACAAGAATTATTAACACAGCTAAATAATATTAAAGCTGAAAATATATTGCTGCAAACTAAACAGCTTAAATATAATACTGTGAAGTTAGAAAATAAAAGATTAAAAGAACTATTAAATTCTTCAAAATATTTAGATGAAAAATTTTTGGTATCAGAAATTCTAGATATCTCCATTGATCCTTTGGGTAAAAAATTTATTATAAATAAAGGCAGTAATGATGGAGTTTATGTTGGTCAATCAGTTGTTTCATCTAAAGGCGTTGTTGGACAAATTATAGAAGTAAATAAATTTACAAGTGTCGTTATTTTAATAACAGATGCCGATCATGCTATTCCGCTAGAAAATCAACGAACAGGCATGAGAACATTAGCAATTGGACTTGGGGCATCGCAAAATCTAGAGTTATTAAATGTTATTAAAGATGCTGATATAAAAGAAGGAGATATTTTAATATCATCAGGACTGGGTGAAAGGTTTCCAGAAGGGTACCCCGTTGGTGAGGTGTTATCTATTGTATATCAGAATAAAAAAGCAACTTTGCAAGTATTTCTAAAACCAATCGTAGATTTTAATACTTTAAAAGAAGTGCTGTTAGTTTGGAATGTAAAAGAAGATTTAAAAAACAGTTTTGTGAATGACAATAAAAACAAAGCTGAAAATAAATCAAAAGGGTAATGTGCAATAAATGAGTATTTATACAAGCAGCATAAACAGGCAAAGAGCATTTAAAACAAATAGAGTTATTTTAAGTTTTGTATTAGCTATTATTTTAAGCCTAATATCTTCGAATAATATGGTGTTTTATAACCCTTTGTGGATTGTTTTATTTTTAATTTATTGGCATATTAGAATAGATATTAAAGAGTCATATAATAATTTATATTATGCTTTTATTTTAGGTATAATCTGTGATTTAATTTTTTCTAAGGCTATTGGAATTTCAGCTATAAGTTATTTAATTATAAGTTATATTTTATCTACGCTAAAACCAAAAATTTACTTTTATACTTTATTACAAATAACTGTTATGGTTTTCATGTTGTTATTAATAAATCAAACAGTTTTTTTATTGTATAGTTTGTATTTCGGGGTTATAAATAATTTCACAAAAGTTATATTCTTTGCACCTATCGTTACTAGTTTATTAGTTTGGCCCATTGTATGTATTATTCTCGATCGTTTCTTTTTAAAATCAAAATAGTAGTATAAACATAAAATGCAAAGAAAAATAAAAAAAGGTATTAAATTTTTATACTTCTCAATATCATTACTTATAATTGCAACCTGTTTGTTATATTTACTTTTGATATTTGTTTTAGAATATTTATCTTATCACCCAGAGTATGTTGAAGATTTTGTACATAACAATATTAATGTTACAAAAATTAAGCAAATTAAACTAAAAAGACGAGCTCATTCTTTAAATATTAACATTTATGATTTAAATTTAGATAAAAAAATACACGTTCCAAAAATTGAATTTAAATTAAATCTTGTGAAGAGTATATTTTTTCAAGAGTTAGTTTTTGACAGCATGAGTATTTCTCAAGCAAAAATAAATTTAAATGAATCTAGTAGTGTAGTGAATTTATTTCAACTACCAAAAATTATTGATTCTAACAACAAAGAGAATTTAGATAAGATATTAAGTAATGATAATTTGAATCTTTACTTAAACAAAGGGGCACAATTATTACGTCAAAATATAAAAAAATATAAATTCATTAGAAATATATCAATTTCTGATACAGAGTTTTTAATTGATTCTTATAAAATACATTTTAATAATATAAAAATAAGAACATATTTGCATAAAGGGTATTATAATTTCAAGCTACGCTCATGGGCACATATATTGCATGATAATATTAAAAATAATCATGTGATTATAGCTGCTAATTTTAGAACATCAAAACATGATTCTAAGGTTTTTACAGGTACTGCTTTTGGCCATGTTAAACATTTAAATATGTCTAATTTAGAAATATTTGATAATAAATATACAGGTAAAATAACATCAGCAAGTAGTTTGCTAGAGATAAAGCATAATCAATTGAAAAAAATTAAACTTGATTTAGATGTTGATAATTTAAATAATCTGAAATATAAGATAAGTAACTTTAAGCTCTATTCAGTATATTTACCAAAAAAAGAATTAATATTTAAAAAAGTTGATTTAGATATACAAAATAAATTGACTGGTGATTTTTATTATATTAATAAAGCAAATGTTAAATTAAATTTTGAAAATAATGAAAATAAATTAAATAAAAAATTTTCAGATGATTTAATATCAAGTGATTATTTAGTAAAGATAAAAGGCATTAAATTTTTTAAAAAAAACACATTTAAAAAACCTTTAGATTTTAACAAAATTTTAGTTCATTTTAATACTTTTGACAGCAGTGATTTAAATCAAATTAATCTCAATTTTTCTAAATTTTCAGGAAGTTATGATAATTTCAGTTTTAATTTAAAAGGTGCTGTATTTTTACCATATAAAGAATTAAAAAATAATGTCTTCTTTGATAAAATCATTGATTATAAAAAGAGCTCTTTTTCTTTATTAACTAATTTAAAGCAATTACCAGCAGCAGAAATTATTAATTATTTGCCTATATATAAATTAGATAAAGATATTGTTAAGTGGGTGAATGATTCTTTTTTATCTGGAAATATTAGTAACATTGATATTATATTCAGAGGTGGTTTTAATAATGATTTCCCATATGATTTTAAAGAAGATAAAAGTTCAAAAGGTCAATTTATTGCAAATATAACTTTAGATAAGTTTAAACTTGAATATATAAAAGATTGGCCGGTAATTGATAAATTATCAGGTCAAATTGTATTTAATACAAGAGATATGGACTTCGTTATTGAAAAAGGTTCTATTTATTCTAGTTCTATTGAAAATAGTATCGGGCATATTAAGAATATTCGTAAAAATTATCCTAATATCTTACATATAGATGGAATAATTAAAGGCCCATCTCAAAATATTATTAAATATTTACAAAATATTGACTGTAAAGAATGCAGTAAAGATTTTTTAGATAATTCTTCTTTTTCAGGGGATTCTTTACTTAAGTTATCTATAAAAGAAACTCTTGGCACTAAAATACCGACTGAAATTTCAGGAAAAGTATCTTTACAAAATGCAGCCTTACAATTAAAACACAAAACCAAAGATAGTTTGTTTGTGAACCATATTTTTGGAGATATTAATTTTAATAATGATATTTTGAGTAGCAATTCCATTAAGCTTTCTTGGCTTGATAATGTTTTTGATGTGAAATTTAATGTTAAAGAAGATAAGCTTAATAATTATATGGGTGATATTCAATATTCTAGTTTATTGAGTAAAAATTTTTTTGAGCAAATTATCAACCTTTATGGTCAACCAGAATCCAAATTTTTAAATAATTATTTTAAAAGTATGCAAGGAAGTAGTTTATTTAAAGGGAATGTAGATTTTATATTACAACAAGATAAAATAACTAGTTTAAAATTTGGTCTTAGTTCAGATTTAAAGGGTATAGCATCAAGTATAAAGTATCCATTTGAAAAAAAATCTCAAGATACTAAAAAATTTAATATTACATTAAATACGAATAATTTGAAAAGTTTTAATCAAGTCAAAGTTGGGCAGAGTAATTTTAAAATTAATTATGGTAATATCAAAATATTTTTAAATGAAAACTCTTTATCAAAAGATGTTTATGGTAAAGTTATTTTAAGTGATTTTTCATTGCATGATATAGTAAATTTACATAAATTTATTACCGAGAATATAAATAATAATAAACAAATTAATAAAAATTACTTTATTAAAGTTTATATAAATAATGGAACTTATAATAAAGATTTTAAATTAGTAGGTACTATTGTTAAAAAAATTATTAAAAATAATGTTGAATTATCTTTTAATCTAGATAGTTTAGAGTTTTTTGATACGGCAGAGAAGTTATATTCATCAATACAAGAAATTATTAATATATCTAATATTGAAAAACATCATTCTAAAGAGATATCTAATAATAATATTGATTTAAATTTTAAAATAATAATCAAAAAATTATATTTAAACAATTATTTGCTAGGATCTTTAGTAGGAGATATGAGTAAAAATAATGCTAACTTTAAGTTAAATGGTAAGAATGTTGACTTTGAGGTTAGAAAAAAATCTAATAGCTTATCAGGCGGTATTTCTTTTGATAATTTAGGTAAGTTATTAAGTAGTTTAAATATTGAGCAATATATTAATAAAGCTAGAGGATATTTAAGTTTTAACTTAGATAATATTGATAGCGATGACCCAAAAGGTAGTTTTTTTATATTGTTAAAAGATGGTGAAATTAAAAAAGTTGATCCAGGTATTGGGCGATTATTAGGAGCATTTAGTTTTAGTTCATTGCAACGTAAGATAAAATTAGATTTTAGCGATATAACCGATAGAAGTTATGCTTTTGATCAAGTGATTGGAAATTTTACTTTAGATAATCATAAAATTTTAGCTAAAGATGTGAAAATATCTGGGCCATCTGCAGATATAGAATTGTCAGGAGATCTTAATATAAGAAAAAATTATTATACTTTATTGGCAGATGTTACCCCTAAAATATCAGGAGGGGTACCTGTTGCTGCTGCTATAGTATCAGGAAATCCTGCTGTTGGTATTATTGTCTGGGCAGTAGATAAACTTTTACAATCACCATTTGATAAAATGAGTAGAAGTAGATATGTTATAACAGGAACAAGCAGTAATCCTGAGATTAATAAAATTAAAATAGGATAATTTGAGATAAGTTATATTATGAAAAATAAAGAATTAGTTTATGCAAAAGATTTAATTTTAGAGCCGGCAGGGTTGAACGTAAACCATATAGAGACTATTTTAGGTAAAGCTTTAATTCCAGGAGTGGATTTTGCTGATTTGTATTTTGAACAAGTTTATGCAGAAAGTTTATCGCTTGAAGATGGAAAAGTAAAAGATGCCGGTTACAGCGTTGATAAAGGTGTTGGGTTAAGAGTGATAAGTGGCGAGAAAACAGGTTATGCTTATTCTGATGATATAGCGCTTAAGTCACTAGAAAATTCTGTGTTAGCTGCAAAAAATATTGTTAATCATGGTCAAAATAAACAAATTAAATTAGAATCTCTTGCTAAAGAAAAAAATAATTTAATTTCTCATGACTTATACACTTCACTGAATCCTTTAGAAAGTATATCTATTGAAGATAAAAAAGCATTATTAGAATCTGTAGATAAAGAAGCCAGAAAATTTGATACTAAAATAAAAAAAGTAGAAGTAAGTTTATCTGGATCTTATAAGGTTGTGTTGATTGCTAATAGTCTTGGATTGCTTATTCCAGATATTAGGCCATTAGTAAGATTAAATGTTTCAGTAATTGCAGAAGATAATAATGGTCGAAAAGAATCAGGATCATCAGGAGGCGGAGGCCGTTTTGGTTATATGGAGTTTACTAAAGATAATTGGCATTTAGATCAGGCAAAAGAAGCTGCTCGTATAGCGTTATTGAATTTAGAATCAAAGTCTGCTCCTGCAGGAATGATGCCTGTTGCATTAGGTTCAGGGTGGCCAGGAGTTTTATTACATGAGGCTGTAGGGCATGGATTAGAAGGTGACTTTAATCGTAAAAAAAGCTCAGCTTTTCATGACAAATTAGGCGAGCAAGTCGCATCTAGTTTATGTACAGTTGTAGATAACGGTACTCTTGAGTCTAAAAGAGGCTCATTAAATATAGATGATGAGGGAGTTCCTACTCAAAATACTGTGTTAATAGAAAAAGGCATTCTAAAAGGTTATATGCAAGATAGATTGAATGCTAAGCTTATGAATACTGTTTCAACAGGTAATGGAAGGCGTGAGTCTTTTGCTCATATACCAATGCCTAGAATGACTAATACTTATATGTTGCCAGGTAATCATAATAAAGAAGAAATTATTAGCTCAATAAAAAAAGGATTATATGCTGTAAGTTTTAATGGAGGTCAAGTTGATATCACATCAGGACAATTTGTGTTTGTTGCAAGTGAAGCATATTTTGTTGAAGATGGTAAGATCAAATATCCTGTAAAAGGGGCAACATTAATTGGTAATGGCCCAGAGGTTTTAAAAAAAGTATCAATGGTTGGTAATGATTTAAGACTAGATCCAGGTATAGGAACATGCGGTAAAGATGGTCAGTCTGTTCCAGTATGCGTAGGTCAACCAACAATTAAAATCGATGAACTAACTGTTGGAGGAACTCAAAGTGAGTAATAATTTAGTTTATAAAACTCAGTGTGACGTTAAAGCTGAACTAGACAATTATAAGCAGCTAGTTGAAGATGTTTTAAGTATGGCTAAAAAGAAAGGAGCTAGTGCCGCTGAAGTTGAAGCTTCTTTAAGTGAGGGAGTTTCTATAGAAGTTAGAAATAATGATATTGATAAGTTAGAATTTAACAAAGATAAAGGTATAGGTATTACGGTATATTTAGGTAAGGCCAGTGCGTCTGTATCTTCATCAGATACAACCCTAAAAGCCTTAGAGGATACTGTTGATAAGGCTATAGCTATAGCTAAAGTAATAGAAGAAGATCAGTATTCAGGTATTGCTGAAAAAGAATTACTTGCTTTTGATTATCCTGATTTAGATTTATATCATCCTTGGGATATTAGTATTGATGGCCTTATTGATATAGCAAAAGAATGTGAGCAAAAGGCTTTTTCTTTAGATAAAAGAATTGTAAATTCAGAAGGAAGTTTTATTAATACTTATTCTGGAATTGATTTATACGGTAATACAAATAATTTTATAGGTAGTTTTGCTGAAAGCAGGCACTCTTATGGATGCTCTTTAATTGCAAAGCAAGATCAAGAAATGCATACTGACTATTGGAATACTGTTGCAAGAGTTCCTACAAATTTAAAATCTATCAATGAAATAGCACAAATAGCAGTTCAAAGAACTGTATCAAAGCTTGGCACAAAAAAAATAAAAACTGAAAGGTTACCTGTAATTTTTAATTTTAGTGCAGCAAAAACGCTAATAGCAAGTTTTTTAGGTGCAATTAGCGGCGGAGCTTTATATAGAGGAGCTTCTTTTTTATTGGATAGCATAGGCCATAAAGTTTTTTCTGATAGCATAACTTTACTAGAAAAGCCTTATTTATTGCAAGGAATAGGAAGTTCAGCTTATGACGGGGATGGTGTAAAAACTCAAGAAAGAGCTTTAGTTGATAAAGGTATTTTACAAGGATATTTATTAAGCTGTTATAGCGCTAGACGTTTGGGTTTAAAAAGCACAGGTAATAGCGGCGGAGTACATAATTTGCATATAAAGTTACCAGAACAAGCGCAATCATTTGATGATATGGTTAAGAGTCTTAAAAAAGGCATTATTATTACTGATTTGATGGGACAAGGCATAAATACGATTACAGGAGATTACTCTCAAGGCGCATCTGGTTTTATGGTTGAAAATGGTGAAATAACACACCCTGTAAGAGAAATAACAGTTGCTAGTAATTTGAAAGATATGTTTACGAATATAACATCAGTTGGCAGTGATATTGATACCAGAGGCAACATACAAGTAGGTAGTTTATTGGTAGATAATATGATGGTAGCAAGTAGTTAATTATTAATATCAAGCCGAATTAATTTGAACCATCACCTAGTGATGGTTCATTAGTATAATTATAATTTATTGGAATGAGTATAAAATTAAATGGATCTTATTAAAAAATATAATAATGTAGTTTTATTTTTTTTAGATATTGCTCTTACAGTGATATGCGCAAGTGTTGTTTATTTGATTTTGCATCATGATATAGCTAAAGAATCTTTACAGCTTTGGGTTATATCTATGATTTTGTTTTGGCAGGTAACACGAGAGCCTGAAAAAATTTTTATACAAGGCTATAGGCATATCATAAGATTGTTATTTTTTGCTGTTTCAGCAACCGTTATTTATTTATTTATCTTTAGAATCAGTTATTCTTTACGAGCTTTAGTTTCGGTCTCTTTTTTATGGATGATATTTGCATCCTTAGGAAGATTTTTATTAATCAAATATCTTCCTAATAGAATTATTGCAGGAGATAAAGATATTATTGATAAATTAATGGATGATGAAAAGATAAAAAATAATAAACTATTTTCTGTTTTAACTTTAACTGATTTATCGAAGTTAGATTTTAAAGATTTTGATTATGTTATTTTTGATCCACAACATGATTATGATGAAAAATGGCGAAATTTTTTTGTTCATGCCAAAGTTGCTGGAATTCCTGTATATGCTATTTATGAAATAGAAGAAGTTATTCAAGGAAAAGTTAGCGTTGAGTTATTAAAACAAAATTGGATTGCAAATAACTTTGTTTTAAATAAATTATATTTAAATATTAAAAGATTTTTAGATATATTATTTTGTCTTATAACAGCTGTTATTACTATACCTGTTATGTTAATTATTGCTTTAATTATTAGAGTTAATATGGGAAAAAAAGTTGTTTTTTCTCAACAAAGAATAGGTTTTGGTGGCGATCTTTTTTGGATTTATAAATTTAGAACCATGGTGTTAGATTATAATGATAGTGAAAAAAAAGAAACTCAAGGAGAAGATGATCCACGCATAACTAAATTAGGTAAATTTTTAAGAAAAACAAGATTAGATGAATTGCCGCAATTATATAATATATTAAAAGGCAATATGAGCTTAATTGGTCCAAGACCAGAATGGGAAGCAACAGCAAACAAATTTGCTGAAGAAATTCCACTTTATTATTTAAGAAACATGTTAAGACCAGGCGTTACCGGTTGGGCTCAAGTAAATCAAGGTCATACAACAGGTGTCAAAGGTAATTATGAAAAACTTAGGTATGACATTTATTATATAAAAAATTGTTCGATATGGATTGATTTGAAAATTTTATTAAGGACTATATATATTGTTATATCTGGGCATGGTGCTGTTTAAAATAGTGATCTATTATTCTTATATAATAATTAATTTAAATAAGTCAATTATTTAAGATATGGCTTTTCTTACTTGTAGTTGAGGGTTATGTACGAAACTAGTTCTAAAGACACGCAATCAATTTGAATTAAACAAAATCCCTATATATACTAAATAGATATATTTTAATGTAAAGGATTACTAACAATGTATCTTAAAAAACTTATTCCTATATCTTTATTAATAGCATCTGCAAGCTCATTTGTAGGCGCATCAGATAATATGTTATATAAAACTAAAAATGATTTAACAGAGCAGAGCTCTAATTATGTTTTAGGTTTAAATTTAGGTTATTCATATTTTTCAAAAAAAGATTTAAATATTTATTATGATAGGGCTGTTGATAATGGACCAGATGAAATAGCAATAGATAAAAGATATAAAAATCCAACTGTTGGGGCTTTATTTGGGATTAATACTCCAGTTGAAAAATACAGTTATATCAGTTCAGTTTTTTACGGTGTAAAAGCTGTTTATTTTGAAGGTACTTCAAAGGGTGAAATGATTCCGTTAAAAGATAAAGATTTCAAATGTGATGATTCAAAAGCAAAACTACCATTAAAAAACTTAAATGTATTATTAAATAGTAAATTATATTTTAATTATTCTAAAAAAGGGATAATACCTTTTGCTGAAATAGGTATCGGTGCTAATTTTTATGAATTAGGATTAAAAGTGACCGGTGATGTCGATCAGTTTAATACAAAATTAAAA
>TARA_R110002096_G_scaffold192564_3_pt1 | contig 55548 bp, 52 predicted proteins | sample TARA_R110002096 | Tara Oceans TARA_R110002096 (sample SAMEA4397295) | marine metagenome | biome: Polar Biome; feature: [DCM] deep chlorophyll maximum layer (ENVO:01000326); material: water (ENVO:00002006), including particulate matter (ENVO:01000060) such as... | depth 35 m
TCTAGAAAATTGAAATCCAGAAAATTGAAAAAAAATAAATTTAAAGCCCATTAAAAGGAAGGGCTAAGGATGGAAATAACATAATCCACTACATTTGTCAAAAATTAAATAAGAATGGCCAGTACATCAGACATACGCAATGGACTTTGCATCACCTATAATGGTGCTCCTTTTCAAATTATTGAATTCCTTCATGTAAAACCAGGTAAAGGACCGGCCTTTGTTCGAACCAAAATGAAAAATTTGGAAACGGGAAAGGTTTTGGACAACACTTTTCCTTCCGGTGCTAAGATTGAGGAAATAAGAATTGAAAACCGTACCTACCAATATTTGTACTCCGATCCTGAAGGTTATCACTTTATGAATATGGAGGATTATAACCAAATTCAAATAATGAAGGAGCTGATAAATGCCCCTACATTGCTAAAAGAAGGAATGGAATGCCAAGTTCTTTTTCATGCGGATGAGGAACGCCCTATGATTTGTGAAATTCCGGCAAAAGTAACTTTAGAGGTAACTTATACTGAACCGGGCATAAAAGGCGACACTGCAACCAATGCCACCAAACCTGCCACCGTTGAAACTGGTGCGGAAGTAAGAGTACCCTTATTTATTAATGAAGGCGACAAAATTGTAATTGACTCCGCTTCGGGTTCCTATAAAGAAAGAGCAAAATAGGATGAAACTTTCTACACCTATAAAGCTTAAAGAGGCAGCCGAATTAATCGGTTGTGAATGGGTAGGCCCGGATGATCATACGATTACTGGGATTAATGAAATCCATATGGTGGAAGAAGGAGATATTGTTTTTGTAGATCATCCCAAATATTATGAGAAAGCTTTAAACTCCAGAGCTACCACTATAATTATCAATAAAAAGGTGGAAGCTCCTCTGGGGAAGGGTTTGTTGATATCCGACGATCCATTTAGGGATTTTAATTTCCTCACTCGCAATTTTAATCCATTTCAACAGGCACAGCAGAGTATTGCCCCTTCCGCAACAATCGGTAAGAACACTATTATTCAGCCCAATGTATTTATTGGAAACAATGTAGTTATTGGCGAAAATTGCCTTATCCATTCCAATGTTTCTATCTATGATGATACAGTGATTGGGGACGATGTAATTATCCAGGCCGGAACCAGTATTGGTAGCGATGCCTTTTATTATAAAAGAAGACCCGAAGGTTATGATCGTTTAATTTCTGGTGGTAATGTTGTAATTGAAGATAAAGTAGATTTAGGAGCTTGCTGCACTATAGACAGAGGTGTAAGTGCCAGCACCCGAATTGGTGAAGGTTCTAAGCTTGATAATAATGTCCATGTTGGGCATGATACCCAAATAGGAAAACATTGCCTTTTTGCCTCTCAGGTAGGAATTGCAGGCTGTGTTATTATAGAAGATGAAGTTACCCTTTGGGGGCAAGTTGGAGTAACCAGCGGGATTAGAATTGGCGAAAAAGCAGTTGTATTAGGACAAGCTGGAGTAACTAAATCCATAAAGGGTGGAAAAACCTATTTTGGAACTCCTATAGACGAAGCTAGAAGGAAGTATAAGGAAATAGCATCATTAAGAGTCTTGCCAGACATTATTGAGCAATTATCTTAATTCAAAAAAAAATGCCTCCATAAATGGAGGCATTTTCTTTCTTATGAAATCTGAATTATTAATTATCCCAATAAACTGGAGTAGTCAAATCTCCAACAATTGTTGCTTTTGGATTATATAATCTCTCATTTTGTGGAGTAACCAACCTAACAGGAATAGTTGTAATATTTCCAATAGGGTTTGGCGTTAAAGCTGGGAATCCAGTTCTTCTAAAATCACTATAAGCCTCACATTGACCAAACATGGCAATATATTTTTGAGTCATAATGGTTTCAAGCGTGATAGTAGCAGGAGTTTCCGCAGCAAATGCAGCTATAAATGCAGCACTAGGAGCAGCACCTGTAACTTGTGTAACTGATTCAATAACTGCTTCATTGTATGCCGTAGCAGCAGCCAAAGGCGCACCAGCTCTAAGCTGTGCTTCTGCTTCTATAAACTTCATCTCTACAAAGCTTACCAAAGGCAAGGCTGTAGCAGCTAAGGAGTTTAAATAGCTTCCTACATTACTTGTTTGGATACTATCCACATCATCCTTAGGAGTTCCAGAATAATTTCCTTGTGGATCCTGAGCAGCATAAAAAGGCAACCTCGGATCAGCGTTGGCATTTAATAGGTCTACAAAGAACTCACCCATTTTAATATAATCTCCCCTTTGTTGGTTAAAAGCATACCATTGGTTTTGCTCGGCACCATTAGGTCCAAAAATCATATTAAAATCATCAGCTGAAGAAGTAATACCACTTGCCATTGAAGCCAATGCGCTGGCAGCACTTCCGGCAGCATCTCTTTGGCTTAGCCTGTTGTAATACCTAGCTTTTAAAGAATGAGCTGCAGCGATCCATTTGCTTACATCCCCACCATAGATGAAATCATCACCAGCAGGAATTTGAACATTGTCGGAAGCTGGTCTACTTAAATCCGCAATTGCCGCATCTAGCAAGGCGAAAATACTTCCTCCATTGGAATCATCTAATAATGATTGTTGTGTGTCATAGGAAGCTTCAAATTCTCCGTCAAGACCTGTAAGAGCCTGGCTGTAAGGCACATCTCCCCAAAGGTCTGTTGCTAAACCTAGGTTTAAGGCTGTGAGAACTTTCGCCATTCCTGCATAGTGAGGATTGGCAGATCCTGAGTTATCGACAATCAACTTTGCATTCATCAACACTCCATTATAAATTACCTCCCACTCATTCTCATTGGTAAGTTCAGTGATATTGTAATTCATGAACTGAACGGTTTGAGAACCAGCCGAAGTACCAGCAATCTGCTGGGTGAAAATCTGAGTCTGACGAGCTAATTGTCCGCCAAAAGTGGCAAAGGTTGCAACTTCCGTATTAGAAAGTAATAAGTCAGGAGACACCTCTGTAGGGTCATTTGGGGAAGCAATTTTATCTTCCAGATAGTTATCACAAGATGTGAAAAACCCTCCGGTCCCCAAGGCTATAAAAAATATGTATGTTATCTTTTTCATTATAAGTTCTTGTTAAAATTAAAATCCAAATTTTAAGCCGAAGGAATAAGATCTTGCACCAGGGTTATTGAAATAATCAAAACCACCAATATTAGAACCAGCACCTGTTAAACTTGTTTCAGGGTCTACACCTTTATAATCTGTGATTAAGAAAAGGTTTCTTCCATTAAAACTAATATCTAAATAGTTGATTGGATTCTTAGGATCTTTAAAGTTGAATCTATAGCTAAGATTTACATCTCTTAGTCTTACCCAGTTTACTTCTTCTACAAATTCTTCAGAAGCTCCACCGGCATCACCTTTATATCTTCTAAAATAATCTATAGCATTTACTTCAGTGGTATTGGCTTGTCCACCAATATCATTTCCATTTCCATCTGTAGTTCCTGGAGCATAAACACCTTCAATTAAATAGGTTCCCTCTCTGTTTTCTGCAGACTCTTGAGTTCTTCCTAAGTTATTTAAACGTGCGTAGGTTCCATTCCAAATATCACCACCTTGGCGAATATCAAATAAGAAGGAAAGTTGAACACCTTTATAAGTGAAAGTATTGCGGATACCTCCTAACCAATCTGGGTTTGGATCTCCAACACCTTCAGTAATAGCTGCTTGAATTGGTAAACCATTCGCACCTATTAATAGGTCTCCATTGTCATTTTTCTCCCATACTGTTCCGAAGAATACACCGTATGGCTGTCCAACAATGGCAAAAGACCCAATAGATCCAAATGCGGTTTCTATACTAAACTGATCAACACCGGGAACTAACTGAGTAGTTTCACTGATATTTCTAGACCAGTTTAAATCTATTTTCCATTTGAAGTTGTCATTGGTATAAGGAGTAATTCCCATAGCAATTTCATAACCTTTATTTACAATTTCACCACCGTTTACATAAGCCTCAGCAAAACCACTAGAGCTAGCTAAAGGACGATACAATAAAGCATCGCTAGTTTTTTGGTGGTAATAAGTGAAATCAAAATCAATCAACCTATCAAAGAAAATCATGTTTAAACCAAATTCATTACCAGTAAGAATTTCTGGTTGAAGGTCTTTAGTAAATAACCTTTGGTTAATAGCGAAACCATTTTGTCCTAAATAAGGAAAGGTTAAACCGTTGGTAAATCCATCAGTATAAGTTTCGATGGTATATAGAGTTCTTGTAGAATACTCAATTGGAGAAATACCCGTTTGAGCCCAGCTATAACGAACCTTACCAAAGTTAAACCAGTCTGGTTTATCATCCCATAAATCTGTAAATACAAGTGAAGTACTTACGGATGGATACATAAAGTTGTTATCATCCAATTCAAAAGTTGAAGACCACTCATTTCTCGCTGTAAGGGTTAAGAACCAAATGCTCTTCCAATCAAATTCTGCTTGAGCAAAAACAGCTGCCGTATTAATATCCTTCTGATATTCTGAAGAATATAATTCGGTAGCATTACTCAAATTGTAAAAATCTCTAATGGCTAAAGTTCTACCTCTCGAGAATTGATCATTGAATCTGGTCATATTAAAGTTATGTCCAACTAATCCACTAAATCCCCAATCATCATTAATTTTCAAATTGGTAGAAGCGATGAAGTCACCATAAACTTGTCTGTTGGATAATGAATTTACATTTACCTGACCTACACCACCAATATCATCTCCAAATGAGGAAATAGCAAAAACTTGCTTTCTATTATCGGTATAAGCATCAGTACCCACCTTATAATTAAGATTTAACCAATCATTTACTTTATAGTTTATAAATACATTTCCTAAAACCCTATTTAGGTTATTGGTAAATGGGTTTCTATTAGCTGTAAAATGTGGATTATCATAAAAGGCAAAATACGTCCTTTGATTTCCATTGTCATATTCATATTGACTAATGTCATAACTGGTTGGAGCTCTTAATAGACCAAGCATGATCCCTGCTAGGTTACTACCATTTTGAGCTTTTGTTCCTTGGTTATTAATATAGTTTACAGTACCTCCAACTTGAATTTTCTCGCTAATCTTGGTATCGGCAGTTAAGCGAACTGAAAGTCTATCCAAATTTGTATTGGGAACAACTCCATTATCTTTAAGGTAACCAACAGATAAACGAATACCAGTACTTTCTGTTCCACCAGTAATGGATACATTAGTATTAGAGGAAACACCAGTTTGAAAGAAATTATCTGGATTATCCACAGAAGATAAACCCAAAGAACTCATGCTAGGTCCCCATGAAGAAGAAGTACCTAATGATCCATCATCCCCTGTAAAATAGGTGTTATCCGCTCCTGGATCTCCTTCAATAAATGTTGCAGCGCCGTCGCCAGCAGGAGTTCCACCACCAACACCTTGAGCGTATGTGGTTTGTAGTTCGGGTAGTTTGTTTACCTGAGTAAAAGTAATATTCTGAGATACAGTAACTCCCAGACCTTTTTTACCTCCAGCTTTACCTCTTTTAGTGGTATAGATAATTACACCATTACCAGCACGAGCACCATATAGTGCCGCAGCAGCAGGACCTTTTAATACAGTTACCGACTCAATATCATCTGGGTTAATATCGATACCCCTGTTTGAGTTGTTTACCCCTTGTAAGTTTTCATTAAATGGATAATCCCTTGGTGAAGATTGAACGGTTTGATTGTCAATAGGAATACCATCTACAACAATCAATGGTTGATTTTCTCCTGTAAAGGTGGCATTACCACGAATAAGGATTTTACTAGATGCACCTGGAGTACCGGAAGATCCAACAACTTGAATTCCTGGAGCCTTTGCATTTAGCGAGGAAATGATATTATTCTCGCCAGAATTGGCAATATCATCAGCACCTAAACTACTTACTGAATAACCAAGAGCCTTTTTGTCCTTGGAAATTCCTAAAGCGGTAACCACTACTTCATCCAATTGTTCGGAGGATGGTTTTAAACTCACCGTCATATTGTCTTGACTTCCAGCAGGAACTTCCTTGGCTTCATAGCCAATGGCTGTGAATACCAAAATTGCCGGTGAGCTTTTTAAAGTAATAGAAAATTTTCCATCGAATTTGGTGGCGGTACCATTAGTGGTCCCCTTTTCAATGACCGCTACTCCTGGAATTGTTTCTCCAGTTTCGGAGTCATTAACGACCCCAGAGATCGTTCGCGATTGGGCATAGCCCAGTTGTACGCACAGTGCAAATAGCAGCACCGTAAGCAGCGTAGCTTTGTTTTTCATAGGTAAATTTTGTGTTAAACGTGTTACTAATGTGATAAGAATAATTGAGAAATTCAATCTCTATCACAAAAAATATTAACGAAAAGTTAACATTTACCTAAACAATATGAACTTAAAGCTTATTTAAAATACTGTTAATCAGTATTTTGAACTATAGATTTTTAGACTGTTTTCTTTTTAGTAAAATATCGGTCTAAGACGACCAAAATGGAAGAAAATCCCCAAACTGGACATGAAGCCTTGTCCATTTCCAAGAAATTATTTAGAAATCCATGGGTCCAATAGGTGATTAATCCCATCAAACAAGCCATGGCTATTAATTTCAAATTATGGTCGTCTAATTTGTAATAAATCAGGATGCCATAATACACGGTTGCGAAAACTATTAGAAGTACAGAAATGGCACCAAAAAGACCTGACTCTGCCAAGGGGCCAATATATTCGCTATGGGCATTTCCCATATCCGCAGCATTGGTACTTATAATAGTTTTTTCCGAAGGTTTCTGGTAGGGTGCATACAAGAACATATAGGTTCCTGGGCCAAATCCTAAAATTGGTCTTTCCTCAAACATTCGAAATGCAGATTTCCACCTATTTATCCTCTCCAAATTACTGGCATCTGTTGAAATATTGGAAATAGACTCTACATGTTCCGTAAGATTGTCACTACTTACCTGCTCATTTTTTTCAAATTTCTTGAGAATATCCTCCTGATTGTACAAAAGGAAACCAAGAACCATTATGGCCAAAAGTGCAATCACCTCCTTCCTTACCCTAAGCACCACAAAAAGCATAACTATCACTGCCACCACTATACTTAACCAGGCCGCCCTTGTAAAAGAAAGCACTACTCCTATTGATAAAATAGAAAACAGGAAAAAGCCTCCTATTCTCGCATTTCTATTGTGCTTATATAAAAAGGCATATATAAAGGATATAGGAATAAACATCGCCAAAACAGCACCGTAGCTTGTATGCTCCTTAAAAAATGGAAACATTACCCAAGTAGATGCCTGTCTGGTAAAACCGTTCTGCGAATGCACCACCACCGTATAAACCACCGCTATACTCAGCGATATCATAAACAACCAAAAGAACACATCAATGCTTTTTCGCTTTTTAAATATCTGAGACATTAAATAGAAAAACACGGAAACGAACCACAGTCTAGCTAAAAGAAACTTTACAGAAACAAAGGGTATTTCACTGGTGATGGTGGTTATTAGCATCCAAGCTACATTCAATAGGATAGCAATGGATATTGGATGACTTACAATTTTAGAATCAAATCCACCCCGATATAGGATTTTGAAGAAAAACAAGATCATTAAACCGAAGAGCAGGGGTTCGGTAGGAAGAGTGAATCCCACCCTTAGATCTGGATTATAATAAAAAATTGACAGCGGTGTAGCAAAAACAATAAATAGTAAAACCTTGTCTAAGGCCAAAACTATTAAAGCAACAATAACAAGGGCAAAAGGAATTAATAGGCCCCAAAAGTTTTCGCTTACTATAAATAAGGAATTGAGAATGCTTACTACAATCCCAACAATGATAATTTGCTTGGTATTTAGCTTGGCTAAATTTTGTATCACACTACCTGCTTCTTGTTTGCTCTGCGAACGGTGTCTACAATCAATATCATTATAAAGCTTACACTAAATGCACCAACAGCACTTAAAGCCACAATTAACCATCTTGTAGGGTATGATTTTTTCTCTGCCGGATAAGCGTCATTTACTGTAAATGTTGCTGGCAATGAAGCTTCAACATCTACTTTGGCTTGGTCGTACTTGCTCTTCAGTTTAATTTGCTCCTCTTTCAAAAATCCAAGTTCATCTCTTAATGAAACATAAGTACCACCGTATTTTGCCAAAGTATCTAGCTTTCTTTCTATTGCCTTAACACTAGGATGATCTGGATGCTTCTCAATAAGTGCCGTAGCCAATTGCTCACTCAAAACGGAGGATTGAGATTCATAATCATGCACACCCTTATATCTCAACTGGGTTAGCTCTTCTTCCATGGATTTAATATGAGCTTTAATAGAATTATACTCCCTAGCTACAATATCCAATCCCATTTTAGCTCTTTCCTTTTGAATTCGATTTTTTGTGGAATCCACCAAAAGATTAATTTCATTCGCTATTCGAGCAGCCGTATCCGGATCCGTGTCTAGTACATTTATTTCTACAGACATATATTCTGTCCTTCGGAAAGAAATATTATCGCTATAAGTTTCATATAGCTCTGTTTTGGTATAGGGGCCATCACTATCAATTTTATAGTGATCTATTAGATTAAACTTTTTGATAATTTTATTTCTAATCTCATCCGAATGCAAAAGCTGAAGCAACTGCTCGGCTTGGTCTTCCTCTCCAAATTCCAAAATATCCTGTCCTCTAGAAGAAAATTGCTGTGGCAAAACTCCTTTAGAAACGGAACTGGTAGTGGTTGGAAAAACAGTTACTGTAGATTTATATTTTGGTGGAATAAAAAAGGGAGCACTAAAAACTGCCGCTAAAACAGCTGCTACCAAGGTAATACTCAAAAGTGGAATTCTCCACTTGTACATATAAACGATAAGATTGGTGGAATCAAATATTCCTTCCGTACTTGTATTATTCTCCATAAGAGGGATTCAAAATTTGCGCAAAAATATAAAAACCGAATGATCAAACAGTTATTTGAAACGAGTTCTCATAATTTCTATTGCCGCCTTGAAATTAAGAACCTTAAATAAGGTGGAAAAAATAAGGATTAAGGTAATGCTGAGCATTATCTTAATAGCCCCATACAAATTGATTTCCGAAAGAAAGGTTACTATACCAATGCTCACAATTACAAATCCTGAAAGCTGAAGAAAATAGCTTTTGCCAAACTTTAAATCACAATAGATAAAAGAATAATAGGCCTGTAATAAGGTAGTGATACTTTGTGTAGCAAAAGTTGCCCAAGCTGCGCCTTCCGGCCCATGGCTAGGGATCAGGATATAGTTTAAAACCACATTCAAAATTAATCCCGAAAAGGCAATAATGTTTAGGGTTTTTAAATGCTTGGCCGCTGTGAGAAGGGTTCCAAAAACGAAGGTGGTTCCAAAAGCCACACTACTCAACATCAACCACTTGAACACTCGTGCTTGGGAAGGGTCATCATTGTGGTATAGCAAATCCATTAGGTAGTCTGCATTTATCCATCCCGAAAGGGCCAAGGCAGAAATCCCCGCAAAGACCAAACTGAAGGACAGCTTGCTCAATGCATTGATACTCTCATTTTTCCCAAGCATATTTGAAAACATAGGCAATAGCAATACACCCACCAAATAGCTTAGTTGATTTACCATATCTAGCAATCGGAAAGCTGCTGCATAAATTCCACTTTGATAAGAACCTACCATCCTATCCACCATAATCCCATCTATTCTGGTATAAAGAGCCATCAATAAAATTAAAAAAGCATAGGGCAGGCTTTTCTTCAATCCCGCCCGATAATCTTTAAAATTAAACCTCCAAGAAAATACTTTCACCTTTCTTAATACAACTCCAAAGGCTATAAAAACTGCCAAGGCATAACTGGTAGTTTGGGCAAATGCGAAATGAAAAACATTAAACTCAAGTGGACCAAAACGGCTGTATAAAAGAAGTCCACAAATAACAATCATCAATGCCTTATCAGCCACGCTGAGAAAACTATCGGTTTTGTAAAATTGTAATCCGGATAAATTGGACCTTAGGAATAATAAAAAGGAGGATAAAAATTGGTTTAAGCTTAAAATGAGAAGAAGCTTAAAAGAGGTAGAATCATAACCACTTACATAAGCAGAAATGAGGGTGACCCCCAAATATCCAATGCCCAAAAAAACTTTTAAACTCCCCAAATAGGAAAAATTTCGAACCACCTCACTCCTATTTCTGGAAACCGCTTGATTATTGTAATGAGTAAGACCAAGGTCTAGTAGAATATTAAATAAAATAGAAAAATTAAATAAGGCGAAATACAAGCCATATTCCTCTAGACCTACCCTGTTTTGTACAGAGCGGTCAATACCTAAAATCCAGATAGGCTTGATTAAGAAATTAAGAAACAAGAGCAAAAAAAGATTGCCAATAAATTTCTTTTGCATAGAGGTTTAAAACGCCCAAAGGTAAATATTTATGATACTATATTTGGAAGCTGAAAAATTAGAGACTAAAGGTCCTTGGATTTAAACCTTGCCAAAAAATAAATAAATTGAAAATCGCCGTAAACACCAGACTCCTCCTACCCAACAATCTTGAAGGGATTGGCTGGTTTACCTACGAAGTATTTAAAAGACTGAGCAAAAATCATCCAGAAATTGAATGGGTTTTTATTTTTGATAGAGCTTATGACCCATCCTTTGTTTTTTCGAAAAATGTAAAACCTATTGTAATAGGACCTCCTTCCAGACATCCCATTCTTTGGTATATATGGTTTGAATTCAGCATTAGCCATGTTTTGAAAAAGGAAAAACCGGATTTATTTATTTCTCCCGATGGATATTTATCACTTCGAACAAACTATCCTTCCCTATCTGTAATTCACGATATTAATTTTGAGCACAATCCTGAAAATATTCCGCGAACCGCCCGTAAGTATTTGAGGAAGTATTTTCCCAAATTCGCCAAAAAGGCTCTAAGAATCGCCACCGTTTCCGAATTTTCCAAAATGGATATTTGCAAAACCTATGGAGTTGATGAGAATAAAATAGACCTTGTTTATAATGGAACCGGAGATTTTTTCCACCCGCTAGGCAAGGAAAAAGCAGAATCCTTAAGAAAGGAAGTAACTGGAGGAAATCCCTATTTTATTTTTGTGGGTGCCCTAAACCCTAGAAAAAATATTACTGGGATGCTAAATGCCTATGCATCCTACCGAAAAAATGGAGGGCAAAACAAATTTGTAATTGTAGGTAAGAAAATGTTTTGGAATGAGGAAATTTCTATAACCTACGAAAACCACCCCTTTAAAGAGGATATTATTTTTACTGGTAGACTAGAAGGCGATGCCCTCAACAGTATTCTAGGTGCAGCCGAAGCCCTGCTTTTTGTTTCTAATTTTGAAGGCTTTGGAATTCCAATTGTTGAAGCCTTTAAATGCAAGGTGCCGGTAATCACCTCCTCCACCTCTTCTATGCCCGAAGTTGCAGGAGATGCAGCGCTAATCTGTGAGCCCAATGACATTGAAGGCATTTGCCAAGCCATGTTTGATATTTCTAAAGATGAAATCCGCAAACCTCTTATTGAAAAAGGCCTGGAAAGACAAAAAATGTTTTCATGGGAAAACTCTGCAGATATGATGTGGAATAGTATTAAGAAATGTTTTTTAGAAATTAATGGCCAATAAATTATTAAACCATTTTAGCAAAGGAATTCTAGAAGCTGGATGCGATGAAGCTGGCAGAGGATGCTTAGCCGGACCTGTTTTCGCTGCTGCCGTTATTCTACCCAAAGGTTTTCGTCATAAGCTGCTCAATGATTCAAAAAAAATGGGCGCTAGCGCAAGAATGGAATTAAAACCCATCATTGAAAATAAAGCCTTGGCCTGGGCTGTAGGAATTGTAGATCAAAAAGAAATTGATAAAATAAATATTCTCAAGGCCTCCTTTTTGGCGATGCATAGAGCTTTAGACCAACTAAAAATACAACCCGAACAATTACTTATTGATGGTAATCGTTTTAAAGCCTATGCCAATATTCCCCACCATTGTATAATTAAAGGAGATGGAAAATATAAAAGCATAGCAGCAGCTTCGGTTTTAGCCAAAACTTATAGAGACGAGTATATGTGCGAAATTGCTAAGGAATATCCTCAATATGCTTGGACAAAAAATATGGGTTATCCTACCAAAGAACATCGCCAAGCCATTAGAGAAATTGGACTTAGCCCTCACCATAGAAAAAGCTTCAAACAATTGCCAGAACAATTCTCTTTGAACTTATAGTTTTGCTATTATTTAAGAAGGATATTAATATTATTTTTGCCACATAATTCAAGCCCCCATGCGCAATATTCTGATTTACATCTCCTTTTTTTGTTTAGCACTAAGCTCTTGTGTGGAAAAAGAAGCAACAAAATCCGATCTATTTGCCGCCATTCCTAAATCTTCAGCCGCCATTGTTCATAGCAACAATTTGGAAAAACTGAGAACGGAAATTTTAGAATCCAAAATTTATTTGGATAATGATAGCCTGGCATTCCTCTTCGAACTCAAAACAGAATTGCAGGAATTAGGAGCTTTAGCACCAAAGGATACCCTTGATTTATTTTTAAGAAAACGAAGAGCCGTTTTCGCTATCAGCCTTAGTGGTGCAGGTAAATATGACTTATTATTTGTTACGGAAAACGGAAAATTCTCAAAGCTTTTTAAATCCAAACTAGCAGAAAAATATCAACTCAAAACCAGAGACTATTCCGGTACTTCCATCCTCACTTATTTTGATGGGGAGAAAGAAAAATTTGCACTTTCTGAACATAAAGGCCTCTTGGTTTTTTGTAAAAAATCTAGCTTGGTAGAGGAAAGTATTCGACAGTTAAATGGCGATTACTCCTTGAGTAATGACGAAGATTTTGCTCGATTAAATCAAACGGCAAATTCTAAGGATTTGGCCAATGTGTTTATTAAACCATCTGAAATTCCCAATTGGTTTAAAACTTTTGCCCCAAAGTTAAATGTGAATTTTATTGGGCAGGTTGGCACCTGGATGGAATTAGATTTTCAGATCTACCATAAAGATTTATTGTTGAGCGGAATTGGCCTTTCTAGCAATAGCCCAAACCTTATTTCCACCTTCAACGGAATTTCTGCCCAGCGAAGCTCAGCAGAAAAGATTATCCCAAAAAATATTGGCCTTTGGCTTTCCTACACCTTCGAAAATCCCGAACATTACTACAGAAATTATATTGAAAAAATAAAAACTAAAGGCAGCTATTCCAAATACCAAAAATTGCTGGGAGACTGTAATTTGGAAGACCCAAACCGAAGTCTATTATCATGGATGGACAATGAAATGGGATTGATATTCTCAGGTGTTGCCGGAGGAAAACAAAATAAAATAGCTTATTTCAAATCTCGTTCAGAGGAAAAAGCGGAGGAGGAATTAAACCAAATTTCAGACTCTAGCTATATTCTGGGTTACCGAAACTTTTTGATTAAAAAACTAGCCTCTCAAAATCTATTACCCAGATTTTATGGCTCCCTATATGAAGGTTTTAATAAGCCTCATTATTTTATTTACGAAGGTTTTGTTTGGATGGCCGAATCGGAGGCAGTTTTAAAAGGCCTTATCAATGATCTTATTATTGACAAACCCCTAGCTAGCGATGATAGTTATAAAGCTTTCAATGAAAATATCCCCTCTAAGTCGCACATCAAAGTAATTCTTTCCAATCCCGGACTTTTAGATTTATTAAGTCCTGTTCTTAGCAATTCACAAATCAGAGATTTAGAAAAGGCGAAGCAAGGATTGATGAATTTAAAATGGGCAGCCCTACAGATGGATGTAAAAAAAGATTTGGCCTATATTAATTTCTACCTATTAAATGAGCCAAAACTTGAAGAAGAAGTAAGCCGAGAGTGGAATACTGTTTTGGAGGCACCTGCAGCAATGGCCCCACAATTTGTGCTCAATCACAATAATCGCAAATACGATATTCTTGTACAGGATAAAAATCATCTATTATATCAATTGGATAGAAATGGGAAAATCCTTTGGAAAAAACAATTGGACGGTAAAATTTTGGGTTCTTGTCGACAGGTTGATTTATATAAAAACAATAAACTTCAACTGGTTTTCAACACCACTGAAAGCCTTTATTTGGTAGATCGCTTAGGAAGAGATGTAGAAAACTTCCCTGTAAAATTTGAAGAACCTGCTAGCGCAGCTGTTGGTGTTTTTAATTATGACAAGGCCAGAAATTATCGGTTTATAGTTCCCATGGGAAATAAGCTTCTAAATTTCGCCAAAGATGGAAAAGAGGTGAAAGGATGGAAGTTTAAAGAAGCTGATGGGAATATAATTTCAAGACCTCAACTTTTTAGCCTCAATGGAAAAGATGTTATTCTCTGCCTTAGTAATCAAGGAACTTTATACTTATTGAACAGACAAGGTTTGAGTAGATTCCCAGAGATAGTGGAGTTGAATAATGTTTTACCACCATTTTATGTTAGGCCAGGAAAGGACCTTTCTTCTTCAGAAATTATTGCCAACACCAAAAGCGGAGAATTGGCTGTAATTAATTTTAATGGCAGTAGTGATGAAGTATTCTTAGAGGAAGACTATCCCGCAGAAAGCTTTTTATATTTTGAAGGGAAATATATTTTCACCAATTCTAAGCGCTTAATTGTAAAAGATCAAGATCTACCTTGGGCGGTAGATTTGGAAACAGAAATTAGTGTCAGCCCAAAGGTGATGTTGCTGAACAAAGAATTTTATGCCGCAGTTTTTAGCGAAGATGCCGAGGAAATAATGCTATACAATAAAAGAGGCGAACTGGTAAAAGGGTTTCCAGTATTTGGCCAGGCACAATTCGATATGGGCTCCTTAAAACAAAATGGGGTAATAAATATTGTTACAAGCACCAAAGATGGCACTGTAATTTGCTATGAGGTAAATTAATCTAGCGCAATTCTATCACCCTCCCTGGTTTTGGTTGTTCTCCCACCTTTAAATTGTTTCTTTTATAAAGGTATTTGAGCTTTATAGCATATTTCTGTGAAATATCATACATAGATTCTCCAGATTGAACAATATGCGTTTTTATTTTTCTATAGGAACGTCTCCTTTTCGGTTGAATATAAATTATCTGTCCCTTTTTTATTTGAGCTTCAAAACTCAATTCATTGTAGTCCAACAATTTCTCTAACCTTATTTCTGCTGATTTGGATAAGGATTCAAAACTATCACCATCCTCCGCAATAATATATTTTACACCATTGTCGGATTTTAAAACCACCGAATTGGCAATAAAATCTTCTACTTCAAAATCATCATCTTCCTCATATTCCTTGTCATATTGGTATAATTTATAATCCTCAATAATTTTTATTAATAGTTGAGGGTATTTTTTATTGGTAGCATATCCAGCTTTTTTTAAGCCTTTGGCCCAGGCTTTATAATCATCTAAATCCTCTTCAAACAAAAAGGCATATCTAGATCTATTTTTTAAAAACAGGGAATGGTCTTCAAAGCTTTCTTTAGGATTTTTATAGGAGCGAAAGCATTCGTTCTTTTCATCATCATCGCGGTAAACCTTTCCTCCTTTCCAATCTCTATGGCATTTTATCCCAAAGTGATTGTTGGCCTTGCTAGCCAAATAGCTATTTCCAGATGCTGATTCTAATATCCCTTGAGCAAGTGTAATACTAGCCGGAATAGCATATTTCTTCATTTCACTGATGGCTATTCCTTTATAGGTTTCAATATATTTTTCGGTGCTAATTCTCTCTTGCTTTGCCCAAAGAAATGGGCTCATCAAAATTAAAATCAGAAATATTTTATGCTTCATAGTTTAGGGTATTCCAAGCTTTTTTCTGTAAACGTTCATTCATTCCCCTTATTCCCTGCAAGCCGCCTGTATGTATACACAGCACTTTGGTTCCAGGTTTTATTTGTTTCTTTTTGATCTTATCCATAATTCCAAAAAGCATTTTTGAAGTATAAATAGGATCAAGGGGAATCCCGTAGGATTGGTGGAAATCATTCATAAATTTTATGAGCACTTCATCCACTTTTCCATAGCCTCCAAAATGGTAATTCTCTTCCAATGAAAAGTTGGCCAGCTCTATTTTTTTTCCATCCCCCTCTGTTAAAAATTGTTTCTGATAATTGCCCATCAAACTTTTAATATCATCTTTCAAAAACTCTCCACCTTTTAAAGCAGGGAACATTAAACATTTTGCATTTTTAGAATTCATCAGCAGTCCAGAAAAAGTAGTGCCCGTGCCTGCAGAACAGCAAATTATATCAAATTGCTGGTCAACATTTTCCATTATTTCTGTACAACCTTTCATTGCCAAAACACCTCTAGCGCCCTCCGGAATGATATAGGCATTTGGGAATTTTTCCGCCAGCTCCCTCAAATAACTGGGCTCCTCCCTTCTTTTATATTCAGACCTACTTATTTTGAAAAGCTCCATTCCTTTTTCTTGGCAAGAGCTTAGGGTAAAATTAGAAACCTCTTCCCCTCTAATTATGGCTTTGGTTTTTATTCCACATTTTTCACCCATTGCTGCAAGAGCATAAATATGATTGCTAAAAGCACCTCCAAAACTTAAAATTTCAGTTTTATCACTTTTCCTAAAAGCTTGTAGATGGTATTTAAGCTTTCGCCATTTGTTCCCACTAATTTCTGGATGAATAAGATCTTCTCTTTTTATCCATATCTCCACTCCATTAATATTGTCTATATATTGAATAGGTGCATATAGATTTTTGAAAATTGGATCTTTACTTTCCACAGAATAATTGAACTTTGCCGCAAAGTACTTAAAGAAAAAAAATGCCCCAAGGATTAGAAGAAGGAGATTATTATTATTCTGAGGAAGGCTATTTGGTTTTCACCAAACAATACCATCTAAAAAGAGGACATTGTTGCCAAAATGGTTGCAAGCATTGCCCCTATGGCTTTGACAAAAAAACTGGTCGCTTTAAGAAATGATTTCACTTTTTTCTGCCAGTTTCATAGCTTAACTTCGCAGCAAAATTCAGTAGACCCATGTCAGACTTTAAATCACAAATAATTCAAGGTATACCAGGAGAATTACCAAAGGCAAAAGCCTTGAACGCCTCCTTTAGTCATGCCCCAAAAAGAAAGGATATATTAAGTAAGACGGAAAAGAAGTTAGCTCTGGAAAATGCCCTTCGCTATTTCCCCAAAGCTTGGCATAAAACCTTAGCCCCAGAATTTGCACAGGAATTAAAAGACTATGGAAGAATATATATGTATCGTTTTCGTCCAGATTATGATATTTACGCACGCCCTATAGAGGAATATCCTGCCAAAAGTCAACAGGCTGCAGCCATAATGTTGATGATACAAAACAATTTGGATCCAGCGGTAGCCCAGCACCCAGAAGAACTCATCACTTATGGCGGGAATGGTGCTGTTTTCCAAAACTGGGCTCAATACTTACTGAGTATGAAATACCTCTCCGAAATGACGGAGGAACAAAGTTTACATATGTATTCTGGTCATCCAATGGGATTATTTCCTTCTCATAAAGATGCACCAAGAGTAGTAGTAAGTAATGGTATGGTAATCCCAAATTATTCCAAACCCGATGATTGGGAAAAGTTTAATGCTTTGGGTGTTAGTCAATACGGCCAAATGACTGCCGGCTCCTATATGTATATCGGTCCGCAAGGAATAGTCCATGGCACCACAATTACCGTTTTAAATGCCTTGCGAAAAATTGGAAAAGAGCCCAATTCTGGGGCATTATTTGTAACCGCCGGTTTAGGGGGAATGAGTGGAGCCCAGCCAAAAGCAGGAAACATAGCTGGTTGTATTTCAGTAACAGCTGAGGTAAACCCTCAAGCTTCTAGAAAGAGATACGAGCAAGGATGGGTAGATGAAATTATAGACAATATTGAGGAATTGATAGAGCGTGTTAGAAGCGCTAAAAACAATAAAGAAACCGTCTCCATCGCTTATGAAGGGAATATAGTTGAGGTTTGGGAGAGTTTTGACCAGGAAAATATTAAGATTGATTTAGGATCAGATCAAACCTCCTTACACAACCCCTGGGCAGGTGGCTACTATCCTGTTGGATTTTCCTATGAAGAATCCAATGAAATGATGGCCAAGGATCCAGAGGAGTTTAAAAGACAGGTGCAAAGTACATTGAGAAAACATGCTGCAGCAGTAAATAGAAATGTAGCCAAGGGCACTTATTTTTTCGATTATGGAAATGCTTTTCTTTTAGAAGCGTCCAGAGCTGGTGCCGATATTATGGCGGAGGATAATATTAATTTTAAATATCCATCCTACGTTCAGGATATTATGGGACCTATGTGTTTTGACTTTGGATTTGGTCCTTTTAGATGGGTTTGTGCATCTGGAAAGGAAGAGGATCTTGCCTATACAGATAAGCTTGCCAGTGAAGTTTTATTGGAATTATCGCTAAAGGCTCCAAAGGAAATAAAGCAGCAAATGAAAGACAATATCCAATGGATTAAAGCTGCTGGTAAAAACAAAATGGTGGTAGGATCCCAAGCCAGGATACTATATGCTGATAGTGAAGGACGAATTAAAATTGCAGAAGCTTTTAACAATGCTATAGCATCAGGAAAAATTGGCCCAGTGGTATTGGGAAGAGATCATCATGATGTTTCTGGTACTGATTCTCCATATCGTGAGACCTCTAATATTTATGATGGATCTAGTTTTACAGCCGATATGGCCATCCAAAATGTGATTGGTGATAGTTTTAGGGGTGCCACTTGGGTGAGCATTCACAATGGTGGTGGTGTTGGCTGGGGGGAAGTAATAAATGGCGGATTCGGAATGGTGCTAGATGGTAGTGAAGATGCCGATAGACGATTGAAAAGTATGCTATTATACGATGTGAATAATGGTATAGCCAGAAGAAGCTGGGCCCGAAATGAGCCCGCTATTTTTGCCATTAAAAGGGAAATGGAAAGAAGCCCAGGCTTAAAAATTACATTGCCAAATTTGGTAGAAGAAGATTTATCTGGGCTGTTTTAAAGCTTGCCCAACCTTATTGTAAATTTTACGTTTAATTAAATATGTCTGCAATTAGCTTAGTTTTGCAGCCTAAACAGGAACCACAGAAATGAAAGTATTAAATACAGTATTGAGTGTTTTAGCACTAATTGGAGTAGGAATTTTATTTTTTAATGATGAGCCAGCTACTAGCTCAGAAAAGGAAGCGGTAGTTTCTGATTTTGAAGGAGCTAAAATTGCCTTTGTAAAACCAGATACCATTGCAGAGTATTATGAATATTACAAAGAACTTTTAGAAGAGGTAGAAGCGAAGAAGAAAGTGATGGAAGATGAGCTGGAAAACAGATCTAAATCTTTTCAAAGCCAAGTGATGGACTACCAAAAACTAGCTCCTACTTTAAGTAAGGAAATGATTCAAAAAACGGAGCAAGAGTTAGGAGTATTACAACAGAGACTTGAAGCCTATGGCCAGCAAAAGAATAATGAATTTCTTATTGAACAAGAAAGAGTATTAAAGCTTATTCGTGAAGAAATGGATATTGCTGTAAAGGAAGTGAGAGAGGAATTAGGATTGGACTTTGTACTTACCTATGATGCTTCCAATTTTGTACAAAGTGCAAATGAGGATTTGGATATTTCCAAAAGAGTGATAAAACAATTAAATGACAATCACTCCAAAAAAACTAAAAGCGAAGAATAGAATTCAATGAATAGCCCTTTTAAATTTGGAATCGGACTGATGCTTATCAGCTTTATATTGGTTTCCTGCGAAACCGATACCGATCCAGATATTCAGGATTATCAGTCGGAATATATAGGCACTTGGGATTGTAGCGAAAAAACTGGAATGCATGCCCCTCAATTTTATGAGGTTAGCATAGTGGCAGGAGCTAATAGCAATTCCATCATCATCAATAATTTATACCAAGCGGGAACAGCTGTAGAAGCTACAATTAATGGTGGCTTTAATTTAGATATCCCTCAACAAACTTCGGAGAATATTAGCTTTATCGGAAGTGGAAGCGCCAATGCAAATTTTGGACAAATCAATCTAAATTTCACCGCTGATGATGGCAGTGCTGGGCAGGATGTTATTGAAGCTATTTTGGTAAAATAGTATTGCTTAGAAATCGTATTTCAAGCCAATATTACTACCAAAATTATAAATGGTTTCGCGGGGAAAATTGGATTCCTCAATAATGGGTTTTAAAAGGTATCTAACATTTCCTCTGATCACTAATCCCCAACTATCAGTTAATTTATAGGTACCTCCCAAACTTAAGTTTACCGAATAATTAAAAGAGGTAGTATTAGAACTTAAATCACTATAAACCTCTTCTTCACCATCGGGTGTGATCATCTGATCATAAACATTGAAAAAATTCAATTCTACTCCTGGAACTACTTCCAGATCCCATAAGTCGGTTACAGTGGTGTTGAAATTCAATTTTATCGGCACCGTATACATCCCCGTTTTCACCGCCAAATTTGCATTTACAGTATCCGCTCTATTTTGATAATAACTGATATTCTCAACCTCGTAATAGGCGGTGGATCTACCAAATCCAATACCTATATCGAAGGACTGGCCAATAGCATAAAAAAGATCTAAATTATAGTTCAATTGAAAAGCACCTTTTGCATCCTCATTTGGAAGATCATAACCACCACCACTGGGAATTTCTCCATTTATTAATCTCCTATCCGTATAATTAGGATTGGTTAATAATGCAATACTGAATCTGGAGTGCTTTACTTTGGAGTCTGTAAAGTAAATTATATCATCGTCCCCCGGTTGGGCCTTTGCAATTAATCCAAGCATTAGCAAGGCAATAAGACTGATCTTTTTTATCATTTTCAATATCTTTTTAAAATAATTCTTTGGCTTTTTCCAATGCCTTATTTAATCCATCGGGGTTTTTCCCACCAGCGGTGGCAAAGAAAGGCTGGCCGCCACCGCCGCCATTAATCTCTTTTGCCAAATCTCTAACAATATTCCCAGCATGCCAATTATTCTTTTTGGCGAGCTCATCGGAAAAAGCTACAGCTATTTGAGCTTTACCATCCGCTTCGATACCGATAACTGCTGCAATTTCTTTTTCATTTTTCAACTGAAAAAGTATGTCTTTTACAGCATTTACGGCCAAGGAAGTTTTTTCAACAATTAATTTATATCCATCTTTATCTTCAGCTCTTTCTAGCCATTCATCCTTTGCAGAACCAGCCTTTTGGCGGACCATATCCTCAATTTCCTTTTTGAGTTTAGCATTCTCACTTTTGAGATTACTAATTGCCGCCAATGGGTCATTCTTAGTTTTCATTTCAAGTTGAATACTTTCTAAAAGCTCGGCTTTAGATTTTAAAAAGTCTAAAGCCTTTTTTCCAGTATAAGCCTCAATACGTCTAACTCCAGCAGCAACAGCAGATTCGGAAGAAATAACAAGCAAGCCTATTTCTCCAGTTGCTTGAACATGAATCCCACCACATAACTCTATAGATTCTCCAAACTTAATAGCCCTCACCAAATCCCCATATTTTTCACCAAAAAGTGCCATTGCACCCATTTCCTTTGCTTCCTCAATTGGGATGGCTCTAAATTCTTCTAGGCTAATATTTTCTCGAATTCTGGAGTTAATTAATTCTTCAATCTTTTCCAATTCTTCAAGTTTTAGCTTGGCAAAATGGCTAAAATCAAATCTCAAATAATCCTGATTAACCAAACTACCCTTTTGCTCCACATGGCTTCCCAAAACTTCTCTTAATGCTTGATGTAAAAGGTGAGTAGCACTATGATTATAGGAGGTTTTTAACCTTTTGGTTTCATCAACTTCTGCAAGGAATTTAAGATTTAAATTCTCTGGAAGCTCCTTACATATATGAATTATGAGTCCATGTTCCTTTTTGGTGTCTAGGATATAGGTCTTTTTCCCATCCGCGCTTATACATCCAGTATCTCCAACTTGGCCTCCTCCTTCTGGGTAAAAGGGTGTGATATTAAACACCAATTGAAACAAGTCCTTATCCTTGCTAATTACCTTGCGGTATTGAGTAATTTTTACTTGTGAAGAAAGCTGGTCGTAGCCAATAAACTCCTCCTTATCATCTTCAGAAATAATTATCCAATCGCTAGTCTCCTGCTTTGCTGCATTTCTAGCCCTAAGCTTTTGAACCTCCATCTCTTTTTGATAATCTTCTTCGTGAAAAGAATATCCCTTTTCTCCTAAAATAAGGGCGGTAAGATCCGGTGGGAATCCAAAGGTGTCATAAAGTTCAAACACCTTTTTTCCTTCTATCATTTTAGAGCTTCCCGCCTCATCTATAATTTGATCAAGCCTGTTTAAACCTTGCTCTAGAGTTCTTAAAAAAGAATTTTCCTCCTCCTGAATTACTTTGGAAGCCAAATCCTTTTGAGCCAAAATTTCCGGGAAAAAATCTCCCATTTCTACGGCAAGAATCTCTACTAATTCATAAATAAAAGACTCTTTTTTATTCAAATAGGAAAAGGCATAACGTATTGCCCTTCTCAAAATTCTTCGAATTACATAACCTGCACCACTATTGGAAGGTAGTTGACCATCAGCAATAGAAAAGGCCACAGCCCTTACATGATCAGCGATTACACGCATGGCGATATCCTGCTTCTCATTTTTTCCATATTCAACAAAACATAAACCTTCAATTTTTTCAATTAAAGGGCTAAACACATCAGTATCGTAATTGGATTGTTTTTGTTGCAGTGCCATACAAAGGCGTTCGAAACCCATTCCTGTATCAATATGTTTGGCCGATAATTTTTTCAAAGATTTATCAGCCATTCTATTGAACTCCATAAAAACTAAATTCCAGATTTCAACCACCTGGGGATGATCCTGGTTTACAAGATCGCCACCATTTTTAGCTTTTATTTCATCCTCAGATCTCAAGTCAATATGGATTTCAGATGCTGGTCCACAGGGTCCAGTTTCACCCATTTCCCAAAAATTATCCTTTTTATTTCCATTGAGAATTCTAGATTCTGGCACAAATTGTTTCCATGTGTCGAATGCCTCAATATCCCTTTCTAGATTATCCTCCTCATCACCTTCAAAAATGGTTACATAAAGGCGATTTTTATCCAGTTTATAAACTTCAGTAAGCAATTCCCAAGCCCAGGAAATAGCTTCTTTTTTAAAATAATCTCCAAAACTCCAATTCCCAAGCATTTCAAACATGGTATGGTGATAAGTATCGTGTCCTACCTCTTCCAAATCATTATGCTTTCCACTAACTCGCAGGCATTTTTGGGTATCTGTAATTCTTACATCCTTAAGCACTGAGTTTCCTAAAAAGGCATCTTTAAATTGGTTCATTCCGGCATTGGTGAACATCAATGTAGGGTCGTCCTTTATTACAATTGGCGCAGAGGCAACAAGGCTGTGTTTTTTGGATTCAAAAAAATCTAAAAAAGTTTTTCTAATATTTTTGGAGGTCCACCTTAAGGGCTGATTCATAGCTATTCAACAAAAAAAAGTTTGTTTCAATTTCCATTCCCATTCATAAAAAGCAAATTTCCGCTATTTTAGCAAAACAGATGCTCAACAAATGAGTTCTTTTTCAAGCGCCAAAAGTAGGAAATAAAGCAGTATGGCTAAGGTAAAATACTATTACGATCCACGTACTCTTTCATATCAGAAGATTGAAAAGAATGCTAATTATCGCCTAAAGAAAACTTCAGTTTTTTTACTTTCCTCTACCGCCATGGGAGCCATCATGATGATGATGATGTACCTATTCATAGATTCTCCAAAGGAAAAGCGCCTAAAACGGGAAATCGATAATTTGGTTTTGCAATATGAAATTCTCAATGAACAAGCCAAGTTAGACCATGCCGTAATTGCTGAATTACAAAAAAGAGATAATAATATTTACCGAGTAATTTTTGAAGCAGATCCCATTCCTCTTGAGATTAGACAAGCTGGTTTTGGCGGCGTAAATCGCTATGAGAAACTCGATGGTTTTGATTATAGTAAAATCATAAAAGAGACCGCCAAAAATATTGACAAGCTTAGTAAGTCTATTTATATTCAGGGAAAATCCTTTGACGATATTGTAAAACTTGCCGAAAACAAAGAGGAATTATTAAAGGCAATTCCCGCAATTCAACCTGTTGCGAATGAAGATTTAAGAAGGATGGCTTCGGGATATGGAATGCGGCTAGACCCATTTACAAAGGTGCCAAAAATGCATTATGGAATGGATTTTACCGCCGATATTGGAACCCCCGTTTATGCAACAGGAGATGGTGTAATTATTAGAGCCGACAGCAAATCCAGTGGTTTTGGAAGACATATTCGCATCGATCATGGTTATGATTATATTACCATTTACGGACACCTCAACAAGTATAATGTAAGGGTAGGGCAAAAGGTAAAACGCGGAGAAATTATTGGTTTTGTAGGTAATTCCGGACGATCCAGCGGACCGCACCTCCACTATGAAGTTCATAGAGGTGGAAGGAAATTAAATCCTGTAAATTACTATTACGGAGAACTTTCGCCAGAGGAGTTTAGCAAAATTATCGACCTAGCTAGCCAGGCAAATCAATCTTTCGATTAATGTCATTAGACGATAAAGAAATTGAAAAAAGATATTATAGCATCGGAGAGGTAGCCCGTTTTTTTGATGTAAACACCTCCCTCATTCGATTTTGGGAAAAGGAATTTGATATCCTCAAACCAAAAAAAAACAAAAAAGGTAATCGCCTATTTACTAAAAAGGATTTCGATAATCTGAAAGTAATCTACCACCTTGTAAAAGAAAGGGGCTTTACCCTCAAAGGAGCTCAAGCTAAAATGAGGACAAATATGGAAGATACAGCCCAAAATGCCGAGATTGTGGAAAGATTAAAGAATTTAAAACAAGCCTTAATAGAAATTAAAAATCAACTTTAGCAGTGATTTTCCCAACCAAACTTTGCCTTCGTATTTTCCTTCCATGCTTTATTTTACTTCTTTTTATTAGCTCCTGCCAAAACGCAGAAAATTCAGAAAATTCAAAAATTCAAACTTATCCCCCAGAAGGATTCGTTCGGATTCAAAAACTAATACCCGGAATTTTAATTGAGGCTAGATATCATAGTGAGCATAATTTTATTGGTAAATCTATTAATGGTTATTATAGTGATAGCTTAATCTTGGAAACAAATGCTGCAAAAGCTCTTGCGAAAATTCAAGAGAAACTGAAATTAAAGGGTTATGAAATAAAACTATACGATGCTTATAGACCGCAAAAGGCGGTAGATCATTTTGTAGAATGGGCAAAGGATTTAAAGGATAGCGCAAAAAAAAGAGAATTTTACCCGAGAGTCCCAAAATCACGATTATTTGAAGAAGGATATATTGCCGAAAAATCCGGACATAGTAGAGGAGGAACAGTAGATATTACTTTAGTTTATAGCCATGATTTATCGGAACTAGATATGGGCAGCCCCTATGATTTTTTTGATCCTATCTCCTGGCCTAGCGACAGCACAGTGAGTCCACTTCAATATAATAATAGGATGATGCTAAAAACTATTATGGAGGAAAACGGTTTTAAATCCCTAGATCAGGAATGGTGGCATTTCAGTTTAAAAAATGAAAAATTCCCCCATCAATATTTTGATTTCGATATCAAATAAAAGACCAGTATAAAATGAAAGATCGTTTTAAAACTTGCCAACAATCCAGGGTACAAATAACCGAATTAATGGCTCCCTCAAACTCCAATTTTTCTGGGAGGGTTCACGGTGGTCATATCCTAGCTATGATGGATTCAGTAGCCTTTGCCTGCGCATCCAAACATTCTCAAAACTACTGCGTAACCGCCTCTGTAAACACAGTAGATTTTTTACAACCCATAGAAGTAGGTGAGCTGGTGAGCATGAAAGCCCAAGTTAATTATGTAGGAAGAACCTCTATGGTTGTTGGCATTCGTGTGGAATCGGAAAATATCCAGAGTGGAAAAGTAAAACATTGCAATTCATCCTATTTTACCATGGTTGCCAAAGATGATAATGGCCATTCTGTGGAAGTACCAGGGCTAATTTTGAAAAATGAAGAGGATTTAAGGCGCTTTACCAGAAGCATCGAAAGGATAAAAAGCAAGAAAGAAAGGAGAGACCATTTTAAGGAAAGTAATTTTATAATGGAGGAAGGAATGGAAATGGTAAAAAATAATGTAAAAGCCAAAATTGATTTCCAATGGAATTAAGGGAAGTGGACGAATTTTATGAGAGACAGGAAGAACCTTTAAAATCATGTTTTCTTAGCCTTCGCAAATATATCTCAGAATATCATCCCAATATTGAACATGTGATGAAGTATAAAATGCCATGCTTCACTTTAGAATCTAAGCCTTTTTGCTATTTATGGAAGGATAAAAAAAGCAATTGGCCTTATGTATTGCTGGTTAAAGGGAATATGATGAATCATCCAAAATTGGAACAAGGAGATCGTTCAAAAATGAAAAGGCTATTGATAAATCCTAAGCAAGATTTGGATCTTATATTACTACATGAAATTCTAGATCAGGCGGCTAGTTTTTACAAAAAATAAAGGCCCTGAAGATTCAGAGCCTTTTTAAAAATCTAAATATTTCTTTTAGTAGAAAATTATCCTCTTCCTAGCCAAACAATTATTTTTATCAAAAATACTAGCCACAAATAAACCAGTTCCTAGGCTTTGTTTTTCAATTTCCAAATGTTGATTTTCAACTGGGGTTTTGAGTATTAAATTACCCCTCATATCCCTGATCTCCAGAATCAATTCCAAATTTTTATCTTCAAGTTCAAGGTCTATATTCACAGAATTAATAGCTGGGTTGGGATATACATCCATTCCTATGGAAGCAATGGATTTTTCCTTTAAGGATATATTGGCTTGTTCTTCTTCTATATATTCTAGCAAATCCAGAAATTTTCTTTTCGCCCTTGCCGTTTCTGCGGAAAACCCTTGATCGATATTCATCAATACCAAGCTGAAATCAGAGTCTACACTATATTCCATCTCACTATTCTGCAAGGTAGTGCCACCATGCCCTAAATATGTTTTTCCATTATAGTTCCATTTTATTATCCCTAAACCATAGGTCCCCAATCCTGGAATATTACTTCCCTGTTGCATTTTTACAAATGAGGCTGAACTTACAAGCTGTCCACTGAGAAGACCATGAGCATATAAAGCAAAATCCTTAGGTGTGGAAACCACAGCCCCAGCTGCCCAAGCCGAAGACATGAAGGAAACAAAATCTGTAGGGAAATAATTTGTAGGACTTAACCAAGCTCCGGTTTTTACAATTGTATAGGGATCATACTGATCTAAAAAAATGCTATCCAATCCAAGAGGAGTAAAAATTCTTGCTTTTAAAGCTAGGTTCAAAGCCCTATTATCTACAACTTCAATTACTTTCCCCAATAAAACATAACCTGTATTTGAATAATTAAAACCTCCACCAGGAGCAAAATCCGGAGCATTTAGAAAATTGGCCAAGATGCTATCAGGATGCCAAAATTTGTTTGGGTCATTATTAATAGCAGTGGCAAAACTCGGATTATTAGTATAGCTATAAACCCCACTGCGATGCTGCAATAATTGTTTTAAGGTAATCCCATTTGAGACCATGGGAATGGGAGAAATATACTGGTATAAGGTATCATCAATAGACAGTTTTCCTTCATCCTCTAATTGAAGAATTATGGCGGAAATCATGCTTTTGGTATTGCTTCCAATATCGTATAGAAATTGATCCGAAAGACTAGCCGTTCCATGAAACCCTGATGCTGCAGTCCAAATGGAGCCATCTGAAAAAACTACTCCTCCTGCAAGACCTTGCATGCTCTCATCAATCCTACATTGGTTTAGAGTTTTTGTTAAAGTATCTGCCCAGGTAAGATTCATTTGGGCAAATATGCCATTGGAGAAAAAAATCAGGCTAAACAAAAGGATGGGGCTAAAAAAGTGTTTTTTCATCAGTTTTATGTTTTTTGATAATCCAAATATCCAATCTTCCTCTATACCATCCAAGAAAAATAGGATAGGCAAAGCAATAGAATGATAAAGCAAGAATTAAAAGGATAGAATCTTATAAACTTAAAAGAACTCAACAGAATTGGAAATTTTAAGAGAAGTGACCAGAAATCGGATGAAATTGGATATCAAATGCCTTTGACCGATTAAAAATTGTCCTTTTACGAAAATTAGTCGTGCATAGTATTTTTTTCAACCACCTTAGCTATCTGGTTTTGGAATAATGAAATTGTATGCTTCACTTCTTTTAAGTATTGGATTAATATTTTCCAATGCTCAAAGCAATATCCAATATGATAGTTTGGATTTTGGTAGCTTTTCTGTGGGCTTTTCCGACACCCTTCTCCTTGAAGAAACCATCCCATACAAATACAAAAATTACGCTGGTAGTAGTCCAATTCTAATAAAAATTTGGCATCCCATCCCTAAAAACGAAAGTTCTAATTTCCTCAGCGCCCAAGCTTTTCAATACAGCAGAAATTTAGATACAAATGTACAAGAGCTAGAGGCTGAGTTGATTTCAAAGTTTGAAGAATATTATGATCGCAATATTCTAAGACAAGATTATATACACTTTGACGAGATTGAATATCCAGTTTTAGGTTCGGAGTTATTATTGGATTATATTAAGAAAACACCCACAAAAAGTCGGGAAGCAAAATTGGATAAAGATTCAAATTTCCCCATCTTAATCTATCATCATGGCTCTCGGGGCACTGCTTTTGACAATTATATTATGGCAGAATATCTAGCTTCACATGGATATATTGTTATTGCCGGGAATTTTAATCTAGCCTATGAAAATCGCCCCTATGGCTATACCAAAAATGATCCCTACGATAAACGATTTTGTGAAAGGATTATAGAGTTTGCTCAAGATCTAAACAGCAATACGCCTATTGGGTTTATTGGTCATAGTTGGGGTGCTCAAATGGGGTTTTCGCTTTTGGCGGATGAAAAAAATATTTCTGCTTTTGTATCCATGGAAACCACTTTAGAGCTTTGGAATAGAAAACAAGTAAAAGCAAAATGGCCTAGGTTAAGCGGAAAAATAATGGAGAATTATGCCGATTATAATCTCCCTATTTTAATGTTTGCCAATCAAGGACCGGAAATGCCTGTTCAATTTGATTTTTTTAAGCCTATCCAAAGTCCACAACTAATTTTTGCCACCTGCAAAGAGGAATTTGTGCACGAATCCTATGCTTCCTACTATAGTGCTCGATTAAACTATTCGCAAACATTTCCTCAAAATGACGCTGAAGAATTTAAAAAGCAGATTGGTTATTTTCATAATAATTTGAAATTAATATTGAATTTTATGGATGAAAATTTGAAAGGGCAAAAGGTGGATTATACATCATTTGAAAAGGACTTTTACCTCAAAATTAAAAATGGAAAGAGCCCAGAAGAAGATTCCAAACCTGCGATTCTAAACTCACCCAACTAAAATATTTTTAGTTTTACACAAGAGATTTCCTAGCTAAACGCCTAAGGAAAAAGCCATTGTTTATGAAAATTCATTTTGCCATTCTCTTAGCTTCTATTTTTGGCCTTTCATCTTGCCAATCAGAAAATATAAAAACTGAAACCAAAAGCAGTAGGGTGGAATATCTCCCTTATTATAATAGCCCAGATTTTACGGCCCATTGGTTCCCTCCAAATTCAGATTCCCTAAAAAATTTCCATAGCATTCCGGATTTCAATTTGCTAAATCAACTTGGAGACAGTGTTAGCCAAAAAGATTTACAGGGAAAGATATACATCGCCGATTTTTTCTTCACCACCTGCCCGGGAATTTGTCCTAAAATGACAAAAAACATGCAGCTTGTTCAGCAAGCCTTTTTGGAGGATGATGAGATTAAAATTCTTTCCCATTCTGTAACACCAAGTATAGACAGCGTTCCAGTTTTAAAGGAATATGCCCAAAACCAATGGGTAAATTCTAAAAGCTGGTTTTTATTAACTGGTGATAGAAACACCATTTACGATTTGGGGCGAAATGCCTATTTTATTGAAGAGGACTTAGGTTTGGAAAGAGAAAATTTTGGCAGTGAGTTTATTCATACAGAGAATTTTGTTTTGGTGGATAAAAATCATCGTTTGAGAGGAATTTATAATGGATTGAATAAAGCATCCGTTAATCAACTTATTGCAGACATTAAAACCCTCAAAGAGGAATCTTAATAAGTCCCTCCCCTTCGCAGCTCTAAATCTGCTTTTTCATTGTAAATTAGCATGATCATGAAAATTTTCAATCCGTTTGTATTTTGCATCATAGCCTTAATTTTTTATTCCTGTAATAAGGAAGATGAAGTTAATTGCACTGAGGAATTTCGATTTATTGGTGTAAATGTAGAAGGAGATTCACTAAGTGATTATTTTACCATCCGCCAAAAAACTTTGGATACTTTAAGGTTTAATCAACAAGTTGTATTCCCAGAATATATATGGTATATCATACTTGATGACAGCTTTGCGTCTACCTTAAAAAACAGTTCTGAAACTTTTACATTTTACGGATTGATAAACGATAGTATTGTTATTCAAGAGGAATATGGGATAGAGGCTGATGAATGCCATATTTCACGCCAAAGTGGTCCAGATAAAATCGTTCTTTAATCCCTAATCCTTTGGGATTTCTGAGCTTGATTTTCACATTGCAAAAGGGACTAAAAAACTAATTGCAATCTGCTTTTCTTTATTTTCTAAAATCCATAGTTTAGCGAAACTAAAAGGCAAGGTAAATTCTGGTTATAAATAATTATCATTCAGCGTTTTTGCCTCATTAAATCTTATGAAAATTGCAATAATAGGCTCAGCATATCCCTATAGAGGAGGAATTGCTATTTACAATGAACGGCTGGCCCGAGCCTTTATGGACGCTGGTCATGAAGTTGAAATTTTCACCTTTACCCTGCAATACCCTTCCTTTTTATTTCCAGGTAAATCTCAGTATTCTGAGGATGAAGCTCCCAAAGATTTAAAAATAAATAGATGTGTGAATTCCGTAAACCCACTAAACTGGATAGTTAGTGGAAATAAAATCAAAAGATTTAATGCGGACTTGGTAATTGTAAAATTCTGGTTGCCCTTTATGGGTCCGGCTTATGGAACAATTTTAAGACGGGTACGCAAGAATAAACACAGCAAAATCATCACCATCATAGACAATATGATTCCCCACGAATCCAGGCCGGGAGACAAAGCTTTTAGCACCTATTTCACCAAGGCTGTACACGGTTTTGTAGCCATGTCTAAAACAGTATTGAAGGATATTTCCATATTCGATACCCAAAAACCAAGGATTCTTTCTCCACATCCACTTTACGATAGTTTTGGAGATCCTATTGCAAAAAATATGGCCAGGGAAAAATTGGGGCTTGAAAAAGATGCTAAAATTCTATTGTTCTTTGGTTTAATTAGAGATTATAAAGGATTGGATTTACTGATTGAATCATTTGCCGATCCAAGGTTTAGAAAGGATAAATATCATTTAATTATCGCTGGAGAATATTATTCCGACAAACATGTATATACATCCCTAATTGAAAAGCATGGCCTCAACAATTTTGTATTACAAGCAGATAAATTTATTCCAGATTCTGAGGTAAGCCTATATTTTAGCGCGGCAGATCTGGTTGTACAACCTTATAAATCAGCCACCCAAAGTGGAGTAACTCAAATTGCATATCATTTTAATAAACCTATGGTGGTTACCAAGGTTGGAGGACTTCCAGAAATGTGTCCTGATGGTAAAGTAGGATACGTAACAGAGGTAGACCCCAAATCAATTGCCGATGGAGTATTGCGATTTTTTGAGAATGATCCTAATTCTCAAAAACAAATGGCTGAAAATATTAATGAGCTAAAAAAGCAATATAGCTGGGAGATTTTGGTTGAAAACATTACAAAACTAAAAGAGAAAATCGAAGCATGATTTATAGAAGTAAAGCTCCCTTAAGAATAGGTTTGGCCGGAGGAGGAACAGATGTAAGCCCCTTTTCAGATATTTATGGAGGCTCTATTTTAAACGTAACTATTAATCTTTATGCTCATGCTTCTATTAGCCCAAGGAATGATGGAAAAATTATCCTCAATGCTGTAGATCGTGAAGAGCGTTTCGAATATGATTCTCAAGATAAATTAGAAATTGATGGTCATCTCGACCTACAAAAGGGAGTTTATAATCGCTTGGTAAAAGATTATGATCTTGAGCCTTTGAGCTTTGAACTATGCACCTGCATTGACGCTCCTTCAGGCTCAGGCTTAGGAACCTCATCCACCCTTGTTGTGGCCATAATTGGTGCCTTTGCCGAATGGTTTCAGCTGCCTTTGGGTGAATATGATATGGCCAGATTAGCATATTCTATTGAGAGGGAAGATTTAAAAATGGCCGGTGGGAAGCAAGATCAATATGCTGCAACTTTTGGCGGAGTAAATTTCATGGAATTTTATGCTGATAATAAGGTTATTGTAAATCCATTGAGGATTAAACCTGAGATCCTACATGAATTAGAATTCCACCTCCTTCTCTACTATACCAAAACCAGCAGAGAATCATCGCTGATCATTGAAGAACAAAGTCAGAATGTAGAAGATAGTAAAGGAGATTCTATTGAGGCTACAAAAAATTTGAAAAGGCAGGCTCTAATGATGAAAGAAGCCATCCTAAAAAATGAGCTTGGAAAAATTGGGGAAATATTAGATTTCGGCTGGCAAAACAAAAAAAGAATGGCCCATAAAATTTCCAATTCTTTAATTGACAAAACTTACAATTCTGCAATTAAAGCTGGAGCTAGCGGAGGAAAAATTTCTGGAGCAGGTGGCGGTGGATTTATGATCTTCTACTGCCCGGGAAACAGCAAATATGATGTTATAAAAGTCTTAAATAAAATGGGTGGAAATATGCAAGCCTATAATTTTGTAGAAAAGGGAATTACAACATGGACAAGCAATCAATAATAAAGGCAAACCTTCAAGATTCTCTGGACCTAAAAACCGAGATTCTAAATAGTGAGGAGCAAATAAGCCAAATAGAGAAAATTGCCAATCTCATAATTCTCTCCTATAAAAAGAAGGGAAAGGTCCTATTTTGTGGAAATGGAGGCAGCGCGGCAGATGCCCAACATTTGGCTGCAGAATTATCAGGAAGGTACTACTATGACAGACCAGCACTAAGCGCCGAAGCCCTACATGTAAACACTTCCTATTTAACCGCTGTAGCGAATGATTATTCCTATGATCTAGTTTATGCTCGTTTGCTAAAAGCTATTGGTAATGAAGGGGATATATTATTTGGCCTTAGTACCTCCGGAAATTCTAAAAACGTTGTTGAAGCCTTGAAAGTAGCACGAGAAAATGGGCTTTCCACCATTTGTTTTACAGGAAAAGGAGGCGGTAAAATGAAAGAATATGCTGATCTATTGATGGAAATTCCAAGTAAAGACACCCCAAGGATTCAAGAGTGCCACATGCTTATTGGCCATGCCATTTGTCAAATTGTAGAAGAAAGTCTTTTTCCAAAATGATAAAAGAAGCGATAGTTTTAGCAGGTGGTTTTGGCACAAGATTACAATCTGTGGTAAAAGAGCTACCCAAGTCAATGGCTCCCATAAACCATAAGCCCTTTTTAGAATATCTACTAGATTTTTTGATAGCCAAGGGAATTGAAAATATCATCTTTTCAGTAGGATATAAGTCTTCCGATATTAAAAACCATTTTAAAGGTCAGTACCAAAATCTCAAAATATCTTATGCCGAAGAAAAGGAAGCCTTAGGCACTGGTGGGGCTATTGCCTATGCCATGAGCTTTGCTAAATCCGAACAGGTTTTGGTGCTAAATGGCGACACACTTTTTCTTGCAGATCCTCAGGAGCAATTAAAATTCCATTTACAACTAAAAGCTGATGTAAGTCTTGCTTTAAAACCCATGGAAAATTTTGATCGCTACGGAAGGGTGGAGTTGGATAATGATCAGAGAATTGTAAAATTTATTGAGAAGAAGTATTGCGACAAAGGCCTCATTAATGGAGGTTCCTATATTTTTAATAAAAGCATATTCAGTAAATTCGATTTGCCCAATAGATTTTCCATAGAACAAGATTTTTTTGAAAAATATTTTGGCGATCTCCATTTATTTGGATTCATCAGTTCAGCCTATTTTTTAGATATTGGCATACCATCAGACTATGATAAAGCCCAAGATGAATTCAAGTCCATTACATATTGAAGCCGGTTGGTCCCTTTTCTTGGATCGCGACGGAGTAATAAACCATCGTATTGTTGGCGACTATGTTAGGAATATTGAACAATTAAAACTCTTTCCAAACATTGAAAAAACCATCGCCGATTTAACTTGTCTTTTTAGCCGAACCTTTGTTGTTACCAATCAGCAGGGAATTGGAAAAGCTTTGATGACCGAAGCTGATGTTTCTAAAATTCATCAACATATTTCCAATAAAGTGAGATTAATGGGAGGGAATATCGATGCCTTTTATTTTGCACCACAACTAAAAAAGGAAAATCACCCCATGCGAAAACCAGGAATTGGAATGGCATTAAAAGCTCAGGAAGAATTTCCAGAAATAAATTTTAAAAAGTCTATTATGGTTGGAGATTCTGAATCGGATATTCTATTTGGTAAAAACGTAGGGATGAAAACGGTATTTATACAAAGTGAAACCGATAAACCAGATTCTATTCAGCCCGATTTTAGCTATTCTAGCCTAGAAGAATTTGCCAATTCCCTTTTGTAAATCCTTTGAGATTTGAGCTCAAGCTTCATTTATAAACTAGACTTATCTTTGCCAAAATTTTGCTGTAGTAAAATATGATCTACATAGAACGAAAAGAGCGATTTAGTGCTGCACATCAGTTGTACAATCCCAATTGGAGTGAAGAAAAAAATCAGGAAGTATTTGGGAAGTGTTCCAACAAAAATTTCCATGGACATAATTATACACTTACGGTAACGGTAAAGGGAGAGATTAATCCAGATACTGGCTTTGTGATGAATTTGGTAGATCTTAAAAAAATTATCCAGGGACATATCATCGAAAAGTTGGATCATAGCAATCTCAATCACGATGTGGATTTTATGAGGGGAAAGTTTAGCAGCACAGAAGTTTTAGCCGTAGAAATTTGGAAAATTCTTCAGCCGGAAATAAACCAATATAGCGCTGAGCTTCATAAAATAAGAATAGACGAAACTCTAAATAATGCCGTGGAATATTACGGCCCAAAACCATATTAATTTCAATTAAAACAAATAGCCCTATGAAAGCTTATGTATTTCCAGGACAAGGAGCACAATTCCCAGGAATGGGGAAAGATCTTTATGATTCAAATCCAGCGAGCAAAGAATTATTTGAGCAAGCAAATGATATCTTAGGATTTAGAATTACAGACATAATGTTTAATGGAGAAGCAGAGGATTTAAAACAAACAAATGTTACCCAACCAGCGGTTTTTTTACATTCTGTAATTCTTGCAAAATCTCTTGGGAATTTTAATCCTGATATGGTGGCAGGGCATAGTCTTGGAGAATTTTCTGCACTTGTAGCCAATGGTAGTTTAGATTTTGCTGATGCTTTAAAATTAGTTAGCCAAAGAGCTATGGCCATGCAAAAAGCATGTGAAATTGAACCCTCAACCATGGCCGCCGTTTTAGGCTTAGAAGATGCTATGGTAGAAGATATTTGCGCCAAGGTTGATGGCATTGTTGTAGCTGCAAACTATAATTGCCCAGGACAGTTGGTGATTTCTGGGGGTGTAAATGCCATAGAAATAGCTTGCGAAAAAATGAAAGAAGCTGGAGCTAGAAGAGCTTTGGTATTGCCAGTTGGAGGTGCTTTTCACTCCCCTTTAATGAAACCTGCTGAAGAAGAATTAGCTGCGGCAATTAAGGCCACAAACTTTAAAAATCCTATTTGTCCAGTTTACCAAAATGTAAGCACTACAGCTGTGAGTGACTCTGAAACCATTCAAAAAAATCTTATTTCCCAACTTACTGCGCCTGTAAAATGGACACAAAGTATCCAGAATATGATTAAAGATGGTGCTAGTGAATTTATTGAGCTGGGACCAGGAAAAGTTTTACAAGGTTTGGTTAAAAAAATTGACAGAAGCATGCCTGCTTCAAGCCCTGAACAATAATTGTAATGGATTTTGGCTTTTCAAATTCTAAAAAGCATTCCCAAAAATGAAAGCTTCTAAATACCTCTTTGTTTTTTCTTTATGGACTATTTCCTTTTTGGGATCAGCTCAAGAATCAAAACACTTAAACCTAAAGGACAGCTTAGCATTGGATGGCTACGATTTGCTTTCCTATTTTAATTCTGATACTCCTGTAAAAGGAAGTGAAGAATTTAAGTTTAGTTACGAGGCTGCCACATATTATTTTGCCAATAAAAAAAACCTCGAGGATTTTAAAAACAATCCCACTAAATATAAGGTTGTTTACGGTGGTTGGTGTGCCAATGCTATGGGTGAAAATGGAGACAAGGTAGAAGTAGACCCATTAACCTATAAAATTAAGGATGGCAAACTTTATTTATTCTACAATAAATACTTTACAAACACCTTAACAAAGTGGGAGGAAAATGAAGTAGAACTTGAAAAAAATGCCAACCAAAACTGGCAGAACCTTATACAACCTAAATAATTTAAATTTTTTGGAATATCAATCATCTTGGCAGAGTCCATCAAATATTGCACTGGTAAAATATTGGGGTAAGCATAAAAATCAGATTCCTGCGAATCCCAGTATAAGTTTCACCTTAGACGCTTGTTATACCCAAACCCATGTATTGGCAAAGGAGAAAACAAATGGTTATGAATTTGATTTTGATATCTACCTAGATGATGAATTAAAAGTGGGGTTTAAACCTAAAATTGAAACATTTTTCAATAGAATAATTGAGGAAGCCAAGTTTCTCAAGGATTTTAGAATTGAAATTAAAACTCATAATAGCTTCCCCCACAGTAGCGGTATAGCTTCTAGCGCATCCGGATTAAGTGCACTCTCCCTTTGTTTGCTGAGCTTAAAAGAGCAAATTGAAAATACTAAAATTGAAAATTTTCATCAAAAAGCTAGCGAATGGTCAAGATTAGGATCAGGAAGTGCTAGTCGTTCTATTTATGGTGGATTGGTAGAATGGGGAAAATTTGAAGGACTAGCCGAAAGCGATGATCATTTTGCAATTCCCTATAAGGGAACAGTGCATCCTGTTTTTGAAACCTTTAGAGATTATGTTCTTTTGGTAGAAGTTGGTTCTAAAAGTGTTTCCAGTACAGTGGGTCATGGATTAATGAAAGGCCACCCTTTTTCGGAAAGGAGGTTTCTACAGGCGCATGAAAACCTCAGCAGCATAATGAAGGCTATGGAAAAAGGTGATTTGGAACAATTTGGAGAATTGGTAGAAAGTGAGGCACTCACCTTGCATGCCATGATGATGAGTTCTAAGCCCTATTTTATTTTAATGAAGCCGAATAGCATTCAAATTATAGACCTTATTTGGCAATTTAGGAAGGAAACAAAACTCCCATTGTATTTTACTTTAGATGCTGGGGCCAATGTTCACTTGTTATTTCCTGCCGATATTGAACAAAAGGTGGAGGAATTTGTTAAACAAAGATTAACAGTATATTTGAAAAACGGTCTGTATATTTGCGACCGAGTAGGACTGGGTCCTAAAAAACTCATTATATGAGCGCAAGCCCACTTTATTATGCCAAGGTTCTTCTCTTCGGAGAATACGGTATCATCAATGATTCTAAGGGATTATCCATTCCTTACAATTACTATCAAGGCGCCTTTAAACGTGAAAAATCCTTAACAGAAAAGGCGAAAAAATCCAATGAAAGTTTAAAAAAGTACCTGAATCACCTGCAAAAAATGCAAAATTCTGGAGATTTAATGGCCCATTTGGATTTGCAAGCCTTGGCAAAAGACATTGACAATGGAATTTATTTCGACAGCAGCATTCCAGAAGGATATGGTGTTGGAAGTAGCGGTGCTATTTGTGCGGCTATTTACGATCACTATGCTTTAAACCGTATAGATCCAGAAGAACATATTAATAAGGATTCAATTTTAAAATTGAAAACCACATTAGGTCAAATGGAATCTTACTTCCATGGAAAAAGTAGCGGCTTAGATCCCTTAATTTGCTATTTAAAATTTCCCGTATTAATCAATTCAAAAGAAGAATTGGGTGCGGTAACCCTACCATTGGAAGGGAAAAGTAAAAGCGCCATATTCTTGTTAAATAGCGGACAGCCAGGTGAAACACAGCCAATGGTAAACATCTTTATGGATAAGATGAAAAACAAAGGTTTTAGGTCATTAATGAAGGATCAATTCACCAAATATAATGATGCATGTATCCAGGCCTTTTTAAAGGGTGATTCAAAACCCCTTTTTAGCAATTTAAAGAAGTTAAGCCATTTGGTTTTTGAATATTTTTCGCCCATGATTCCCAATCATGTGAAAGACATTTGGGAAAAGGGAATTGAAACCAACGACTATTATTTAAAGCTTTGCGGCTCTGGTGGTGGTGGTTTTGTTTTGGGTTTTACTCGAGACTATGAAAAGGTGCAGAAGACTTTAAAAGACTATAATCCGGAACTTATTCATCGCTTCTAATTTGCAGCTCGGAAGAAGACAGAAACTGCTCATCTTTAAAGTTTCGGCCTTGCTTTCATTGGTGCGATGGTATAATATTTTTTTTCTCGCTCTTTCCCAATATTTATCGGTTGTTTTTATTTTAAATGAACCTGAAAATTATTGGATAACACTAAAGAATCCCAATTTACATTTAATTGTATTCGCCTCTCTATTGATAGTAGCAGGAGGATATTTAATCAATAATTTTTACGATTTAGAAAAGGATCTTATCAATAGACCTCAACGAACTGTTTACCAAAAAATAGTGAGGCAGTCTACCACCATGCGTTTATATTTTCTTTTCAATTTTATTGGAGCCCTTCTTGCTGCTTTTGTCTCTATCAATGTTTTTCTCTTTTTTAGCTTTTTCATTTTTGCCCTTTGGTTTTATTCTCATAAGTTGAAAAAAATCACCTTTATCGGAAATATGACTGCAGCGCTTTTGGCTATCACCCCATTTTTCGCAACCTTCCTCTATTACCGTCTCGAAGATTTGCTTATTATTACCTATATCAGCTTTATTCTGCTTATCATTTTTATTAGAGAAATAATTAAAGATTTGAGAGCCTTTAAAGGGGATGTTATTATCGGCTACCCTACCCTTCCTGTTCAGATTGGAATAAAACGAACAAAATGGCTGGTTTTCTTTTTTGCCTTATTAGGATTAATACCTTCCTTGTTAATTTTTGAAAAAACTCAATTTTCCGGAGTCAGCTATTATTTGGGAATTGGATTAAGCTTGGTGTTTTTAAGTATGATAATGCTAATAAGAGCGCAAAATGTAAAAGACTATAGCCTTTTAAACAATATTTATAGAGCACTAATTATAGGCGGAATCTTTAGCTTGATATTATTCAATAAATAAGCTTTGTAAGGACTATAATCACCCCTATCTTTGCGAATCCCAAAATTATTATGATGCACAAACAATATATAGAGGAAAACAAAGAACGTTTTCTGGAAGAATTAAAAGATTTACTGCGAATCCCAAGTATTTCAGCAGACTCTGCCTATTCTGGCGATGTCTTAAAAACTGCTGAAATGGTAGCAGACAGTTTAAAATCTGTTGGCGTAGAAAATGTTGAAGTTTGCCAAACTCCAGGTTTCCCGGTAGTTTATGGTGATAAAATAATTGACCCAGCCTTACCGACAATTTTAGTGTACGGACATTATGATGTACAACCACCAGATCCAATGGACCTGTGGGAGTCCGGTCCCTTTGAGCCAGTAATTAAAGAAACAGCCATCCATCCTCAGGGAGCAATTTTTGCCAGAGGAGCCTGCGACGACAAAGGTCAAATGTATATGCATGTTAAAGCATTTGAAGTGATGAATAAAACCAATTCTCTAGCTTGTAATGTGAAATTCATGATTGAAGGTGAGGAGGAGATTGGAAGTGAAAACCTCGCTTGGTTTGTAGAAAGAAATAAGGAAAAACTCAAATGCGATGTTATTTTAATTTCGGATACTGGAATTTTAAATAATGATAATCCATCTATCACCACAGGTTTAAGAGGATTAAGTTATGTGGAAGTAAAAGTTACCGGACCGAATCGAGATTTACATTCTGGGCTTTATGGTGGGGCAGTTGCAAACCCTATCAATATCCTAAATAAAATGATTGCCTCCCTTCACGATGAAAACAACCATATCACCATTCCGGGTTTTTATGATAATGTAGAAGTGTTATCAGATGAAGAAAGAGCAGAAATGGCAAAGGCACCATTTGATTTAGAAAAATATAAAAAGGCACTAGACCTTGGTGATGTGTGGGGCGAGAAAGGCTATAGCACCATGGAGAGAAACTCCATTCGTCCAACACTAGATGTTAATGGTATTTGGGGCGGATATACCGGCGAAGGTGCTAAAACAGTAATTGCCTCTGAAGCTTTCGCCAAAATTTCGATGCGCCTTGTTCCAGGTCAGGATCCAGAAACCATTACCCAGCTTTTTTGCGATCATTTTAAAAATATCGCCCCTTCTTCGGTTAAAGTTGAGGTTAATCCACACCATGGTGGAGATCCATATGTATCACCAACCGACAATCCTGGATATATTGCTGCGAGCATGGCCATGGAAGAAAGCTTTGGGAAAAAACCTATTCCGGTAAGAAGCGGTGGAAGTATTCCGATAGTTGCACTTTTTGAAAGAGAACTAGAGGTAAAATCCATATTAATGGGCTTTGGATTAGACTCCGATGCCATCCACTCTCCTAATGAGCATTTTGGCTTGTTCAACTATTTTAAAGGAATTGAAACTATTCCACTTTTCCACAAAAATTTTGCTGAACTAAAAAAATAATCGCAATAAATTCCATTTTAAGAGGTGCAATTTTGATTTTGAGATTGCACCTTTTTTTTGCTTCAGCTTTATTGGTCATTGGCTATCTTTAGACCATACAATTCCAAAAATGCTCCGAAAGTCTTTTCAATACTTGCTAATCCTACTTTTAGCAAATGGTCTTCAAAACTGTCAGGCCCAAAAGAACAATAGAATGAAAGAGAAACACAGTAATGCCCTAATCCATGAAAGTAGTCCCTACCTTTTACAACATGCTCATAATCCTGTAGATTGGATGCCTTGGGGGGATGAAGCACTGGAAAAAGCCAAAAAGGAAAATAAATTATTGATCATAAGCATAGGATATTCAGCCTGCCATTGGTGCCATGTAATGGAAAGGGAAAGTTTTGAAGATTCCGCAGCAGCAGCACTGATGAATGAGCATTTTATATCTATTAAAATAGACCGCGAGGAAAGGCCAGATGTGGATCAAATTTATTTGACGGCTGTACAGCTTATGACAGGCAGTGGTGGCTGGCCCTTAAATATTGTGGCACTACCTGATGCTAGACCCGTTTGGGGGGGAACCTATTTCCCTAAAGAAAAATGGATGCAAGCCCTTCAAGCCATTTCGGAGGTTCATAGAGATGAACCGGAAAAGATGCTGGAATATGCAGAGAAACTCACCGAAGGTGTAGTACAATCCGAAAGTCTAGTTTTAAACAATGAGGAAGCCAATTTCACTAGAGATCAAGCTGGGGAAATTGTAAATAATTGGTCTAAATCTTTTGATACATTAAATGGAGGACCCAATAGATCCCCAAAATTTCCCCTTCCAAATAATTATGAATATCTCCTACATTATAGCCATCTTACCGATGATAGGATAATCTCAGATCAGGTGGAACTCACCTTAAAGAAAATGGCTTATGGGGGTATTTACGATCAAATTGGCGGTGGCTTTTCAAGGTATTCTACAGATGAAATTTGGAAGCTGCCCCACTTCGAAAAAATGCTTTATGACAATGCACAGTTGATGAGCCTATACAGCAAAGCATTTCAAAAATTTAAGAATCCTCTGTACCAACAAATCGTTTATGAAACATTTGAATGGCTTCAAAATGAAATGACTGGGCCTAATGGTGAATTCTATTCCGCTTTAGATGCTGATAGCGAAGGAGAGGAAGGGAAATTTTATGTTTGGAAAAAAGAGGAATTAGAAAATATTATACCCAAGGAAGATTGGGCTCAATTTCAAGCATACTACCATATTGATCGATTGGGATTATGGGAAGATGGAAATTATATTTTAATGAGGAAGGAAGAATCCCCCGATATTGAAGTAGAGAGAATAAAGAAGTGGAAGGATCTTTTAAATACGGAAAGAAACAAAAGAATAAGACCAGGCCTCGATGATAAATCCCTTACAAGTTGGAATGCCTTGATGATTACCGGACTAGTAGATGCCTATGTTGCTTTTGGAGAACAAGAATTTTTAAATGTCGCCAAAAAAAACAGTAGGTGGCTTCTAAAAAACCAATTAAATGGCCATGCCGAATTATTTCATTCTTATAAGGAAGGTAATAGCAAAATTGAAGGCTTATTAGAAGATTATGCCCTTGCAATTCAGGCCTTTATAGGTCTATTTGAAGCAACTGGCGATGAGGGTTATTTGAGTATGGCCAATGCCTGGATGGATTTTTGTCAGGATAATTTTAAGGATGTGGAAAGCCAACTTTTTTACACCAGAAATTTAAATTCCAAACAGCTGATTGCAAAAAGTCTGGAAACATCAGACAATGTTATTCCAGCAGCCAATTCTATAATGGCTTTAAATTTATTTGCTTTGAGCCATTATTTAGACAAGAAGGAATATAAGGATCAGGCTCAAAGGATGATGAATCACGTTTCAGAATCTATGTATTCCTATGGCGAAAATTATAGCAATTGGGCCATGCTACATTTGAATTTTTGCTTTCCTTATTATGAAATTGCCATTAGCGGTGATAAAGCCAAGGACAAGTATTTAGAATTTCAAAGAGAATTCCTTCCCAATGTGCTTTGGATACAATCTGAAAAAGACAGTAAACTAGCCTTATTGGAAAATCGCTTTATAAGTGGAGAGACAACAATATATGTTTGCGAAAATAATGTTTGCCAGCTCCCTCAAAATGAAGTCTATAAGGCAAAAAAACTAATTCTTAAAGAATAGAGAAAGACGTTCCCTAAATCGGTTTAGGAAATCTTTAAACATTGAGTATATTTGTTTAAAGAATATAAAATTCCCTCTTATGAAATCCCCTACCCAAATTCTTTTTCTTTCTCTATTAGCTCTTTGTATCAGCTTTTCCACACAAGCTCAAAACGCCCTACATTTTGATGGGCTTGATGATATGGTAGATTGTGGAAATGGCTCAGAAGTAAATATTTCAGGTTCTAGCTTTACTCTTGAAGCTTGGATTTATGCAGAGTCTTGGGAATTAAATGTATGGCAAGGAAACATCATCAATAAAGAACAAAATGGTGCAGGAACGGATTATGGATATATGCTTAGAGTTGGCGCTGGCGGCAAGCTCAATGCCAATTTTGGAAATGGCTCTTGGAAAGAGGTAACAAGTACCAACGCAGTCCTTACTTTAAATACTTGGCATCACATTGCTGGCAGGTATAATGGTTCCTATTTAACCATTTATGTGGATGGTATTCCAGTAGATTCCTCGGCTTATTCTGGATCCATAAATTCTGGAAATTCAAATTTAGTTATTGGAGCACAGTCCAATGGCGGAAGGCATTTTACTGGCTCCATAGATGAGGTTCGAATTTGGGATGTTGCGAGAACAAAATCGCAAATACAACAAAATATGCATACTCTTCAATGTGCGGATGAAACAGGATTAAAAGCCTATTATCGATTTGACCAAGGAATTGCTGGGGGAAATAATGCTGGCCAAACAACCGCAAATGATAGTAGAGGACAAAGCCATGGAACCCTTCAAAATTTCAGCTTAAACGGTGCCAGTTCAAATTGGCTTGCTTCAACGATTAATTTTATTCCTCAATTCCAAAGTTATAACCAAACCGATACCATTTGCCATGGAGAAGTATTAGCTTTTGGAAACCAAATGTTAACTAGCCCTGGAATTTATACAGATACCATTCCTTCAAACTTAAGCTGTGATTCGGTTATTACCCTGGACCTTAAAAATAAATCCATTAATAATTCTATAATTTTATCCAATGACACCCTTTGGGCTGTAGATACCAGCTTAAGCTATGCTTGGGTAGACTGCAATAACCTTTTCAGAACTATTCCCGGTGCTACCAATAGGTATTATGTTCCCTTTATTAATACCAGATATGCCGTAATTGTTAGCGATGGTGAATGTGTAGACACCTCCGATTGCATTAATATCAATATTGGTTTAGATGAGCTTCCAAAAGATGACATGGAAATATTTCCAAATCCATTTCATGAAAAAATAGTCTTGGACTATAAAGGAAGAAATGAAATAAAATCCCTAAAAATCATCAACCTGACGGGACAGGTGGTTTTTGAATGGGAGGAAATAAACCAAGATAAAATTGAATTGAATACCGAATCCCTTGCCAAAGGGATATATCAAATTCAATGGTTTGATGTGAGTTCAACTAAATTTAGCCGCAAAATCATAAAGTTTTAAAAATCTTATTTTTCCGGCTTTTGGAAAGTTCCTAGAATAGGATATGATATATTAAATCAATTGCTTTAAATTCGAAATTGAATGCTCTTTCAATCTTAAGTAATGATCAATTCCAAGCGTTTGTTTCATTCCTAGAATAGAAATTAAATATGAAAAATAATCTAAGTTTTATTTGTTCCTTCCTATTGCTTTCCCTTGGCTCTCTAAAAGCTCAGGATAGTTCCGACTATGTAAATGAAATACTAAAATATCAACAGGAGCAAAATCTAGAATTTGCAGACTCCGCCCATTCTCCTTTAAGTGAAGAAGACCGAAAGAATTTTAAAGAGTTAGACTTTTTCACTATTGACAGCTCCTTTAGAGTTGTGGCGAAATTTATAAGGGTAGATGGCGAAAAACCATTTAAGATGGCAACAACCACCGATCGAAAACCTCTATATATAAAATATGGTGAAGCTCATTTTAGCCTCAATGGCGAGGCTCAGGTTTTAAGCATTTACAGGAGCTTAAGATTGGTGAAAATGGAAGCTTATAAAGACTATTTATTTTTACCTTTTAAAGACCTAAGCAATGGAATAGAATCCTATGGTGGGGGGCGATTTATAGATCTAAGTATACCTGAAGGGGACAGCATAATTATTGATTTCAATAAATCCTACAACCCCTACTGCGCCTATAATGCAAGATACTCTTGTCCGATTCCACCAGAAGAAAATAATTTAGAAGTGGAAATTCGTGCTGGTGTTAAAAATTATGGCAAGCATTAATTCTTTATTAGTTTAATGGAAAAATCGCCATTTCCATCTTTCAAAAAATAAATACCATCATTAAAATTGCTAAAATCTAGCCTCAGCTTGTTTCGGAAGCTCACTTCCAAAACTTTTTGCCCTAAAGAGTTGAATAGAATCAATTCTCTGTAATCATTATCCATAGCGCTTATCCAAACAAAATCATGAAAGGGGTTTGGGAAAATATTTAATTCATGGCTGCTATTAATCTCTAAGGAAAAATCATTTTTTACAAATTCCAATTTTAGAGTTTTATTGGAAACTTTCTGATTTGAATTCATTCCACCAACGATATATCTGGTATTTGAAGATACTTCTGCAATCCCTCGTAAATCCATTGGGAAGGATTGGCTACTAGAGGAATCACTTGCCCATTTTAAGCTTTCGGGTTCCAAAAACAAATTTCGGTTTAATGGCTCTACCCCTTGCCCATTTGAATAGGCAAGGCCATCATAATTATACGTTCTATTAGAACCACCAATCCAATGGATATTTCCCTTTATTTGTGTGCAGGCCATTCGATAACCTTTTAAGCCAGGGTCTAGAATTGTATCCCTCCAATGAATTAGGCTCGGATCATTTGCATCGATTATTCCCATTCTCAGTGAATTTTGTATGGGGAAATTTTGCTGTCCATTGGAACTAGCACCGCCAAAATAAAATATTGTATCGCCTACTATGGTGCCTGAGGAGCCAAAACTTTTATAGCTTCCAAAATTGGGCACAGGGCTTCCGCTAGTCCAAATATTTAGTGCAGGATTATAAATTTGAACATCTACTACATTGCGAAATTGTGACCATCCCGTAATTACATAAATCAAACTATCGCGCCAAACTGCTTGTACCTGGTCATCAATAGGAACAGGAATGGCTGCTCCATCAGCTAAATAAGAATTACTTTGTGGATCGTAAATATGAACTTTGTTTGAAGAGAGTTCACTACCATTATCAAAAACATGATAGCCACCAATAATATAGATCAGATTTTTTACCCTATTTGCCGAAGCCGCAATCTTACCAATACTATCGGGTAATGGTGCGATGCTATCCCAAACATCAGTTTGTATATTATAACGAAAAGCCCAAAGACCAATTCCATTATGATCTTTTGTAGAATCAATTCCGGCAAAGGAATAAACATAGGCATCACCATTTACAAAAGCCTCTGTAACGGCATTGTTGCTCACTTTCATAGGCATGGGGTTTTTTTCAGAAATCACAAAACTTTGGGCCAATAGACACTTTAGAGGTAGTAAAATCAAAAAATAACTGAGAATATATGTTCCTTTCATGAAATAAAAATTATTTAAAAATTACATTGTGTTCCCTATTAAAAAATTCCAAAAATTTGAATGATTCAGAATTAATAAGCATTCTTATGCCCTTGCGAAATTCGGCAAAATTCATTTGCGACGCCTTGGATTCCATTATAAACCAAAGTTATAGTAATTGGGAATTAATTATTGTTGATGATCACAGTGTGGACGATAGTATTGGCTTAATTGAAAAATACCAAAAATTACATTCTCAAATCTTTTGGTTTAACAATCCTGGAAAGGGAATAATTCCGGCTTTAAAATTTGGGTTTTCCATGGCCCATGGAAAATTCATTTGCCGTTTTGACTCCGACGATAAAATGCCCAAGGATAGATTAAAAATCATGCTCAATAAATGGAATGAAAGCTCTCAAAACAAGACCATTGTAACTGGGCAAGTAGAATACTTTGGTAAGACAATAAGTGAGGGATATAAAAATTATGAAAAATGGCTAAATCAAATTAATAGTGATGGTGAACAGTGGCCTAATATCTATAGAGAATGTGTAATTGCCTCTCCTAATTGGTTAATGAGAAAGCAAGACTTGTTGGCAATTGGTGCTTTTAACAATTTGGAATATCCAGAAGATTATGACCTTGTGCTAAAATGCTACCAAGCGGGTTTCCAAATCCAATATTGTGAAGAAACTACTCTTTATTGGCGAGAACATCCAGATAGAACATCTAGAAATTCTGAACACTACCAACAAAGAGCCTTTTTCCAACTAAAAATTAGCCAATTCCTTAAGTTTGAAAACAAGGGTCAAAAAATCTTGATTTGGGGTAGCACAAAAAAGGGGCGATTAAGTGCCAACATTCTTTTGGAAAAAGGCTATGATTTTATCTGGATGGATTTAAATCCACAACAATTCCCAAATGGAATCCAAGGGCAAAAAGTTATTTCCTATTTAGAAACATCAGCATTTAACCCTCTTGAAACTCAAATTTTACTCTGTATTTACCCAGAAAATGACCAAAAAAGGAAAATAAAGGCTTATTTGGAATCATTAAATTTTTTAGAGGGCAAAAATTACTGGTATCTTTAAAGGCAAAATCCTGTTTAATTTCAAACATCAATATGAAAAATCCATTTTGGTGCATCTTTGCAAGCCTCTCCATTTTATTTTCCTGCAACCCAAATTTCTGTTCTGGAAACAAAGACAACTCTATCCTTTCACATTCAAATCCTAAGGAAATGGATTATCAAATGGAAATATCCAGATTAATACAATCCGACTCTGGAACAGTGAGGTATTTGTTTGATAATCGAGTGGCAAATTCCGGTAAACCCTATTTGGTATTAAACGTATTTGGGAGTGATTTTTGTGGAGATCTTCACCTCGGGCTGGAAAAGGAAGATGAGCTTAGCCTAAAACTTCAGAATGATAGTGGATATTCCGGTTCTAGTCTAATTGGCCTAAATATAAATTTTAGCAAACTGGGACTTGCAGAATATGAAGGAATGACCCGTATCGCAGATTAAAGCAATTTTAAAAAGTGAAATATTTTTTGGCATGTATGGTGGTTTTAGGTGTTGGGCTATCCCTTTACCCAGATTATCCCTATCGAATAGGATTTATACCTAAACACAAAGCTATCCTTATAAATCCAGATTTTAAAGTTTGTAATAAAAACTATATCATCGATTATTATAACCGATCCGGCCGCCATACAGATGACCTTCCAGCCGCTTATATTGGGGGGGCCTAAAGCCATTAAAAAACTAATTGAAAAAGACTATCCCAATCTCGATTTGAAAGGTGAAAGTGGGATGTTAACCATTCGCTTTTTAATAAATTGTAATGCTGAAATCGTACGTTTTGAAATATTGGAAAACGACCTCAACTACCAAAAGAAAAAATTTGACCCTGAGGTAAAACAGCAATTGTTTGACATTACCAAAAACTTAAAAAATTGGCGTGCAAATTATTTGGCTGGAGAATATAGAGACTGTGCCATGTATTTAACCTATAAACTTAAAAATGGTGAGATTATCGCTATTCTTCCTTAGCCTAGGATTGCTGTTTTTTTCTTGTAATTGGAATGATATTTCTCCAAATGAAAGGGCTGTTTTTAGTCTCGAGGAAAGGGATTCATTGATAAAAATCAAATACAAAGAGTTTTTTAAAACCCACCAAGGAACTCCAAAAGCTATGACCCTTTTGGATGAAATATTGGAATTAGACTCCACCAATGCTGAAGCATGGAGAGAAAGATCCATCCCCTATTTAAAAAGGGGCTATCCCCATGAGTGGTTTAAAAATTATGAATATGCCATTGTCTATGATGCTAAAGAATGGATAGGCTGGAGGGGCTATAATTTCCTTTTCTTTTATAAAGATTTTAGGAGGGCAATTTCAGATTTTAACGCCACAGATACACTTACCAAAGATTTTATAGATTTTCCCCAAGCTATGAGCGTAGACTTTCTGCGAGGCATTGCCTATTATGGTTTGGAGAGCTATGATACTGCCCTATTTTATCTACAACGATATATCGATGCAGAATTAAAAGGAAGTGGCGGTTTGGCTTTTATTGATCAAAATGCATTTTTATATAAAGGAAGGGTACATCAAAAATTAAACAATCACGATTCTGCCATTCAAGCTTTTGATACAGGATTAAAGATCTTTGACCAATCTTGTGACCTTCATTTTTTTAAATCGCAAAGCCTTTTGGAGATGGAGAATATTTCGAAGGCTAAATCAGAAGCCCTACTTGCTAAAAAATGTTTCGACTTGGGATATGTACATAGAAGGCCTTATATAGAGGTTATTGACCAATTGTACGACTATGATGTTTTGGAGCTATTAGAATCTCTTAAACTAGATTAGAAGCCAAAGGCTATTGGAAATACCATTTTGTTTTTTGCATATTTGCAGCCTCATGAAGTACTAAGAACTATGTTAACGACGAATTACACCATTGTGTTTACGGACCTTCAGGTCAAGAGCTAATCCTGCTCACCCTCGTCGTATTTTCCTTTTATTCATTCATAATTCTTAGCAGCAATGCCTAATAATAGTCCCAACTTTATTTCAAAATTTTTTAAACTTTTTTCTCAAGCACTTTTTGGCAAAGAGGAAGATTATACTAGCGGAAGTATTCGCAAAGCCGTTTTTCTTTTGTCTATTCCTATGATAGCCGAAATGCTTTTGGAAGGATGTTTTGCACTTATCGACATTCTTTATGTAAGTAGAGTAGGTGTAAATGCCATGGCCACTGTTGGTTTAACAGAGGCTGTAGTAACACTTTTATATGCTATCGCCATTGGATTATCCATGGCTACAACGGCTATAGTAGCCCGGAGGATAGGAGAAAAAAATCCCAAACAAGCTTCAATTGCCGGTGCTCAAGCCATAATTATTGGGAGCACTGTTTCTATTATACTCGCCATAATTGGAATACTATTTCCGAAGGAGATTTTAGCCTTAATGGGCGCAGAAAAGGATCTTATTGAAGAAGGTTATGGCTACACTCAAATTCTTATTGGAGGAAATTTAAGCATTATGCTTCTTTTCCTTATCAATGCCATTTTTAGAGGTGCAGGAAGTGCAAAAATCGCAATGCTCTCCCTTGGTTTGGCCAGTTTATTAAATATAATTTTGGATCCCATTTTTATATTCGGCTGGGGTCCTATTCCCGCTATGGGGGTAAAAGGTGCCGCCATTGCTACTACTATTGGTAGAGGAACTGCTGTTCTTTTTCAAATTTATATGCTTCAATCTGGTAAAAGCCCGATTGTAATTGGTTTTAAGCAATTAAAGCTCAAAACAAAAATAATGTTCAATTTGGTGAAAATCTCTTTAGGAGGAATAGGCCAATTCCTTATTGGAACCTCCAGTTGGATGTTCTTGATGAGGCTTGTTGCTGAATTTGGATCGGAGGTATTGGCCGGCTATGTTTTAGCCATCCGTATTATCATGTTTACCATATTACCCGCCTGGGGGATGAGCAATGCTGCAGCAACGCTTGTTGGACAAAATTTAGGCGCAAAACTTCCAGAAAGAGCTGAAAAATCAGTTTGGATTACAGCCAAATACAATGTTATTTTCATGCTCCTCATTTCCATACTTTATATTGGATTTGCAGATCCCTTGGTTTTCCTATTTACCCAAGATTCTGAGGTGGTAAAATATGGTGCCATGGCGCTTCGTCTTATTGCTACTGGATATGTGTTTTATGGATTTGGAATGGTATTAACCCAAGCCTTCAACGGAGCTGGCGACACCAAAACTCCCACCCTAATAAATTTTATATCCTATTGGCTTTTTCAATTACCCCTGGCCTATTTGGCAGCAATATATTTTGAAAAGGGACCAAATGCCGTTTTTCTTTCTATTGCCATTGCAGAAACTCTTTTAGCGATATTGGCAATATATATCTTCCGCAAAGGGAAATGGAAATCCATTGACATCTAGAATTTTAATGGACCGAATTTGCTTTTGTAAATTCGGTCTATAAATTTTAATATGAAACATCGCTGCGCATGGGTGGGCAATAGCCCTATTTATCAAACATATCACGACGAAGAATGGGGAGTTCCCGTAAAAGATGATGATAAAATGTTTGAATTTCTACTGCTTGAAACCTTTCAGGCTGGTTTAAGTTGGATTACGATTTTAAACAAGAGAGAAAATTTCAGAAAGGCCTTTGACCAATTTGACTATAAAAAAATAGCCCTTTACGGAAATGATAAATTCGAAGAATTAATTTCCAACCCTGGAATTATTAGGAATAAGGCCAAAATTTCTTCGGCTATTAATAATGCTATTCAATATCAAAAGATTCAGGAGGAATATGGGAGTTTTTGCGATTATATATGGGGTTTTGTAAACCACAAAGTAGTTCAGAATACTTTTGAGAACCCAAAAGAAATTCCTGCCAAAACAGAACTTTCTGATAGAATTAGTAAAGATTTAAAAAGCAAAGGATTTAAATTTATTGGCTCTACAACAATATATGCCCACCTTCAAGCAACTGGAATTGTAAACGATCATATCAAAAGCTGTTTCCGATATTCGGAATTAAATCCTTAAACCAACTTTTTGGGCTTACCGGCTATAAAGTCCTTAAAATACCATGGCTCAAAATAGGCGATATCTTCAAAGTTTTGCTGGGCAAATTTTTCCTCACTAAGCTCCCCTAAGGAAAGAGCATTTGGGAATTTTATAGTGTGATGGAAAACAAATCTTGGATCTTTGGAGGTTTTTTCAATTTTCTCTAAGGCATCTCCAACAAAATGAATCTTTGAAGCCTTTAAATCGGAGAAACTTTCTTCATCAATAATTTTTGCTTCAGTGGCCTTGCATTCTTGCATTTTACTAGTATACACCTGGCAATAAACCTCCATCCTCCTGGCATCTAAAACTGGAATTATTAGATCATCTTCATCCAAACTTAAGGATTGTATAGCCTGGTTCGCCAAAATTTTCAGGCTATCTTCTGCCAGCAATGGGATTCCCAATGCATAGCAAAGCCCTTTTGCGGAGGACACTCCTATTCGCAAACCTGTATAGGATCCTGGGCCTTTACCCACAGCAACAGCCTGGATTTCAGATTTTGATTTTCCAGATTCTAAAAATAGCTCCTCTAAAAAAACATGAAGGCGTTCAGAATGAATGAACTGATCGGCCGACTCCTCCTTGAAGAATAGGCATTTAGAATTTTCAACTAGGGCTACAGAACAGTTTTTTGTGGAGGTTTCAATACTTAATATCAAAGACATTTTGGACTATTCTTCAGTTTCCGTGTTATCCTTGTTTTTTGATCTGTAATCGGATTTTTCTTCCACCTTCATTCCATTGACAAGCTTTTTGCTTACAATATTATAAGGCCCTTCAATTACTTCTTCTCCAAATTCCAAGCCTTCTAATATTTCAATATTTTCCTCATCCTGGATTCCAGTTTTCACCAATCTAAGTTTAGCTTCTCCATCTTGAAAAACAAAAACCACTTCAAAAATCTCTTCATTTTCATCCTCTTTATTTAATCCTACCTTATAGGACTTTGCCTTGGTGCTGGTATCAGTTCGAGTGGTTACAGCGTTTATTGGAATTGTAAGAACATCGGATTTGCGCTGGGTTTGAATCTCAACAGAGGCGGTCATTCCAGGTCGGAAAGGTGAGCTTTGTCCGGGCTTTACAATTTTAGCATAAGAATCCTTTAAAATACGAACCTTAACCTCAAAATTTGTTACCTGATCTGTACTCAAACCTTGGATTTTTGCCGAATTTGCAATTTCCGTTACTAGCCCAACAAACTCTTCACCTAGATAGGCATCAACCTCAATTAGGGCGGTATCATTAAGGTTTACACGAATAATATCATTTTCGTTAACCTCAATAAGGACTTCCATGGCTTCAAGATTAGCCAGTCGCATAATCTCAGTTCCTGCCATTTGTGCTGTTCCCACTACTCTTTCACCCTCTTCAATATTGAGCATGCTTATGGTTCCGGATTGAGGAGCGTAAATGGTGGTCCTTGCCAAATTATCTCTGGCTTCATTTTCTGTTGCTTGAGCACTTTTTAATTGGTATTCTGAAGCTTCAACATTGAGTTTCGCTACATCAAAAGCTCTTTGGATATTATCGAATTCAGCATCACTAATTACCTTTTGGGAATAAAGCTTTTTATTTCTATTATAGATTTTTTCAGCTTCAATTAATTGGGCCTTTGCAGATCCTACCTGAGATTTTGTGCTGTTTACAGATGCCAAAGCCCTATTCACTGCTGCCAAATAAATATCAGGATTAATTTTCACCAAGAGCTCCCCCTTTTCAACTTTCTGTCCTTCTTCAATTGGAAGTTCAATCACCTCACCAGAAACTTCAGAACTAATTTTCACCTCTACTTCTGGTTGAATTTTACCACTTGCAAAAACAGTTTCTGTAAGTGTAGATTTCTCCACTTTTACTAGTTCAATTTTCACTCCTTCTTCCTTTCCAATCCATCCCATTTTTTTAGCTACGACTAAGAAAATAATAAGGGGAACAGCGATTATTAGAAGAATTTTTAGGGTTTTGCTCATTTTTACAATTTTACGGCATTGGTTAGATAAAACTCCAAAACTTTAATCTTAAAAATAAAATCGTATTTGGCTCTTACCTGTTGGGAAATTGCGGATGCTAAACTATTCTTAGCATTTTCATAATCAAATTGATTTAAGGCACCAACCTTATAGCGTTCTTCAGCATATTTATAAGATTCATTACTTGCCTCTACAGCTTTAGAAGCTGCCAAAAAACTATTGTAGGAGGCCTTAGCATCCGTATGGGCTTGGTAAACGGTTTGCCTTAAATTGTTTTTAATTTGATCAAGGTTTGCCTTGGCTAATTCTAAATTTAATTTAGCATTTCGGATACTATACCTTTGGTTATTATTGAATATTGGCACCGAAACTCCTAGCCCAAATGACTTATTAATATTATCATTAAACTGATCCCCAAATGAAACAGATTGAAATTCTCCGGTAGCCTGACTAAAATTTGAAATAACAACATCGCCAGAACCTTGTACAGTACCAATAGCGGGGTTTATAGAATTACCATCGGGCACAAAAGTCCTAAACTGATCTGAATAGCTAGAGGAAATCCCTCCAGAAAGACTAACAGTAGGGAGATAGGAAGATTTGGAAAGATCTATTCCTTCTTCACTGCTTTTTACTCTTGTTTCTGCACCTTTCACCGATGCCTGATTTTCCAAAGCTGTGCTTAAAATGGTTTCTGGGCTTCTCAATAAAGTAGTAGGCTCTGGATCCTTAAATTCTGGGTCAATAATATCAAAACCAGCAGGATCTTCTAGTTGAAGTAAATTGCCCAATTGAAGTTTACTTATGGTTACAGCATTCTCCGCTGAAACCGTATTTTGTTTATCCCTCGCTAATTGGGCTTCTAATTGAAGAAGGTCTCCCTTTGGATTAGAGCCGGCATCTACCAAGCGTCTCATCCTATCCACTTGTAACTGGGTAATATTTTCTTGTTGGAGGGCTACTTCTAAAATTTCCTTATTTAACAAAATCTGTAGAAAGGCGCTTGCCACATTTAATCGAATATCATTTTTCACCTGCTCCAAATCATACATGCTGGCCAGGTAGTTCAGATTGTTTTGTGCAATCCCATTGATTTTTCTCCCACCATCATAAATCACCCAATTGGCATTAAGTGATGCAAAAATCGTTTGCCTGTTGATGGTTGAAATTTGGTTGGTAACAGGGTCGATATTCAAACCACTATTTAAACCATAGTTTGCACCTCCAGAAACACTAGGCAAATAATTCCACTGTGCCTGACTATTAGCATTCTGACTAATTTTGGCTTGGAGTTCAGATTGTTTTATTTGAAGGTTATTGTCTATTGCGTATTGAACACATTCTTCTAATCGCCATTGTTTTTGTTGGCCATTAGCGCTCAAAGCAATAAAAATAAAAACGGCAGGAAAAATTGAAATTCTAAATTTCATGAATTAAAGTTTGATAAGGCAAGTAAAGTAGCCCTACAAATATAATTAAAGAAGCCTAGTGATGGAGTAAAATTCCCAATCTTAGGATTTTAGCTTTTTATGACGGTAAATAGCGTATCCTACACCTGCAAGAAGTAGGTAAGGAAAGGCCATTAAATACAGGATACCGCTATTCAAGCCAGCTGCTGCAGAGGAGCTGCTAGTACTGGTTTCTGCTACAGCTTTACACATGGAACATTGAGCGGAAGCATCTAGTCCGAAGAATAAAAAAAGCAAAAGGCTGAAAACTATTATCCTTTTCATAGGGCAAATTTAATCAATA
>TARA_R110002096_G_scaffold146733_1_pt1 | contig 55365 bp, 32 predicted proteins | sample TARA_R110002096 | Tara Oceans TARA_R110002096 (sample SAMEA4397295) | marine metagenome | biome: Polar Biome; feature: [DCM] deep chlorophyll maximum layer (ENVO:01000326); material: water (ENVO:00002006), including particulate matter (ENVO:01000060) such as... | depth 35 m
TCGCATTTTATCCAAATAAATAGCTTCTTCAAAGGGGATTAAGTTCTTAGCGAATTCTAAAACAGTTTTTACATCTGATTCTTTATTCTTTATATGTAGTGCTAAATCTTGTTGTTCTTCTAAGGCTAGGATGCTAACATTGAGCATAGACTTTAACGTACTGAAAAGCTCCACATAATCATAAATCCGAATGTAATTCAAATAATAGCCCTTGTTATTACCTCCTATTGGTGTTAATAGCTTAAAGTTTTCTTTACTTAATTCCTTAATCTTTTTAATTTTTTTAAGCTTTTTGTTGGAGTTCTTTTTTGGTTTTTTAATCGGACAGTTGATTTCTGTTATGTTTGTGGCATTGTAATACACCTCTTTTTGAAACTTTAATAATTCTTGATTGAATAGTCTAATAACTGCTCTGATAAATAGTGACATCCTAAGGTTTAAAGCTTCTAATTCTTGTTCTGTAATGGTATAATGATGTGTATATCGGGATGAAGCATAGGCATCATCCAACAGTTTTAACAAGGTTTTATCTACTTCTGAGTGTTTTGAAAACGTTCCTTTTAATGGAGTAATATAGCCTTCAACATAACTTTGATGGCTGCTGATGCTATGGCATATTTTTATGAATCCTGTTATAAAGCTTTCAAACATGCGATAGGTCAGTTCATAGGTTTGGTGAACCATAAACGCAGCTTGTGGATAATCTTTTCGGTTTATATAAAATTTTATGCCTTTTTTAAAAGATTTAATTTTGGATATATCGCGTTTAAATCTGCTCTTTGCCTTTTCGTAAACCCTTTCTAAGTCCAAGCTTTTTAAAACCCATGGGGCATTAGAGCTTGTATCTTTAAAGACCAAATATTTATCCAGGCAATAGTTATGGAAATACAGGTTGCCCCGATGCAATTCTTGATTCACATATTGCAGAGAGAAAATCGTATATTTATAAGTTGGAAAGGGTTCAAAAATACTTGTAATTACTGGCTGTATTAAAGTAGAAATTTCTCTAGGCATCAGGTTAGTTATAATAGTCATTCTATACGTAAATGGGTTTTCGCTTGTGCCTTGGCTTAAATAAATACACTCTACATCTATCACGGTATTGATTTTTAAAACAATGGATTCAAGCTCCTTTGGGTCGTTTAGAATGCTTTGATTGTTAATTGTTGCTTCCATAATTTTCACTTTTATATAAAGTAACAATTTGCACTTTGAGTACCGAACCACAGCAAGTTGTAATTTACTCAGTGCAACTTGTTTTTTACTTGTATATTTATGGGATTAATCACTATATTTGGAGTATGGAAACAGCCACAAAACCAAATCACATAGGACGGAAAATCAGTCGGATTAGAGAACTTCGAGGCATGAAGCAGGAAGCTCTTGCTGAAGCTTTAGGTATTAGCCAGCAGGCAGTATCGAAAATCGAACAGTCTCCAGAAATTGAAGAAGATAAACTAGAAGATATTGCTAAAGTTCTTGGGGTAACTCCAGATGCTATTCAAAGTTTTTCTGAGGAAAATGTTTTCAATATCATCAATAACACTTTTCAAGATAACAGCTCGAATAACAACAATTATTTGTGTACTATAAACCCGATTGAAAAAATAGTGGAGCTATATGAACGTCTTGTTCAAGCCGAAAAAGACAAAGTTGAATATTTAGAGAAGTTGCTTAATAAATAACCAATATTTGAAGGTAATCACTGTAATTATTTAAAACCAAAAAACTGCTTTTGGATTTTGGATAACTAAAATTCAAGGCTGCATATAATTAGAAATATTAATATTACACATTACTATACCACTAAAGAATATGGGCTCTACTCTCATTTTGTTTTGAGTAAAACTATTTTTGTTCTTCACTACTACTCTTATCTTCAAAATTTAGATTTAATAATTGAGCAATTTTTTTCATCCTTTCATCATCTTTAAATTTTTCCGAATTAAATTTTAATTGCAATTCTCCTAATACAGAATCTTTATGTTCTTTTGATGAGTTAATAATATCAACCAGAAACTTATAATTATTTAAAAATGTTTCGAAATCATTATTAGATTCGATTAGTGGTTTTATAATTTTTAGTGTGCTGCTTTCAGGTTTACTATTTAAATTACCGTGTTTAATTAATCCTTTTTCAAAAAATCCAAGTTCATTTTCCTTTACAACTCCTCTGTCATTAATAAATATGTCTCTTATTTGAGTAAAATATGACAAAAAATGCCTTTTGTAAATATTTTAAAAAGCGAACCAATAAAACGTATATTCAGTTTTTAAATGAGCTGCGAATAGAACATGCAAGCCAGTTGTTGAGAAAAAGCATAGAACAACCCATAGCTGAGATTTCTGAATTATCTGGATTCAACAATTTATCTAATTTTAATAGGCAGTTTAAGAACATTAAAGGGCACTCGCCTTCTTTTGCCAGAAAACGCAATTAAAGGGTGTTTTTTAGACTACTACCCTTTTATTAAATACAAATTATACCGAGAAAGCTCTTGATTATTAATCGCACTCTATCTAACTTAAACTGTCAGTTTTCATATTAATAATTATAGGGCACCTCTATTAATCCATTTATAAAATTCTGTCTCCTTTTTTAAGATTCATTTTTCCAATTTCATTTTATGAGATCTTTTTTCCAAAAGGCTTCATGTCTATAACCTACTTAATATCAGTATATTGCGTTATCACCTATTCCCAATTGGGCACACTTATCCCATCGATCCGCACTACCTGTTCATATCTGAAAAGGTTATAGGTAAGGTTGACCAGCCCAACAAAACCGCTTGCCCTTGCCAATCCAATGGCACGGCAATAGAGCCTGTTCATCGATTGTTCCATAAAGCCAAAGATATGTTCGACCCGTGCCCTTGTCCTGGATTTTTCGGTGTTGCCCTGTTTTTGTGCCTCGCTCAGCGGATTGTTCCTGCTGCCTTTTTCGTGGACCTGGCTGACCACTTCATATTTTTTGAGCGTCTTCTCCTGCTCCTCCCCTGTATAGGCACTGTCCGCCCAGAGTTCCTGGCCCTTGTCCCCTTTGTCCAGCAAGTCCCCCAGCGTTTGGGAATCGTGGACCGAGGCTGCCGTGACACTGTACCTGTCCACGAACTTGTGCTTTTCATCTGCCTTTATATGGTTTTTATAGCCGTAATGGTTCTCGTTGTTTTTCTTTGTCCAACGGGCATCGGTATCCTTTTGCCGTTTTTTGTTGGGCTCATCTTCCCATAAACTGTTGCCCTCCCCATCTTTTATCTTCTTGTTCTCATCCCTGTTGTTGCGCTGCCGCGGGGCGGGCACAAAGCTGGCATCTATGAGCTTTCCCTCATTGGCGACCAGCCCGTGCTTTTCCAATAAAGTGGCAAAGAGATCGAACAGTTCCCTCTCCAGGCCCTTGGCGACCAGCTTTTCCCTGAAAAGCCAAATGGTCTTCTCATCGGGGACACGGTCGTTCATGGTAATGCCCAAGAAACGGCAGAATGTAAGCCGGTCCAGGATCTGGTACTCCATCTGGCCGTCGCCCAAGTTATAGTAGCGCTGCAGGATCAAGATCTTGAACATCAGAACAGGGTCGTAAGGCCTGGGCCCCGCCCGCACAAACTTCTTGGGGCGGCTTTTTTCCAGTACGTCCCGAAAGTACTCCCAATCCACAACTTTATCGAGCCTTTCCAGGGGGTCGCCCTGCCTGCTGAGTTTTTCCAGTCGGTTTTCCTCTGAAAATAAGCCTAATGTGCCAGATTCCTTATACATAATCAGTATGGTTTTGTTTCAATAAAAATACAAAATAATCATGTAAATAACTAATATTCAATTACTTAATATTAGACGTTCCCTATAGTTTTTTTGTAAAAGAAACAATCAGTTTATACAAGTTAAAATAAGTGATATCCTCCATATTTAGGGTAATTTCATCATTGTTAAAACCTTTGTTTTATCCTAATTTCACTATTCCAATTAAATTAAAAATTACATTTTAGTTATGAAAAAAAATACACTTAAAATTGTAAGTTTCGTCTCCTTTGCTCTTATCGTTTTGGGATTTGTTCTTGTTAAGGGTAACCTGTTACAATTTAACGAAACCTATGAAGATGACTACCACCACGAAGAATACGGCGAAGATTATGAAGAAAGTGCAGAAGAAATTGCTTATGAAATGGCTATGGACGAACAATCTTTACCCAAACCATTTATTTTCTCAAATTTAAGCGGGGATGCATTAGCGGAATATAGCACTTGGTTGATTAATGCTGAAAAAACTAATTTCACATTTAGTAATACTGATGATTTTTCATCGTACTTTGAAACTGCAAAGCGAAACATGACCATGCTACCAGCAGAAGAGTACTCTTATGCTAACAGCACACTTTCTGGAACATGGGATCAAAAATATCTACACATGACTTCCTCTACCGCCCCAGGTTATAGTGAAGGAGGTTTTAGAACTGATGGTTCTCTCTATGATCCCGTAAACGAGGAAATGTATATCGTATCTTTTGCAGGTCATATATATAAAATTGATGAAGACGCACCTATAAAATGGTCGCTTAGAAATCACACCAAAAGTTTTGAAGGCGATAAATTTAATGGTGTAAATCTAATTGATGGCTCTTTTAGAATGTTAAATCAGAAGGACAATGGCGGTATGGAATTTTCTGACGATGAAGGTAGAACATGGATGGATGCTAATGGTGCTTTCTTTGAAGGGTCAGCAAATTACACAACAGTGGTCACTAAAAAGGATGCGAGTAAACGTATAGTTGCTCATGGCGCTAGAAGAAATACTAGTGCTGGTAACGCTTGGTATGATTATGTTTATTTCTCTATTGATTATGGTTTAAACTATACACAATCTGCCTTAAATTTTCAAAGCAATGCTTTTGATGTTGAAATATTAAAACCGCACTCTAGTAGAGCTGTTTACCTTTTTGCTAAACGAAATAGTGATTCTAAATTATTCGTCTACAAAATGGGAGAGAATGATACAGACTTTGCTTTATTACATGAGCCTACAACAGCGATCGGAGGCTTAGAATCTGTTGAAGGCACTACAGTAAGTGGTACTACGCATTTTTATATTAGCTACGGCAATACTAACATTTACTATTCTGGTGATGAAGGTGCTACTTGGACACAAAGTATAACATCTAGTGATACCGGAAGAAATATTGCTGAAGTACACCCTACGCAACCTAATATGGTTTTTAAAGGCTTTGTTGAATTATGGATATCTACAGACTATGGGGTAAATTGGACAAGAAACCAACACGTTTTAAGTAATAATGATATTTATGTTTGGGATTTACAACACTTTAAAACTTTTGATAAAGAAGACGGTGGTTTTTTTACAATTTCAGGTTATGATTTTGGAACCTATTATTCTGAAACACCAGAAGACTGGAACTCTTGGATTAGTGTAAGCAGAGGTAATCCAACCACAATGTGTTATGATGCAGATACTAGTGAAAAATATAACAGGATATTTACAGCAAATCAAGATAGAGGATCACAAAGTTTCTTAGATGATACTAATCATGATACTACCCTACCTATCCCTACTATAAGAGAAGCTAACACCGATGTTTTAAGAGTAACTATAGGAAATGACGGTGAATCTGCTTGGTATTGGTATTACTATGGAGCCATAGGAAGAAGTTCTGTTACGGATGGTGGTAATTTTAGAACTGTAGTTTCAAAGCGAGATCTTTATACAAATTGGGCTGCTACGAGTATGATTCCTTCTCCAATCCCTAGTGAAGATGCTGTTTATATCCCTTGGGGAACTCAATTACAAAAAATCACTTATGATGGCAGTGTAGTAGAAAGAACTTTACACTCATATGTTTTTCCTGAAGCAGCCCATAGTTTTGGCTATTCAAATGTAAATACAAATAGATGGTATGCAGGCTTACAGTCTGGTAAATTCATGTATTCTACCAATGGAGGAAATTCTTTTACAAATTCAACTTTTAATGGTTCTTGGCCACAAGGAGACAACTCCCATAGAAAACGTAGAGCAGTTATTGCAACTAGCCCTATAGATGAAGCTACCGTGTATTACGCAGGAAAAGGTAATAATTTTTTAATATCTGTAGACGGAGGACAATCGTTTACAAATCATAATGATGGCTTAACCGTTGACAGAATAGTTGATATGGAAGCAACACCTAATGGACAATTTATTTTTGCTGCCTGTGAATTTGATGGCGCTTGGGTTTACGCTTTACAACAAGACAAATGGTTTAAAATGGATGGTGCAGATGTACCAGATGCTGTAGGCTTTACAGACGTACAATATATTGATTCTGAAAACGTAGTACGTTTTGCAACTTATGGCAGTGGTATTATAGATTTTAGTTTAAACGAAGATTTCTCAACTGTTTTTGTAGCAGCTGATAATTTTGAAATTCAAGTTACTGATGAAACTTGCCAAGGAAAAAACGGACAATTAAAAATAGACACCAAGTTTAAGCATAATTATAATGTAACTGTTGCTGGTGTAGATTACAGTTTTACAAACACATTAAACATTCCTAATTTAGAACCCGGATCACATGATGTTTGTATTGGCATAGCTAATACTTCATACTCACATTGTGTTACATTGAATATAGCGGCCTCAAATTTATTAACAGGAAAGGCGTCTAATATTAAAGGAAATAAAGTAGATGTAAATATAGAGTCAGGGACTGCACCTTATACTGTTTCTGTAAACAATATTAAAATATTGGAAACAAACAAAACTAATTTTAGTATACCTGCCGAAGAAGGTGATTTTATTCAAGTTGAATCAAAAGCTACGTGTGAAGGTAAATTAACAAAGGTTGTCGGATCCTCATTTGAAATAAAAGCATTCCCCAACCCTACAACAGATTTCTTTGAGTTACGCATACCTAATTCAAAAGAAAACGTGACTATAGAAATGTATTCACAATCCTCTGGATTAATATCCTCAAAACAATACACCGTTGTAAATAATAAAGTAAAAATGAATCTAGAAAATAATCCATCAGGAGTCTATTTTTTGAGGATAAATTTAGAAACACCAAAAACAATTAAAATCATAAAAAAATAAATATGAAAAAGATATTCTATATTTTAGTTTTTAGTTTTATCTCAGTGTCATGTTCTTCTGGTTCAAGTGATGATGATGGCGGAGGTAATAATTCAGACAGTACGCCTAGTGTGCCACAATTAGTATTTCCTAGCCAAGATCAATTATGTATAGAGAATACACTCAATTTCGCCTGGAATGCCTCAACAAATGAAGACGGAAGTTCTCTTCTCTATACGTTTCAAATAGCCACTGATAATCAGTTTTCGAATATTGCAGTTTCTGAGGTCCAAACTTCTACATCAAAAATTGTTACTTTAGATAAAGGTGTTGCTTTTTATTGGAGAGTAAAAGCAAGAAGTAGCAAAAATATAGAGAGTGCTTATTCTCCGGTTTCTCAGTTTTATACTGAAGAAGTCCCAAACACTAATAACCTCCCATTTTCTCCAGCAAATGTCGCACCATTTGTAGGTCAAAATTTTGATGGTTTGGGTACTATTAATTTACAATGGACAGCATCTGATGTAGATCAAGACCCGCTAAAGTTTGATGTTTATTTCGGGAAAGATAAAAACACATTGACTTTAGTTTCTGAAAACACAGAAAACACGTCTTTACAAGTAACTACGGATACTGTTGACACTACTTACTATTGGAAAGTTATTGCTAAAGATGATAAAGGTGCTCAAACAGCTAGCCCTGTATGGGGCTTTAAAGTGAAATAGGTTATAATAGTAACTATTAACGTTTAATAAATACGTTAAATTAAACATCCTTATCTAACTTCTATTTGAAGAATGAGGATGTTTTTTTATGGTATCATCTAGTATTAAAAGGCATTTATTAAAAATTATATCGCATTTATTTCTAATACATTTATTCTTTATTTTGTTCTAAAAAAGCAGGACTCCAAATATCTTTATATTCTGGTTCTTTATTTTCCATAAGTTGTTTATGAATATAGTAGGTCACATCAATCCAAGATTTTCCCTCTACCCACAAAGGCTCTATTAGTTGATTTTGCCATGTATTATAAGCAGACCAGATGCTATCAAACTGCTTTGTTTTTTGCTGCGATACATCTATAGTTTCCCCTAAATCTTCACTCAAATTATACATCGTAGAACCATAATCTTTAAGATTAATGATTTTGTAATCTCCTATTCTAGCAGCTGACTCATTTAGTTTTCTCCAAAAAAGCTGCTGATGCGGGTCGCCTTGTTTTTCATCTATAAGATATGGGATTAAATTCACACCATCTAACTGAAGATTTTCTTGTTTTACAATATTGGCAGCCGCTATAGACGTTTCAAATATATCTAGCGAAGACGTTAAACCATCAAATGAAGCTCCTGCAACAATTTCTTTAGGCCATGATATCACGAATGGCACCCGATGCCCGCCTTCAAACTTATTGCCTTTCCAGCCTTTTAGTGGGCCTGTTGAAGATTGATTATTGTGTGCGCCTCCATTATCACTTAAAAAATATATTAAGGTATTCTCTCTTTTTCGCAGAGCGTCTAATTTATCTAATAGTTTGCCAATGTTCTCATCTAAACTCCAAGTCATAGCTGCTAATTCTTTCCTTGGGTGGTCGCTAAATTTTTCTAAATCTTCTTGCTTAGCATGCATTGGAGTATGCACTGCATTATAAGACAAATACATAAAAAATGGCTTGTCTTTTGATGCCTCTACAAATTTTACAGATTGACTTCCTAAAACATCTGTCATATAGCCATCAAAAACAACACGCTCTCCATTATGTTGAAGCATTTTTTCTTTAGAAGGATTATCAAGAGGAAAATAAGAGCGACTTCCTGCTAAAAACCCATAGAATTCATCAAATCCCCGTTGATTTGGATGGTCTGATATTTCTTCTCCTAAATGCCATTTTCCTAAGACAAACGTATTATATCCGTTACTTTTAAAAACATCAGCCATTGTAGTAACATCGTCACTTAAACCAATACCCCCAGTTCCGTTTGCTTCAAAACCAAAACGTTGCTGGTATTTTCCTGTAATTAAACCTGCTCTTGAAGGTGCGCAAACTGTGGCACTTACATGAGCATCAGTAAAAACAACTCCACTTTTAGCTAATGCATCAATGCGAGGTGTTTGTAAATCTTGGCTTCCCATAAAACCAAAATCGACGTAACCTGCATCATCAACTAAAATAATAATGATGTTTGGTTGTTCAAATTTTTGACTTTGCACATTCTCAGGTTTTGATTTACATGAGAAAGCAACAACTATCAACAGTATAACCACTGCAAAACATCTATTCATGATATCGTGTTTAAAAGGTTTTTATTTTATTATAAAGGCAAAACACTATAAGAATAGGATTGATTTTTAGCTTCAATTTGATATTGCTCCAATGGGCGAGTCCACCAACTAGTATCTCCTCCAACACCCATTTGTGCGTGGTCAATATTAATATTTACTAAATCTCTTTTAACAATATCTGTGGTATGCCGCTGTTGTTTCGTTTCGCCTGCATCAAAATCTGAATTGTATTGATGATGTGCACTAAAGCTTAATAATTTTGAACCTAAAACCTTTATGCCTTTCCCGTTACTATTTGTAAATGTTACCCAACGTACATCTGTTTTATAACCGTTTTCTTGTGGCCGTATATACGGCACATACAAATCTGACACTGAAGCTTTATAGTTTCCAACAAATTGAGACGTTTTCCTGTCTTGGTAGTTTTCCAATGGTCCTCTACCGTACCAATTTACTTGGTCGAACTCACTCTTTATGATAAAATTTGTGCCAAAACGAGGTATGTTTGGTAAATCCTTTTTAACATCAATTAATGCGTTTGTGATTGTTAGTTGTCCTGACGCATTAATATTATAATTCATCTTGACTTTAGCTATATCGCTAGGTAAATTATAAATCACCTCAAAATTAACAGAATGACCATTAAAGCTTGAAATTTCCTCATTTTTGGATATGTCCAAAACCGTTCCTTTATCTTTTAATTGTATGGAAACTAGCGTTTGTTTTTCTGTAGCTTCTTTCCAAACACCTAAATGTTTTGGCATATTAAATCCGTAATCATTATCTGTTGTCGCTCTCCAAAAATTAGGAGATAATCCTTGAAGGATTAGGTTTCCATTTCCATAATCTAACTGAGATAATCTTCCAGTAGCCTTATTAAAACTAGCTATAAATACTTCAGATTTAAAAATTATTTCATTTTCTTTAGAAGAAATAAAAAGTTTGTCTTGAGTATTCTCTATAAAACTTGGTACAAAAGCACCCGTTATAAATTGAGCTTTAGCTACAGGAAACCCTTTTGACAATAACGGTAATTCAACATGGGTTGATGCTAAAAAATTAAGGGTATATTCTTTCTTATTAACATCAAACTTAGGTAGATTCAAATCTAAAACCTGAGATTCACTTGGAGCGACATCTACAACGCCAATAGAACCAGATTCTATTTTTTTACCTTCTTCAAATAATTCCCAATCCATTTTGAAATTATTCAAATTCGTGAAAAAATATTCGTTAGTTACTTTCACTTGTCCTGTTTTAAAATTAGCTTCCGTAAAATGAATGTTTTGATATACTTTTTTTAGTTCTTCTAGTCCCGGATGCGGTGTACGGTCTGGATTCACAATACCGTTTAAACAAAAATTAGCATCATGCTGAAGATGTGCTATACCAAAATCACCTCCGTAGCCCCAATATTTCTCTCCGTCTTCAGTTTCAGCCACAAGTCCTTGATCTACCCAATCCCAAATAAAGCCACCTTGAAGCACGTCATATTTTCTAATGACATCCCAATAATCTTTAAAATTACCTAAACTATTACCCATGGCATGCGAGTACTCACATAGAATTAATGGGCGTTTCGGATCATTCTCAGCGTATTTAATTAATTGAGGAATACGATTATACATGGGTGCCTGAATATCTGTATTTTCGTAATGCGTAGCACCTTCATATTGTGTAGGACGTGTGTTATCATTTTCTTTTAACCACTTGTAAGTCGCGAAAAAATTTTCGCCATTCCCTGCCTCATTTCCTAAAGACCATGTAACAATTGATGGGTGGTTTTTATCCCTTTCAAACATTCTTATCGTTCTATCTAAATGCGCTTCTTTCCAATCAGGGCGATATGCTGGATGTGCTTTTTTGAGTTCAGGCTTTTTATCTAAACCTTGGTTGGTGGTGCCCATGCCATGGGTTTCAATATTAGCTTCATCTATAACATAAAAGCCATATGTGTCGCAAAGCGCGTAGAAAAATGAATTTTTAGGGTAATGGCTGCAACGTATGGCATTCACATTATTTTGCTTCATTAACCTTAAATCTTTTAGGGTTAAAGCTTCGCTAATTACGTGTCCTGTGGTTTCATCATGATCATGAAGATTTACCCCTTTTATCAAAACCGGTTTACCATTGACTAAGAATTGGTTGTTTTCAATTTTTATATTTCTAAAACCTACTTTTACGGAAGTGACTTGAACTACTTTATCTTCTGAATCACTCAAAGTTAAAACAGCGGTATACAAGTTTGGTGTTTCAGCAGTCCATGGTTTCACATTAGGAATTACAGCTTCAAATAAAACATTTGATTTTGATGGAGCAACTTCTATAGATTTAGAGTTGCTGAAAACTTTATTATTATTAACATCAAGAAGTTCAACTTTTAATTTTCTTTTTTCGGTTGAATTTTTAGTGTTTTTAAGTTCTATATTTAGGCTGAGTGCACCATCTTTATAATTATCTACTAAATCACTACCCACTCTAAAATCATTAATTGCAATTGGGCTATCTGCTCTTAAATATACATCGCGTTCTATACCGCTTAATCTCCAGAAATCTTGATCTTCAATATAACTCGCATCAGACCAACGTAATACTTGCACCGCAATTTGATTTTTTCCAGGTTTAACATACTCTGTGATATTAAATTCTGCGGGTGTCTTACTACCTTCATTATACCCAACTTGCATACCATTTATATAAACATACATAGCACCACTTACGCCTGAAAAATGTAAATAAACATCCTTTTTATCCCAATTAGAAGGGATTTCAAAATCACGTTTATAGCTTCCTACGTTATTCATATTATGAGGAATAAATGGCGGATTCTTAGGAAAAACATAGACGATATTTGTATAAATTGGAAGCCCAAAACCTTGCATTTCCCAGTTAGAAGGCACATTAATCGTATCCCAACCTTTTAGACTAAAATCGGTTTTATAAAAATCGGTTGGTCTTCCTTGAACACTATCTGTATAATAGAAATTCCATTTGCCATTTAAGAGTTTGTAATTTGGAGATGCTTTCCAATCTTTACCAGAAATTATAGCATCTACACTTTCAAAATTATAAAAGGTAGCTCTAGCAGGTTCTCTATTTAAATGAAATATTTCAGGGTTTTCCCATTCTGGATTTTCCCATTGTTCTGCAGTATAAATAGGTCTTGGAACAACAACTTCTTCACATGAAACAAATAATACTACAACTGCAAAAATTTTTAAGTAGATCTTCATTTTTGATAATTTACTATTAAAACATATTTATTTCTTCCAATAAACACAATCTTATGACTATATATTCTTTAAACCTGAGTTCGATTGTTAATCAACTAAAAAAAAGCAACTTATATATAAAACATAATCATAATATCGCCTTGAGCCCAGTCGAAAGGTTTTTTAAATCGTAAATAATAATGAGGTTTCGACTGCGCTCAACCTAAAAACAAACAACTTACTGAATATGAATACCTTACAAACACATCATTAATCGAACCCAGGTTTAAAAAAAAGAACAGACATGTTTTACACATCTGTTCTTTCATAAATTGATATTATTATTAATTAGCAGTATGCTTAATTCTTAATTAACTTTTTTGAGGCTGTACCTCCGTTGTTATCAATCATTTTAACAATGTACATACCAGAAGCTAAGCTGCTTATATCGTACTCATCATTATTTGTTTTAATTACATTTTGAACTTGCTTTCCTAATAATGTATAAATAGACACGTTATGAATTTCAACATTATTTCTTGTTGTTATTTTAAATGCAGACTGCGCTGGATTTGGATATAAAGAGATACTTTTCTCTAATTCGAAATCTTTGTTGCTTAATAAAGGATTAGAGTTTAAAATTTGGATTTCATCTATATATCCTGATATGCTACCTGCATCGTCAAGGACTTGACCTATTGGGTCATTTTCGAAGCCAATATCTGGATGAATTGATAATCTAAATAGTGTACCGTGCGTGAAAGCTGTAGCGGTTTGCTCATCTTTAATTTCAAACACTATTTCTTGCCACTCATTAGGAGTAGTATATACGTTCAAAGCTCTAACAGCTGGCCCTCCATTTGAACCATCATCAGGAGCATCAAAACGAATTCCTAAATCTGGTTGTGCAGGGTAATAAACCATCATACTTACATACTTAGTTTCGGTATCAGAAATAGCTAAATCTGGTGTAACATTAACCCCAGCTATAACCCACCATTGCGTAGCAGTACGTTTTACTTCCAAACAATTTGCAGTTGTATTAATTCCAGAAGGATTAGGGTTAGCGACAACTGCTGTTGTTATTCCTCCAGCATTTGCTACTAAGCCTCCTGATCCGGATTCAAAATCATCTACTAAAGTTTGTCCGAAAATTAATCCAGAGCTAAATGTCAATAGTAATAATAAGGTAATTTTTTGTTTCATAATAATAAAAGTTTAGTGGTTAATAAAAAGATTAATTAATAATCTTAAAGTTATGATATTTAAGCTATTAAGAAATGGACAATGCTTATGAATATATAGACAATAATACTTTTTTGACATGCAAGAGCATTGAAGTAATCAGTCAGTTTTAAGAAGAGTGAAATACCTGTTGAGTATTTTAATGTTTATGAAAAAATTGTATTGATTTTTATAACATAATGGCAGAGATATACTTTTGAAATCAATTCATTTTCCAGACTCTAATATAATCTACCTTGGCTTCAGTAGATGATCCAACTGCCCTTGATGTAAAATCTGCGGTACCTCCAAAACTAGCCCCGGTAGATAGCCATAAAAACTCTTCTACTTGTGGTACCCATATTCCTTGATAACGCGTCATGAATTCACCATCATAATATATTTCAAGCATATTTTCATTCCACAATAATCCATAAGTGTGATAGCCTGAATGAATTCCAGGTGTTTCGTATCGTCTGGTATTTGCTTTTTTATCAGCACCATAGCCATCTATATGTACTACACTTTTAGTAAAATCGCCAACCCAAGCAGATTCAAAAACATCTATTTCAGCGCCGTCATTTCCTGTACCATCAACATTCCCCATGTTGTCTCCCTGTAGCCAAAGCGCTGTATGTGTTCCAAACATGGTTTCAGCAATATCTATTTTAGCCTCGATGTATCCATATTTAAATTCGAATAAATTATTTGAAAAAATAGATCCACAATGTAATGTGTTTTCATTTACTTTTGAACTTTTAAGTATGACATTTCCATCTTCATAACTTACATTTTCTGGTTTCCAAAACCATTGTGCGATTCCTATACCAGGTCGTGCTGCTCTACTGTTAACAGAGTTATTTTTTATCCATTTAGTAGGTTCAAATTTATCAAAGTTGTCTTCAAACATGAGTGTCCAACTACTTGTATTTACAGAATTTAATAATGGCTTAACTGCTGCTACTGGTGCATCGCCATCGTTAAATTGATCGTCATCTGGCGAGGTACTATTATCCTCACTACAGGAAAAAAACATAACTACCAATATAAAACAGTTTAAAAAAAGCACTTTATTTTTAAAATAATTTTTCTTGTTTTTCATAACATTTATAATTTTCGGAATTTAAAATAATTTATTCGTATATATCCTTAGCTGAAAAACCAGCTTGTTTAACTTCTAGTTTAAGTGATTTCAAATCTTCAACTGTAATGGTATTTGAAGGATTAAAAGTATTACTTGTCATGTATTCTAAAACACTATGACGTAACTGTCTTGCAACAGGTCTTTTATTTAAATTTGTTGTTAAATCAATGGACGAAAACACCAATTGCCCATTACCAACTTTAGCTTCGAATAAATTGGATAAATGATGATTTGTTACAAAATTATCTATAACTCGAACTAAAGGTTTTGCCTTTATAGAATCTACTACGACTGATTTAGAATTAATACACAAATCCCACCACTGCCAATTGGTATGAGAATCGGTTGGAAATTGATTAAATACTGGATGCTTTTCATCTAAAAGCACTCCCATAGTTGCAGGTTGATTAGGAAAGTGTACGGGACTCCAAAATACAGGTACAAAACGCCCTGCAATCCCTTTTAAAGCATTGAAATCCGGATTTAAAAGCACCTTTTTTCCTTCCTGAAGGGCTTGTTCTGCAACAGCAAAAGACGCAGTAACAATAATGTCTTTTTTAGTTAAGTCAACATCTTTAGGATACACCCAAATATTCCAACTGTTCTTATATTTTGTTCCGCTTAAACTCACATTAATCGTTAACTTTTTAGCCTCTTTAGTAGTAATGTCATATTTGATTAATCCTAAATCTGTATTATTTCCAATAGATAAATTGATATTGTTCAGGTTGCCCTTTTTAACTTCATTCCCTGATTCGTCGGTAATAGTCCAATTTATTATTTGATTGCTTAATTCTTTATAAAAGTTCGCTATTTCAATAGAAGCTTCAAAAGTTTCACCAATTTCATATACCGCTTTTTCAAATCGAATTAAAGGCACAACTTCACTATTAAACTGACTAAATTCTTCGGCAGAAATAACACCTTTGGATTCCCAAAAGGCATTTAACAAACCGACCAAAGCAGTTCCTTGTCCCGGATAATCTTGAAGTTGCAATAATTGAAACCCATCAAAACTTGGTGTTTTTAGGGCACGCTCTATTTCTTCTTTATACAGTAATGCTGCCAGTTTTCCTGAATTATAAGTAAAATCTTTGGCCAAATCCATTAAGCCTTTCTTTCCTAAATCTTGCTTTACTGCAATAAAATTAAGCGGTTCTAAAACGCCCGTGTATTTTGAAATTTCACTTAAATCTGGATACACAGCATATTGACCAATTTCATGTGATATCAAAGGAATTGTTATATGTTCACTCCCCGATGTATAATCGGCATTGAAATGAGGTGGTTTATCATTAAAAATACCTTGGCCGCGAATCCAACCTTTATCAGTCCATTGTGCAATAAAAAACTCATCTTCTACCTCTGGCCTTGTACCTGTAGGTTTCTGAAATGAAAATGAAGTTGTTGTATATAAATGCCTATTGTCTATGGTTTTTAACTTGGCAACCATTTTATTTAAAAGACCTATATCACCCTGCAACTCATTACCCAACGACATAAGTATAAATGAAGGATGATTTCCATAATCTTTTAGAATTTTATCGGCCTCTGCTTTTAAAAACCGTGTTGTTTTTTCATCCTCGCCTACTCTTAAACTCCAATGCGGCAATTCTACTTGATAGTAAAAACCTGCCTCATCTGCGGCATCAAAAGCGGCTTTGGGCGGGCACCACGAATGAAAGCGCAAATGGTTCAAACCATAAGCTTTTGCTTTTGCTATAAGTGTTGCCCAATCTTGTTTTTCCATAGGCGGGTGCCCCGTTAATGGGAAAATGACACATTCTAAATTACCACGAAGAAAAATGCGTTTTCCATTTAAAGATAAATCACCATTGTTATTAGCAATTCCTTTATAACCAAACCTAGTTTTTATGCTTCCAGAATTAGTAGTTACTTCAACGTCATAGCGTGCAGGGTTGAACTCATCCCAAAAAGCTAGTTTTTCTGGCCGGTCTATTTCAATACTAATGGTATTATTTTCTGATTTTGGATTTTCAATTTTTTCATCAAAAACCACTTCACCTCCAACAGATGTGATAGTACACTGAAATGATTTATCAATAATTGGTGGTTGGCTGAATGAAACTTTTAGCGTATTATTTTTTAGGTTTGGATATACTTGAAGGTTTTCCGGCATATTTTCATCTGTAGCTTCCAGCACGATATTCCCTAGGATACCATTCCATTTTATTTGGGTATGATTGGTATAGGCATGAGCCAAATCTTGATTTACCGTATCTGGATATTTATCACTAGTCACATTGATAAATGGAAGTTTATTTGAGTTATCTATTACAACCGTAATAAGGTGTTTCCCGGGAGTTAAAAAATTTGTTAAATCAAAATCATGGCTTCCTATAAGACTGTTGGCAGTTCCTGCTAATTTACCATCAACATATACCGAGGATTCCCAAATGACGCGTTCTAAACTTAGTTTGATGTTTTTCTTGTTCCATGATCTGGGGATATCGATTTCTTTTTGATACCAAGCTTTCCCAATATACTGATGTTTTCTGGTAAGATTTGACATCACGTAATTATTGATGGCCGGTTCTAACCTATTGGGTGTTCCTATCCCTGCATCATCTAAAGTTCCAGGTAAATTAATTTTTGAAGCAGTGAATTTACCCGATGCCCAATTTTCATCAGTACCTATGTTGGTTGAATCCAATTTAACTTCCCATTGGCCAGACAAGGCCATTTTTTCAACTTTTGAAGTGGTGCAGCTACTAAAAAAAGAAAGTGTTATTGTAGCTATCCATAAAAAACGAAGTGTTTTCATATTTATATATTTTATTATTATTTTTCAATACAAGAACTTGGCGTATCAATACTGTTAGTTTTCTGTATCACTAGTATTTTCAACCATTTCTAAAATGCCAAGAAAATCCATGCTTGCAGCCTTTACATTATAATTTTTATTTGGTGCTGCATGTACTTTTTTAATGGTTTCTATGAATGGGGTTTTGTCATCTATATAAAGCAAATAATTTATGGCCAGTAGCGCCAAATCCATGCTGTCGTTTTGGCTAAACTCTTTTAAAACCTTTTCAGCTTTATCAGATTCAAAGTTATTATACAAAATAGCTGCTGCTGTTATAGAAACAGGCGGATAACTATCGTTTAATGCTTCTTCCAACTTGTTTTGATAGGGCTTTAATAAATTTACATCTTGACTCATCAAACCGATTGCTGCCCAATACCGCACTATTTTATCATTGTTTTTAAGATCTTTTATTTGTTTTTTGATGGTTTTCTTTCCTTGGATTCCAGATAACGAAGCAGCATCATAAATGATTTTGAACGGATATTTGTTTTCATCCAATCGGTATTCATAAGGGGTTTCGGTTTTTGAGATCAAGCCAATTTCATATTCCGGTGCAAAAAGGATATCCCGTGCGTTTAAAAGATCCGTATCCAATTGATTTCTCATGGTATTTAAAACGGCTTTATATTTGGAATCATCAACCAAGTTTTTCGTTTCCCAAAGATCGTTATCAATATCATAAAGCACTTCTGCGGGCCGTGGTTTAAAAAGTTGCTCTTGTAAAGTGTTCAATTGATTGTTCTTAAAATCAGCTCGCATATGCTTAGTAATATCTGCTATTTCAATGTAACGTATATAGCGCATTTCTGGCATAAAAGGCATGAAAATTCGAGAATACACAAACCGGCCATCTGTAATAGTCCTCATTAAATCCGGTCCATTGTCGGCACGATCGGAAGATAGCAAAAGATGATTTCTCTCTTTAGAGCGATTATTTCCGATTAAAATACGCCCTTTAAGATACTCTGGTACTTCCCCTCCAGCAAGACTTATCATGGTTGGTGCCAAATCTTCAAAATCAATGAGCTCATCAGTAACCGTTCCTGCTTTTCCCCAAGGTGACAAATGCTTATATTTTTCTGGAAACCAAATAATAAATGGTACCCGATAGCCTAAATTAATACCATTTGTTTTTCCCCTGGGCATGCCTTCGCCATGATCGGCATAAAAGAAAATAATGGTATTTTCCCTTAAACCATCTTTTTCCAATTTTTCTAAAAGGTCGCCAATGAGGTTATCCGTTAGCTTGATCGAATTGTAAACCCTAGCAAATTGCTTGCGCATCTCTGGCGTGTCATTATAAAATGGTGGCATTTCAAAAGCGTCATCGGCTATCCTATCTGATTCTGGAAGATGGTTCCGTACGTTTTTCACATACCAATCAAAGGACATGCTCATGGTACGGGACTGGTGCGATTCCGCAAAATTAAATACCGAGAAAAAAGGTTGGTTTTCATTACGTCCGTTCCAATTGGCTTTATTGGAACTTTCGTCCCAAGCTTCTTTTATGAAGTCTTTTTCGTTGGCAATATTGTAGTCTGTTTTAAAATTATTGGATGTGTAATAGCCTTGTTTCTTTAAATAATATGGAAAGCCTTTGATGAATTCTGGAATTGGGTAATTACTTCGGTGGTTTCCCGTGCCCATTTTATAAGTGGGAACCCCTGTAATTATGGTTGACCTACTAGGCGAACACACCGTACCCGTTGAAAACGCATTGGTAAAGCGGATGCCTTCTTTGGCAAGTTTATCAATAACTGGTGTGCTTGCATTTTCATTACCATAACACCCTATAAATTGTGGCGACGTATCTTCTATGGTTATCCATAATATATTGGGTTGCTCTTGGGTTTTAGCCTTACAGCTAACTCCAAAAACAAATAATATTGATACGAGTAAAAAAAAACAGCGTCTCATTTCTTTATTTTTTAGTATTTATTTTTCTATAGATTAAGTATCTCGTCTAGTTTTCTTTCCATCTGCTCCACTATTTTAGGATAGCTTTTATAGACATTATTACTTTCAGAAGGATCTTTGTCTAAATTGAATAGCTGCACCTCTTTTCTAAATCCAGGATCAACAAATTTTTGAACAATCCAATTTGGTACGGGTTCATCTTTTGGTTTAATATATTTCCATTTTCCCATTCTTAAGCCATAGGTATAGGCTTCTTCAAGTAAAAATTCCCGTCCTTTTTTTGATTTCCCCAACCATGATTTTAAAAAATCCTGACTATCGGGAGCAGCATCTTTTGCAACATCTTGGTTTACTAAACAAGCTAAAGACCTGTATAAATCTACTTGCGACAGTAATGCAGTACTAGTACTTGGTTTTACTTCTTTTGGCCAATGTACAATGGTTGGCATACGGGTTCCCGCTTCGTAAACAGAATATTTTGAACCGCGGTAAATTCCAGCTGGTTTATGGTCGCCCAATAATCCTATTGCATAATCTAGGTAACCGTCATCTAGAATAGGCCCATTATCACTGGTAAAAATGATTAAGGTATTTTCTAGAAGATTATGTTTATTTAAGGCCTTGGTAATTTGCCCCACACACCAATCCATTTGCGCAATAACATCGCCTCGTGGTCCCATGGTACTGCTTTCAACAAATTTGATATTGGCTATTCTTGGTTGATGAATATCATGCAAAGAGAAATAGAGAAAAAATGGATTTTCTTTGCTCTCATAAATAAAATCACTTGCTTTTTTTGAGAGTATAAAAGGGAAGTCTTCGTCAATCCAAAGTGAATCCTCACCTCCTTTCATGTAACCAATACGACTGATGCCATTTATAATTGCACCTTGGTGATAAGGATCTGTATGCAATTTTAATAATTCTGGATGTTGAAAACCCCAAGGGTATCCTTCAATTCTTGTACCATAACTAACCGTTATCGGGTCATTAGGGTCTAAGCCAACAACCTCTTGGTTTTCTAAAAACACACAAGGCACCCTATCGCCTGTTGCTGGGATTAAAAAACTATAATCAAAGCCTACTTCTTCGGGCCCTAACGGAATTTTTTGATTCCAATTAATTTTACCCTTGCCCAGTCCTAAATGCCATTTGCCAACCACACCCGTTTTATAACCTACTTTTTGAAGCATTTTGGGCAAGGTTTCCATATTTGGATCTATAATTAAAGGTGCATCGCCTTCTAAAATAGCGGCGTTATTTCTAAAAGCATATCGTCCTGTTAAAAGGGAATATCTTGAAGGTGTACATGTTGATGAAGCACTATGGGCATCAGTAAAATTTAAACCGTTTTTTGCCAAAGTATCTACGTGAGGAGTTTTAACACCAATTGCTCCATTTACTCCAATATCTCCAAAACCTAAATCGTCTACATAAATAATAACAATATTAGGATTGCTATTTTGTGAACTTACATTATAAAAAACCAAAAGCGTCATTATAAAAAGAGTACTCTTTACGATAAATCCTTTTATATTTTTCATCTTTTTCATAACAGTTTTAGTTTATAAAAATTTGAAATTTCTTATGAAATGGTTTTTAGTCTTTTTGTAAAACTAAAGTCAAAATTTGCATGGATATGAGCTGGCAAATGGAAGGCCATATCGGTAACTTTTCCAAAGGTTTTAACAGCTTCATCATGTTGTCCCATACCGAGTTGCCCCAATCCAATCAAATAGTTACAATGGATTTGGTTGATAATGTTCAAATCTTCTTCCCATATCAATAAATCTGGAAGGGAAATAGCAAAATAATCCAACTTCACATCGTCATTCATATGGGTTTTACCATAATTCAACAGGTTTTCAAAGCGGGTATTGGCTTCGTCGTTTCTTCCTAATTTTTGCAATGCCAAGCCTTGATAGAATATTTTATCGGGTTGCTGGTCATTATAAAAAATGGCCTGACTTGGGTCGCTTAATCCTTTTGAAGCTTTTTCAAAATATGTTTTTGCTTTTGAATCATTTCCCAAACCTTCATAAGCGCATCCCAACCAATAATCTATATCGTTCTCTACAGTACCTTGTAATTTACCTTCACCTAAGTTATGAGGATAAACTTGCGCTTGTTCCAAATATTCAATGGCTTTTTGGTAATTACCCTCATGGATGTATTTTTTGGCCAACTCTACCTGAATGGTCAAATATTGAAATGGCACCTTTCCTTCCCCTCCTTCCCATGGGTGGAATTGTCTTTGTTTTAAAAGTTCTTCTGCTTTTTCAAAATCGCCTTTCATATTATAAAGTGCAATGCGCTCTAAGTACAAATCGTCTCTAGAATTTGTAAGGTCATTATGCTTCTCTAATAATGCTAAACGCTCCTCTGTAGACACATTTATTTTCTTGTATAACTGATCTAACTCCATAAGCAGACGCGCATCGGTAGGGTCTAATTCAAAGGCTTTCTCCAAATGCTGTCTTGCTTCGTCTTTTTGATTCGTTTTATTGTAATAAAGCAATGCCAAATTACGATGTGAAATAGCAAATGAATCATCTAATTTCACAGAGGTTTCCAAACATTCCCGAGCTTCCTTGTATTGTTTTGAAGCGTACCAAAAGTTTCCTAAATAATAAAATGCTTTCGCGTCCGATGGGTTTGCTTTGCATGCTGCTTGTAATGCCAAAACTTCCTCTATTTTATTTGGAAAACAATAAATATCTGGCATTTTTGATGCTTTTTTATAGCAGTCTAAAGCTTGATTCGCATTTCCATTTTGTTCAAAATACCAACCCATAAAATAATAAACCATCGGATAAACTTCGGCTTTACCATCTGTATGCACTTTTAAAAATGAAATAGCATCATCAAACTGACCCGCCGCAGCATAATCTAAAGAAAACTCTATATAATTATGTGCGTAATCTCTAATTAATTCTTTCAGTGCATTTAAATCTTCTTGTTTGTTCGATAACAAATAACGCTCATACAAAACACCAAAATTAAATTTATCGATAACTAAAGACTCTTCAATAAGTTTATTAGCTGCTTCAAGTTTTCCTGATTTTCTTAAAATAATAACCTTTAAATGTCTTGCTTTGTGATTGTGCCAGTTTTTAATCAAGGCACGATCTACCAAGTCCAATGCTTTTTCTAAATTGCCTCTAAAACAGTCAATCTGTGCTAAATTAAAATAGCCAGCATCCTGCCACTGCGCATTCCAACAGGCTTTAAAGAAACTTGCATAGGCTTCATCTTTTTTGCCTAAAAAATTTAAGGCTAATCCTCTATTGAACAATGGTTCGCCATCATACGGGTTTGGATTATGTCTTGTAAGTGAATCGATTGCTTTATCAAAATACGTTATCGCGGTTTCTAATTGTCCTTTTCTTAAATTCAATAAGCCCATAGCATTGTTACATCTTACATCACCGGGTGCTCTTCGCAAGCCTTCTTGGTAATAATCAACAGGGCTGAACGTGGCATGTCTGTACTGTTCCAAATGTAGACCTTGAAGATACAAAGCTTCAACGGTATCAATTTCTTTAGGCTGTTTTGCTGCTTTTGCTGGGTCTGGGATTTCTTCAGACAGGTTTTTATCTGGTGCCCAAGCCACCAATACATTTCCTGATTTATCTGAAATGGAAACTTTTAAATCTTCAAATTTGGAGTCATTCAATTCAACGGATTTCTCAAAACCATTTTCTGGCGAGAGATTTACGACTTCCTCTAATAACACGCCGTTTTTCCCTTTTAAAGAAATAATAGCGTTGTTATATTCTGAAGTTACATAAACCTTAACCAAGGCTTTACCATCTATAATTTCAAGATTGACAAGTGCTTCTTTGGTAGCATTTTTTACCACGCCCACATTGTAGTATGGCATAAAATATTGTTTGAAACTTTTTTCCTCGTACGGATGCATCCAGGCGAAATCGGGTTGATTATCGGTATAAACCCCGCACATCAACTCAATGTAAGGGCCATCAGAATCCGTTAGGTTTCTATCCCACGCCTGACCAAAATCGCCATGACCCCAAGTCCATTGCTTTTTACCCGGAGATACATTATGGTCTGCAATATGGAGCAAGCCTCCTTTGGAATCATTTTCATAACCACCAACAAAATCGTATTCAGATGTAATGGCCATATAACTGGTTGGCACAGGAATATTTTTATATCTTGAAATGTCAGTTCCTAGGGAATAATCTACTTTATAATATTCACCTTTTGCGATTGGAAATTCTGAAACATCACGCTTTCCATGGTCAAAAACCGCATTCACATCTGGTGGAAATACCGACTGGTAATGGTCGTTAACCGCCACAGCAGGATTTGCCCACCAAAGAAATGTTTGAGGGTGTGGGGTTCTGTTATAAAGCTGTGCTTTAATCTCTAAATAAGCTTTATCTGGATATAATGTGAAACCAGCCATACCTTTAGTGCGGAACATACGTTCCAACTCACTTACCCAAATGGTTTTGCTGCCATCTTCGTTTTCTTCTATATAAAAATCGGTTGGATCATAGGTACTTGGTCTGTGGTGCTGAGGCCAGTTAAATTCAATGCCACCAGAAATCCATGGTCCTGTTAAACCAACCAAAGCGGGTTTTATAACATGGTTGTAATACACAAAATGACGTTCCCTGATTTTATCATAGGCCATTTGGATTCTTCCTCCTAAGGCAGGTAAAATCATGAGCTTGATATAGTGATTTTCAATAAAAATAGCATCCCATTCTTTATCCACTTTGGTATCACTAATTTTTTCTATTACGGGGTGCGGATATACAGAACCGCTGCTTGCTTGATATACACGTTTTTCTAAAAACACAGGGTATTTTTCCGGTGTTCCAACTTCGTAAGTAGGAATAACTACTTTTTCCTGCCAAGCTTTTACAGTCTTCATAATCTTATGTTTTATTCTACTTTGATTGCAGATGGTTATTTATAATTTAATAACTTTTTTAGGTGTTTTAATTCTATCTGGGTTTCAGGATTGAAAGCATTACTGGCCATATAGTGTTTTAAACTATAAAGCAACTGTTGTGCTTCTAATCGGTTTTCTATATTCGTGTGCAGATCAATACCCGAAAACATCAACTTTCCTTGACCTACTTTTGCTTCAAAAATGAGAGCCGTTTTTCTGTTTTTAAACCAATCGTCTATCACTCTAACAATAGGATTTATGTCTGGCATATCATCAAAAATGATAACGTTTGAATGACTCATTGCATCCCACCATTGCCAGTTTGAATGGTATTCGGTTGGAAAATGCGCTAGCGCTGTGTGCTCTGGATTACACAAGATACCTAGTGTATGAGGTTTTTGTTCTTTGGTCCAAGAGGTGTTCCAAAATATACTTGAAAACCCAATACCAATATCGCCACCTTTTTCGGGTGAAATGTCTCCTTTTGTAATATTTAATAGAACACTTCCTCCAGATTCTAAATATTCAATAGTGTTTGTATCGAGTTTATTAACCACTTTAAAACTATTTTCATTTGGAATGGATGCTTTTTCATTTGGATACACCCAAATATCCCAACTATTTTTAAAATTGTTAACGCTAACATTTAAAGTCAGTTTTTGGGCTTTTTTAATAGAACTTAAAGATTGATGGATTGTGCCTAATTGAATTCCATTGCCAATTGAAATATCTGTTTTATCAAGTTGCCCTTTTGCAAACACACTTCCATCTGGTTTTGTTAACGTCCATTCAGGCATTACATTTTTTAAGGTATTCTTACCAAAATGTGCAATCTCAATCTTTGCTGATAAAGTGTCCGTATTTTTAAAGGTTCGTTTTTTTAATCGTGCAAGTGGTACTGTTTCATCATTAAATTGTCTAAACTCTTCTGGAGTCACATACCCTTTTTCATCCCAAAAGGCATCCAGAACGCCTACTAAAGCAGTGCCTTGTCCTGGAAAGTCGTGTAAATCCAATAGTTGAAATCCTGCCATTCCTTTAGTTCTTAATGCAGCTTCAATATCTGCCTTATAACAAAGTGTTTGTAATTTTCCTGAGGCTAAAAGAAAACTATCTGCTAGTTTTTCCATGCCGTTTTCTTCTAAGGTTTCTTTGAAAATTTCAAAGTTTTTAGGTTTTAATACACCGGTGTACTTCGTCATTTCTTTAAAATTGGGATACACACACCACTGTCCCATTTCATGACTTACGTAAGGCATGGGTGTTTTATCTATAAATTTGCTCCAATCAAACTCAGTTTGTGGTGCTTCTTTATTGATGACACTTTCCAAATTTTCATTCCAACCTTGAATTCTAGGACCTCGATGATTGAAGAAATCTAAATTATCAATCAGTGGCCATCCAGCTGCACTTGTGTACATACGTCTGTCATCAAATGCTTTAAAATGCGCAACGTAATTTCTTAGATACTCTTTATGATTCTTTCCACTAGGCTCGTTTCCGTAGGCCATCATTACAAACGAAGGATGGTTACCATACGCATTAATAATCGCCTCGCCTTCTTTATAAAGCCATTTATCAATAGGTGCATCATTACCAATGGTGGTCCAAGCAGAAGCTTCTACCTGCAAATACACACCTAGTTCATCTGCGGCTTCAAAAGCTGCTTTTGGCGGACACCAAGAATGAAAACGCATGTGGTTTAAACCATGTGCTTGTATAATTTTAAAAATTCGTTTCCAAGCATCAACATCGGTTGGTGGGTATCCTGTTTTTGGAAAAATGGCACACTCTAAAGTTCCTCTTAAATAAATAGGTCGTCCGTTTATTTTGAATACGGTACCATCAGCTTTAAAATCTCGCATACCGAAATCAATACTTTTTGTATCAATTCCTTCATCAGATTTTAAAGTGAGATGCATTTCATAAAGATTAGGGTCGAACTCATCCCAAAGCTTAGGATTATCGCCCATATCATATTCTACAATAACGTCATTATTAGAATTAAGATGAATCTCTTTTTTGATTGCTTTTAAAGCATTGCCATCAACCGATTTTTCTTTAGCTTGAAGAATTAATTGTGGATTGTTAGCTTCATAAAAATGCTCTACTTGAACAACAACTTTTACTGTTTTATTTGAAACATCTGGATACAATTTTACAAGACCTAACGACAATTTTGGAGAAGCATTAAGCTGTATATCACCAACAATACCATTCCAGTTAGATTGTGTGTTGTCCGATACGCTATGGGCATCCACGCCAACATTAATATCTTTTACTCTATTATCTACTCGAATAGAGATAGTATGCTTACCCACGCTTAAAAATTCACTTAAATCATAATCGTGTGAAGTTCCCAGCGTATTCTGCATACCAACTTTCTTGTTGTCTACCCAAACTGTAGATTCCCAATGTACACGCTCTAAGTGAAGTTCAATTTTTTTATTATTCCATTCCTCAGGAATATTTATTGTTTTTTGATACCATGCAGCCCCTTTATACTCTTTTACAGGTGTTAACCAAAACGAGACTTTTACATTCCCTTTTTGGCGGTATTTTTTCATTTTGGGGTCTTTGTACCACAAACTATCGTTCCACATGTTACCTGTCCAATGGGTGTTGACTGTAATATCATTTCCTTTACCATTTTCAGCCATGGAAGCTGGTAGTTTAACCACATCGCTTAAGTCATCACTAAACCAATTTTCATTTTCGCCAACATCTAAAGCATCTATTTTAAAGTTCCATTCACCAGATAAATCCATTTGCTTTTGCTCATTATCCGTGCAGGCATTTAGCGCAAATATTGATATCCAAATTATTAATATTTTTATGGTTTTATAAAACTTCATTTTAATTAAAATTCTCTTTTTAGTATTGTTATAATTTGAAATATTCAAAAATGGCATCGGCTACAAACTGATGTCCTTTTTGATTGATATGATTGTTTTGCGACATGTATCCCTTTAAAGGCTGAATTTCTGCCAACGCTTTAAAAAGTGCATAACTATCTACCAAACCAATATTGTATTTTTTTGCCAAGGCTCTTATTTGGTTACTATGTTTGGCCAAAGGTGTGTCTTCAAACGTAATATCTTCTTTTAAATCTGGTGTTGGGGTTAATAGAATCACTTTAGTTCCATATTCTAGTGCTTCTTCTATCATTTGCTCCCAAGCTACTTTGGCCCGTTCTAACCCTATGCTTCTATCGTTCAATCCATAATCAATAAAAAGTACATCTGGTTTATGATTTAATACCTCGTCCTTAAAACGTTTAGCTCCTTGTTCAGCTTGTTCTCCACCAATTGATGTTGTAATAGTATTCACTACCGAATATGGGTAAAAATCATTTACTTTTTTTAAAGCTCTATATGGATAGGCATTCAAACGATCTAAAACCCCTCCTGTTGTATATCCAGTAGGTACAGAGTGTCCATGGAACACCAAATTTATAGCTCGGTTATTAGGCCATTTTACTTTTAATTCTTTTTTAAGCGAATCCAAATAGTACGTCGCTTTCTCTTTTTTTGAAGATGAAGCACTATTTTGCTGTGCGCATGCCAGATTCAAACTCAATAAAAAAGTAATAGCAAAAATTATATGTTTTTTGAAGATCAATACCATTTGATGAACGATTACTTATCTTTAGTTAATTCCAATTCAATTTCTTCTAAACTTTTACCTTTAGTTTCTGGTAGTTTACTTTTTATGAATAAAAACCCTGCTACGCATATAAAACTATACACCCAAAATGTTCCAGAAGCTCCTAACGCATCATTTAAAATAGGGAATGTAAAGGTTAAAATAAAGGACGCTACCCAAAGTGAAAATGTAGCAATAGACATGGCTACACCTCGTATTTTATTAGGAAATATTTCTGATAAAACCACCCATGTAATTGGTGCTAGCGACATGGAGTAAATAGCAATTGCCGTAATCACTAAAAGTAGTACAGGCCACCCTGTAAACTCCATATAATAGGCACCGCCCAAAATAGCATATACAAAGCCTAAACCTATTGACCCAAATAGCATCAATTTTCTACGTCCCCAACTATCTACAGTTCGCATAGCTACCAAAGTAAAAATTAAGTTTACACTACCGGTTATTACAATATTAAATAACATATCGCCAACACTGTAACCCGCAGCCGTAAATATTTCTTCGGCATAATTAAAAATAATGTTTATACCAGACCATTGTTGAAATATTGCTAAAACGATTCCTATTATTAAAATGGGTTTAATCTTTGGATTCTTAAAATCTGAAAAATTAATTTTTGAAGTATTACTTTCTTGCAAGGTTAATTTGATACCATTTAATTCTTCTTCGGCATACGTTTCGCCTCCTATTTTTGCAAGTACGTTTTTAGCTGCTTCTGGCTCGTTAATTTTCACTAAAAACCTTGGGCTTTTAGGCACCAAAAACATCAAAACAAAAAATAAGATTGCGGGAATAAGTTCTGCCCAAAACATCCAACGCCATCCTGTTTGCCCGTTCCAAGATCCTAATATCATTTCAGGTAAAAAATTTTCTGGTATGGCTTCGGCAATAAAATAATTGGCTATTTGTGCAACCAAAATTCCTATTACTAAGGTTAGTTGATTGATAGCTACAAATTGCCCTCTGTATTTAGCTGGAGCAATTTCGGCAATATACATAGGCGATAATGTAGAGGCTAAACCAATACCCAATCCGCCAATAAGGCGATATACTATAAAAGGCGTAAACTCATTTGCATACCCTGTACCAAAAGCTGAAATTGTAAATAGAGCTGCCGCAAGAATAAGAGGTAATTTTCTACCAAATTTATCAGCCACAAAACCAGAAATAACAGCACCTAAAATACAACCTATTAGCGCACTACTCATAGCCCAACCTTGGAGTGTTGGTTCTGAACTGATTTCAAAAAAGAGTTCATAAAACGGTTTAGCCCCTCCAATGACTACCCAATCATAACCGAACAAAAAACCTCCCATAGCAGACACTAATGCTAAAAAAAGTAGATATGTAAAATTAAATTTTGTGTTTTTCATTATGTTTAGTTGGTTGGTTGTTGTTCTTTTCTTGTTTTAGATGGTTAGTCTTTTGTATTTAAACTACTGTTGTACCAATCTTCATTTGGTAGAAAATCTTTACTTAGAAAATCCATACGTTGTTTTTCCAATCTGGGTAGCATTTTGGTTTTTCTCTCTTCATATTTTTCTTGAGCTTTAACAGGATCGTATTTTGGATAGTCTACTGGAATATTAGCATTTACATTTTTTAAGTAAGCGTCTAACTCACTTCTTAAACTTTGAGATATCTCTTGTTGCTCTTCAAAAATATCATTTTGCTCTCCAGGATCGGTTGACAAATTGTATAATTCGTCATGGCCATCCTCCCAGTAATGGATAAGTTTATATTCCTTTTTTCTAATGATACTTACAGGATCGCCACCTTGGTTTCCATAATGCGGATAATGCCAAAACAACGGCCTTGTATTAAGTGATTCCCCTTTTAAAAGTGGCACCAAACTTACGCCATCAACCACATGATTTGGATCTTTTTCAACACCTGCCAAATCTAAAAGGGTAGGATAAAAATCAATTCCCGATACGGGATAATCAATAGTTTTGGAAGCCTTCTTCAACATAGGTGCTTTTATAAGATAAGGCTCCCTAATGCCACCTTCCCATTGGTAGCCCTTACCACCCCTTAGCGGTTTGTTTGTTGTGGAAAATGCGTCGCCACTGGCCACACCGCCATTATCTGATGTGAACATTACAATGGTATTGTCGTCCAGTCCAAGTTCTTTTAACCGTTCCAAAACCACACCAACGGCATCATCCATAGACTCGACTAAACCAGCATAAACAGGGTTGTCTTGTACCGTTCTAATTGGTAACCTTGCCGCCATTTCAAAACCAGATTCTGGAATGCCCTGAGCTTCTGCTTTATCTCTATATTTACTCCATTTAGCTTCAGTGGTTTCTATTGGGCCATGAACAGCATAAAAAGATAAGAATGCAAAAAAGGGTTGATCTTTATTTTCTGTTATAAAATCCGCAGTTTCTAAAGCTAATCTTTTAGTTAAATTTTCACCTTCATATTTATAATCTAGTTTAGGGTTTCTCCAAGGTGCATAATATCCTCCTTTAGGACCACCAACTTCCCAACCGCCTTTATTAATATCAAAACCATTATTTTCTGGTGTATAGGGTTCATCTCCTAAATGCCATTTACCTGCAAAAAATGTTTTGTATCCATTTTGTTTTAAAGCCTCTGCTATGGTAATACTTTCATCGGGTAGTGCATGTGCATACTCTGGCGGCATCACTTTTGTGTTATAATAATCTCCCCATTCTTCACCTGTTGCTGCACCAATCCAATCGGTTACCCCGTGGCGCGCTGTATATTGGCCCGTCATAAGACTAGCTCTTGATGGACTGCATACTTGACTAGCTGCATAACCTTGGGTAAACTGTACACCTTCGTTGGCAATAGCATCAATATTGGGCGTTTCGTAGTATTGACTCCCAGAAAAACTCAAGTCGTGAGCTCCTAAGTCATCAGCAAGAATAAAAACGATGTTTGGCTTTTTTGGAGTAATATCATTTTTATCATCTTTGTCTTTACAGCCATTTAATAAAACGGCTGTAAAACAAAGACTAAAAACTAAAACTAACTCAAACAAACTATTAATCAATTTCATTTTATTATGTTGTTTTTAATTTGGAAGACTTCCTATTAGTGTATTAATAGTGCGCCCTTTAATTGTTATTTTTTTATTTATTATTTTTTCGAACTCTAAATTTTTATCTTGTGATGTTTCAAATTTTGAATCTATTTCATATTCTGAAAAATCAATGGTTTGGTTTTCAGAACCATAATTTATGGCAACAATCACTAATTTTGAGGTTTTTTCATCTACATAAGCTGAAAGCATTAAATTCTTGTAGCTTTCTATCAAAGTTTTATCTTCATCATTTAAATTAATCTTAACCCTAGTCATTCCTGGTCTTATAAACCTAGAATAGTTACCAAATGCCCATAATAATTTAGAATCATGAAAATTACCATCAGACTTCATATTATCTAAATTGAACAGATCTCTTTGGTTGCCAGTGTCAAGATATATTAAACCATCTTTATAATCAGCGTTTGTTAAAGCTGTCCACCATTGCCAAGAACTAGCATTAGCTAAGGTTATATCTGCATGAATTACTCTTGCTACATATAGCGCCGTATCCATTCCTAAATCTCTTTTTCGTCCACCTCCTATATCATCGGTATTTTCGAGAATACAAAACTCACTTTGCCAATAGTCCACATCATGCTCTTGTAACTTATCATTTAGTTTTTGCCTAATAGAAATTAAACTATCAACAGGCCATGTTGTAAAATAACTATGTCCACTTATTACATTTTTCACATGCGGATACTCTTTTACAGTACCGCTCTCTCCAAAGAAATATTCTATTTGATTTCCACGTTTGCTTTTGTTGAATTCTGAGTATAGCCAACGTAAATCTGCCGCTTCAGCGAGTGTAAGTTGCGTATCTAAATTACTGTTATCAATTTTAGCATTAATTAACTGTGTTAATCTTGAAATTTCGGCATTGGTTGCAGGTGTACCTTCTTGTGTTTTTTTCTCCCATTCCCATTGTGGTTCGTTTATAGGACTTAAATAATTAAAGTCTATACCTTGAGATTTAAAATACTTAAGTACCTCAACCATAAATGCTGCATAATCATCGTATTTATCTTCTTGAAGGTTTAAACTACCACTTACCAAATCGCTATTATAGCCTTTGCCATTTTTTGTCCACTGCACAGGCGCTGAAATTGAAAATGCCAAAAACTTTTCTACACCATAAGATTGGGCTTTACGTAAAAACCACTGTTGCCCTTTTTGCTTGTCCCAATTATAATTTCCATTGCTATCAATAAAAGATTCGGCTCTTCGCCATTCGTTTTTAATACCAGAAGCCTCACCTTGTTCTGTGGTGCCTGCTCCAATATAGAAACGCCATATTGATAGACCTATACCTTTAGGATTTCCATTCTTATCCAGATCTTTACTAAATAAAAGTTCAGCAATGCGCTCTTTTTTTTCTTCTGGCCAATTAGCACCAACAAACTGACATCGCCATGCATCTGATGCTCCGAAACCATCCATGGCTTGAAACTTGGTATTTACATCTATATGAATTTTACTATAATTCATTGATGAGTTACAGGAATGTAAACTTAAGAAACACATTATATAAACTACCGAAGCTATCTTAACAAGCGTTAATTTAATACTGTTTTTCTTATGTTTCAACGTTTTTACCACAAGTTTTTAATTGCCTTTAACTACTACTTTATAAATTTGATAAAGTCCTTGTTTATTAACATCTAAGACAACCTCATTATTTGTTGATAATTGAGCAGATGCTGATTGCTCAATGTAAGCCTCTGCTTTTGCTGTATCAATATAATCAAAAGGAACAAAACGCTCTACTTTCTCTATAGATGTTACTGTAAATCCATTCACTTTTACAGCTACTTTTTTTCCACTCTCTTTAGCACCGGTGACGTATAAAACCATAGTATTGGCGTCTTGTAAAGCTGCAGCCAAATGAAACTTATTTGAAGTTGTTTTTAAGGCTTTACCTCTATATGATTCAGCCATGTCTCCTAAAATTTGACCTGTCGGAAAAATTTTAGTGTAATTCCAATTGGTTAAACCTAAACCAGGTATAGACGTATTAATTGGAGGCCAAAATGCAGCCGCTTCTGAACCAGTTCTTGCATAGATGTGAATGATATCTGGAATGATGTTAGCGGCCTCCATATATAATGCTCTTTCATTATAATCTCTAGAAGGCATCCATTCTGATAAATATTTAAAGTTTTTATTTGGATTAAAGTTATTAGCACAATCTTTAATACGTTCTTCTAAATCGGCAATATTATGTGTGTCTGTGGTATATCCCGTATAAGTATGTAACGCAACTCCATCAATAGCATCATAAGCTTTAGTAAACTTATTTTTCATAGTTGTAAACTCTTGTGGTTGTGTGTAATCGCCATTAATTAAAAGTTTGAATGTTCTGTTTGGAAATTCACTTTCTATATATTCCGCAATATCCATAGCTACTTGAACATATTTGTCCAGTTTTTGGGCTCTTGATACTCCACCTGCAAATTGCAACCACCACTCGTTTCCAATTTCAACCAAGCCATTCCCAACATTAGTAACTGTTAAAGCCTCTTTAACTCTTGCTTTTAAATTTGCTATTGCCGTATTATATTGAGATGAACCTACAACAGTATTCATAGCTTCTGCCGTTGGAAGCACTACACTATAATTTGATATATTACTTTTTAAGGTAGATACTGAAGCACCTGGTTGCGTTGGTGTATTATTCCATCCTGGTGTTGTGTTGCTTGTCCAAGCATAAAATTCAGATTCCCAACCACCTGGATATCTTACAACCGTTGTACCAATGTTACCTAGTGTTGTAGCAAAGTTTGAAAACGTATTATCAGGAATTTGTCTCCAATCGTTGTTTACTCCAAATATCTCTGGGTTAATATCTATACCATCGGTAGCATCTACAGTTAATGTAATGTCTGCATTAATATTTTCTACTGGATCATCCCCATCGTTTGTATCATCAAATTTAGGATCATTGGGGTCTGAAGGGTCGCCAGAACTACAGGCCAAAATAAGTCCTGTCAGCACTAGCGATAATGTTTTTTTTATCTTTAGCATCTTAATTTTTTTTAAATAATTATACAGTTATTCATCAGTCTTATAGATCAATACTGCGTTAATATGAAAGTTATTTTATTAGTGTTTTGACTATTCAAGAATTGCTTTGAGTGTTACAATAGATTTGCTTGGTATTGAAATGGCATCATACCGCATTGTTGATCTTCTTAAATTACCTCCTGTTGATGTAGTATAAGACTCAAAACGATCGTTTACAATTTCAAATTCTTCTCCATACTTTTCTAGGGAAATATCTCTACTGGCATTTGTGTTATTTATACAAACCAATACAATTTCTTTATTTGAGGTGTTTTTATAGCCTGAAATCATGAAATTTTCAACCGATGCTGTATCATCATAATCAGGGTCATTAACTTCAAACCTCACCATACCTGGTCTTATAAATCGACTAAAATTACCTAAAGACCACAAAAGTTTATTATCTTCAAAAGTACCGTCGGTATGCGATGGACTATTAGAATTTGGTTGGTATAAAACAAGATTGAATCGGTATGGATGATCCCCAAAAGTAGAGCGATTTAATGCTGTCCAAAAACTCCAACCTGTTGCATTACCAAACACCAAATCGGTATGAATGATACGACTCATCCACAAAGCGTAGTCAATCTCTGTAAAAGTAGATATATCTTTTCCTTGTTGATACGCCGTTCCTAATAGACTATACTCTGTCTGCCAATAGTCTAAACCAAAACTTGATAACGTAGTTTTAAGTGATTTACGTTGTCTTAATGACTCATTTGTAGTGCCGTTACTGAAGTAACTATGACCTGCAATATGACTTGAAAGATTAGGCAAATTACCAATATAATTAGCGCTTGATGGATTAAAAAATGTGTTGACCTGATTTACGGTATTACTTGTGCCTTCAAATAAATATTTTAACTGTGCAGCTTCAGGAATCATTATTTTGGCATTTACGTTTTTTTGAGTAAATACATCGTCTATAATTCGTGTAACCGTTGCCACCTCTGCATTTGTAGCTTTTGTACCAGATTGTTGAGCGTTACCTACTTCTGCATTCCATTCATATTGTGTTTCATTAAATGGACTCATTGTAACTATATTAAAGCCTTTATCCTCATAATTTTTCACAACATCTGCGAGGAAATTTGCATAATCGTCGTATTTATCTGGATCACAGTTAAAGCTAATAACATCTGGAGTACTGAATACATAACCATTTTTTGACATAAAATAGGGTGGCGCAGTAGCCCAAGCTGTAAACTTGTTTACGCCATATTCCTTAGCCTTAGACATAAACCATTGCTCTCCAGCTTGTTTTGTCCAGTCGTAATTTCCATTAGCATCTAAATAACACTCTGTTTCACGAAACCAGTTAGAGGCTGAAAACCCGCTATTAGCTTGATCTGCAGCGCCATCACCAATAATGGTTCGCCATAAAGAAAGTCCAATACCTTGTGGATTTCCCTGACCGTCGGTTTCAGTGCTAAAAAGTAATTTAGCCACTTGGTTTTTTGTTGCTTCAGGCCATTTGCCAACCCATTGGTCTTGAAAACCGCCCGAAGCTCCAAAATGATCTATAACTTGAAAAGTATTGTTTAAGTTAAGCGTTACACCTTCTTCAGGCACATCAAACTTAGGATCATTAGGATCGGTTGCAGAATCTGAACTACAACCTAGTAACAAACCAACACACAAAAAAGATATAATGTATCTAAAAGACTTAAACATACTTTAGTTTTAAAAATTAATAACCAGGATTCTGCACTATATTACCTCTAGATAATTGTATTTCTTCTGGCGGTATAGGCCATAGCATGTGAACATTAGGATCGAATAATGAACCACTGTCCATTGGCTCAAGCAAGTTTGTTGTTTCAAATGGATCTGTATTGTCTTCTGTGTTATACTTTACAAACGATCCGTTAGGACCTAAAATAAGTGTTATTCTAGGTACGCCATTAATTTTTTGTCTTCTAATATCATAAAGCCTTTGTTGTTCTAATGCTAACTCTAAACGTCTTTCTTTCCAGATAGCATCTCTTAAGGCTGCACCTGATAAAGACATATTTGTATTTAAGCTTACCCTGTCTCTCACAAGCTTCAAAGAATTCTTTGCTGCCGTTTCATCCCCATTGAAGTATGCTGCTTCTGCGTGCATTAAAATAACGTCTGCTAATCTTATGTGAATGTACTGCCCTGGTATTTGACCTCTTGCATAAGGTTCGGGTCTATCAGCTACTGGCGTGTAATATTTTCTATTGGTACGGCCTGATTTATTTTCACTTGGTTTACCATCAAATTCAGTAACGGTAGGATCACCAAAAACTGGTTCTCCATGCTTGATAATTGTTGATTGTAACCTAATATTATCACCCTCACTTAAGAAAGCATTCTCCAAGTCGCTCGTAGGTGAACCCCAACCCCAGCCACGATCGCCACGACTACCATTAGTAATAGGGAACTGCCCTCCTACTTCGCTAAATACTGGGTTGTTTATAAACTCTATCGCAAATATAGACTCCATTCCATGGGCATTACCTACCTTATAAAGATCTGCAAAATTTGGCTCTAAAATATATTCTCCTAGTTGCATCACTTTAAACGCCATATCTTGAGCATCACCCCATTTTTCTTGATATAAATACACTTTCGCTAACAATGATTGCGCCGCTCCTTTTGTAGCTCTTCCTAAATCAGCTGGTGCATACTCACTTTTTCTCGGTAAGCTATTTATCGCTTCTTCCAAATCAGACTCGATAAAGGCATATACTTCTTCTACTGATGCTCTGGTTTTATCGTTTATTGAAGGATCCAATATTTCATTATAAGATGAAACTATAGGTACCCCACCAAAATTACGTACTAGATCAAAATAGAAAAATGCTCTAATAAATTTGGCTTCACCTAAAAACTGTTCTTTTTTGTCTGCATCAATATCAACTCCTGGAATACGGTCTAAAGCTATATTAGCTCGTGTAATTCCTATGTAGTGACTTTCCCAAAAGGAGTTAAAATAGGTTGACCCTGGAAACACATTATATTGTGCTATCCCTGTAATATCTGGTCTAGGTTGCGCCGTATTACCAGCCCAATTATCGTCTGATGCCATTTCGTTAATTTGACGCTGAAAATTAACCTGCCACCAGCTTTCTCCGTTTATCTTTCTATAAATGCCGTTGATAAAATTTTCTGCATTTTGAGCATTAGAAAAGAAATCATCTAATTGTTGTCTTCCCTGAATGGGTTGGTCTAAAAACTCTTCTTTATCACAACCTGTAAATAATAGGGTTGTAATAATCGTTAAAAATAAAACAATCTTTTTCATAATTTTTATAGTGTTAAATTTAGTCCTAATAAATATGTTTTTGATACTGGGTTTCTTCCAAAATCTACCCCAAATCGATCGATAATACTTGCATTTCCACCATTGGCAACCTCAGGATCAAACCCACTATAATCTGTAATGGTTATAAGGTTTTGCCCTGAAACATATAATCTACACCTTTGGAAGCCTTTTATATCAAAGTTATATCCTAATTGAATATTACGCAACCTTAAATAAGAACCATCCTCGACAAATAAATCTGATGGGTTTTGATAATTCCCATTTCTATCTAACTCTGTAAGTCTTGGAAACCTTGCACCTGTATTTGTTGGTGTCCACACTACATCTGTTGTACCAGCAAGTACATTTAAATTTTGCGTACCAGCACGAATATATTCTAAGTTACCATTATATACATCGTTACCGAAGGTACCATACCATTGCATAGATAAGTCTAGCCTTTTATATTGCATATTCACATTTAAACCTCCAAAAAAATCTGGAAATGGATTTCCAAGGGTTGTTAAATCATCATCGTTTAAAACTCCATCACCATTTTGATCTACAAAACGCAAATCACCAACTTGTGCATTAGGTTGTATGATAGTCCCATCTTCAGAGGTGTGCGAATTTAACTCGGTTTGATTTTGGAAAATCCCAGCCGTTTGATACCCTTGGAATAAACCAACTGTTTCCCCCAATTCAGTTATCTTAACAAACCTATTACCCAAAATTTCTCTTTTTAAGCCCAAAAGAACCTCATTACCAGGTGCTAATTCAACAGCTCTACTTTCATTTGATGATACTGTTAGATTAAGACCTAAAGTGAAATCGTTCCAGGTTTTATTATATCCTAAGGCAACGTCGATACCTTTTGATTCGATACTCCCTACGTTTTGAGCTACCGTACCCGGCACTCCTGTGTAATTTGGCAATTCTACTTGATTTAATAAATCCTCAGAAGTTTTGATATAATATTCTGCTGACAGCGTTAATTCATTATTAAATAAACCTAAATCAACTCCAAAATTTTTGTCACTCACGGTTTCCCATTGTAATTCTGTATTTCCAAACTGAGATAAGAAATTAGAAACTACACGTTGTCCTCCTAAAACATAACTATCCGAGCCAATTGAAAAGAACTGCCCATCTCTACTTATGTTTTGATTACCTACCTCGCCTACACCCACTTTAAAGCGTAGGTTGTTTATGGCTTCACTTTTGAACCAGTCTTCGGAGTCTACATCCCAAGCTAATGATACACTAGAGAATATCCCTGTCCTCTTATCTTTAGGAAAACGAGAAGACTGATCTATCCTCACTGATGCATTAAGCGTATACCGATTATCAAAACTGTAAATCGTTCTAAAAACACCCGAAAGTATATTTTGAGTTCCTTGATTACCCAGTGCTCTTACTGTCTCGCCTTCAGCAGCATCTAATTGCCATAAATTTTGATTGGTGTTACTAGGAAGTCCATCTCTAGATCCTCGAAGATAATTCGTGTTTTCTGAGTCAAACAGAATACCACCCAATACGTTTATATAATGCTTATCAAGTATAGTTTTGTCAAACGTAATGGTATTGTTAATCACGTAATCAAAATTCTGTGTCACATTTTTAGTGTAGTCGTTAATTTCATTTTGGCGATTTGGTCCTATAAAATATTCTGGATTAAAAACTTCCCACGTCCAAGTATCTATGTTAAGCCCCAGTTGTGATGTAAAGGTAAAATCTGGTGTTATCTTGTAATCCAACTGGGTGTTGGAAAACAAACCAAAGTAATTGTTATCAGCAAATTGTCTTTTCAATTGTGCAACGGGGTTGGGCACCAAGTTTCTTGACAAACCATAGATACTATACTCGTTACGTCCTACACGTTCGCTCTGAGGAATAAAAACAGGTGTTAAAGGGTCTATTCTAAGCGTGCTAAATAATAAATCGGGCGTATTTTCCCACTGCTCTACTCTAGGACTTAAATCTTGCTTTAATGTAATTTTGTCTGATATTTTAAAATCTACATTAAAACGTCCAGTAACTCTTTGATAGTAACCTTTAGAATAGTTGGATTGTTGGTCGAAAAAACTAACACTAGCACCATATTTTATGTTGTCATTACCACCTGAGGCTCTCAAATTAGCATTAACAACGGGCGCAAAATCTTGAACAACTTCGTCCCACCAATCTGTGCCAGTACCAAAATCATCTGGATTAAGCAAGGTAGAAGGATCAGCATTATCATTTATTCTACGTGTATTATACACTTCAATATATTCCTGTGCATCAGCCAATTCTACCCTATCCCAGCTCTGAACACCATAATTAAAGTCAAACCCAACTACTGTCTTACCAGATTTACCTCTTTTTGTAGTGATTAGTACCACACCATTTGAAGCTCTAGAACCATAAATGGCCGAGGCTGCGGCATCCTTTAAAATATCCATACTTTCGATATCTTGAGAGTTTATGGCATTTAATGAGGTGCCACTTGGTTGCAATACACCGTCTATTACGATCAATGGATTGGTACTGCCACTGACCGTAGTTACACCACGGATTAAAATCTGAGGCGAGGCTCCAGGAGAACCACCTGAAGACAAAACTTGTACACCAGCCGCTTTACCTTGAAGCGCTTCAGCAGCGTTACTTGCCACTTGTTTAGCTAATTCCTCTCCATCTACAGAAGACATGGATGTCGCAATTTTATCTCTTTTTACAGCTCCATATCCAATAACCACTATTTCATCCAGTTGGGCATTATCAGTTACCATCGTTACATTAATAGTACTACTATTGTTTACAGCTATTTCTTGAGTTTTAAAACCTATATAGCTAAAAACTAAAGTAGCGTTGTCTCCAACTGATATCGTGTAATTCCCATCAAAATCGGAAACAAATCCATTGGTTGTATTTTTCTCAAGGATATTAACCCCTGGAACTGGCTGTCCTTGCTCATCTGTAATCGTCCCAGAAACCGTGTTTTGGGAGACCGCCGTAAAACTTAAGCACAGCGCACTTATCAAAATTAAAACTAGTTGTTTCATTTAATTTGTTTTTAATTAGTTTATTGGTTGTTTTTTAAAATTTGAGTTTTAAGAACACTACCTTTCCTTAGCAATAATTCTATTTAAATGCGTATCGAATATAAAGGTGTAATCCTTATTTAAGGCACTATCATCAAATACATAATTTGTCCCACCACCAGGGATTGTTTGGGAACGGTCATCTGGATTTGTTCTCCAAAACGGCGCCCATCCTGCTGGATTTGCATTTAAGATAAAACCATTTGCCCCTTCATCATTAGGCTGATCTTGAACAGTTACATCTATAGTCCATAAAAAAGAATTACTGGAGTCTTGTACAAACGGTTTTCCTGAGTTAAAGTGCCAACATTGAGTGCTACCATCATTATTATTTGTACATGTAGAAGTCGTAGCATCTATATAAATACCTCTACCCAAGATATAAACTTGATCATAGGCAGCTTCAGATGGACTATATGCTGTAATCGAATAACTCAAGTCTCTAATATCCATAGACACTTCATAATAACCCGTTCCAGGAATTATAATAGGCTCTACTGTTACACCTTGCCCCAGAACCAATTTCCCAGGTGTGCTTGGATCTGCTCCAAATGTAAAAGGCGCAAAAGAACCTTGTTGAGGAATGAATCTTACTTCAGAATTAGCGGCTGTAGAATAATAACGTCCCGTAAACACATAACCGTCTTCTCCGGTTAATTGACTGTCTATAGTACTAAACGGTATACCGAAAATATCTTGATTTAAAGCGGCGACAGTAGTTTCATCTGTTAAATACATGGCATTAAATTGCAAATCACTTACTACGCTTACAGAAACCGTAGCCACGGCTTCATTGCCAGTCGCATCAGTAGCTGTTACCGTAAAAGTATAATCTCCAGCATCAGCTACATTAATTGAGGTACTATAGTTGAATGTACTGCCAGATATAGCAGTTGTTTCATTTAAAAGAGCACTCTCTATCTTTATCTCGGCAAGTTCACGATCGGTTAAATTAATGTTTAAATCTATTTCGTCTCCATCTCCTATAAGTATAGTCGCTCCTTGTATAGGACTACTAATAGTTATTATAGGAGCCGCTATATCTCTATCTAAGGTAATTACCACATTTTTTGTGGTCACAACATCGCCAACATTAGTAATTGTAACAGGCACTGTATGAACGCTAAATTGTTCAGCATCATTTGGTACTTTGAATTTATATGAAATAGTGTATGTTTCTGGTAAAGAATCTTTCACTATGGTTTTATCAAGAAACCATGGTTCATATTTAAAGTTGATAGATTTGATACCTGCAGGATCGGTAACAATACCTTCAAAAAGAAATATCTCTCCAGGTAGAGAAGACACTTCTTCAATAAGCGATTGGAATTCTGGTGTAGAATTTACACTAACTGAATCATCATCGCTACAACCTATTAAAATAGCAAAGAAGCTAATAATAAGCAATAAACTTGTTTTAGTTGTTTTCATTTTTAATAAATGTTTAATTATTAATTTAGTTTGTATTTGCTACGCTATAGCAGTAGCGCATAATATTGTGTACACACCTAAAAAACATAGACAATTATTGCAAAATAAGTTATCCTTAATTTTTTGCCATAAGTTTTAGTTTATACATAATATTAAATATTACCAGCCAAAAAGCTAAGTAATATAAAATTTTCATATATATTTTTACAAAATTACAAATAGTAAAAGAAAAAAAAATAGACATAAAAATCGAAATTATGGATTATATTGTTTTATTAAGCAGTTTAATTAAGCAGTTTAATTAAAAAATATAACGAGTCTTATAAATACGGCACAAAAAACAATATAGTCAGCATTAATTTACGATGTAGAAACCCAAGAACAAGCTACTTAATTAAAATACATTTTGCTCATTTTACACCTTATCACCCTAATTTACTTTTATATCAAACTATTACTGCCCCCCTTACTCTTTTTCAATTTCTGCAGGATGTGTAAAAGCATTTCTAATGGCTTCAATAGGATATTTCAGCTCCCTGTCAAAAGTATAAATGCCATTTATTTCTTGAAAAACATCAGTTAACTGCGTAAACGTGTATCCCGCAATTTTAGGATTATCTGTTAAAACCTTTGTGAGGTCTGAAATGAGCTGTATAATTTCTGCCGCGGTTTTGCCATAGCCCCATTTGCCCCTATTCATACTTTTTTTTGATGGCTCATCTGAAAAATGAGATTGCCAATAGGTTCCTCCATATTCATCCACTATATAAGGTTGACCGCCATAGGTAACATCATACTCCTTCACTTCACCATACCACTCCCAACCGTTCATAAACATTTGCGTTTTATCGTTTCCAATTTTTATATTTTCAAAGAGTTTTTTAAACTCCAATGGGTCTTGTTCGTAGGTATGCACGCTCCAAACATCCGTAAGGATATGCAAAAAACCACTAGCGTTGTTTATGGGACGTGAGGGATCAAGTGCTTTACTTAAATTATATATATCACGATCAGCTCTAGCTCCAGCTTCATAATCATCCCTAATATCATAGGTCTCATTCAAAGGAGTCCATGTAATGATAGATGGATGATTGTAATCGCGCATGACTACTTCCCGCCATTCTCTGGTCAAATTAACCCAACCTTCTGGATTTGTGTAAGAACGTACCATTCCCCAATCTGAAAATTCACCCATAGTTAAATAGCCCAGTTTATCTGCCCAGTAATGAAAACGTTCTTCAAACACTTTTTGATGCAAACGCGCGCCATTAAAGCCTACTTGCATGGATAATTCAATATCTTTTTTAAGTGCAGCATCGCTTGGAGCGGTCCAAATACCATCTCTATAATACCCTTGATCCAAAACAAACCGAAGGAAAATAGGCTTATTATTTAAATAGTATTTTCCATCAGCAATATGTATTTTTCTTAACCCGGCATAACTCTCTACAACATCCAAAGTTTTTTCATTCTCTATAAGTTTAAAACTCAAATCATATAAAAAAGGATTTTCAGGCGACCAAAGTATGGGCTTTTTAACTTTTAATACTACTGGCACGCCAGTAGTTGTATTCATTGCAGTAGAAATGACTTTACCGTTTTCTTTAAGACTTACTTTAAATTGTTGCCCGTTCTTAAAATTTGTAATTTCTGGGGTCACTATAAAAGAACTATTATCGACATCAGGCAAAACTCTAACCCGCTCCAAGTATGATTGTGGTCGCGCTTCAAGCCATACGGTTTGCCAAATTCCTGTGGTACGTGTATAACTAAATCCCCGATTGTTATAAGCTTTTGTTTGTTTACCCCCTGGCTGCACACCACTTCTAATATCATCTTCAGCCAATACAATCAATTCGTTCTCCCCTTCATTCAGTGATGCTGTAATTTCGAATGAAAAAGAGGCACTGCCACCATAATGATCACCCACTATTTTACCGTTCACATAAGCTGTACACTTATAATCAACACCTCCAAAGTTTAAAAACACCCGTTGTCTTTTCCAATTATTTGGAATCTTAAATTCACGGTGATACCAAACCGCATTCATAAAATCGGTATTCCCTATTTCAGACAATTCACTTTCTGGACAAAACGGCACCCTTATTTTACGATCGAATGCTGAGGCATCTTTATACCAGCCTTTTTCCTCTCCAGATAAAGTATTATCAATGGCAAAATCCCAATTTCCATTCAGATTGAGCCATTGCTCACGTAGAAATTGTGGCTTGGGGTGCTCTGGTCTTGGAATGAGATTTTCACTTTGCCCGTGAAGATTGGCGCACAATAAGACAATACAAGTAAATATGGCTAGTTGCTTCATTTATTTGTTTAATTTCCGTTATTATATTCCATGTACAAATCTGGAGCATTTATTAAATCAGAACTTTTCATTACCCAACCCATCCTTTTTTTGATATTTTTTTCAATCTTTTCTGAGAGAAAATCAACTTTTACCGTATATCCCTTTTTTAAGTTGAAATGCACTCGAGACACAATATCCTCAGCTACTTGAACTATCAATGTGTTACCTATACGCTCAACTTGGCAGTTCATAGTAAGTAAGCTGCCATCAGCTCTTTCTAAGACAAAAGCATTTGGTACAAACTGCTCTGCCAATACACGAAAGTGTTCATGCACATCAATATCAAAGCTCCACCCTTGAGTTGTTCCATGAAAACCATCTCTTTTCCAACTAAACTGGCAATTTCACCTTTAGGCACTCGCCACCTATTAAAACTTATTTTATCTCAATTTCAAACCGTTTGACTGCACTTTCAGATGTTGACCAATCAAAACGAAAATATACCGTCCCTTTAAATTCTCCTCCAACAGTATCTAGCTCTCCTGACGGTAGGACGCTTTGGGGCGCTGTCCATTTCTCTCCAATGGGTGCTATTTGATTGAAAAAATAAACACCACTATTTTCAGGATAATGAATGTCAGCAAACTTGGGATCGGTTCCAGGATTGGGTTTGAGTAATCCGAGATACAGGTTTTCATCTATAGTAGCTAATCCAATGGTTCTATAATTAGCCAAATTTAACTGCGCCCAATACCAATTACCAAAGTAGCCTTCAAATTCAGGGAAATTATAAACCATGCCAGGTACATTTAGTTTCTTATCAATCTGCCAAACATTTATTTCTGTGCCTTTCGTTCTATTGTTATATATACGATATGGCCCTTCTCCCATCCAACGTTTGCTCACTACATTATTAGCAGGTAAATGAAAACCAGCTCCTACATAGTAATACTTATCTGTTGGTAATTCATAAGCATAATCTAATTTCAATACACCCCCAGGCATGATAGTCCATGTTATATTTTTAAAGCCATTGGTGCTTTGGTAATTTATCATATAATTTTCGTTGCTTTTTTTAACGGAAGCATTATGTTCTAGGTTGCTTTTTGGAATATAATATCCTTTGTCAGTTTTAGCGACTACAAGAAATTCTGGAAATGGAATAGCCGTGCTATCCACTAATACTTTTATGGGAGCATTTGTTTTTTTATCGAAGATAAACAGCGCATTTCCAGATTGAAACTTCCAAATATTAAGAGTATCTTGTTTTACTAATTGTTCTGTATCTGTTTTAAGGAATCGTGATAAAAATGCTTTTTTCGGTTCTTTCATAAAACGCCATGTCCATAACTCTTGACCATGTGGACTATATGCTATTAATTCTAGAGCATCAGCCCTATCTATTTTTTGCGAAACGGGTATTTGAACGTTACCATTTGTTTTAGGTGCTATGCTTGGACCTTTAAACTCGCCTTCTTCAACGATACGATACCCTTTAGATGCTTCTGTTGGTGATGCAAAACGAATATATTTCCACTTGAACAAGCATTGATCAAGATTAGTAAAATCAAAATCATTGACCACTGGGATTTTTCCGTTAAAATCTTCCGAAATCTCTTTTGTTTTAATTTGCACTGGCGACCAAATTTCTTTTACGGCATAGTAGCTACCTTTTTTTTCTTTATTGGGTCCAACTATACCATCTGGCGCCTTATTACCTTGATTATCGACTCTATAGCCTTCATCTGTACGCACAATACCTTCATCATATAAAGCCCAAATAATAAGTCCGCCACCAACTTTAGATTTTTTAAGAGCTTCCCAATAATCAAATAAACCCGCATCACCACCACCATCATACAAGGCATGCAAGGTTTCTAATGGACACACAATTTGATTACCCGAAAATCGCTCAGTCAGTTCAGCATAATTAGGATAGTAGCGGGTGTCAATCAATTCAAATTTTCCATGGTTTTTACCTGGCCATGGCTCATTGTTCGCGGCATTTTTATAAGGCCTGCGCTTTTGAATATCCCATTCCAGAAACACATCCTCCAATTCTGCATTGTGAGAATAATGGTTTCCATTGCCCCAAATTATAACTGAAGGGTGGTTTACATCACGAACAACCAATTCTTTTACTAATTTAGTTCCTACAATTGTTTCTAGTGGACGTGCCCAGCCAGAAAGCTCATTGAGAACCAACAGACCCAATGAATCACACAAATCAAGAAAATATTCATCTGGTGGGTAACAAGGTGCCCGTACTGTATTAAAGTTTAAACCTTTCATTAATTTTATATCTTCCAAATTATCTTTGGCATTTAAACTACGTCCTGTTTCTGGCCTAAAACTGTGCATACTTGCTCCTTTAAGCATAATGCGTTGACCGTTTAAATAAAATCCGTCGTGGTCACGAACCTCAAACGTTCGAAACCCAAAACGCTCGGTAATGGTATGTAAGATGGTTTTTCCTTTTTTTAAGCTGATTTTAATATTATATAAGTTTGGGAATTCATGAGACCATAGCTTGATGTTTGCATAATCTCCAGTGAGTGTGATTAAATCACTATTATTAGTTATCTTTATACTTATGGCATCTCCAAAAGTTTTTCCATCTGGTGTAAAAACTTGGGCCGATATAGATTCCGTTCCTATTGTATTTTTTAAATAAGCGTTTATTTTCAATTTGCCATCCATATTGGCATCTATTGCAATACGCTCTATATGTTTAACAGGTAACACATCAATGTAAACTGGTCTATATATACCTCCAAACAGCCAAAAATCTGCTATTCTTTCTGCTTGTTGTACAGATTCGTTTTTTGAAGGTTTGCTAACTTCAACTTTTATAAGGTTTTCTCCTTTTTTTACAAGCTTTGTAATATCATATTCAAACTGTGTATAACCTCCTTGATGAATATCTCCAGCAAGTTTCCCATTGATTTTAACCTGGGTATCGGTCATCGACGCTTGAAAAACTAAATTAAAAACCTTATCCTCAACCGACTCTAGGTTAAAGGTATGTTTGTAAAATCCTGTTTCTGGGTTTGTTTTATAATCGTCTCTATCTGTCCCATAGGTGTAATAACCATATCCCTGTAGTTCCCAATTGCTGGGGACAGATATATTGCTCCAAAAACCACTATTTTTTCCTATGTTACATTTAAAATCCCATAAAACAGCATCATCAGAACCCGTTCCAGACAAATACAGACGTTCTTGAGAAAAACATGCTATGTGGAATACAAGAAAAACTGCTAGAAAAAAACCCTTATTTTTCACTCCACTTTTATCGCTCGTCAAAGTCATTCTGTTGTTGCTCATAAAAATTGAAATGAATTAAAATTTTGTTTTACTTATTATGTTTTTATGTTTTTAATACTCAATTAAGAAAAACTCATTTTTTATTTCCAAACGAAATGAATGCTTTATATTCCGGAATAAATTCAACATTATTAATATTTAAAAAGTTTTTTTGCTTTGAAAAATCTGGTATGGCTTCTTTCTCTAAATCCACTAAAAAGGTAGCATCTTTATAAAGCGGCCTAAAATAAAAATTCATGGTTTTTGCCTGTTTTAAATCAATAAACTCCCGCAAACCAATTTTCCATGGAATTCCTTTGTAAAACTCATCAACCACCAATTCATTATTAAAAAAGCCCATGGCAGTATCTCCTACATAATCTATTTTCATATACACATTGTGCAACCCTTTAGGCATGCCTCCACTAAAATCCACAATAAGCCTATTGGTATTGAGCATTCTTGTAGTGTATGGCAATTGGACTTCGGGCAATTCCACTTCAAAATGAGAAAAATTATCGCGCTTAGAAATCTTTTTTATGTTGCCATTATCAATGTCCAAAGATCCTTTTACTTTAGGATACACCGAAATATCAAATTTAGAAGCTCCTTCGGAAAGCATTTTAATACTGTGATCTTCCGGAAGCATGGTCGCATCGGAAAACACCAAATGGTTTTGTCCATTAAAATCTATATCCCAAGATTTTAAAGCTAATGCTTTAGAAACAACCAAAACTTTAATTGTGGCGTTGTCTTTATTCTTTAATGTAAATTCAAACGGATTTTCTTTTGTCCTTGTTACCAACCAGCGTTTATCATTCTTTTTTACATTGATTTCTTGGTTGTTTTTAATGGTTATGCCGTTTGTCTTTTCAAAAGAGAATTCTGGTGTAACACCTTCTGGTGTAAAAAACACATAGTGAGTCATCTCATTATTAACAAATTTGGTCAATAATTGGGCTGTGGCATATTTAAGCTTGAAGCCATCCATATTAAAATTAAAAGGAAAAATGGCATTTTCATCCGTATCAATACTAAATCCAGTTTCTTCAGGAATGCTAAGAGTTTCCTTTGAAGTTTTCAATTCAATCTTAATATGTTCCTTTCTCGTCATCAACGTATCATCCTGAAAATTGTTCACGAATAAAAACCCTGAATTATCTTTATGTCTTACCGCATAACGAAGTGTATGGATGTTTTCAGGTTTAATTTCGGAATTGGTATTTGGTAGAGTTGTTTGCATGGGTGCCAACAAATCGCCAAAGGTGTTTACAAATTCATGCAATAATTTTAAGCGATGAAAAGAAGGCCTAATGTTTCCAAATTCTCCTATGGGTGCTTGAAAATCATAGGATATTTTAGCAGCAGCACCTGCTTCATCATTAAAATAATTTATTTTACCTCTGGGTGTTGAACCGCCATGATACATGTAATACCCAACACCATTGGCACCACTTCCCAAACACCTATTAATTAAGGCGTCTAAACTTTTAGCTGGCACAAGCGGTCTTCGGCTATAAGTTGCCATAATGCCACTTCCTAATTCGGCAGCAAATGCAGGGTAATGTTCTGGGACGTACCGCACAGGGCTATAATCTGGAACTTTATGTAAATTTTTATAGAGATAAAATGGTGATATGTCCCTCTTTCTTGTCCAAGTAGGATACGCATAAGCAGCAGTTACTGGTAAAGATTCATTGGGTATTATAGCTGCATTACCCCAGCCAGTAGCCGTATAAAGCGGTGTAACCATTCCAGCTTGAATAGCTAGTGATTTTAAAACTTTCATGTGTTCGTTCCCCAATTCAGCATACGGATTTTCTTCTTTAGAAACACTAACACCTTCTTTAGTTAAAGCTCGATCTCTCTCTGAACTTGTAAAATCAAAAGGCTGCCCAGGATATGTCAAGCCCCAAGGCGCAGCAGAATGCTGATATTCATTTTCTATTTGTGTGGCTATTATTGGCCCTCCGTTTTCAAAAAACAAACCTTTTAATTGGTTTCCAATTTCTTTATAAAACCGTTCCACATAAAACAGGTAATCAGCATCATTTGAGCGAATAGACAATGGCTTTGCCAACAACCAATCTGGAAGTGCGCCGTTACGAATTTCTCCATGGCCAAATGGGCCAATACGTATAATTACTGGAAGGTCATTTTTTGCACATAGTTCAACAAACTTTCGTACGTTTCGGTTTCCCTCCCATACAAACTCGCCTTCAATTTCCTCGTGAAGGCTCCAAAACACATAAGTTGCCGCCATATTGACGCCTCCAGCTTTCATTTTTTTAATGGCTTCATCCCAATAGGCTTCAGGATACCTTGAAAAATGGAATTCACCTGTAATTGGAATTATCGGCTTGCCATTTATTGTTATATAATAATTATTGACTTCAATATTTTGCCCATAATTATTAGCACCTCCCAGTTTTAAATGATTTGAGAAAATTTCTTTTTCTGGAACATCTATGTTTAAACTGTATATGTGTGGTACTTTTTCACTCTGCCCTATACATATTAAAGGACACAAAAACAGCAGCACAATTATTATAATTTTATTCATTATTTATTGATTTTTATTAGGCTAATTAATCTATGCATAGCAGGAGTGACATCGAAAAAATCGGGTAACTCTAAAACTTTATGTTAATGAAATCAAATAGCTCAAAAAAAGTGCGCTATCATTTTAGAATCATTGATAAATAACGATTTCTCCATTAAGAAATAATTACTATTTTAAGCTGATTTGGCATAGACAATTTTACATTTATAAGCACAGAAAAAAATAAAGCTTGTTAATTAAAAAATAACTACCTTTAAACGGTGTATTCATCTTAATAACACCATAATCATTAATATTAAAATACTTTCAGTACTTAATAGATTCAAAATTAAAGATTTAAATTTTAATAAAAATAGACATTAAAACCTAAAAAATGGACAATAATGCTTTAAAAGAGGGGTTTCTTGGCCAAAAAATGATTGCTTTTCCAAGATCAGTTATTAACATTGTAAAATCTAATCAGATAACTCAAAATTTCTACGTGAGTGATTTAGGCTACTACCCAATGGCATATCATCATTACCGTTTAAGAAAAAACGGCGCAAATCAGTACATTTTTATTTATTGCACAAAAGGGAAAGGCTATATATATCTAAATAACATTAAGACTTCAATAACACCTAACCAGTTTTTTATCATCCCAAAAAACACAGGACATGAATATAAGGCCGACGAAACCGACCCATGGAGTATTTATTGGTTTCACTTTAAAGGGATACTTGCCCCAGAGTTATACAATAGATACGCGGCAACACATTCTAACAATTATAAAAACATTCCATTTTCAATTGATAGAATTAAGCAATTTGAAAAAATATTTAATTTATTTAATAACAATTATTTAGAAAACCACATAGAATATGCCAACCTTTTAAGCTTAAACTTTATAAGCTCATTTATATATCATGATTTCGAATCAAACATTAAATCACATCATAGTGACACTTTGGTTGATTTAATAAAAAGTTTCTTAATGAATAATTTAAATGAGAATTTCACGCTTGATGAATTAGCTGAAAAATTTAACTACTCCAAATCATACTTACACACCAAGTTTAAAACCAAAACAGGCTACCCTTTGTTGGTTTTTTTTAATTTAAAGAAAGTTCAAAAAGCTTGTGAACTTTTAAACTATACGGATTTAAGCATAAAAGAAATCAGCTTCAAGGTTGGATTTGATGACCCTTTGTATTTTTCAAGAATTTTTAAGAATTTCATGGGGAAATCTCCGAGAAATTACAAACAAAGCCTTCTAAAATAGATGCGATTTGCAATCATATTTTCACGAATTTATTTGCTCCTGACAAGAAGCATCTATAAACTTACAAATTGCTCTCTTTCCTGTTTTCGTCAATGGGACACCCTAGTAAAATTTATCAATAATTTCGATTAACTGTTTCTGGTTTTCATCCATTTTTAGAAGAATATTTTTAGAGTGTAAGGATTCGGGCAATGTAATTTCAATTTGATACATGTTGTGTGTTAGCTCAGCTGCTTTCTCAACCGATAAAGGATATTTTTCTATTTTTAATACCCTTTCAAGTTCTTTGTATATTGAATAAGCGACGAACGATAGACAAATATGAGCTTCGATCCTTTTTCGTTTTCGATGGTAGATCGGACGTATTCTTAAATCTGTTTTTGGCATTCTAAAGGCTTTTTCAATATGCCATAAGTTTTTGTAATTATCGACTATTTCTTCTGGTTTGAGTTTGCAATTGGTAATATATCCTTTTAAACCGTCCCATATTTTATCTTTATCAAACTTGTCCCTATCTATGGTTACCATTATTTCACCTTCCATTTTCAGGTATTTATTATAACCTCTGTTGTTGATGCTTGATTTGGTAAGTTTCCCTGATTTTATTTTTTTCTCTAATCTTTCCAGTCCTTTCTTGCGATTATGCCCATCTTTTTTAGCTCTTTTATCAGAATAGGCGATGATTAGTTTTACCTCTTCTGATTTATCTATTACGGCAAATTCATTGTTTTTCAAATTTGATTCAAAAATTCTGGTTTTAATCGTTTCAGATTCATTTTTAATTCTTGCACCAAGTATAAATTGATAGTGATTTTCCAGAAGTGCTTTGATGTTGTTAGAAGATAACAATCCCGCATCTGCCACTACAATTGGTTTTGACAAATTGAATTTTTTGCTGATTTTTTCAATGGTAGGTATTAAAGTATGTCCTTCGTAAATATTACCTTCAAAAATATCATAGCCAATGGCATAACCTTCCAAACCTACCAACAAGCCTAAAAATATTTGGGGATTACTGTGTTTCCCGTCTTTGCTAAAGCCTGTTTTACGCAAATCATCTTCATCACCGGCTTCAAAATAAAGCGTGGTCATATCGTAAAATACGATGCTGATATTATTGTTTAAAATCCGTTTTGTGTGGGCAAAAGCGATTTGCTCGACCCTGTTTTTTAATTCATCGTTCAATTTGTCCAAAAAGCGATAGACCGTACTTATCTCAAGACTGATTCCTTGATAACGATAAAGATATTCGATGGTTTTAAGTTTGCTTAGGGGAAAAGCCAATCGAGCAACCACCAAATGTCGAAAAAGTTCTTCGTTTATAACATTGAAGCCTATATGATCGAAGATTTTACCGAAAACCAGTTCCGGGCCAATGGTGCGTATCTGTGCATTTTCAACTTCGCTCAAAAACGATTCTATTAAAACATCTTTTCCCGAAACAAACAAACTTGGAGAAGATTCTAAACGACGTATTTCCTGTTTTGCCTTTAGTACATTGCCCAATATTGTTTCGGGAATTGAAGAACTGCCAAAAGATTTTATGACTTTATATTTTCCGTGCGATTTGGATATAATCTGAACGCTGACACTACCTGACCTGTTCTTCTTTTGCCTTACAAACATGTAGCTAAATTAACCAAAAAAACAAACGGGACACCCAAAAGTTGATTTTCCGGATTATAAGTAAAATAAAATCAGCAAGTTATAAAATTATTGTTTTGGCGTGACGAAAACAGGAGAAATTACAAACAAAGCCTTCTAAAATAGATGCGATTTGCAATCATATTTTCACGAATTTATTTGCTCCTGACAAGAAGCATCTATAAACTTACAAATTGCTCTCTTTTAGTTTATGCCATAAAAAACTTATCTAAAATTGAACGCATCTTAGAATAAATAAAGGTTAAGATTAATATAGTCTTCATTTTTTGGTAAGCTATAACTCCTTTTAATATTTGGACATCTTCAGCATCACATATTTGAATCAGTAAAGAACGACAACGCATCTGAATATCGCCTTTTAAAACATGATATCAGTATTTTGTGCTCCAAACTATATGAGCACTTAATCTTGATACACTATGTCCATTTGACCTTGATTCTGACATAAATCAAAAGTAAAGTTTTTAGAAGCTAAAGCGAAATGCACTAAAGTACATAGTTTTAACTATTTTTGAGACCAATAAAATTACTATAAAAAATTTTATTGAAAAAGGGAATCGTTTTTAAATGATTCCCTTTTTACTTTTAAGCTACTATCGGAAGATCTATAAACTTTGATACACCTTATCTGAATCGTTTTTTGCGTTCAAAAACTGTTCTCTTAGCTTTTTCATATCATCACTCACTTTTCGCTCAATAACCTTAGCGTAAATTTGAGTAGTTGATATTCTGGAATGTCCTAATAATTTTGAGACTGTTTCTATAGGCATACCATTGCTTAATGTTACCGTGGTGGCAAAGGTGTGTCTAGCAATATGGAATGTTAAATTCTTTTTGATACCACATATATCAGCTATTTCCTTTAGGTAGGCATTCAATTTTTGGTTTGAGATTTTTGGAAACAAACTTTCTTTAATCTTTGACTTGTTTTTTCTTTTATACTTTTCTATTATTTCTAATGCTTGTGGTAATAGTGGGATTCTTATAGACTTCGTTGTTTTCTCTCGTTTATAGTGAATCCATAACTCTCCGTCGATGCCTATATTAATATTATCTTCCGTTAAATTAATGACATCTATATAGCTTAAACTGGTATAGCAACTGAACACAAACAGATCTTTGACCAATTGTAATCGCTCAATCGTGAATTGCCTCTCCTCTACTGTTCTCAATTCCTGTAAACTTAAAAACCCTCTTTCCGTTTTTATAAATTGGGCTTTGAAATTAACAAAAGGGTCACGTTCTATCCATCCCAGTTTAAATGCTAGGTTTATCAGTTTTCTAAACCGTTCGATATGTTTCATGACCGTATTATTTCCCATTGGTTTTTGATGATCCTTTGGCATATAACCCCTTAGATATTTTTCAAACTTAATTATGAAATTATAATCGAGTTCTTGCAAATAGATATCGGTGGTCTTGTAGTTCTCCAATAGAAATTTTGAGATATACTTTTGTGTGGTATAGTAGTTTTTTTGAGTGCCCCATTTTAATTTGCCTTCCATATCTTCTTTATGATACTTAATAATATCAATAACAGAATGATTCTGCTCATCTTCCCCTAAGTATCTTGACTTTATGGCTTGGGAGGTTATAAGCTTATGTTCTAGCTTTAATTCTTGATAACACATAAAAATACCACTATTTACTTCTTCTAAATAGTTGTTAAGCATCCTAGTATTTTGATTAGTCCCTCGGGAACACCCCTTATGTGCATCCCAATCGGATACCGGAACTTTTCGTTTTAAACTGATTGTTGCGCGTTTGCCATTTACCGTAATTCTTACGTAAATGGAGGCTTGGTTGTTTTTTGCCCTGGAAAAATCCGCCCAGAACAAAATACTGAAAGTTGCTGTTGTTCTCATGATTTCGTCTTTTTGTTAATACTTATTTATTACCAGACGAAAGTCAAATCACTTTAAAGATACATTTATTCTATCAACTAATCATTGAATTTTAACAATTCGGACAACACTTTTACTAAAATCGATTTGTTATCCGATTTGTTGACTTTTTTAACTGCATTATTTACATTCATATGACACCGTTAAAAACAGAAAAACCTGTAAATCATACGATTAACAGGTTTTTGATATAGATTG